>Ga0181591_10001544_pt1 | contig 19805 bp, 25 predicted proteins | sample 071ome_33_FD_133757 | JGI IMG/M metagenome (GOLD analysis project Ga0181591, IMG submission 133757) | Coastal salt marsh microbial communities from the Groves Creek Marsh, Skidaway Island, Georgia - 071412AT metaG (megahit assembly) | ecosystem: Environmental > Aquatic > Marine > Intertidal...
AAACACGCCTTTGATCGTGTTGAATCGATCACCACGTTCCAGAGATGTTTTGATTGATAATCCAGAGATTAGATCATCTTCGTTCAGGCTTATCGCTGGTGCTTCATAGATCCCAGCTCGCATGACGTACTTTCCATTCACGTAGGAAAGCATTCCGTTCATTGAACTTAAAAGCTTGTTGATGTTCGTTCTATGGGAATCAGTACCGAAAAGAACACCATTACAGGTAAACCTAGACTGAGAACCGCCAGGAACCGAAACGGAAACATCACAACCGTTCGCAGCAGTGACTACCGCAGGCCAATCAATCTTTGAAGCTGCGATGCCCATTCCATAATCGGCATTTATTAAGTAGTCAACCAAGCATAACGCTGGATTATCGCCGTAGGCTATATAGCTTGCATTAGTGGTGTCTTGCCCGTAAGTAGAAACAGCAGCATATTCTAGTCGTGGATCATATAGCTTCTTTCCTTGAACCAGAGCCTTGATGTTTTGTGGCGTGTATTTATCCCAGGTCTCTTGAGAATCTTCGTCTAACGTCCATTTGGTGACGATATAGGCGATTCCTTTACCTTGGTGGGCAGATGTCCATCCTGTGAAAGCTGCAACAAGATCACTATCTGCTGCCTGTGTAGACGTCCCTAAATACTTGTTGATTTTGACAATCGTTTTTGAGTTCTTCGGCCCAAAGATCCCAGAGCCTGTAACGTTACCGCCTGAACTAGAACCACCACCAATTTCGGAATCAGGAATAACAACATCATCAAAATGCATATCAGTGATGTCATTGACTTCATGGCCTGCTAAGGCGATGGCGTAATAGAGATCTTTGTTATCGGTATTAGCCGTACCTACGAAGGCTATTGGGCCTGAAACAAGAGTCTGGCCATATATGATCTTATAAGGTTCGGTAGTAGACTTAACGGTAGCTTGACGCGCTCGATCAGTATCGATCTTGGGCATCTCTACTTCAAAGAGGCCCATCACTTTTGAAGCTGCTATAGTAGCCCCGACCGCAACAACGCCGCCAATTACCGCAGCTAATGCACCAGTTCCCGCTGCTCCAAGCGTCGCAGCAGAACCTATTCCAATTAATATGCCTTTAATTGTGGGTACTATCCAGCCCATATATCCCAGCCCGATGCGATATGTTCTTCAGGGATTCTGATCATTCCCTTGTGTACCAGACAAACTGCTGTATTGCCTAATTTAACGCCCATAACTTGGCCTTGTGGCGTCTTGACAACAACAGGGCTACCATCCTTCAAAGAATTTATATCTTCTGTAGGAGGCCCCAAAACGCTTGCAGCAGTGTCTTCCAGATCACCAAAGTCCTTGATAATAGACTCAGCATCTGTCTCAGAATTATAGTGGAAATCGGCTAGATAGTCTTTTCCTGTAAGCTCTTTAACTATAAAACCTGCGAACTGACAGCAATCAACCGAACCGTAATCAAAGTCTTTTCTTTCCCACTTATTCAGGGCTTGTAGGACTTTAATCATCTCATTTCTTGAGCTTCTTTGATATCGCCTGGGGTCTGTGGGTTATCTACTGGCCCATTAAGATAAGCACCCCACTTGATCTTAGCCCCTTCTACCTTGTGAATATGACTAAAGAACAAATCGCCAGAATATCTCTGCTGTTGGTTGGCATTGGTGTACATCAGGTTTTTAGACTTATCAAACCGTGATAGCTCAGACTCAGCTATAAGCTGGATAGCATCACCGCCATCTGCCCCGACGGTAAGATTCATCTGATCCATAAACCCAGCCCAAACCTGGGTAGGCGTATCAATTAAGGTATCGTCTGAATCTAAGACACCAAGATAAACAGTGACTGGATGCATGAAGTAATCTTCCGTCAACGCAGCGCCTGATATCGTGGCATCTAAACCTGATAACGTAAGAGTAATAGCGTAAGGGCTAACATCAACGCCTTCTTCTACTTTAGAAATAGAACCTAAGTCTCCGACACCTAGCCAGTTTTGTGAATCCCAAGTATAAGTTCCAAGCCCGTTATGAACGTAGAGCGTCCCAGACGGAAACTCCAGCTTGGCGAACATGACCAGATTAACATTCTGGGCCTGAAGCGCCGTATTGACTGCTGTAGAAAAGCCCCTAGTCATGCTAGAACATCTTCTATTGCTTCTATTGTGAAGTTAGATACTCGACCTGGGCGCGTATCCCATGACGCAGTAGACATAACGATCATCACCGCTAAAGGCGTGACAAAGTTGATAGGATCGTTGTCATCCGGTGATTGTCTAAGTGGTGGCGCGATAGGAATCGTGATTTCACCGATTCCGCTGGTAGAGCAATCAGCCGTGACAATGTGAAACTCGTTATTAAACGCCACATAATCACCAGCTTTGAAATAGTTCGTATTGCTTAAATCAGCACCATCAGCAATCACGCTAGAACCAGTCTGGCTTGCGCCTTTGACTTTTAGGTTTGTAACAGAATCACCGCTAGGCGCATTACCTGATCGATTATAACCGTAGTCGGTGAAATACATCCTATGGACTTGACCATCTAACTTAGCCAGAAATGCTTGCATCTTTGCCCTATCAGAACCAGTCAGATTATTGAACGTCGCAGTGGTCTTCCAATACGAACCTTTCCTAGTCGTTGTCTGAATGGCATTGGTCAGCGGAGACTGAAACATCTTGGTATTCGTTACCAGTTCCCAGGTCTGAGTAGTCGGAGTTACACCGACATCTGTGGCGAATGTATAAGTTGTCATGCGAACCGCCTTCTACGCATCAAGTCTTGCACAGTAGCGATAGTCTGTTGTGACGTTACTTGCATGGCTTGCTGGATCTTGATATCTACTTCTGGGCCTGCGCCTCTAGCATCTACGTTATTAATGATGGTGATACCTTGACCGCCTTTTGTATGATCAACAACCGTTTCGTTAGGATGGAGCATAGCAGGGAATCCACCCTTGCCATCCATACCGCCAGCCCTAGCACCAAACCCAGTGAAACCACCACCTTCAAATGATTGAGCCTTAATCTGGGCTACATTAGCCAAACCAGCGGCTACCTGTGCTGCTGCCATAGCAAAACTTAATGGTGGTGGGTATGTCTCTAATGCTTTCGTAGCACCAGTATAAGTAGACATGATCGCTTGAGCTATGTTGTAAGCCTTCTGAACTGCGAACATTTTCTTATTATTCGCAGATACACCTTTGAACATAGTTCCAAGATCATCCAAAACCATCTTGGTTTGTTCTGTACGAGTTTTATCTTCAAAGTTTGCGCTTTGCTTTCTTAATTTCTCTAATTCTTCGAAGTATTTTTTATTAGCTCGTAGTTTCAGATCTGCCGCTAATTGCTCATTTTCTGCTGATCTAGCACCAAACGAGTTTATTAATTCTATCTCTTTATCAAAACTGGCTTTTAATGCTTCTTCCCTGCTCATCAGCCTTGTTTGAAGTTTTTCTATACCTTGTTTCTCATCTAGCTCGGCTTGCTTATCTATTATCGCCTGTATTTTTTCAAGAAGGCTAGTATCGCCAGCCAGTCCAAGTTCAGCGGCTTGATACTCAAGAAGCTGTTGCTTGCTCATTCCAAGCGTTTCTAACTGCTTCTGTATACTTTCTCTAAAGCTATCTTGCCTATTTTTTAGATCTAATGCGCCGTCGCTTGTATCATTCAATCCGCTTTTTAAATCTGCTAACAATCCAGTTAAGCGTTCAACTTGAGCCGATGCTTCAGCATTAGCTATGGCTGCTTGCAAAACCGCTTCTGCGTGCTCAACGAATGTATCACTAAGATCCGATGCGCCTTTGTGGTTCTGAAGTATTTGATTAATGAGTTCTTGGAATGATGGGATAGCTCCATCAACGCCATCTCTTACAGAGATTGCTGCATCCTGTAACAACCTCATTTCAGTATTATTAACGCCTAATGATGTGGCTAGTTTGCCAAGCACCATTTGATTGTTTAATAAAGCAATTTGAGCCGCAGCTTGTTCTGCGGTCATATTCCCTACGGCAGCGGCATAATTATCAACTTCAACTCTAGAGCCTTTTAAAAATTGCTCTGCGGTATATTGAGTAGTAATAAATTCAGACGTAGCTTCTTCTGTTGCCCTAATTGCCGTACTAGCAGCCTTCTGAGCCTTAACCAAATTAAGACCTAGCTGTATATTTGCTAATTCTTCAGAATGCTTTGCTAAAGATCTGAATCGTTCAGTCAACTTAAAAGTGTCATCGGCCAGATCAATACTCATGACCTGCCCAAGAGATTCCAATTCTTCTCTAAGTTTTTGTGTGCTTGTTTTTGATTCCAATAATCTAGGAAGGAATGTATTTCCTATTGCAGCACCAACGGCAAGCAAAGCACCGATGAATGCACCACCAGCACCGAATAGCGAAGCAATCTGAGAACCCTGCTGGGCGAAGACAGTCAAGAATTGAGTCCCGCCCTGAAGCTGGACTGCGATATCCTGAACTTGCATAGATAACTGTGCACCGCCACCGCGAATCATGCGGAAGCCACGCTGAGTATCTTGCATTGACTTGTCGAACTTTTGGATCGACCTAGCGGCTTTATCAACTACAGGTGTAAGGTTATCCTGACCTGTTAGCTCTGTGTGGATTTGGTTTTTTTGAGTTGCCATCTATTCGTTCTTGCCTAATCCTAAGAAACGTCCACCAATGATTATACTCATTCTCTGTCATTGACAAGACTGTCGATAGTGGCTGCCCAAGGTGATCAGCTAATTCATACATCAAATATAACTGAGTCGGTTTGCCTTGGGCATCTATGAGTTTTTTTCGCGTTCCTTCTCTTCTTGTTCTATATTGAGAACAAAATTAGCTAATCTAGCAACGATATCAGGATCAACTTGCTTTCTTAGCTTGACCTTATCTTCAAGATCAAAGACCGGATCACCTTTCTCATCCATAGCGCCAAAAATGACGGCATAGATCATATAGTCTGTACCGTCACTATTAGCCCTAGATAGCCACCTAGCTTTGTCATCAAGAGTAAGATTCTTAGCGTAAATTGTAGTTTCCCATTCGGGGATTTCTAACTTACGAATTTCTCGATTACTAAAATGTGAAATCGCAGAATCTATTAACTTACTCATTATGAGACAGTGCTAGCTGTTAATGCACCAGAACCTTGTAGCGTGATTGATGCTTCAACCATACCGTCAAACGACGCTGATCGACTTACGCCTGTAACGATAGCCGTTCCAGTGTAATAGGTATCACCACTAGTATCACCTTCAGGATAGAAGCCAATCGTTACGCTAGAGCCAACGGTTAATGCACCTTGCCCGTTAGTATCAGTTTCGTCCCAGTAGACATCAGCAGAGCCAGTGAATGACGTAAGCGTTGAGATAAAAGATCTCGCCGTGTCAGTCATTACTGTATCTTCAACAGTGTCGCCAGTTTCTTCGATGGAAAAAGATCGCAATTCGGCAACCGTATTAGCGCCGACTTTGACGATACCATCACGTCCAATATGTGTTGCCATTATTCAACCTCTTCTTGTTCAGTCTTCTCTTCTTTCTTAGGCGCTGCTTTGGGCTTTGCCTTAGAAACTTCTTTCCATCCCAGATTGATCATTGATTCAACTTTGGACGGGTGTGGAACTACTTTAGTTTTCCCATCAGGGCTTACTAATTCCATAAATCACCTATAACGCCGCATCAGGCGCATTAGTTGCTGTTCTGTATTGTACGACATAATTCATCGTAACTACACCAATAGGTTGATCACCATCGCCATTATATTCAATCTCAGTCGATGACAAAAAACTATTCTTAGCCAGCCCATTGATAGTTTGATCGCCAGCCATTGCGGTTTCTACTTCTTTGCAAATATCGTCAATCTTATCGTCGAATTCAGTGATGCTTTTAACATATCCTTCGACAGTGATATTAAGAATTCTATTTAAAGTCCCGACAGAACCCATGACATCTATTTCTGAATCTTCAGACGTTGAGTAAATCAACAGCCCTGGAAGATTGCCTGAAGCCATCGGATAGACGCGAGACTGATAAACGTTGCTTCCAGTTGTAGCCAGTCCTGTTACGTTCGTAGCAATTCTTTCGCGGATCTGTTGCCTGATATGATCAGCCATTATTGTAATTCCAGAATCAGCGCGACAATGCCAGTATTATCAGGCTGGACATTAACTACCTTATAAGTCGTTGCAGCCCTGATGACATTATCATCTAAATCAGTAATCGCAGCGAACGCTAACGAATCTCCAAACGAAGCATTGCGAAGGTCTTTTGCCTTCCCATAAACAATCGGCTGATCACTATTCACGCCGACTGTCCCACCATCTATTTCAAGATACTCACGATCAAGAATGACTTTGATAGATACAGCAGAGCCACCGCTAGGCGTATAGGTGCAAGCTACACCATGCCCATAATCGGAGTCGAAGTATCCATCAAAATCATTATCGAATTCTAAGGCCATCTATCGAGTTACCAATGATTCTACTTTCTTGGTTTTCTTTGGCTCTTTTTCTACTTTGAATTCTACGGCATGACCTGAACTGATGAACTGTCTAGCTTCAGCAGATGAAACTAGAACAACATCGCCTTCCTTTCTAGGAACGCCGTGAATGTGACAAGGAACTTTTACAACAATTTCCATAATAAACCTCATAAGTTAGGGGAGCCGAAGCTCCCCGTCCTTATTAGCTATTAGCTAGCTACGATGTCCTTAATTACCGCGAAAGATTCGGGATAACGAAGAGCAACGTCCATGTCTTGGAAGAACGCCAATCGGGTTCCACCAGAAGTAGACAGGCTAGCTTGATCGACTACAACGTCAACGCCGCTATAGAACCCAAGCAGAATCTGGCTGAAATCGCCGTAGATCAATGCTGAAAGGTTCGTTCCAGTGCCTTTTGACAGGTCAGAAGGAACAAGCGTTGATGAAGCTACTCGCGTGCCGAGAACAGTACCATCAGGATCCATGATGAAGTTGCCTTCAACACCAGATGCTTGCTTGGATACAGTTCGCAGTGCAGCGATAACCTTGGGGTTGGTCAAGAAAGCAGTGTCGTTGATGATTGCATTATCAACTTCTACTTCTTTGATCAGATCAACAACTTTAGCATAAGTTACTGCGCCACCATTAGTGCCGATTGCAACTACGTTAGTGCTGCCGTTGCCGATGATACCCGTAGGCTCGTTAGAACCGCCGCCTTCGATAGCAACTTCGTCAATCTTTCGTGCGAAAGTATTAACGATGTCGTTACGGAGAAGCTGTTCAACGCTGGGATCGCTCTGCATCATGAGCTTGCGTGAAACGTCAACATATGCCGCCAAAGTCTTCGGAGACATTGTGACTTGACTAAATACTGCTGCGCCTTCAGACGGTGCTGAACCTTCAGCAACGAATGCTGAGTTGCTTACAGAAGTAGCCAGTTTCGGGATAGATACATCGCCTTTCAGACCTTGCATTACCCGTGCGCCAAGCTGCGTGATAGCCAGTCGAGCATAAAGTGCTTCAACGAACTGATCAGCCATGTGATCGGTAGAAACAAGATAACCACCTTGGCTATCTGTTCCAGCAGTTTGATCACGCTTGCCCCAGTTGATGTTGGCAGGAACATAGAAGCCGCGAGCTTCTTTGCCAGCACGTCGAGCAATCTCGTCTGAGATTTCACGCTCATAACCAGCGTCACGCCAATCGTTAGAGACTTGAGCCTTGATAGCACGAAGCAGGCTGTATTGACGCTGCTCCTTCGGAGCAATGTCTACAACAGCAGCAGGCGTTTCAAGCGGCTTGTCATTACGGATAGCTTCGAGCAATTCACCTCGGAATTGTTCTACGCTTACACCGCGTTCTACAGCTTTGTCAGCGAGTTCACGCTGATTGTGATGCTTTCCAAGTGCAATGATTTCAGCGGCTGAACGGAACGCAGCAGCCTTAGCTTCTTCACCAACTTGGCGAACATCGACTGAGTTTTCTTCTACAGTCATGGGGATCACCTCTTTATTGGGTTGAGTTTTTGATCGGCCTACACCGACGAACTTAGAAGAATCAGCAGGGATTGAAACAATGGAAGCCTCCATTGGAGTCCAACTGGCCCTGAAGTATTCTTTGCCGTTGTCGCCTTTGGCTCGAACCATTCGATTGATGCTATACCCGACACTAATGTTTTGCTTAATGCCTGCTTTCACATCTTCAAAAACCTCTTGAGCTAAGGCAGATTTTCCAAATTCCACCAAAGCAACGGTTCGCCGCTGCTTCTCGTCAAGGTAAAATTCACGCACTACGCCAATCTGTTCATTCATATCATGATTGTTCAGCAGCGGTGCGCGACCCGAAGACATAAACTCCATGTCGATATCTTCAGGATTATGGCTTAAAACTTCTAAGCCAAATTCTCGTTCTACTGGCGTTTCGCTTGAAACACCAATACGGACGATTCTTTTATCTTCGTCGATGAATCCACGATCTAATTGAATAGACCGATAAACGATTTCTTCAGTCGAAAACCGACCTCCAATATCGTCCTTCATCGCGTCGTAATCTTCATCTCGTTCTTCAGATGATTCTTCTACGACTTCTTCAACATCCATGTGATGCTTCTCGAATTCGATTACGAATGAATCTTCTGTTTCTTCAACATTAATGATATGTCTTTCCATATCCTTAGACTCTATTGCAGGTTCAAATTTAATAGGCTTGAAATCATGCTCATCAAGCCATTGTTTAGCTTCTGCCACTGAATATCTATCAGCATCAAAACGGATAGATTGCAATTCCGATTTTGCTTCTTTAATCCCTAAGATTATATCAATTCCTTCGCCTAATTCATTAGTTAATCTTCGGAATTCATCGTATTTAGCAGGATCTTCTATTCTGGCTGCGTGTTCATTCGGATAGGGTCTTTGTTCTGCCCTATCGTCTTTGAGGCTTTCAACGATCTTCTTAGACCAGCTAAAGCCTGGATCACCGCCCCACAAGGCCCAAGCAATCCTGCCGTTAGATGGATAACCATCTTCTCCTGCATCAAATCCTTGGCCTTTCTTATCGACTTCATGCCTAGAAAAGAACGAATACATTCTTTTCACAGTATCTTCTGAAAGGTTCTTGTTATTTACAATGTCCCTGGCTCTAGCAATGCCGACTTCAGTTCCACCACGGCCAAACTCAGAACGCCAATCAAGGCCCTTCTGGGCTTCTTCAACCATTCCTTGAGTTGGCTTATAACTCGCCATCTTCCGTCCCTTGTACATCAGGCTCTACTGGTGCTTTCACGCCAAATGGCTGGAATGCGGTCTTGATGCCGTATTGTTCAGCAAGCCGTTCTTCACGTTCATGCTGTTCAAATAGTTCTTCCACGTCTCTTCCGTAATTGGATTCGATGTCTTGATACGTGACGATGCCATTCTGCAAGCCTTGGATGTTTGCAGCCATTTCTTTCTGCGGATCAACCCAGCCCCAAGAACGCGGAATGAATGAGACGTTATCAGCAAACTTGTCGTATTTCTGAATTGGTAGATTGATCGCAGATAACATTGCCTTTGATAACCAGTTCATGAAGATCGGTTCAATGAAATGCTCGATCATGAACTTCTGAAGCATTCTGTACTGATCTCGGTCTTCTAGGCTTCCAGCACGTAAGGAAGAATAATTGACCGAAGACAAATCATTCGACAGGCTGTGATAGCTGATGTTCAAACCCGAAGCGATACTTCTCAGCATCGCAGTAGAGAACGATTCAAATGCCGTTGTCGGATGCGTAGGATCGAATGGAGTAAACGAAACCCCAGCGGGAAGCTGCTCAAATGATCCAGGCTGCGCGTCCATTATCGGCGTGTATTCGTCTTGGACATCATCCCCAACATAGCCATCACCGGCAGGTGAAGTGAAGAAACCCATCTTCGCGGAACTGACCCTAGACGCTACTAGCTCGCTTTCGTAATAGCCATTCAACATCTTGATTGAAGACATTACTGACGCAATGAACGGATAACCCCTGGTCTGTTCTGGTCTTTGCCTGATGAATGCGTGGGTTATATCTTCTGCTGGGACTCGAATCGTTTCAGTCTTTTGCGTGTACCCGTAATCATGGGGATGGTCTTTATACATATGATAAGCGACAGGCTGTTTCTTATCATTGACTTCAACGCCCATGATGATCCTGTTGCCGTTGGTATAGAACTCGTTCTTGGTATCAACCAGATGATCAGCTTCTAAGAACTGAATCTTATATCCGAATTCGGAATTAGGATCTCTAACGTGCCTGATTAAGACTTCACCATCTCTAGCTAGAGCTTCGATGAACATCTTCTGGCAATCAAGAAACGATAATTGACCATCGACGGTGCAATTACCCTTCTTCGACCACTTTTTCCATGATCGTTCGATGATCGTGTTGCCGATTACATCCAGGGTCTGATCTTCGTTTCTAGCTTTTACATTGACACGAACGCCGTTATGACCTACAACATTGGCGCTGAGTAGATTAAGATAACGCGCAACATACGCATCATTCCGCGATAATTCGCGTGAACGGTTTCGCAGCGTTACCAGTGCGTGTCTTAATTCCTGATCAGCGCTAGAACTAGAACCGAAAAAGTCGGTAAATAACCGACCTGTCGAAGCGCCTTTGAATGAACGGGCAAATCTAGCGACCTTCTGCCGTTCCTTTTTCCTAAACGGATTCCACGCCATTAGAATCTGACTCCGATCATGTTTCCTGTGGACTTCTTATTCTTGATTCTAGCCTTCTGAAGCTCACGATTATATTCAGCTTTGTAGTAATCACGAAACTGTAGAAGTTCCGTTACGGACATTCTTGAAAGGCTTCTTCCAGCGATGCTGAATGAACTCTGGTCTATTGTTGCTCTATTCTGGATGACTGCTTCAATCGCATCTAATGCTTTCTTCGCGTGACTTCGCTGATCTGCGTTAGTGTCTGCATAATTATCAACGACAAGTGTGATACCATTATCAACAGCGACTCGCTGTGAATCAGACGTTCGCGTTATGAATGCATACCATTTATAGGTGGTTGCATTATAAGAAGCAGTGGTTGTAGATGGGACTTCTACAATATAAGCATCAGTGGTTTCTGAAGCAGTGATAGTGAATTGATTGCTTGCGCCGCCACCATCAACGAATTCATACGTTAAAGCATATGTGCTTGTGGGATAATCGGAAACTAGATCAGTGCGCTTCCAGACCCAACGATCACCTTTGACAAGCGTTTCTGGTTCTTGCAGCGGATAATTATCCCGATCAAAAAGATTAGCCATTTCACCGCCATGCGTTTACATAATTAGACCTTGGCCTTCGAATTATCTGTCGTTGGATAACAGGTCTTTCAGGCTCAGGCTCTTCTATTTTTTCAGGTTTTATCCTAATGTCAATTTTATCAGCGATTGTGTTGACATTCGTGTTGATTATAGCATAGGCCGCTAGTGCATATACATAGCAATCTAACGCTTCATTCCTTGCGCGAATCTTCTGAAAAACCCGTCTTTTATAACCCCTGACGAACTTAGTTACAATCTTTTCTGCTGTAAGTTGTCTGAAATACTCATCATTCAATATGTCTGAAAAGTGAATATATCCAGACCCTTCTTCTTGGATTCTTAGACGTGCGAATAATAAATCTTTTGCGGTATCTACTCCAACAGGGAAAAGTCTGCATTTGACGATGTTATTTCTTGATGGCTTGCCTGCGATTGGCTTGCCTTCGCCTGCAATACCTTTGATCGCGAAGACTCGTTTGGCGAAATTCTTGTGAGCATACTGATAAACGGTATTCGTAAAGTGACCGCCTGAGTCGATTGCTGTGGCCCTTATCCCTAATGTTCGACCATCTTCAGTCTCGAAAGTTCTGGCAAGTTGTGAGTCTAGTGCAGTCCATAATTGTGGCGTTGAAGGATCTCCGTAAAGGATCTGATGTTCTAAGACCCATGATTCTTCATCTCGGCCAATCCCGATAAAACTTAACTCGATTCGATCATCTTGAACGTCTGCGCCGACTACGATAAGAACAACACCTTCAGGGACTTCATTGAAGTGTTCCTTGCGTTCTATCAGATTGAATTCGTCGATAGACTCACCTTCGTCTTCCCAAGACTCGCCCCAGTAAGTATTGCAAAAAACCTTTAGCTGTTCAGGATTCTTCTTAACTGATAAGAATTCTCTGACTCCATCACTTAATGGTGTCCAAGGCGAATAAAGCCCTGATATCTTGAATCCTGCTATTCCGTTGAATTCTTTACCAGCGACCCACTGACCGTTTCTTACGGACCATCGACGATCAGCATCAGACCAAAGACATCCGCATTCATCACATAAATAACCAGCCGTCTCAGGATCGTCATCCTGCCATCTGACATTGGCCCATTTCAAAACCTGTTGATGATCGCAGTGCTTACAAGGGACATAGTATTCACGCATATCAGACTTTTCATAAGCGTCTTCGATCCTAGAGACGCCTTTGATCGTCGGAGTAGAAACCGCGATGATCTTTCGATTCCAGAACGTAGACGTTCGCTTCCTGGCGAGAGCAAGTGGATCGCCTTCACTTCCTGCTGATGCTGGGAATCTATCGACTTCATCGGCTAGAACGACACGAATCGGGCGCGACGCTAACCCTGCTGGACTGTTAGCCCCGACCAGACTAAGACTGCCGCCAGGGAAGATCTTGTGAAGTGTCGTATTGTTAGAATCTCTAGCCCGTGGATCTTTGACCTTACCTTGGAGAACAGGCGTAGCACGTAAAAGGCCGTTAGCGATCCTGTCTTTAGAGAAGGCTTGAGCCATAGACTCCGTAGGCTGAAGCATTAGGATCGGACAAGAATCGTGATCTATGTGAAACCCTATGATATTCAGAAGGGCTTCAGACTTACCTAACTGAGCGCCAGCCATCACAACGACTTCTTTGATCTTTGGATCTGAGCAAGCATCCATGATGCCACGTTGATACTCTGCCCTGCTGGTACGCCAGACCCCAGCCTCAGCGCTAGTCTGCGAGTCTAACCGTCTTCTTTGGTCTGCCCACTGACTTACGCTTAGGTTTGGCGGTGGCTTCAGAACCGTCATCGCTTCCTTCAGACGATCCTTCAGATTTGCTAATCCTTGTCGCTGATACTTTTGGGTCATAGGCTGCTAATTCTTCTAGTGCTTCATTCATGAGATCCGTAAGGATGTGCTGAATCATACCTGCTTCAGATTCAGATGCCACAATCGGTGCTGCTTTAGACGGAATGTTGGTTAGCTTAGATTTCAGATTGCCCAAGACATCTGACCATGCTTTTACAACGTCATCGGCTATAACTAGCTGGCCCCTGACCTTTGCTAGTTCCAATTCGGCTATCTCAGCTTCTGCATTTACCTTTCTGGTTCGGGCTTCATCGTATGATGATCCGATCTTGACTCCACCTGTACTTGGCATGGCTGCTCCTTGTCAATCTTTCTGATTATACCCATTTTTATCCTGTCACGAATATGAATTACATTCATGTTATTCTATCGCTAGGCAAAGCTCGCGGCGCGCGACTACCCATGCCTGGCGGTCTGATCAGTACCTTTTTGCCCGATTTTTGGCCGATTTCAGGGATTTTGTGACACTTTTTGGCAGATTTTCCCTGATCTTAGGGTTTGAGATCACTTCAGGCAGATCTGCAAGCCTAATGCATCGAGCATTCAATATGAATTTGATTCATGTTCGGATCTCAGTTCTGGGAATTATTCAGCAGGACGCGCATACGGGCCGATTTTCGAACCTTTGGGTAGGTATAGGGTAAGAGTAATAACGCCTGAAATCGAACGTATGGGGCTGTGGTGGGATTGGTAGGTTTGACCCTAGATCATGGAAGGATAAAAAAAAGACAAAAAAAAGGCCGCATTTGCGACCTTTTCCCCTTGTTTTATTATTAATTGATCATCGCTGCCAGCCCAAAACAGAATGTCAGCATGAAGATCGAACCTATCATTGACTCGGTGAACGTGTATTCATCATCATTCACAAAACCAATCCCTTCTGTGATCTTCCACTCCACTCGATCAATTCTGGATTGCCAGATTTGGATTCGAATTGACTGATCTCAACATATCGATTCCACCCGCACCCATCACCATCAAACAACGACCACGTCTCAAGGTATTGCTCGGCCTCCTTCAGCGTGTAAGCCGATCCATATATATGTTTACGCTTAAATTGCGCGGCTGCTTGTCTTTTATTCACGCGGCCTCCTTGACTATGATATTTGTGTCAACGATAAAAGCACTATCGTCTGTTTTCGCTTTGCCCTTTGCTCTAAGCCCTACAACGACCGGGCCAGCGAACAGATTAAAAAGGTCCGATTCATCACCATCAATTACCGGGCGACCCATAAACGTTGACGGCATTGGCCCACGAAATACCACAGACATAGGGACATCGGTCTCGAGCGCCTTCTTGACGTGTTTCTGATATTTCGGCATGCCGGAATAAGAAAACATCAAGCGATAGTTTTCGGGCGTCTTGCCTAGCCTATGCGCTAGCTTTGAATAGTCATAAAAGAGCACACCCGGGAATTCTTGCGGAATCCCGAGGCGTTCCCATTGAACATCGCTCAAAACATTAAGCCTAACGGCAGGTTTGACGCCTTGCTTTTTGCACGTTTTCTCAAAATTGGCGAGCTCGCGCCGCAATTGATCAAGAAACCCGGCTTGATCATTTTTAAACCATTGGGCCTTTTTTTGCCTGCCGTCGATCACGTTACGCATGCGACCGCGCCCGGCAGATTCTAGGCACGATTTCGCGCACCCGGCAATATGCCTCGCCGGGCATAATATATCACTCGGAAAAAGCGATAAGCCCGCGACTCTATAAATGGCCATAGATCCGCTAGTTTTCTTAAGTTTAGTGTTACCGCCGTTAGTATCTAGTAATTTCATGAGATCCCCTATTGATCTTTTTACAAGGACAGCAAAAAAGCTGTTAATAGATAGAAAGAAACGAAACCAAAACCCAAACCGAAAAAGAATTTAACTAGCATTTTTCGCTCGTTGTCTTTTTGCACCTTCATCAATCGCTCTGGCTCGATCATTATCTGAATCACCCTTGATTGATCTGTTATCCGTTCGCGTTGATCGCGCATATGAATCACGTTTGACATTTATTGCTCCTTTTTTCTGCCTGATTGGCATTGACTGCCATTGTCAATAAATGAATTGACGGGTCAAGTGAAAGATTTTCATAGTCCCATATAACCAAATGGACTAGGCAAGACGGTTTTTATAACCAAATCGGTCAGTGCAGATCGAAAGCTAGGGGATAGCCGTGGGATAGCCGTGGGATAGCCGTGGGATAGCCGAGCGTTTAACCTTGTCGGCGTCTGATTGAACTTAGAACTGCTTTCTTATATTCACGAGCAAAATGAATAGGAAATCTTCTGAATCTTTTAAGACTGATATCCGCAGCAGGGAACAACTGCGGAGTCGGACGTTTCTCTTTGCCCAACGCGATGATCATCTTGATAGATCCATCCTTGTGCCTTTCCCATAAGCCTCTATAGTTTTCACCTTCCCTACCCTTTGGAATGCCATAGAAATATCGTTTATTCTGATTCCTTAGCGTGGCGAATTTGCCTTTGGTTAAGTTCCCCTTAGCATTGACCTTTACCCTGCCTTCAATAGGCTGCATCAGCTTTTTACGCTTAGGTGTTGGTGGGATAACAGTGCCACCTTGGATGATATTTTTCAGATAATATCGGTCTAAGTAGTTCTTCTTCGCCTGTAGGCTTGCATGAAGATTCCCGTATAGATATCGCTTATTAGGTACTTTTTCGACTCTTAGACCGCTCTTGGTGAAATTTTCAGCACCGCCTTGAAGATGATTGTCGATTGCAGACTTCAGATGTTTATTGGTTTGGAACAACCAAGAATTCATCGCCTCTTTCATCGCATGGGGTACTTGCTTATGCGCCTTGATCGAACCCAAGGCTTTTTGCATATCCCCTTTTCTTACATCAAGACTGATCTTCATTCACGGCCTCGCATATATCTTCAATGATCGAATGCTTTATCAGATCGTGGTAGCCAAGCTGATTGATAAGATGGATCTGATCGAAAGACTTCTCGCCTTCTTGGATTAACTTCCACTCGACGAAACCTTCTTCTTCGACCTGGGCTAGTCCTTCAATGAATGTTATTTCGTTCCGTTCCGCTTTCTTCCACAACTCGTATAAAGCTTCCGCTAATCTGTTGGGATGCAGCTTGGTTACGTTTGTCATAAGCCCACCACATCTCGATTGATTTTTTGGCGAACCAATAGGTCAAAATGACCAATGGCAAAGACATAATGAACAGGATTGAAAATACCAGGAACCCGTTGATTGATCCTATTAGATAGAGTTTATTCATTGGGATAGACCAGATCAACGCACCAATCACATTTTGTGCAAGATGCCTGCGGTGGCGATTCGTGCTTAATTATGTCACTTTCGCAAACAGGACAGACAGGCTCGAACGTATCAAAGAACTTGTCCCAGAAGGGCATATCATCAGGATAGTTACTCGCCATAATCCAACCCATCCGTTAGTCCTTGCTTCAGCGCTTTAATGATTCCTTTAGCGTTAGCCTCAAACTGTAACAGATCAAGCCTCAGATCTACATCCTTTTTCCAATTACGCTGACCGTATTCGATGCCACACTTCATCTTGATTTGCTTCAAGACGTTATTAGTGGTGTTTGAATAAACGACTCTTTCAAGCTCTTCGTTTGGCTTGCGATAGATTCCCCTGACTATTTTCACTTTTCTTTGTCCTGCAAATGATTGAGAAGCTTGAGAACTGACTGGATCATCTGGCGATCACATTCATCGACTTGCGTGTTGTCGTAATGATCCATGACTTTAACTAATGTCATCCAGGCCAATAACATATCATTTCTAGTTGGTTTCATACTCATCCCCTGTTTTCTCCTACTATAAACGTTTTTGTTTACTATGGGATAGCCGCAAATTAGACCGTTTTGGAATAACTAAGATGCTTTTAATAACTTGACTCGTTCCTTGGCTAGTCGGTATCTCTTCAAGTCATTGTAGGTAATCCTTGTCCCTTTGCGTTTTTCGTTCTCGAATATCTCTATGAAGAACAGATCTTCTTCTGCCTTCTCAATCACGGCTCGTGGGATTTCGTTCTTCTTGGGATCGCGGAAAAGCAAACTAGGGGATAGCCGCAGGGCTTTCATGACTTCTATCCCGTTTGCTTGACATCCGAAGCAGTGCATTAATACCCGATCATCTTGTTCGGTTATTGATAGACTTGGGTTCTTATCTGGATGCGCTGGACAAATTGCCCAGAGTTTATTTGCTTTTTTTGTAACTCCGTTCAGGTGGGGCAAGATGTCAGCTAACACTTTTGATCCTTTTTATCTGTAGATGTGTGATGTGATTCTTCACCTCATCTGAGATGTGAATCGTTGCTTGTGGTGTCACCGCATTAGGCCAGACCCCGAATTTACTTTTATAGGCATGGGATACCCATCCAGGTTTGTACCCTTTCTTCCTGGCGTAAAAATGGAATTCACCTAACCATCTGGCTTTGTCTTCTTTCGAGAAGTCTCGATTATTCTTCTTCAGTTCTTTGAGAATCTGACTATCTGACTTCAAGACTTGCTTTGGCGGTCTTTCGTAACCACAGACACACTTTACAACGAAATGCTGGAAACATTGTGGACACAGCGATAATTCTGATTCTTTTTTCTCTTTAGTCAGTTCACGTTCGTTGTAGGTCTTGTCCCCAGCGTCGAGACTTTCTGGAACAATCGACTCAGGGAAGCCGTGTCTCAAGACATTACCTGCATGGTCTAGGTAGATCGCGTGGGTCTTATTGGGATGGAGTCGCATGATCCTGCCTGCTCGCTGGATATAGGAAATCAGGCTTTTAGTAGGTTTCAGATCGATTAACGTCTGGACTTTAGGCGCGTCATATCCCGTGTTAAGTAATTGAGAACAACTCAACACTTGGAAATCACCTTCATCATGACTTTCGTAAATTATTCTTCGTTCTTCATCGTCCATGTAGCCGTCGATGTGTTCTGCGGAGATTCCCGCTTTTCGGAACATTTCCACCAGTTTTTTCGACGTTTTAATTGATGGACTGAATGCAATCGTCTGGCCTTGACCGAACCTTTTGAAATTTTCAATGATGTCACCTACCAGCTTTTGATCTTCTTCAGTGGCTTTCGCCAAAGACATTGGATCATAGTCCGACCCACCTGTGGAAAGTCTTTTGGTTTTCACACCATTTAAATTGACATGACTTCCACCGAAATACTTAACAGGACATAAGTAGTCCTTATCAAGAAGTTGTTCAGTGGTGATCGGAACGACCAGATCCTGATAGTGCTTGCCCAATCCTTTCGCATATGGCGTTGCGCTTAACCCGATGAAAATGACTTTAGAGTTCTTCTCCATCAATTCGGTTAAATGCTTATAGTGGGTATGGCATTCATCCACGATGGCAACGTGAAAGATCGGCTGGTAACGTCTTCTGGCTAAAGTCTGAACTGATGCTATCTGAATGTCCGCGTTGGGATCTGTTCGCCAGTGATCACCTTGCATGACCCCGACCTTTAGCCCTGCCCTGTCGAATTCTTCAAGAGCCTGCTGGACTAGCTTGATTCTGTCGCAAATGAAGATGCCCTTCTTGCCGTTCTTGGCAGTGTTCTTCAGGATCTCCATCGCTACCCGTGTCTTCCCGAAACTACACGGTGCAGCCAAGATGATTCTTTTATTGCCCTTCTTGATTGAATGCCTTAATTGGTTGATTGCTTGTTCTTGATGTGGCCTAAGCATCTAGCCAATCTTCCATTGCCATGAGTTGATATTGCTCCATGATATAAGCCTTCCCTTTTCCTAAGTCGCCTATGTTTTCTTGCCTAAAGACTTCATCAGCATGGACTACGCCCCTGATCGTGAATTCAGGCATTTCCCCAGTGACCAAGATATACCAATCAGCAGTTCTGCCCTGGTAATCAGGAACCAGCAACTTGCCGTAAGGATATTTGGTGCTTTTAACATTAATCGTTTGTCCCCTATAAGTTAAGTCTTCATGATCTGATTTATCCTTCAGATCTGGGTAAACGTTTAGATATTTCGCAACCGCCATTTCAGCGGCGAATCCATTCACTAAATTTGTATGAGCATCACCTGATCTGGTGAATTTATTCCAACTGACTTGTGGGCCGTAGGTTGATTTACCTTCGGCAATCATGTGCGCTATTGTTACTTCAGCATCAGTCAAAATGATCTTCATACATCACCCTAGATTTTAGGCATAGCTCCACTTTTTCCCTGTTGCAAGTAGGAGGCATATCATTCGCTAGATGACTTAGCCTTCGCCCTACTACACCTTACGGTGCGGTACTCATAGCTTTCGCTTTCCACGTCGGACGCAACTCCGACATTACCCCGCTCGGGGCCTGCTGCAATTCAAGGACGTGAATCGGGACAAGTGGTCAGTCCTACAACGTGCTCACGGATTATCGCTATGTTCGTATCTAGTGTTGCCACTACTTGCTGGCACGATTAAGCCAGGCGAAACGAGCGACGGAGATGACCAGTTGTGACTACTTTGTGACTATCCATGAATAGTCATTAATAGTCTTGAAGGGTAAGATTTGGGCGGGGTATAATAGATACCGTGTCGGTTTGCGCACGGTTGTCTTTCATACCTATCTCAAATCGGCCTTCAGGGACTGCCAATCCCGCCGACACATTCAATATACTCTACTCTATCTCTTGAATCAACCGTTCCAAATACCATTTAGCCTTTTCAAGATCCTGCTTGGGGTTGTTCTTATA
>Ga0181591_10001559_pt1 | contig 19732 bp, 15 predicted proteins | sample 071ome_33_FD_133757 | JGI IMG/M metagenome (GOLD analysis project Ga0181591, IMG submission 133757) | Coastal salt marsh microbial communities from the Groves Creek Marsh, Skidaway Island, Georgia - 071412AT metaG (megahit assembly) | ecosystem: Environmental > Aquatic > Marine > Intertidal...
CAGACCGAGTTCGGCGGGGATGAACCCGAGGTCTTTGAGGTCGACGGCACGTCTGACGAGCCAGCGTCCGGCGACGCAGCGGCGGCTACGGATACCGCGACAGACACCGACGATGACATGAATCTCGCGGTCACCGAGCCTGAAGGTGGGTGGCCCCCCACGTACATCGGCACGGATCAGGGCCTTGACCCGGTGAATCCCGGCGACGTCCAGCGCAGCGAGTTCGGCACCGTCACTGGTATCACGGGTTACGCCACGGTGCCGGAGGCTGACTATCCGGACCTGGACGAGCAGCTCTCCGCCCTGAAGATCCCCGGTCCTACCGGCGGGTTCATCGTTGCGCAGGGCTTCACCTCGGCGATCGAGCTCACCCCGATCGTGACCTACGACGCGGTGACCGACACCTTCACTAACGTGGAGACCGGGGTCGTCTACGTCGACAACGGTGAGGGCTCCTTCGTCAACCCGGACAATCCGGATGACGAGCTCTTGCCCGGCTGGAAAGCGACGGTCGGCTGGAGCAACTTCGCCCGAATCGTCTCGGACCCGGATGTGACCGGACCCTTCTCCTACGTTTTCGCTTGGACCTTCGCCTACGCAATCCTCACGGTGATCCTGACCTTCGCCGTGGGCCTCACCCTGGCCATCGCGCTGAACCGGCCGGGTATGCGCGGCCAGCGCATCTATCGCTCGTTCCTGATCATCCCCTACGCCGTTCCGGCCTTCTTGTCCGTCCTCGTGTGGGCGGGCCTGCTCAACGACGACTTCGGCGCGATCAACTCCGTCACCGGGCTGAACATTCCATGGCTGTTCGATCCCTTCTGGGCCAAGGTCTCCGCGCTGCTCGTCAACCTCTGGCTGGGCGTGCCCTACATGTTCCTGGTCTCCACCGGCGCCCTGCAGGCCATCCCGAGCGAACTGCAGGAGGCTGCTCGTATCGACGGGGCGCGCAACTTCCAGGTGTTCCGTCTGGTCAACCTGCCGCTGCTGCTCGTGGCGCTCACGCCGCTCCTCGTGGCAGCCTTCGCCTTCAACTTCAACAACTTCAACAACATCTACCTGCTGACCGGTGGCGGCCCGGCCCTCGAGGGATCATCTGTCGCTGGTGCCACCGACATCCTGATCAGCTACACCTACAAGATCGCCTTCGCGGCTGGCAAGGGCAATGACTTCGGTCTCGCCAGCGCCATCTCGATCATCATCTTCCTGATCGTCGGCAGCATCTCCGCGATCTCCTTCGCCCGATCCAAGGCCCTGCGGGAGGAGCGCTCATGACGACCGTCGACTCACCTCCGGTTCCCAAGGCAAGACGACGCACGTTCGGCGGGTGGTTGCGAACCCTCGGCTGGCGTCACGCAGTCGCCTGGGTGGCGATCGCTGCGGCACTGTTCCCGGTGCTGTGGGTCATCAGCGCTGCGTTCACGAACGATCCGTCGATCAGTAGCGGCTCTGTCGTTCCGACTGAGCCGACACTCCAGAACTTCGAGACTCTCTTCACCAACCCTGACCAGCCGTACGCGAACTGGTATCTCAACACGATGATCGTTGCGCTGGTCGCGGCGGTCCTCACGGTGCTGATCGCGGCCGGGGCAGCTTTCGCCTTCAGTCGCTTCCGATTCAAGGGCCGCAAGGTCGGGATCATGTTCCTGCTGCTGGTGCAGATGTTCCCGCAGTTCCTGAGTCTGACCGCGATCTACATCATCATGGTCAACATCGGCGATGTCTTCCCGCCGATCGGCCTCGACACTCTCGCCGGGCTGACCCTGGTGTATCTCGGTGGCGCGATGGGCGTCAACGCCTGGCTCATCAAGGGATTCTTCGACACCATCCCGATGGAGATCGACGAGTCCGCCAAGGTCGACGGTGCGACCCATGGGCAGATCTTCTGGGGCATCATCCTGCCGCTGGCTGTGCCGGTGCTGGCCGTCGTCGGTCTCTTGAGCTTCATCGCGACGATCAACGAGTTCATCATCGCCAGCGCCCTGATCCAGACGCCCGAAACCAAGACCCTGGCCGTCGGTCTGCAGGGATTCATCGCGAATGAGTACTCCGAGAACTGGGGTCCCTTTGCCGCAGGTGCACTCCTGGCCGCGATTCCCGTCGTGATCCTCTTCCTCTTCCTTCAGAAGTTCATCGTCGGTGGCCTCACAGCCGGATCGGTGAAGGGCTAGTGCTGACAATCGACCCACGGGTCCATCACGACGGCTCCCCGTCCTACGTCTCCAGCCAGGCTCCGGCTCTGGGCGAGACGCTGACGCTGCGGCTGCGAATCTCGCGTGATCATCAGCCGGAGGCTGTGGCTCTGCGGACTGTCCGTGACGGCGAGCCGCATGTGGTCATGGCGAAACTGAAGGAGACCGTAGGTCACGACACCTGGTGGGTCGCCCAACTGACCGTTCGAAACGTGATCACGCAGTACCGGTGGCTGCTCGTGGGGGGAGCCTTCGACTACGCCTGGCTCACGGCGGGTGGGCTCGTCGAGCACGACGTGCCCGATGCCACCGACTTCATCGTGTCGGCGACGCCGGCGCCGCCGGAGTGGGCCTTTAGGTCCGTCTTCTACCAGGTGTTCCCGGATCGCTTCGCACGATCGGACGGCGATCCTCAGGATCCGGCCGTGGCACCTGCGGGCGTCGAACTGCCTTCGTGGGCGGTACCCCGGGCGTGGACGGATCCAGTGGAAGGTCGCGGCCCGGCTACCCCGTACGAGTTCTTCGGTGGCGATCTCGATGGCGTGCGCCATCACCTTGACCACATCACCGAACTCGGTGCTGACGTCGTCTATCTCACTCCGATCTTCCCCGCGGGATCGACGCATCGATACGACGCCAGCACCTTCGCGGAGGTCGATCCGCTTCTGGGCGGTGACGAGGCCCTGATACGCCTGACATCTGCCGCCCATGGGCGGGGGGTGCGCGTTATCGGGGACATCACGCTGAACCACTGCGGCGTGGACCATCCGTGGTTCGCTGCCGCGCAGGATCAGGCTGCGCCTGAGCGTGAATTCTTCCGCTTCGATGATGCGCTGGACTACGGCTACGAATGCTGGTTCAACGTGCCCACACTGCCGAAGTTTGACCACACCAGCGTGCAGCTTCGTGAGTCACTTGTCCGCGGGGAGGACGCACCGGTGCGTTCATGGCTCCGGGAACCGGTTGCGCTGGACGGATGGCGCGTCGACGTCGCCAACATGGCCGGTCGGATGGGTGCTGTCGACGTCACGCATGAGTTTGCCGCCGACGTCCGTGCTGGGATGGCCCTTGAGGCCAATGACCTCCTCCTCGTTGCCGAGCACGGCCACGATGCCAGTGGAGATCTCTTGGGGGACGGCTGGCACGGGACGATGAACTACGCCGGCTTCACCCGACAGGTGTGGTCCTGGCTGCGTGCGCCGGATTTCGACGGCACCTTTTTCGGGCTGCCCATGCAAGTTCCCATCATCAGCGGTGAGAAGGCTGTCGCGTCCATCCGTGCATTTCACGCCCGCATCCCGTGGCGCTCCCTACTGGCCAGTTGGAACATCCTCGGAAGCCACGACACTGCCCGCATACGGACCGTTGTCGGATCGGCCGAGCGGCAGGAGGCTGCCCTTGCGCTCGCCGTCGGTCTTCCTGGCGTTCCCATGGTGTTCGCCGGCGATGAGATCGGCGTCGAGGGCTGCTGGGGGGAGGACGCTCGAACTCCGTTTCCCTGGCATGACCGTGAGGCGTGGGACATTGCGACCCTGGAGTCCTACCGGGCACTGTTGACGATCCGGCGATCCAGTTCCGCCCTCGCCGAGGGTGGTCTGCGATGGCTGCACGCGGGGACCGACACCATCGCGTTCGTCCGTGAGCATCCGGAGGAATCAGTACTCATCGTGGTGGCACGGCAGCAGGCGGCTCCGGTGCGCCTGTCGCTCGCTGAGCTAGGTGGCAGCGGAGTGCGCCTCATGCATGGCTTCGGCGCTGAAGAGGTCGCCGAGCAGGTCGTCATCAATATCCCGTCAGCAGGTGCTGGCGTGTGGCGAGTGGAGGGTGTGTAGTCATGGCCGAACTGGTGCTGGACAAAGTCGACAAGGTCTACGACAACGGCTTCCACGCTGTGAAGGACCTCAGTCTCGATGTCGAGGACGGTGAGTTCCTCGTGCTCGTTGGGCCATCCGGCTGCGGTAAGACTACGGCACTGCGCATGGTTGCCGGCCTGGAGGACATCACCGATGGCACCGTCAGCATCGGTGGCAAGGTGGTCAACGACATCGGTCCTCGTGATCGAAACATCGCCATGGTGTTCCAGAGCTACGCGCTCTACCCGCATATGACAGTGGGCGAGAACATCGGGTTCGGACTGGCCTTGCGACACGAGCCGAAGGGCACAATCAAGGATAAAGTCGCGCGGGCGGCGAAGCTTCTTGATCTCACGACGATGCTGGGCCGAAAGCCGAAGCAGCTCTCGGGCGGCCAGCGGCAGCGCGTCGATGGGGCGCGCGATCGTGCGTAACGCCGAGCTCTTCCTCATGGACGAGCCGCTGTCGAACCTTGACGCCAAGCTTCGAGTCCAGATGCGTGCCGAGATCGCCGGACTGCAGCGCCAGATGGGGGTCACGACGCTCTACGTCACGCACGATCAGGTTGAGGCGATGACGATGGGTCATCGCGTGGCCGTCTTACGACTGGGTGAATTGCAGCAGGTGGCCGCCCCTCAGGACCTCTACGACAATCCCGAGAACGTGTTCGTTGCGGGCTTCATCGGCACGCCGCCGATGACCCTGTTCCATGCGCGGTTCACCCTCGAGGGCGAGACGGGCCGGCTAACGGTTGGTGAGCAGGAGATCTGGCTGCCTGCTGAGGTCATCGCGACTCGGCCCAGCCTTCGCGCGATGCATGGCCGGGAGGTCATCGCCGGGGTTCGCGCGGAGGACATCCACCCCGACTACCGCGAGGGACTATCGACGCTGCATGCGGAAGTCGTCCTTGCCGAGGCTCTTGGCTCCTCGGTGCACGTCACCTTCGCACTGCGCGGGACGCCCGTCGATGAGTCGCGCTTGGGCAGTGGTCTGAAGCACGAGGATGAGCAAGAGGTTGGACGCCTCAGCCATGCGAACGACATTCAGGGCACGGCCGTGTTCCCACCGCGTTTGCACTTCACCACGGGTGAGCCTGTGCAGATCAACATTGATGGCGCACGGATGCACTTCTTCGATGTGGAGAGCGGGCTTGCGCTTCGCTAGGCCCCTGGGTGCGGGCGGTGCTATCGCCCTGGCCATGGTCATGGCCGCCCCGACGTCGGCCGAGCCCCTCACCTCGCTGGCGGAGCCGTCGGTGCGCAGTCCGATCGCGCGTGACTCCTTCTACTTCGTCATGACCGATCGTTATCGCGATGGCGATCCGGACAACAACACCGGCGGCGTGATCGGTCCTTCGTCGGTCACCGGCTTCGATCCGTCGTCCGATGCGTACTTTCACGGCGGCGACCTGGTCGGGCTCACCGGTTCGTGCGATGCGTCGGATCCGGACGACCACGGTCTCGCGCGGATCAAGCACCTAGGTTTCACGGCGATCTGGATCACGCCGCCGTTCGTCCAGCGCACGGTTCAGGGTGACAGCGCCGCCTACCACGGCTACTGGTTCCTTGACCTCAGTCGCCCCGATCCGCATCTTGGGGATCGCGAGGACTTCCGTGCGATGGTCGACTGCGCCCATCGGCTGGGCATGAAGGTGTTCGTCGACGTGGTGGTGAACCACACCGCCGATGTCATCACGTACGAGGAGGGCACGTCCTACGTGCCGATCGGCCGCGTGCCCTACCGGACGGCCGCCGGCCGCGCGTTCAATCCGTGGTCCTACACGACCGGCCGGTCCTTTCCGCGACTGAACGTGGATCGCAGCTTCGCGAAGGCTCCGCGGGTCGATGCCGGTTTCGCTGACGCCAAGGTGCCGACCGTCCTCAATGAACTCACGCGATATCACAATCGCGGAGACATCGACTGGAGTTCCTGCGTCGGTCGATGCGAGATGGATGGGGACTTCGCCGGGCTCGACGACCTCATGACCGAGGACGAGGACGTTGTCAATGCGCTGGCCATGGCCTACGGCGACTGGATCAAGGAGTACAAGGTCGACGGCTTCCGGATCGACACGGCACGGCACGTGGATCCGTACTTCCTCGGCCGATGGCTGCCGAAGATCGACCGCACGGCAAGGGCATCGGCAGTGCCGCGTTTCACGACGTTTGGCGAAGTGTGGCTCGATAGCCCAGCCGAACTGTCGGAGATGATGCTCGACCGATCGCTGCCATCCGTACTGGACTTTCCCTTTCAGGACGCCGCCCGACAGTTCGCGACCGGGCAGGCCTCCGCAGGACTGCTCGCTGCTCTCTTTGACGAAGACGACTACTACACGTCCGCTTCCACGAATGCTTACGGCCTGACGACCTTCCTGGGCAATCACGATATGGGGCGTATCGGCTTCTTCCTTCTCACCCAGAGCCAGTCCCAGGGTGACGAGCTGACCCAGCGGGCGCTACTGGCGCACGACCTTCTGTACCTCACCAGAGGCGTGCCCGTCGTCTACTACGGCGATGAGGTCGGAATGACCGGATCGGGTGACGGTCGCGATCGCACGGCTCGGCAGGACATGTTCTCGAGCAAGGTGGCGGCATGGCAGGGAGAGCAGCGGATCGGTGGGGCGCCGATCGGTACGGGCTCCTCCTTTGATGTCGACAGCCCTATTGCGGAACGCATCGCCGAACTGTCCTCCCTGCGAGAGGACCACCCCGCGCTTGCCTCGGGCGCGATGATCACGCGACTGGCGGAGGGTGACGTGCTCGCCGTCAGTCGTATCGATTCAGTGACTCGCACGGAGTACGTCGTGGCATTCAACGGTGCAGACACGGCTGAGCGCGTGAGCATCCCCACGTCGACCCCGTCAACTCCCTGGACGCCGCTCCTCGGCGGACCTCCTGTCGGATCAGGGGCGGATGGCACGCTGACGGTCACGGTGCCAGCACGATCGTCTGCTGTCGTTAAGGCGATGCGCAGTCTGCCCACACCGGCCAAGCCCCGGGTCACTCTGATGTCCGCTGAGGACTTCGTGACCGGTCGCTACCGCCTCGAGGCCACGGTGCCGGGCCCTGACCCGTCCTCGGTCACGTTCCTGATCCGGCGTGCGGGGGGTGCCTGGGAGCCGGTTGGCACAGACGATGCTCGACCCTTCCGCGTCTTCGTGCCGCCGATGTCGGGTGGGCCGGGCAGCGCGAAGGCCCAGATCGCGGCAGTGGTCACGGACTCGATGGGCCGCACGGCCGCAACAAGGCCTGTGTCCCTCGACCTCACCCCATTCCTCTGAGTTGCCTCCTGCGAAGCCGGGTGAACAGGTCCTCGCGGGTGAGGAACGTTTCTCCTGGGTCGTGCGTTGTGATGGCATCCTGTGTGTTCACGCGCCGAGCGCGTGTATCAAGAACCCACCGCCGCCGACCGAAACCCAGCCCCACGACCATCCCCAGCAGCAGGAGAACAAGTGAACCGCCTCGCCGATGCCACATCCCCGTACCTGCTGCAGCACGCGGATAACCCCGTCGATTGGTGGGAGTGGGGCGAGGACGCGTTCGAGGAAGCTCGGCGGCGCGAAGTCCCGATATTCCTCTCGATCGGCTACTCGGCCTGCCATTGGTGTCACGTGATGGCGCACGAGTCCTTCGAAAACGACGAGATCGCCGCGTACCTGAACGAGCACTTCGTGTCCATCAAAGTCGATCGCGAGGAGCGTCCGGACATCGATTCGATCTACATGGACGCCACGGTCGCGATGACCGGGCATGGTGGTTGGCCGATGAGCGTGTTCCTCGATCACGAAGGCCGGCCGTTCTACACCGGTACGTACTTCCCACCGGTTCCTCGGCACAACATTTCTTCCTTCCCGCAGGTTATGCAAGCGATCGTCGAGGCGTGGACCAGCCGCCGAACAGAGATCGAAGCCGCGGGGCAGCGCATCGTCGACGCTCTTTCCACGCGCCAACTGGCGGCGGCGGAAGACGCCCCGCCGACTATGGAGCAACTCGATGCGGCCGTAGCTGCGTTGCAGGAAGACTTCGACGATCGTTTCGGCGGTTTCGGGGGAGCGCCAAAGTTTCCGCCCTCAATGGTCTTGGAGTTCTTGATTCGCTACCAAGTTCTTCCCGGCGCCTTGCACGCCGTGGACGCGAACGAGATGGTGGCCAGCACGCTCGACGCGATGGCGCGCGGCGGCATGTACGACCAACTCGGTGGCGGGTTTGCGCGCTATTCGGTCGACGATCGTTGGATCGTCCCGCACTTCGAGAAGATGCTGTACGACAACGCTCTGTTGTTGCGCGTCTATGCGCACTGGTGGCGCCTGACCGGTTCGGCTCTCGCGGAGCGGGTGGTCCGGGAGACTGCGGAGTTCTTAATCCGCGATCTGCGAACGCCCGAGGGTGGCTTTGCCGCAGCGCTGGACGCGGACAGTGAAGGTGTCGAGGGCAAGTTCTACGCCTGGACCCCCCAGCAGCTGATCGAAGTTCTCGGACCCGACGATGGTGCGTGGGCGGCCGACCTCTTCGCGGTGTCGCATGAGGGTTCATTCGAACACGGAACATCCACGCTGCGGCTTTTGGAAGATCCCGGCGATGTCGAGCGTTGGGCGTTGGTAAGAGATCGGCTCTGGAACTCGCGTGAGAGTCGGGTGCACCCCGGTCGGGACGACAAGATCGTCGCCTCCTGGAACGGACTCGCCATCGCGGCTCTCGCTGATGCCGGTCAACTGTTCGGTGAATCGGCGTGGGTTGAAGCAGCTGCCGAGGCTGCGGATCTGCTCATCGCGGTGCACCTTGGCGCCAACGACGACGACCGTTTGTGCCGGACATCGCGCGACGGCTTGGCAGGAAACAACCTCGGCGTGCTCGACGACTACGGCAGCGTCGCCGAAGGTTTGCTGGTGCTCGCGCAGGTCACCGGCGAAATCGCGTGGCAACAGTTCGCCGGCATCCTGCTCGACATCGCACTCCAGCATTTCTCTGACGGTGATGGCGGCTTCTTCGACACCGCCGACGACGCCCCCGGTCTCGTGCGTCGTCCGAAGGATCCGGCAGACAACGCCGAGCCGTCGGGTTGGTTCGCGGTGACCAACGCGCTTGTTACCTACGCAGCTTTGACGGGCTCGGTCGAACACCGGGTCGCGGCGGAGAACGCACTCGGCATCGTGAGCGCGCTCGCCGAACGCGCACCCCGCGCCGTGGGGTGGGGACTGGTCGCGGCGTCGTCGTTGATCGTCGGACCGCTGGAGATAGCCATCGTCGAGGACGAATCGAACCCAGGTCGAGATCTCATCAACACGGCCTTTGCCGGCAACTCTCCGGGTGCCGTGGTCGCCTGGGGTTCGGTGGGAGACGACGACCAACCGCTGCTTCGCGACCGCCCACTCATCGACGGACATGCCGCCGCGTACGTGTGTCGGGGATTCGTGTGCGACGCACCTGTGACGGATGTGACCGAACTGGCGGCGAAAGTGCAGGCGCGTAGTGCATCCTTCTAGCCACCCGAGGGGAGTAGCCTGAGCGGGCGGTCTTCGGGGGCTGCAGAAGGGGAGTACTCGTGGGTTGGTCGGATCTCGTATACGGCGTATACGAGCGACGCCTGCAGGCGCAACTCAAGGACGCTGTCGAGCGGGAACGGACTCCCAAGCACGTCGGCGTCATTTTGGACGGCAACCGCCGCTGGGCTACTGCGCAGGGTTCGTCGTCGTCGGTCGGCCATGCCGCCGGAGCCGCCAAGATCGTGGACTTCCTCGGTTGGTGTGATGACGCCGGAGTGGAAGTGGTCACCTTGTGGCTGCTGTCCACCGACAACCTCACTCGACCGCAGCCCGAACTCGAAGCGCTGATGGGCATCATCGAGGACACGGTGAACGGACTCGTCGGTCAAGGTCGCTGGCGCTTGCATCCGGTCGGCGCGCTGGATCTGCTGCCCGACCACACCGCGCGGGTTCTGAAGGAAGCCGAAGAAGCAACAGCGGGAATCGATGGATCTTTGGTGAACGTGGCCGTTGGTTACGGCGGTCGACGCGAAGTGGTGGACGCCGTGCGCTCGCTGCTGCAAGAGCACGCTGATCAGGGCACCACTCTGGATGAACTCGCCCAGGTGGTGGACGTCGAGCACATCGCCGATCACCTTTACACCAAGGGTCAGCCCGATCCGGATCTAGTGATCCGCACCTCGGGTGAACAGCGCCTTTCTGGCTTCTTGATGTGGCAAAGCGCGCACTCGGAGTTCTACTTCTGCGAGGCGTTTTGGCCGGACTTCCGTCGCGTTGATTTCCTCCGCGCACTTCGTGCGTTCGCAGAACGGCAACGACGTTTCGGCGCATGAGTAGCTCGAGTACCCCCCAGCCCATCGGGCCGGACGCCGACGTCGCACGACGCGTAGATCCCAACGCCAAGCCGTTGTTCCAACGCCCGCTGCTCGTCATCTTGGTGCTCGCGGGAGTGGGCGGCATGCTGGACGCCGATGATTACCTGACGTACGGGGTCTTCACCGCCAACCAGGCCGGCAACATGGTGTTGCTGTGGATCAAGCTTCTTGAAGCGCCCGGAGTTGCGTTGTTGTCCCTGAGTTCCATGGTGGGGTGCGCCGTCGGCATTTCCTCCGTTGTCATGATCCGCAGCCTGAAATGGTGGCCGATCGGTGATCGTGGCTCGCGTCTTTTGCTCTTCACCGCAGCGGCCGTCCTTGCCGTGACATCCCTCGTGGGCGGGCGGGTGTTCGATCCGCGAGCGGAGATTTCTGCCCAGAACCTGGAACTTGGAAGTGCGGACTGGTGGGGCGCGATGGTGTCCATATCGCTATCGGCGTTCTCACTAGGGCTGCTCGCCACGATCTTCGTGTGGGCGGGAGCGCACAAGACCGCCGTCATCGCCGCAACGGGGCCCTACCTCGACGCGGCGCGGTACGCCGCGGCCAGCGCCCGCTACAAGGTGCCCGAATACAAGACCAAGTGGCGGACGTTGATCGCCTTCCCGGTGGCCTGGAGCATCGGCGCGATGATCGTCGGCCTCTCCTCCCTCGACCGGCCGGTCATCACGCTCATCGCCGTCGCGATCATCACCACGACGGGCATCCTGGCGCGGCGTGTCGAGACCGGGAACCCCCCAACAGCCCCCTAGCGTTTTGGTTGCGGATCGGGTCCGCCGGTTCGAGTCCGGCTAGGAGACTGTGTGCAGCAGATCGCCAGGAGGACATACGTCCTCGACACCTCTGTCCTTCTGTCCGACCCCCGAGCCCTGGTGCGTTTCGACGAGCACGATGTGGTCGTCCCCGTCGTGGTCGTCACCGAATTAGAGGCCAAACGCAGCCACCCAGAACTCGGCTACTTCGCGCGTCAGGCGCTGCGCCTGATGGACGAACTCCGGATGAATCATGGACGACTCGACGAACCCATCCCCGTCGGCGATGCGGGTGGGACGTTGCGCGTGGAGTTGAACCACACCGACGTCGAATCACTTCCCTCGGGGCTGCGCCTCGGTGACAACGACACCCGCATCCTCGCGGTTGCGCGCAACCTTGCCAATGATGGTGCGGACGTGGTGCTCGTCAGCAAAGACCTACCGATGCGTGTCAAGGCATCATCGGTCGGACTCACGGCCGAGGAGTACCGAGCCGAGCTCGCCATCGAATCCGGCTACACCGGAATCTCGGAGATGGAAGTTCCCGGCGATGATCTTGATCGACTTTTCGAAGACGGAGTCATCGACCTCGACGAAGCCCGGGATCTGCCATGCCATTGCGGGCTCGTCTTGCTCTCCGATCGCGGTAGCGGACTCGCCCGGGTGACGGCGGACAAGCGTGTTCGTCTGGTCCGCGGAGACCGCGAGGCGTTTGGGATCCGCGGTCGCAGTGCCGAGCAGCGGATCGCGCTGGATCTGCTGATGGATCCCGACGTTGGCATAGTTTCGCTCGGTGGCCGCGCCGGAACGGGCAAGAGCGCTCTGGCATTGTGCGCGGGACTGGAGTCTGTGCTCGAACGCCGCCAACACCGCAAGGTCATCGTCTTTCGGCCGTTGTACGCCGTGGGTGGGCAAGACTTGGGTTACCTGCCGGGCTCGGAGAACGAGAAAATGTCGCCCTGGGGGCAAGCCGTCTACGACACCCTGAACGCCGTCACGACCTCCGAGGTCGTCGACGAGATAACCGACCGCGGCATGCTCGAGGTGCTGCCACTGACGCACATTCGTGGCCGATCGCTGCACGATGCGTTCGTCATCGTCGATGAAGCCCAATCCTTGGAACGCAACGTTCTGCTGACAGTGCTATCCGGCATCGGGGCCGACAGTCGCGTGGTGCTAACCCACGATGTCGGGCAACGCGACAACCTCCGAGTGGGTCGCCATGACGGGGTGGTGGCCGTCGTGGAGAAGCTCAAGGGCCATCCGCTTTTCGCGCACGTCACGCTCACCCGATCCGAGCGCTCACCGATCGCGGCGCTGGTGACCGAACTCCTCGAAGACGGGCACCTGTAGGACGGGCCATTACTCCTTGCACTATCCGCGTGACCCTGGTCACACGTGGAGGTTCGAGCGTCGTCGTCGGCGATGAATGTCCGATTTGTCGGGTACTCGCGGGCCGCTCCGACGTGACAATTCCGTGATCCTTAGGCACGGTAGGAGACCGAAGTGGTCCTGACCGGTCAAGGAGAGCCATGCGACTTGTTGTACGCCTGACCTCCGTGGCGGCGTCGACGGCTCTCGCGGTGACCCTGATTCCGGCGTCGTCGGTCGCGGTATTCGCAGCGGAGGAAATCGAACCTTCACTCAGCGTCGAGACGGCCACCATCGTGGACATCAACGGCAACGAGATCCCGGTCAGCGAGGATCCCGGGGTGCCCTCCGGTGACGGTGACAACGCGGTCGATACCCAGGCAGTCGCCGAAGACCGGGGTGCGCGGCTCGCCCTCGAACTCGCCCACGCACTGGGATCGAAGGCCTCCCAGGACATGACGGGTTACGAACCCTCGCTGTACCAGGGCAAGTGGTACATGCCGAAGAAGGAAGATCGGCGTCGTTGCATCATGGACCGCGAGGCGAACAACAAGTACCGGGCCGTCAGTCGCGGTGGGACCTACCGCGGCGCGTACCAGATGAACCGCCGGCTAGCTGTTGCCACAGCCAAGAGGATGGCCAAGGAAGTGCGCAAAGAACTCGGGCCCGAAGCGGCCACCGTGGCGCGCCAACTGACCAAGATTCCCACGCAGCAATGGAACCGCTACTGGCAAGACCGGGCCTTTTGGACCATCTGGCAAAAGGGCAAGGGAGCCTTCCACTGGCGCGGCGGGGCCTGGCACTGCTAACTGCGCGCGTTGCCCTGGGCTAGGAGCGCGGCCCTAGCGGGATGCGGGCGGACCGACTGGAATCGTATTGGCCACCGGCCGGAGAGTCTCGGCGAAGAAATCGTTGCCCTTGTCGTCCACAACGACGAACGCCGGAAAGTCCACAACCTCGATTCGCCACACGGCTTCCATCCCGAGTTCGGGAAAATCCAGAACTTCGACCTTGGTGATGTTGTCCTGGGCGAGTCGAGCGGCCGGACCACCGATCGAGCCGAGGTAGAAGCCGCCGTTGTCCTTGCAGGCGTTCGTGACGGCTGCACTGCGGTTGCCCTTGGCCAACATGACATACGAGCCGCCGGCCTTTTGGAAGAGATCGACGTAGGAATCCATCCGCCCCGCTGTGGTCGGTCCGAAGGAGCCGGATGCGTAGCCCTCGGGAGTCTTCGCCGGCCCGGCGTAATAGACCGCGTGGTCTTGCATGTACTGCGGGAGAGGTTCACCGCGATCGAGCATCTCCTTGATCCGTGCGTGCGCAAGATCGCGGGCGACGATCACCGGTCCGGTGAGTGAGACCCGGGTCTTAACCGGAAGTTTCGACAACGCGGCGCGAATGTGTTCCATCGGCTGGTTGAGGTCGATCTGGACGACGTCGTCGTCGAGGTGCTCATCGGTCACCTCCGGTAGGTAACGGGCGGGGTCCTGCTCGAGTTGCTCGAGGAAGGCGCCCTCAGGGGTGATCTTGGCCAGCGCTTGCCGGTCGGCTGAACACGACACCGCGATGCCGACCGGGCACGAGGCGCCGTGGCGGGGCAGGCGAATCACCCGCACGTCATGGCAGAAGTACTTGCCGCCGAATTGGGCGCCAATGCCGAACGCCTGGGTCATGCGCAGGACTTCGGCCTCCATCTCCAGATCGCGGTAGCCGTGACCGGCATCGGTGCCATGAATGGGCATGTCATCGAGGTAGTGCGCGCTGGCCAATTTCGCAGTCTTGAGGGTGTATTCCGCACTCGTGCCGCCGACCACGATCGCGAGGTGGTACGGCGGGCACGCAGCCGTGCCGATCATCCGCAACTTCTCGTCCAGGAATTGGGCGAACGTCTCCGGGTTGAGCAGCGCGGCTGTCTCTTGAAACAGGAAACTCTTGTTCGCGCTACCGCCGCCCTTGGCCATATAGAGGAGGTCGTAGCTGTTTTCGTGGCCGGGATGGGTGTCGGCATAGATCTCCACCTGAGCGGGAAGGTTGCTTCCGGTGTTGCGCTCTTGCCACATGTTCAACGGAGACAATTGCGAGTAGCGCAGATTGAGCCGCTCGTAGGCGTCGAAGACGCCGCGGCTGATGTGCTCCTCGTCCTGTCCAGTGGTCCAGACGTTTTGGCCGCGCTTACCCATCACGATCGCGGTGCCAGTGTCTTGGCACATCGGTAGGACGCCACCTGCAGAGATGTTCGCGTTCTTCAATAGGTCGAGGGCGACGAAACGATCGTTGGGACTCGCCTCGGGATCACCGAGAATCGAAGCAAGTTGGGTGAGGTGAGCTGGGCGCAGCAGGTGCGATATGTCGTGGATCGCTTCGTAAGTGAGCGCCCGCAGAACCTCGGGTTCGACGGTGAGGAATGTGCGCCCTGCGGCTTCGACGGTGTCGATTCCGTCCGTGGTGATCAGGCGGTACGGCGTCGCCTCCCCGCCGGTCGGATCTTTCGGAAGGAGGTCGGTATACGCGAAGTCCGTCACGGTCCAAGCGTAGGCCCGGCAACGAACGAGGGCGTGGCAACCGTGGTGGCGTCAGTCACCTTCCCCGCTGAAGTCCACCGAGGCATAGGTCGAGAGTTTGGCCAGCCGGTGCTCGCTGCGGATCTCGCGGATGGTCCCGCTCTTGCTGCGCATGACGATCGAATGGGTGGTGGGCCCCTCGGGGGTGTAGCGAACGCCCTCCATGATCTCGCCGTCGGTAATACCGGTCGCGCAGAAGAAGATGTTCTCTCCCGAGACCAGGTCGCTCGTGGTGAGTACACGGTCCAGGTCATGGCCGGCGTCGATGGCGGCGCGACGCTCTTCTTCATCGCGGGGCCACAACCGACCCTGGATGCTTCCGCCGAGGCAACTCATCGCGCAGGCGGCGATGATTCCCTCGGGAGTGCCGCCGATGCCCGCGAGCAGGTCCACGCCCGTTCCGTGCCGCGCCGCCATGACAGCACCGGCGACGTCACCATCGACGATGAACTTGATGCGTGCCCCGGCCTTGCGAACATCCTCCACCAAAGAATCGTGTCGCGGACGATCCAAGATGCAGACGGTCAGATCGGCTACGCGTTCACCCTTGGCACGGGCGATCTGCTGGAGATTCCAATCGATCGGGGCGGTGATGTCGATCGCGTCCACGCTGTCGGGGCCGACGACCAGTTTCTCCATGTAGAAGACCGCGCTGGGATCGAACATCGCACCCCGCTCGGTCACCGCGATCACCGAGATGGCGTTCGTCATGCCTTTCGCGGTGAGGGTCGTGCCATCGATGGGATCCACGGCAACATCGACTTCAGCGCCTAGGCCGTCGCCAACCTTCTCGCCGTTGAACAACATCGGAGCGTCGTCCTTCTCGCCCTCACCGATCACCACGATGCCATCCATCGAGACACTGCTGATCAGCGTCCGCATGGCATTGACCGCCGCGCCGTCGGCGCCGTTCTTGTCGCCTCGGCCGACCCAGCGCGCGGCCGCCATCGCGGCGGCTTCGGTGACCCGCACCAATTCAAGGGCGAGGTTGCGGTCGGGGGCCTCGGGCGATGGTGCGTCCATTGACTCAGGGTAGTGATCGCAGCCCTCGCCCCACGGGCGATTCGCACCGTAGGTCGCGTATCCCCCGGCTATGGCCGATGATGGAGCGGTGAGCACTCCCGAGCCGACAGGCCGCCGTAACCGCGGCCTGAAGCAAAGCGTCGGCGACATGCTGCGCTCGATGGCCGTCGTGCTCGCCGTCGTGGGAGCCATCATGTTGGTGACGTGGCGACCCCAACCTGCGGCCGTGAAAGCTGTCCCGCTGGAACCGCTGGCGACTCTGGCCAGCAATCAGGCCGCCTTCCCGGTCCTGGTCGTCGATTCCGACGACCAACCGACCAGCGTGCGGTGGGAATCCACACCCGCTTCTGATGGCCAACTCGTGTGGCACGTCGGGTACGTAACCGACGACGATCAGTACCTACAACTGTCCCAATCGCTGGCCGAAAGCGAGCAGTACCTCACAGAGCAAACGTCCGAGGGTGTGGTCCTTGAGGATTACGCAGACCTACCGGCGTTGGTGCAGGACCTGACCGCAGAGGGTTGGGTGCCCTTGGAAGGGCAGGACTCCGATCCCCGCAGGTCCCTGCTTCGAACCAACGACGGATCCACGACGGTGATCAGCGGAACCGGTAGTTGGGGTCAAATCGGCGAGGCGGCGCGCCACCTCGTGTTGCCTTAGGCGTCGTCGGCACCTGCGTCGTCGGTGGTGTTGTCTTCGCGAGCGGCATCGAGCGTCGCACGCGCCTTGTCGAGCCATTCGGTGCATGTCTGGGCAACTTCCTCACCGCGGTTCCACAGCGCAAGCGACTCTTCGAGGGTGAGCCCGCCGGCCTCGAGCTTGGCCACGATCTCCGCCAATTCCTCGCGCGCTTGTTCGAATGTCGGCTCGCTCACGCTGGATTCCCTTTCGTCGAGTTGGTGCTGGTCACGGTGGCATGGAAAGCGCCGTGTTGGACGGTGATGGCCAGAACGTCCCCTTCGGTCATTGACGCGGGATCCCGGACCACCGATCCGTCTGCTCCCTGGACGACCGCGTAACCGCGATCGAGCGTCGCAGCGGGGGACAGGCTTCGGGCTCGAGCACGCAAATGAGAGACGTCGCTGGTCCACGATTCGAGAGATTGGGTCACCGCTCGCCGGTTACGGCGCCGCGCATCGATGACGAGTTGACTTTCTTGTTCGAGGCGCCGCAGCACTGTCGAGCGGCCACGTTGCAGGAGTTGGGTCACGATCGCGTTCTGCTCGGCGAACGAGGGAACGATGCGCTTGCCGGCGTCGGTCGGAGTCGACGCTCGATAGTCGGCCACGTGATCGAGGATGGGGGAGTCCTGTTCGTGGCCGATGGCGCTGACGATCGGCGTCTGTGCTGCGGCAACCGCTCGAACCAGTGCCTCGTTGCTGAACGGCAGCAGATCCTCGGCGCTACCACCACCGCGGGTAATGACGATGACGTCGATGTCGTCGCGGGCATCGAGATCCAGCAATGCCTCGGTTACTTCGCGAACCGCGTTTGTGCCTTGCACCGCCACCTCGCGGATCTCGAAATCGGTCGCGGGCCACCGGTCGCGCGCATTGACTACGACGTCGTGCTCGGCGTCGCTATTGCGACCACAGATCAAACCGACTCGACGGGGCAGGAATGGCAGCGGCTTCTTCCGTTCGGGGGCGAAGAGTCCCTCGGCGGCGAGGGTCGCCTGCAGTTGCGCGAGTCTGGCGAGGAGTTCGCCGATGCCGACGGCCCGAATTGTGCGCGCGCGTAGCTGCAGGCTGCCGCGACCGGCCCAGAACTCCGGCCGAGCCCACACGATGACTCGTTGCCCGGCTTCGAGTGGTGGATCCATGCGACCCACGAGTTCGGAATCGGCGACCACCGATAACGATGCGTTCGCCTCGATGTCGCGAAGGGTCACGAATTGCATGCGTGCCTGGGCGCGCGGACGAAAATCGGCGACCTCGCCCTCGACCCAGATGGCCCCGAGTTTGCCGATCCATTCGCCGAGCATGTGGGAGACGGTGCGAACGGGCACCGGTGAATCCGGTCCGGTCTCCAATGCCATGGCACGAGGGTAGGAGGTCACCCTCGCGATCGGGCTCACCTTGTGCGATCCGGGCACGCACCTACCATGGGGGTATGGAGCACTCGGCGGAGAACGCATCTGAACGCAAGGTCCTCCTCGCGGCGCCGCGGGGCTACTGCGCGGGGGTGGACCGGGCCGTGGTCACGGTCGAGAAGGCCCTCGACCTCTACGGATCCCCGGTGTACGTCCGCAAGCAGATCGTCCACAACAAGCACGTGGTCGAGACGCTCGAGAAGCGGGGCGCGATCTTCGTCGACGAGGTCGAGGAAGTTCCCGAGGGCGCGACCGTTGTCTTTTCCGCCCACGGTGTCGCCCCGGAGGTTCACACCCAGGCGGCAGATCGCGGCTTGAAGACCATCGACGCCACGTGCCCGCTGGTGACCAAGGTGCACTCCGAGGCCAAGCGCTTCGCTGCCGAGGGCTACGACATCATCCTGATCGGCCACGAGGGTCACGAGGAAGTCGTCGGGACGATGGGTGAAGCCCCGGATTCCATCACCCTGGTGGAGGATCCGCAGTCGGCGGAATCCCTCGAGGTCGAGAATCCGGACAAGTTGGTGTGGTTGTCCCAGACGACACTGTCCGTCGACGAGACCATGCAGACCGTCGACACATTGCAAGAGCGGTTCCCGAACTTGATGAGCCCGCCCAGCGACGACATTTGCTACGCCACCCAGAACCGCCAGATCGCTGTCAAGGAGATCGCTAAGGACAGCGACGTCGTGATCGTGGTCGGCTCGGGCAACTCCTCGAACTCCGTGCGGCTCGTGGAGGTGGCGCTCGAAGCCGGTGCCGGTAGTTCCTACCGAGTTGACGCCGCGAGCGAACTCGATGAGGCGTGGTTCGACGGTGCGACCACGGTGGGCGTCACGAGTGGTGCGTCCGTTCCCGACATCCTTGTGGAGGATGTCCTTGCGGCTTTGAAGGATCTGGGCTTCGCAACGGTGGAGGAAGTCACCACGGCCGAGGAGACTCTTGTCTTCGCGTTGCCGCCGGAACTGCGCCGCGACATCAAAGCGGCGTCAGCCAACGCGTCGGCGTAGCGCCACGATCACGAGTGCGGCTGCGGTGGCACCGATGATCCACGGCCAGTTGTCGCCGAGCAAGAAGAACACCACAACCGCCCGGTTCGACGTATCCGTTGCGTTGATGTCGACTTGACCCGCGGTTATCGCCGCGACGAAGAATGCAATTGGCGGGGCGAATATGGCGTGCAATCCATCGCGGGTGCGCACCACGAAGGCGGCCACGATCGACACCGCCACCAATCCGATGCCGGTAATGAGCCCCGGTTCCCCACCGAAGAACAGCGTCTCACCGAAGGCGAGGATTACGGTGACGCCGATCGTCACTGCGTACACGCCCAGGGCGGTGAGCGAGCCACTCGAACGGATATCAGAGCGCTCTGCGCGATCGGTCGACTCGGACCTGCGCGACCGGCGTCGGTGTTGGTCCGTGTCGGTGGCAGGTGGTGCGGGGCGCGACATCACCTGCAGGGCTGGGGCGGGTTCACCACCCGATGCAGACGGAAGCACCGGTGCAATGGCCTCGGCGAAGGCATCG
>Ga0181591_10001571_pt1 | contig 19677 bp, 27 predicted proteins | sample 071ome_33_FD_133757 | JGI IMG/M metagenome (GOLD analysis project Ga0181591, IMG submission 133757) | Coastal salt marsh microbial communities from the Groves Creek Marsh, Skidaway Island, Georgia - 071412AT metaG (megahit assembly) | ecosystem: Environmental > Aquatic > Marine > Intertidal...
GTTAAAATGAGAACGAACATCAATCTAGCTATGCGACTTGCGAAAGAACCTGTCAAGCTTTACGGTCATGTATTCACCAAGGGAGACCCTGTTATCTATCACCATCGTCAATCACGAAACGGTCTCTGTGAGATCACAGAGCAAAAGGGTGTCTATTTGAGCCACAAAAGCTTTTCAACGTGGTGCAACGGTATTGAGTATCTTAATAACCGCCATATCATTACCGTCATTGACATGGAAGGCAAGGTGTCCACTACTAGCTGGATCAAGCCTATAAACAAGTAACGGAGACAATCATGAATGAAAAGCTTTTCAACCACGTATTTACCAAGGGAGACCCTATTGTGTATAGAATCATCGAAGATATGGACAAAAAAAACTTGGTTATATTACTAGCCACAGGTATTTATATAGGCCACAAGACTTTCAAGGTTGATAGCCTAGGTACAACAGTTTATCACCATATCAGCATCATAAATAAAGATGGTGAAAAGGCAGTCGTAAACTGGATTAAACCCTTAAAAGGAGAATAGTATGAACAAGCTTCCATTAGACATAGAACCACCATTCCAAGATGCGCCCCTTTATCAAGCCTTCCTCATGGCCACAAAGCTCTTAGAACAGGCTGAAAATCCTCATATGAGGGAGATAGCTGAACAATCGCTTGAAGCCATACTTACAGCATGGTACACTACCACCGACCCTACAGAACACTAGGAGACCCCTATGAGCAAGCCCCAAAAGCCCAAAAGAATTAAGAAGAGGAACCACACTCATTTAGAGCATATCAAAAGAAACGGTGCTGGAGCTGGCTCCCACGGGGATAAGAAAAAAGAATCCTCAAAGAAGGCCTGTCGAAAGCCTGTTTCAGAAGATGATGAATAAACGGACATTTTTTGTCCTTGACTTTTCAACCTCAATCCTATAGATTACTTACACCTTCAACGGAGAACAACATGAAACAGATACCCCTATTCCCACACCTATTCCAAGACCCTGATCAAAAGCTTACCGTAGTCCGATACCGCAAAACCCTTCGTGGCGGTGAATCATGGGATCATTCCACCCTGACAAGAGCTGAAATCAAAGGCATCTATCCCAAATGGAATGGAGAGAGCCATATCCTTAGAGCTGACTACAGACTAGGTCTTTCAGTGACGATAAGAGAGCTTAAACCTAACTTTTCAAAATAAAATAAATTATTTACTTGACAAACTCAATCAATCGGTTACATTACTTACACCTTCAACGGAGACAACATGTTTACACACCCAATCGATACCGCCTTGACCCACTTGCTTTTGTGCATTGAGATGTACAATAAACTCAACATGACCCCTGACATACAAGAGCTTGTCCTTGACCTTGCCAAAAAACACAAGGTAAGTGCCCTTGATCTTGAATGGAGCTACCGTGACTACACCATCGGCCTGATAAAACTATAGCGGACATTTTTTGACCTTGACTTTTTAACCCCAACACAATAAATTACTTACACCTTCAACGGAGAACAACATGAAACATTCTGAAACCTCTTTTCTTGATACCCCAACCCCTTGCGATTGTTGCGGAGACGTTTACCCTTACGGTCACCTTATCAACGATAATGGTGACGATATATGCGAAGAATGTCTTGACATCATCGAAATTGCAAACAACGAAGAATAGCCTATCCACCACCCTACCTAGGAGACACCCCTATGACCAATTATGACATCGTAACCGCATGGATCAACAACAAAAGCTTCTATCGCAAGAGCAAAGCTCTTTCAACTGATGGAGACCATCTCTTTAGCTATGCTTTAAAGATCGGCTATACCAACAAGCAAGGAAAGAAGGTAGCTATCGACTACACCTCCACAGGAGGATATATGAGAAGCATGACCACCTCCCAACACGTTGGCCTAGCTAAAGCCCAATGCGATCTGATTCGCAACCCTTGTGTGGAGGATCAGACCGCTCCTATTGAGATTCCTGTGGAAGTCTATGACCCTAAAACCTTTAACAAGTAACATCGGAGACCACACCATGAACACAGAAGAGATTCTAGCTCAAATTGAAGCTTGTACCAACCTTTTAGAGCTGAATGAGCTTTGGAGCCAATATGAGCATATTCCTGAGCTAAAAGAAGCTATCCTACATAAATGTACCTATATCCTTTCACACCTTGACAACTAACCCTTCCATCGGAGATCACCATGAATAATAGAATCCTTGCACTTATCGGCTTCCTAGCTGTACTCAAAGCCTTTATCTCTCTCATTCCTCAACCCCAAGGCACTGTAACCGTACTTCATGAAGAGATTGAGATCACCTTCATCGAAGATGGATCGGCCAAAGCTGATTTAGAGACCCAAACCCTTGCATTGAGAGCGGAGAGATAGGAACGGACAATTTTTGTCCTCAAAATAAAATCTTTTTCCTTGACATTGAGACCAAAACATAGTATATTATATATGAGCGATAAAGCTGGCGATAATGAGTTAATGACTGCTGAAACCTTCCGAAGCTCCCTACATAACCCTTCTTCCTCTTTCAGAGACCCCCACAACCACAGGATATAACATGTCACCTTTAAAAGCATACAACCTAGGCCTTATGACTGAAGCCCACCATCTCTTTAAACCTTGCTCTCTTCTCTCTTCTCTTTATGATGAGCTGAATGATATACACAAGGCCATTGATGAAGCATACAACAAGAGAGACGATGAAGGCTTCTATGACATTGATCACGATCTCATTGAGGAATTCCTTATTGAGAAAGAAGAGCTTCTATTGAAGATAAGCCAATTGGAATGTAGCTTGCTCTTTGATAGCTAGACTACCGACCTACCCTACCCCCATGCACCCGCCTACGGTACTACCCCCCTCCCCTACATACCTACCCGCACAGGAGACCCCATGAATATAACAAATACCCTAACCACCATTATAGAACAAGCCATAACCCTTATTGAGAAGCAAGCTCAAAAGCATATAGGAAACTTGACCATTGAGAAGGCTTTAGACACCATAGAGCGCATGCAAGACATCAGGGATCGTGAAGCCATATACGCACAGGAGAGAGCTTGCAAGGCCTGTATAAAGAAAGCCCAAAAGAAGAGAATCTAATGGGCTTTGAAAACGGAGGAAGGTGCTTTATGAAAGATAAGTTTGAACCTGATCTATCGCTTAATAAAAGTATCTTTAAAACTTGGTGAATATGATGCAAAATTCATACCAAAAACGTGCGCTAGACAGGCCGCCTATAGTATATAGGCTCCACGAAATTCAAAAGCCCGCTGACCCCAAAACTTTTTTGATTATCGGTCATTTTTTGACCATCTTTTTTTGCCATTTTTTCCTATTGAAAATGATAATCAAAATCAAATAGCTCAATGAAAATGAGAATCAAAATCAAATTGCGCTATTGAGAATGATTATGAGAATCAAAATCAAAATCTTATTGAAATTGAGAATCATTATGAAATTGTCCCTATGCAAAAAGCGTGCCAATAATACTTGACATAACTGTTCACGGCTTCACTTGCAAAAAGCGTGCCAATTTTATTTAACATAACTGAAGCCGATCCCCCAGCGACCACCATACGAAAACCTAGGTTTGTCAAGACTTTTCAGAGACCCAAAAACGGCCTTCCAGCTATGCTGAATAAGGGTCGCTCCCATGGGGAGATAAAAACGTGTCAAGACTTTTCTTTGCAATAACCGTGCCAACTTTATTTAACATAACTGAAACCAGCTCCTCCGCAGCCACGCGGAAAACCGAGCTCCCAGCTAGCTCCAGAGCGGTTTTTCGATGAAAACCGAGCCTCCATCCACCTCCAGAAGCACTTTCTAAAATAATAAAAAAAATCACAAACGGACAAAAAGTGTCCGCAAAAACCTTGACAACACCCTTTTGAATCGGTTATTATAATAGTACTTTCCGGAGTCAATATGACACAAATCACTATAGCCCAATGGCTTTCATCAGTAACCCCCAAGACAACCCCCACAGGAGCTTCAATGCTTGTATCCATCCCCAAAACCCCTCAATCTGAATACTATACCCCAGCGGACTACGAACTAGATTGTGAGATTGCTTCGATGCGTGACAACCCTCAATCCAACGACCCAAGCCTTTGGGGTCGTATCATTTACACCTCCCCCAAATATATCGCTATTGGCTACAATGGCAACGGTGATTGGACGAGAATCACCTGTTCAGACCTCACCATTGCGGTATCTCATATAGGTAAAATCATGACAGACCGTATGTTTCTGAGACATCTGAATCGCCAAGCTAGACTTGCGCTAGCTGAAGCCGAAGCCCTCCAAGCGGACAAATAATGTCCTCAAAATTTTCTTTCTTTTTTCTCAAAACCTTGTCCTTTTTTTCATCTTCCCTTGTCTTATAAATACATATCAACCTAGGAGTCAATATGACACAAATCACTATAGCCGAATGGCTTTCAACCTCAACCCCCAAAACCACCACTACAGGAGCTTCAATGGCCACTTATTCCTTCCAACCCCTTACCAAGGCACACAGAACAGCGGACTATTATCTTGATACATGGATCGCTACCATGCAAGACCGCCAAAACATCAACACCGTGTGGGGGCGGATCATTCGTACCAACATCAACTACATTGTAACAGGCTACAACACGCAAGGGGAATGGACACAAATCCCTTGCGCCAACCTCAACACCGCCAAGCTATACCTAGGACGTATCATGACCGAGGACGTTTTCAAGCACCATACGCAATTTTGGATTATGATTGAGAACTTGTCCTAAGAGGACAGAAATTGTCCTCAAAACCTTGTCCTTTTTTCATCTTTTCACTGTCTTATATATACATAACAACCAAACAGGAGTCAATATGACAAACCCCAAAACCCTTCTTCAATCCCTCCCAAAAGCCACTTATTCTTCATGCAGTGGCAAAACCCCCTTCATCATCACTCAGGACGCAGTTCTTCGTATCATGAAAGTCACTCAGAGAAAGGACTACGAAGCTCTTATGGAGCGATTCATCCAATGGAACTCAGCTTCATATGAAGAGCAACAGGCTATAAGCAAGATTGGATGCGACTTTTGCGAAATCAGCCATTCTATGACTATGCTTCATGGTACAATGTCGATCTCTATTCACAGAATGTCCGATACCGAATCTGTATACCTTACACTCCATCATGATAGTGAACATGTCATGATGGATATACAGCTGTAACGGACAATATATGTCCGCAAATTTTCTTTCTTTTTTCTCAAAACCTTGTCCTTTTTTCATTCTCAAACTGTCTTATATATACATAACAACCAAACAGGAGTCAATATGACAACCAAAACTACTCTCCCCTATTGGAACTACATGGATCGCACTATGCACCCTTCAATGGACTTCACTAACCTAGACCGCCTTCCTACCGATACCAATAACCCCGCTCTCAATGCTCTCAATGCACGAATCAACGCACGCAATGAAGAGATCGAGGACTTGTTCATTCAGATTGAGTGTGACCGTATCGACCGTGAAGAAGCCCAAGAGCAAGCTCCCAAAGTGCGCAAGGCACGCAAGCCCTCCAAACGTGATCTTTTCGAGGACATTGACGAAGCCACCCGCCAAGACCTTCTCAATGAAGGCTTCGAGCTAGAGTAGCCCATGCCCACTTTGTTCTCTTCAGGTCGTCACCTTTCATCTTTCAACCCCTCTCAACTAACCACTAAGTCTAGGATTTACACAACATGCCTTTCACTATCAAGCCCCTTTACATCGATACCAAAACCCTCAAAGGCCACCATACCGACAAGCCCACAACCATGCAACACCCTGACCTCATGCGATGGATCAAGCGATACAATACCACTGATACAACCCTGTACAAAGGTAAACGAACAACCACTCTCAACGCACCTAGAAGAGATAACCCTTATCATCAAGCGAAAGAAGCTATCGTGAACAAGCTTAGAACCCGCATTGACAAGCTTATACGCAAGGCACGACCCGACTATGAGCCTGTTGAAGAGACCATGTACCAACAAGGTGACATCATCAACCGCCACCGCCTTCAGCTTATTCTCAATGTAGCATGGCTCTGTGATGCTACTGTGGATGGTAATCGAAGCTCCCGTGAGAGTGCCTTCTATCATATCAACACGCACTATCTAGCTATCATGCGTGAGCTATACGGACAGGACACCGTTTATGTTGACCACGAAAACGTAGCTTGTACCGACCATTTCATCCCTGAAGGAGATCGCTTCTATGGCAAGCGACGCAAGGCGAAAGCCTAACCCGCTCCCGCACTACCTATAACCCTACTAACCTACAACCCCCAAGGAGATACCCCTATGAAGGATTCCAATAAACCCACCCCCAACCCTACCAAGGTTACTACCCTCAAAGAAGGTGCCGTCAGTGAGTATACCGCATGTCGTGAGTGCGGCAAGCGATTCACTCAACGCAACACCACTACCCGCTTCCGTGCACTCTCCCGCCACTATTACAACGGTTGTGCTGAATAAGCCAGCTTCAAAGTACATTATCAAAACCGCCCAAAGAACCTGTTAAAACGCAGGTTCTTTTTTTTTGCAAAAAAGAGGAGCGCATAAATGGGGGGAGAACCCCCTCCCCATACCCCTGTATGGCCGGTTCGGACTTCAAATAAGTACCTTAGAAGCTGGCTTTTCGGCGCCCCCCTGATACACTCGCACGACACCCAGAAAAATCCCAGATTTGGGATTGGTACCCCCCGACCTCTTTATAGAACTAACAACTAATTAAAGTAGAAAAAAAATTGGGAAAAAATTTTTATGAAATTAACAATTGAAACGATAAGACAACTTATCAAAGAAGAGCTTCAAAGAATTCATGAGGAAGACGAAGAGTCACTCCTTCCAAAGCTAATAAGCATAATGAAGGCTCCTGGTGGGTGGAAACAATCAATGGACCTTAGGGAAGCCCTAGACAAGCAAGAGCTAGAACAGTTTATGAAAGCTGCCGCCAAGCATGCAATGGATAGGATTGGTGAACTAAAAAATGATTTAGATGCTGCTTTTACAAACAAGAGAAGAGGGGAGACATTCAAGTTTAGCGAAATAACCCATGATTTTATATATCAAATACAAATTCAAACTTACTTGGAGGAATACCAATTCCAAGATACTTTTGACGAATCGTTTGTATACCTTCATAAAGGGACTGGGTTGTTTGATATCGACCTACATGTCAAACCTTCGGAAGATTTTATGGATTACTTAAATCCCAGCCGTGAAAGGTATCAACAAGAGGGGCTGGACTTGGATGAGGTTATTGACATGTTAAGAAACATATATACGCAAGGTGGAACAATATAATGAAATTAACAGCAAAACTCAAAAGAATAGTCTTTGAGGAACTTGCGAAACTATATAGAAAACGCTAAAACAAAGATAAGGTGGGGTAAAATTTAGGGCCGATTGGCTTCGCTTTATTTCATCCTCTAATTATACTAAACACTAAGGAGAAGTAAACAATGAAGTTAACAACAGAAACAATTCGTATGATGATTCGTGAGGAATTGCAAAAAATAACAGAAAGTCAAAAGAAACTTGGACTTCCTCACAAATACACACCCAGACAACTCTATGATCATGTTATGGGGTTTATAAAAATGCACCCAAATCTTAAATTGGAGCTAATGTACGACGAAGAGCTCAGAGAGAAAGCCGAGGGACTATTGACAATACTTAATAACGCTGTTAGAGATTCAGTTCAATATGACGAAGGAGATTATACAACACATAAGCACATCGAGGGTATTCCATGGAGGGATGCAACAACACCAGAGGAAACCGAGGCTATGTTGAAAAACCAAGACATGTTAAAATTGGCACGTTCTGCATTGGGATCTGTATTGGGTCAAGACTATAGAATTGGTCGAGGACCTAGGACATCACATATTTCGGATGTAATGAGAGATCTTGCAAAATCTGGTAAGCTCAAACCCGGTATGCATCCGTCTGATGTGCCAGAACTAAGGAGAAACATGCCGTCATATCAAAAAGGTGGTAGATTCTATGATCCTAATGATCCTATACATAAGAAATAACAAGAGTTAAAAAAAATAACCTTTCTGCTTAACTTCTTCTATTTACTATTGGGGGTGTTTATGCAATGTTATTTATCATTTTTTTGTTGGGGTGTATGTCTGACCACTATTTGTCTTATGGAGTCCTTGAGACGGAAAAGGAATATGTTTATGTCCAAGACAATTATATAGAAGGGGAGGCTGAACCTGAATGGCCGATATGGGTTGATTCCTTTATTCAACCTCAAACATCAAATGGTGTTGATATCGTATGGGTTATTGATGGCTCGGGCTCAATGAATGATGAGTATGATAAAGTCCTTCAAGGGATATCAGACATGCTAGCAAATCTTCCTTGGATATCATGGAGGCTTATGATTATATCCATGGATCCCGACGAGGCCATGGCAACTCAGGGCCTTCCTCTTATCCCGGGAGATACTTATCAAGATGCTCTCGACATGTTCGCAACAAATGTTAACGGGACATATGAGCATGGCTTCTTATCGATTCAAAAGTTTCTCTCATCAAATGTTGACGCCCAACAGTGGCTCCGTCATGATGCAGCTTTGCTTATTGTGTTTGTCTCCGATGAAGACGATGGTTCAACAACGGCTATTCCCACCGTGTCAAGTTTTGAGACATGGCTAAGGAACTATCGCCAGAATGTTTATGTTTCTTCCATCATTAATATTCATCCGGATGATAGCTTGTGCAATCAATATACTCACATGATTGGTTTTCGTTATATCGATCTCACAAATGCTTTCAACGGTCATATAATCGACATATGCTCCGAGGATTGGTCTCAAGGTGTTGCGGATGCTTCCAATCAGATCACACCAAGAGAGTATCTTGATCTCACTCATATACCTCATGATGCAAACAACATATTCGTATTTGTCGATGGCGTAGAGTTCGGCGATTGGACTTACGATCCGGCTTTAAACAGGGTTGTCTTTTCCGTAATTCCTCCGGAGAACAGCCTTGTAGAAATAGCATATTATTACTAATTACGGTATTATGTTTGTATTATTGTTTTTTGTTTCTCTTGTCTTTGCGCAAGATATAATTGTTTATGCAGCGCCATTAGAGGTTAGACAAAATGGTGCCGTAATTTCCAACGGATTTGGAAATGAAATCGTTTTTAACCTTGCCAGTAGGTATGGTAGGCACGCAATGGCTAAAAGAGATTTTGCGTGGGAATATATAGCAAATAGCGACTATTTTTTGGTATATAATGAACAGACCATTGGCTATCGTTTTGATGGGTGCAACTATAAACGAAATCCTATTGGCTGTTCCATCAAAAATAAGCACTATTATGTTCGAGGCTATGTCGATCTTCGTGAAGACGAAGGAGTTATTGTGTTCGAACTATGGAGTCCACATGGAACAATAATAAATACATCCAGTGAATCAAGTCAAAAGATCATTCGCTGGATTAAGCAACAAGAAATTACAGTATTTAAAGATGGCTTTCATCTTCCAAAAGAAGAATTGCCTTTGAAATGGGAAATACCTTATCGTTTATTTCGTTCTCACTTCGAGGAAGCCAGTATGAAACTGTGGACAGGAGTTAGATTAAAGTGAAAATAAAAATTAAAAAAAATATTTTAAAAGAAGCGGTGAATGATTATCGGAAAGATAACATAAGAGTCAAAGTCGCACAAGACAATGACAATGGCTATAAGTCGGTTATGTCAATAGAGCTTGATGATAGAATAATTCATCAAGTCTTAACCATCCAACCAGCGAACATTGGAGTAAATAAAGACTCAGAAGGAGAAAAAGATCTAAGAAGGTGTTATCCAGCAAATTTTTCTGATTATCCAGAAGAAATTAAAAAAATGCAACCAAAACCATGGAACATTAATGGTAATGCAAATCCAACACCTAATCGCAACATGGTGACTAGATTCCATGTTGATAATGCATCAGCTAGGACATATGATATTAATTTTGAAATACTATCAGTAAAACCACTAGATGACCAAGAAGAGCGTAATATAGATCCATATGCTGATGGAGTCTTTGGTAGCAATCAAATGGCCGCTTTATCCTTCTTCCGTGAGATCATGTATCAAGTTGGAGAATACATCAAAGAACATCCATGGTTTCTCTATAGTTTTTATGGAATAGAAACAGATGAAGAAATGGATGCTGATTATGTTGATGATCGTGTTAATAAAAGAACAAAGCTTTATCTTATGGCCCTCAGAAGGTTAAAAAGGCAGTTACCGGGAGAATGGGTTGTAACATATCCAGAAAAAGGAAACGCAAATCAAATTATTTTCTTCAAATGTCCAATGAGCGGTCTTAACGAAGTCTCTTCTATGGGTGGTGGAGCCGTTCAAGGTTTTGGAGCTCCATTTTCCAAGGAAGAAAAGAAACTTATTCAAGAAATGTATTCAACTTCTGGTGCTATGATGGGTGCTGGTAGTGGTGAAATACCAAAAGAGCGTAATCCGGAAGCACACAAGCGCTATGTTCGTATAAGATTTACACGTCAAGGTCTTCAAAACTTCAAACCAAATCGATATTTTGCTGAGGGTGAGGAGAAAAATTGACGAAAAAATCAAAAAAGTTGATGGGGAGTATGCTGTTTATCCGAAAAAGGGTGGAAAAAGACTCGGAACTCACAAAACTAAGAAGAAAGCACAAAAACAACTAGCTGCTATTGAGATTTCCAAGAAGAAAAATTAAAAAAACCATTGACAAACCCTCCAAAACATGTTATACTATTAATACACAACAACTAAAAACTATATAATATAACTTATACTATATTATAACATAAAAAATGGGGAGTGTCAAGTAAAAAATGGAAAAAATTAGCTTTGATTTTGATAATACAATCGTAATGTCTTATATGAAGTACGATGGAGAAACACCAATACCGGTATTTCAGTCGTATAATGATAAAATAATTAAGAAAATTAAGAAACATATTAAAAATGGTGATGATATTCACATTGTTACAGCAAGAACAAGGTCCCTAGAAGAGCACTACCCAGAGCAAACAGTAGAATATCACCTTGATAAGCTTGGTTTGAAAGAATATTTCTGGCCAGATAGAGTGATTTACACAAACGCAGGTCCAAAAAAAGAAATTTTAACCAATTTAGGGGTCTCAAAGCATTACGATGACTCAATTGAGGAGCATTTTGACGGTTTGGAAGCCAAATATGAGGTAATTCAGCCCCTAGACAAGTACAAAGATAGCGAATCTGTTGGAAAAGTGGTCATTTATGACAAATCTGGTCGTATTTTGGTGCTTCAGAGGTCCGATGAGGGTCATTTATGGGACCTTCCGGGTGGTCATTTGAAAAATGTAGAGATCGCAAGGGGTGATGAGGGCTATGAAGACGGTACAGATAGGGAAGTTTTCGAAGAAACAGGGCTTTTATTGCCATTTTTGAAGGAATTTATGGTGTATGACTTCACTTGGAAGGGTATAACACACAAAATTCACCTATATTTAAGCAGAATTGACCAAGTTACACCCGATGTTAGGCTTGATTTGCAGGATCATGTCGAAAATATTGACTTTAGGTGGGTTACTTTAGAGAATTTAGAAGGATATATGGGCCAAACAACCACTAATTTACGTAAAGCATACGATGAATTGAGTGTAAAAGACGAAATATTTGAACAAAATGAACCATTTCAGCTAGCAATGAAGCGAAATCACCGAAATAAGAAGCGAAAACTGCTTGGATTGGGCAAAAATAAGCATTTTGGCGGTGGAAAAGGGCATAAAAGACCATCTATGAGCCGTTCTAAGTCCGCTCCACCGGGTTTTGGTGCCATTGGAGAGGCCAAAATAGCTAAAAAGTACTTCAAAATAAGGAAAATAAGGTGAAAAAATGAGCATTTTTGACGATTTAAACACGGTTTTAGACCCCGATGCCGAGCTTTTAGCCTACAAATTAGAGTCATATTTAAAGGGAAAAGACGGTAAAGCCTTTGAACCAATCACCCTAAATCACTCCGAAGATCGGTATTATTACTCAATTTTACACAAATCTTTCATTTTAATCAACGGAGGAGCTCAAATGTGGCTTCTTCCGTGGGGAAAAGACGACAAAGGTCAAGTTCATGTCTATTCTCATTATCTTTTTGCTCAGGGAGCTGTTTTTCTTGTACCAGAAGAAGAAATAATTTATTTGGGGTTTAACTAATGTATTCTTTTCTCTATTTATCAGTAGTAATAATGTCTTTTTTATTGTTTTACATAATTGTAGGGCACGAATTAACAATAGCACTCTTACTATTCTTAATTTTAATAACATTATTGGGGATTTATTCGAATGAAAATAACAACAACAGATATTAAGAAAATTATTTTTGAAGAAATTCGAGGTCTTTTGCTTGAGACTGATGCCAAAAACCTTGGAATACTTTATAGAGTATGTGCAGATCAAAATGATGCTTGCGAAGAGGAACCAGAGGTATGTGATGAACAGTATGAAAAATGTAAACAGGAAGCAATCGCTATGGTGAGAAAACGCAAGGCTATTGAGACAACGAATTACACACGTACAAAAAATAAATGCAAAGAACAATATATTAATTGCGGAGATACCCTGGAATGTTTTGAGAATTGGCAAGAATGTACCAGAGCCGCTCTGGTGCAAGCAAGAGCTGATAAAATTATCGATGAAGAAAATTATCGGCTTAAACTAGAGCGTTTAAAAAGAATAGAGCAAATGAGCAAAGCAGAAAGACATTTACTGTTCTTAAAGATGCGAATTGTTAAAACTAGAAAATTTGACTCAGCAGCAAAAAAAAGAATATTAGCACGATTAAAAACACTTGATCAAGAAAGGGAGCAAATGAAACAGATGATAAAAAAACAAATTAAAACTTTTAGTGTCGAAGGTATAGAATTCGAAGGATACCAAGAAGACTTTGATATTGTCAGTGTATTAATGAAAAAAGCCAAAGAAAATTATAAAAAAGTAGCTGAAAAAATTCCGGAACTCAATAGAAAAGTTGAGCTTCAAAGGCTTGAAGATGAAGCTGAATTTGAAAGGCTTAAAAAAGAATTAGATGCTGAGCTTGAAAGGATTGAAAAAGAAAAACAAGAACTTGAAAGGATTGAAAAACTTGAAAAAGAAAAACAAGAACTTGAAAGAATCGAAAAAGAAAAACAAGAACTTGAAAGGATTGAAAAAGAAAAACAAGCTGAGCTTGAAAGGATCGAAAAACTTGAAAGGATCGAAAAAGAAAAAATGGAAGATATAGCGACATTTTCAAATGGAATCTTAGAAGCCTCGAATGGCACAGGAGTGATCAAGGCTAACCCCTTTGAGTATGGGTACGAGTTACTGCAAATTCTAACAGAAATATCAAAAGATTTTATCTATTTTACTGATCTGGAAGAGACTTTAAAAGTGGGAAAAAAGCTTGGAGTGTTTGATTATAACAATCCTTTGGATCCTTACCATGATCCGGATGATGGTCAGCAATGGATTTCTTTAGTATGGGACAATCTCGCACCAGGTGTTGAAGAATACATAAAGGAAAAAGCTATGGAGTTTTTAGATTGGAACGGTATACAACAAAAATTTCCTAAAAGCGAATTAGAAGAGCACCCTTATAGCGAGAATCATTTTTTGTTGACCAAGCCACTTTGGGGCTGGGCTTTCCCGGAAGGCGATGACGAGGAAGATGATGAAATTGATCCAATAGTTATTCCAAAGGAACTAGTTGATTTTACAGGATAGGAAAAAATATGAAGATAAATGAATCAAAATTAAAAAAAATTATCCAAGAAGAAATGGATATGATTGACCAACCTTACTTTGACCATGTTGATAGTGAAGGTGGAATGGCAAAATCACAATTGTACAAGATGGCAAAGTATGCTATGATGCTTCATGACGCCTTAGAAGAAGATACTCAGCTTGAAGCTTGGGTTCAAAGCAAAATTACAATGGCATCTGAGTATATTAGCAAGGTAAAGCACTATCTCGAGTACGAAATGAACTTAGATATGATAGATCCAGAAGGTTATGATGAACCAGAGGCTGGAGGTTGTGGGAGTGATGCTCCTATGATAGTAGACGACACCGAAGTATTCGAAATCGATGATGAGGACGAATATTTAATGGAGACTTGACCAGATTGGCAAGATTAGGATAATCTTATGAAAACAATTGATCACATAGCTTTTCTTGTTGATGATCTCGACAAGTCCCAAGAGTGGTATGAGGAAGTGCTTGAAGCGATATGCGAATATTCCACAGATTCTTACCGTAGAATGCGTTTTAACAACACTACCGTGGCTCTCATAAGCAAACATCATTACGCGCACTCACACATAGGGATTCTTACCGATAATCGGGAAGATTTACCCCAAGTTGGAGAGAGGGTCGAACACCGAGATGGAACGATTGGAGTATACACTTTTGATCCGGATGGGAACTGCATTGAGCATATTTGGTATAATGATGAATGTAAGGAGAAGATACGAAATGAAAATTAACACCATAACTTTAAGAAATATAATCAAGGAAGAACTTAGCACTGTTCTCTTGGAGATGGAGGGCAGCTCTAGCATACCTTTTCCGAAACCCGAGGAAGTAGATTTACCTCAAGGTGTTAAAGATTTTATAAGAAATCTTGATATAGAAAAGCTTGTAAGTTTAGCTAAGAAATTTAAAACTCCTAGAACCCTCGAGGAGTCAGAAGCGCATAAGAGAAGACAGCTTCAAAGGCGCCGGCGGCAAGCTCGAGAAAAAGCTGCTCAAAGTTCTCAAGTGGATCAGTTAAGTGTAAGCGATACTAGAACTTCCGCAGCAATCGTAACTGCTCTTACAAAGCTAGTTAATGATAAGAATGACCCACTTGGATCTAATACAAAATCCGCCGAATATCAAGAAGGTTTGCAAGAACTTATAAGAAGATACAATGATCCAAATGACGACACTGACAAAGAGTCGCTAGAAAAGTGGATTGGAATGTTTGAGTATGCTGCTCAATGGCCTGCTCTTAAGAAACAAGTTCCTAACATTATAGACTTTCTAGAGAACAGAAAAGAAGAAGTTTTAAATATTGTTGAAAAAGGAAAACAACTTCCTACAAAAGCTGCTGATAAGTGGAGATCTATGGATACTTATGAAAAAAACAAAGCATCACTTATCACTGCGGGTGTTTCAAGTGGGACTTTTCTTGCGATTTGTATGTACATTATGTCACTGTATCCGGAAGCTTCTCAAACAGGGTCAATGATAGGTATGGTGGGTCTTATTGGAGCTATAGTATTGTATTTGATTGTGGGGCTTATGGGTAGTGATATATTGGATGATATGTTAAGAAAAAAGAATGAAGACTAGCAAGAAAGCCTTTGGAGAAAACTATGCTGAGAAATTCAACATTGGAGATCTCGTTTGGTGGATAACATGGGAAGAAAAAGAAGATTTTTCAATTGATAGTGTTATTCATCGTGGGGCTTTGATAGAATTAACAACTGAACCTGGGAATGTATCTGGTAAAGAGATATGTATGGCGAAGGTATTACCATATGGCTCGCAGAAAACTCTCAAGATAAACGTCATGCTTCTAAGGAAGGAAACTAATTAAGATATGAAATTTTTAAAAATAAAAAACAACTCTAATTTTGATCTCGACGGCTCCGAGGAACTGTTTCACAGTCTCGGACAATTTGCGCAAAAGAGAATGGGTTTTAACAAGCCTCCTGTTTTAAATCTTGTCTCTGATGATAAGAATGCTGCAAAATTGCTTGGTAAAACAGCTTACTATGATCCTCAATCTTTGGCCGTTACAATATATACGGACAATAGACATGCTAAAGATATTCTTCGCTCTCTAGCTCATGAGCTTGTTCACCACACTCAGAATGAAAATGGCATGCTTAACGACAGTGGTTATCATGGCGAAGGCTATGCGCAAAAAAATAAAAATTTGAGACAAAGTGAAAAAGAAGCATATCTCAAGGGAAACATGTGCTTCCGTGATTGGGAAGATCAATTAAAACAAGATAAGCCGACTATTTATAACGAATGGAGAATTAATAATATGTCTACAAAAGAATGGAAAAGAAAAGAACTCATGGAGAACCTTTCCGAAAAGTTTGGTTTTAAAATGAACCTTAAAAGGCTTAACGAAGCTGAATATAAAAAAGACGATGAAGATTCCGAAGAAGAATCAGAAGAGAAAGATGAAAAGTCTAGCAAGAAAGAAAAATCTTCCAAAGGCGAAAAACCAGATTATCTAGACCTAGATAAGGATGGCAACAAAGATGAGCCAATGAAAAAAGCTGCGGCGGAGATGAACGAATCCAGACTTCGCACTATTATACGTAAGATTATCCTTTCGGAAGTAAAAAAAAAAGGGCCTGATACGGAAGGCCTAGAAATAGTGCAAAAGGCTGCTGATTATGTTGCAAGATATTCAAAAGATAAGCTAACAAAAGCAGAGCTCCAAAAAGAGAAAGCTAAAGCTACAAAGAATCTTGAGCGCGAAGAAAAAATCTTGAAGAAATTGAAAGCTAGAGAAAAAGAATTGGCTAGTAAAAAATCTACACCTGAAAATAAAGATCTTTTGAAAGTGCAAAAAGGAAATAACAAGACATCAATAAAAGAAAAAGAAAAAATCATCAGACATCATAAGAATGCAATTAAAAAGTTCGATCAGGCTTTGAAAAAAGGCAAGTAATATGGAAAACAATATTATAGAAATCAAATCTATTCAAGAATTTTTAGATCTAACCAAGGAAGAAGAAATGAGTCAAGAAGAAAAGACATTGCGGGAGTACATTCGTAAAAGGATCATGAAGACTCTTCGTGAACAAGAAGAAAGAGAATATCAACTTCGTAAAGTAATTCGTCAACTTCTTAAAGAGGGTGACTTATCTGATATTCATCCGCATCGTTCTACTGCAATCAATACTTTGGAAGACGTTCTTAAGAAGGCTATTCCTACTCTTCGAAAGGACTACAAAAATCTTACAACCGATAAGGATCAACGATCTTCTTTTAGATCTCATATTCTCAAAGCAATAAAAGATTCTCTTGCACCTGCTATTAATAATGCAAAGTTTGGAATGGGCGGGGCCCTATTATCAGAGCCTGCTTCTGATGACATGAAGGGAAAAGAACCAGCCATGGATGATGAAGGTGACGATGAAGAATTGGGTGATTTAGATGCTGAATTAGAAGCTCTAGAAGAAGCTGATATAGACATTGATGTCACAGGGGGTGATGAAGATCCAATAGACAAAGAAGATGATGAAAAGAAACTTAATGTTGAACCAGATGAAGAGCCTGATGAGAAAGAAAGTTTTGGTACGGGACTAGAAGATTTGGATGAAACTGGAAGAAACATGGCATACACCAGTTTCAGAAAGATCTCACAGTATATTCTCGACGCATTTGACATGCTCGCTAATCCTAAAGATAAAGAAGTTTTCATGGACTACCTCCTAACGAATTTAAAACTTTACTTTGATAAGTTTGAATCAGAACTACAGAAAACAGTAGATGAACCAGACTCACCAGAGCCACAATAACAACACTTATATATTATAACATATTAATATTAATATGTCAATATATTTTATTAACTTTTTTAATATTATTTATATTATAATATATTATATAATAAGAATACTATGTGGAAAAAGAAATTAACTGAATATAAAGGTAAATTTGAACATTACTCTCTCAGAAACAAATTGTTTAGAGAAAAGAAAATTAATTCTAATTTTGAAACTGTTCTCAATATATTGACCATGGAAGAGATCATCGCTCTTAAGCTTGAGTTGTCAGCAGCTCATATAAATCATAAATTATTTGGCTTTCCTATATTCAGGGCTATAAGATCCATAGTAAGAGAAGCATGTTTGGTATTTGCACTCTCAGCAACAAGAACACCAAAAGATGCGGCTTCTGTTCTCGGTATAACCGAGAGGCAACTCAGAGAAGAAATAGAAAAATTTAATATCAAGCCTGAAGACTGCAACTACGAAGATTCAAAAGATACTAATTAATGTGAGGTGTGCAACATGTCTGAACTTGATGAAAGAAAGAAGAAACGCAAAAAACGTAAAAAAGCCGGAACAGAGTCTTCTAAAGAATCTTCTCTCCGTGATTGGTTTAAAAGAAAGGGAGCCAAAGGAAAGAAAGGTGGATGGGTTGATTGTAATGCACCGGACGGAAAAGGTGGTTACAAATCCTGTGGTCGTTCATCTGGTGAAAAACGCAAGAAATACCCAGCTTGCAGACCAACTCCCGGTGCTTGTAAAGAGCGTGGCCGTGGTAAATCTTGGGGCAAGAAAAGCTCCAAAAGAAAACGAAGTCGTAAAAAGAGGAATGAAAATATGCAACTTACAACCGAAGAAATAAAAAAAATAATTCAAGAAGAATTAACGAATGTTCTACTAGAATCAGACATGTCCATTTATGAAAAACTAGAAAAAATGTTTAATGCCGCTGATGAAGAATCAAAGAGGCACCTTGAGTTGATTATAGACTCTTTAAACGACCCAGAAATCTATGCTTGGTACATAGGCAAATTAAGAGAAAAACTCGAAGCGGACTATCAAAGTTCCCAGAAAGATCCATGGTATGAATTTGACCCTAGTGTTGAAGAATGGGTAAGGTCACAAGAACAATACATTGATGAACTAGAGAAAGAATATGCCTCTAGAACTAAAGAAGAGCAAGGCAACGAACTTCATGAAAAGAAAGGATCAAAACGCATTCGCAAAAAAAAAACTAAAAAAGATGCCTGCTATCGTAAAGTAAAGTCTCGCTATAAAGTATGGCCATCTGCTTATGCCTCTGGTGCCCTTGTGAAATGCCGAAAGGTTGGAGCGAAAAACTGGGGCAATAAGTCCAAGAAGAATGAGAACCTTGACGAAGAGTTCATTCCCGGCGGTGAATCTTCAAAATACGGACAGATAACAACTGAAGCTATGATAGTTGCTATAGCTGATGAGCACGGTGTATCTCCAGAAGATATCAGAGCTCAATTTGAAATGGGCGTAGAAGAAGAAATGGAACACGCTCAGGAAGAAGAAATTGCTCAGGAGATCGCTCTCGACCACTTGGCTGAAGACCCCGAATACTACTCTAAGCTTGATGACGCAAACTTGGAAGAGAAAAAGTTAACAAAGAAAGACAAAGAACAAAAAGAGAAATATGTCAAAGGAATGAAGTCTAGTAAAAAAGATTTTAAAAAACGTTATGGCAAAGATGCTGAATCTGTAATGTATGCAACAGCCACTAAGATGGCCAAGCAAAATGAATCCAAGGAATTTAAAAAACACAATATGTTTGACCCTAAGACTGGTGATAAGAAAGTCGCAAAGGTAGAAAAAGATCACCATGACCTCGCAAAGAAAGGCTACACACACATAGACCCACAAGACATAATAGACCTTATCGAAAAGGAAGGTGGAGCTCTTGGAATGAAAAACCTTATTGATAAGTTTGGCAAGGAACAAGAAGAAGAAATTCTCAAAACTCTTGGTGGAATGGGCAACGTTGGCCAACACAAAAGCGGAGATTATATTCTTGACGATGGTGCAAAAATTAAGGTTGTTTCGGAGTCTCTTCAATACCACCTAGATCATGGGGTCGGGGTTGAGA
>Ga0181591_10001584_pt1 | contig 19618 bp, 20 predicted proteins | sample 071ome_33_FD_133757 | JGI IMG/M metagenome (GOLD analysis project Ga0181591, IMG submission 133757) | Coastal salt marsh microbial communities from the Groves Creek Marsh, Skidaway Island, Georgia - 071412AT metaG (megahit assembly) | ecosystem: Environmental > Aquatic > Marine > Intertidal...
ATCAGTGCCGTCCCCGAGACGACGATCTCGGTGGTTTCCGCTCGATGGCGCTCGAGCCATATGTCGACCCGACCATCGCCTCCGACAACTCGTCCACCCGCAACCACGTGATCGCCGTCGAACACGGGGCGATGGAACGACACGGTCAGTCGACGGATACATCCCTCGCCGGCGTGGCCGTGCAATGCGTTCACTATGTATGAGAGGTTGAGCGGACCCTGGTTGATCACGCGCCCACCGAGACCCATGGCCGTGGTGGCCTCTCGATCCCAGTGGACTCGGTACGGGTCGCGAAGGATGGCTGCCATCGTTTTCATCCGTTGGGCGTCCACCGACTCGACAGCAAAGGAGGGGATGGTTTCCCCGCGGTCGTTTGTTCGAACCTCGGGTGTCGGAAGGTGAGGGGCGCTGGTCTCTGCTCGTCGAAAGCGCCAAGTATTCGTGGCTCGAGCGATGAGGTTCGAGGTGTCGTCAGCCGCGGAGAGTTCAATGGCGAACCTCATCGAGTCGAATGGGTTGTCCTGTTCGTCGAGACGATGCTCCCATTCGATGATGGAGCCCTGCACGACGTATTCGGTGTCGATGTGCAACGGCGAGAAGAACTCCCAGTCGTAGCCGTCGAGACCTACCGTCCCCGGGCCTTCGGCTCCGCAGACGGCGAACAATTCGGTGATGTTCACGCCGGCCCCAAGGATCGAAACGTGAAAAAGGTTGACCGGGTGGGCAAGACCGTTGGCCAACTGCGGTGAGGTCGTGCAGTCGGTGAGGAGGAAATTCTCCCAATGGGCGATGGTGTAGCGCCCCCCGGGAAATCGAAAGGCTCGGATTTCGTCGTCCGACAGCCCTGATCGTTTGGGTATCCCCATCGAACCAGTGTGTCACCGTCATCGCTGCGGGGGAGACCCTTGCCGTCACCTAGTGTTCGGCCATGAGCGATCTCACGTCACTTCCGGTCGAATTCCTCTTCACGATGCACGCCACCCTCGATGCACCGGTGGTCATCCCGAACGGCCCGCAGGGTACCCGGGTGATCGTGGGGGTCAACGGCGGCACGGTGAAGGGGCCCAAGGTCAACGGAACCGTTGCTCACCTTGGAGCCGATTGGCTCACCATGCGCGCTGACGGGACGGCCAAGCTCGACGTGCGGGCGCTCGTGACCACCGACGACGGAGCATCGATTCACATGAGCTACTTGGGAGTGATGGCACCTGGTGAAGCCGGCCCCCGAATCGTCACCGCTCCGTTGTTCGAAGTAGGCGACGAGCGGTACACGTGGCTGAACGGCATCCAGGCGATCGCCGTCGGTGCACCGGGTGCCAACGAAGTGCGTTACGACGTGTATCGGGTTCTCTGACGAGAGCGATGTCTCGACCCCAGCACATCAACCACGATCTCGGACCGATGACGTGTCCGGTCGATCTGGCGGCAGTCGACTTGTTCGGCCCCGGTGCGCAGGAGCACTGGTACGAGATGTACGAGATCCTGCATCGAGAGGCTCCGGTGTTGCGGATCCCGGATGGTGGTCTGCGTCCCGGTACTGATGCCTACGTGCTCACCAAACACGCCGACATCGCGATGGTGGTGAAAGATCCCGAGCGATTCACGGTGATGGGCCAGCGGCGACTGACTGACTGGGCGAACGAGGGAATGACCGCAGAGCGGACTTATGAGGTGTCGCGCAACCTGATGACGGCGTCGATGGTGTCGTTGCGACCCACCCAGGAGCTCTACATCAAGCATCGCAAGGAACTCACCGATCCATGGGTCGGAACCGGGGCGCATCGACATCGTGAGACGATCACGCGGCTGGCCAACGATCTGGTCGACGAATGGATCGATGACGGAGAGGTCGAATTCATCAGTCGGTTCGCTCGGCCATTGCCGCAGCGGGTGTTCGCCACGATCCTGGGTTTTCCGTTGGACGACATTCCGCAGTTGGCTGAGTGGGGAGACGCCATCGTCACACCATTCGTTCACGGAACCGGACTCAAGCACGAGCTCACTCCCGAACAGACCGCCGAGATGCTGGCCCGTCTCGAGGGCTTCCAGGACTACATCTACGAACACGTCCGTCGCAAGCGGCGCGACCCGCAGGACGACATGGTGAGTTTCCTATGCGACGTGCACTACGAAGCGCTCGACCGCAAGCTCACCGATCTCGAGATCGCCGGCATCGTGCACGCCATGATCATCGGTGCTCTCGAGACCACGCAGTACGCGCTGGAGGAACAGGCCCAGTTGTTGTGTGAGATCCCGGGGTTGCTCGACCTGTTGCGGGCCGATCGATCGAAAGTGCGGGCCTTCACCGAGGAGGCTCTGCGTCTACGTTCACCCACCCACGGCTTGTCCACGCGCATGACCTCTCAGGACGAGGTGTTCCAAGGCGTCGATGTTCCGGCTGGTTCGTTGCTGCATCTGCGGTACGCGGCTGGCAACGTCGACCCCGACGAATTCGAGTGCCCGTACGATCTCGATCTCGAACGAGACGGACTCACCCGGCACCTGGCCTTCTCGGCTGGACCGCGCGTGTGTCCAGGGGCCAACCTGTCACGCATCGAACAGCAGATGGCCTGGGGCGTGTTGCTCGACCGTCTCGAAAGTGTCGAGTACGGCGAGGGCAACGACTGGCTGCATCAGCCCGGCATCATGCTCGGCACGTTGAAATTGAACCTTCGGTTCTCGAAGATCTCGTGATCCGTCAGCAGCCTCCTGTTCGCGCGGTCGTTTTCGATTTCGGCGGCGTGATCATCTCACCCATCACGAACCAACTCGCCGCTATCGCAGCTGGCCTCGGATGTGCAGCTACTGACGTTCGGGAGGTGATGATGGGGCCGGCTGGTGCCTCGTCCGACCACCCGTGGCATCGGCTGGAACGTGGCGAGATACAACGTGATCAATTGCAAAGTCTCCTCGAGCCGTACGCCGAAGCCCGTGGCATCGACTGGCGTGGCGATGAAGTCGAGCAGTTGTTGGAGCCCGGGGGCTTTCATGTTCACGATTTCGTGCTCGAGTACATCGGTGATCTTCGAGAGCGTGGAATGAGAACAGGGTTACTTTCCAACAGCATTGCCGAGTTCAGACCCGTCCTCGAGGCCCATGCCCCGCCGGCGCTGTTCGATGTCTATCTCGACTCGAGTGAAGTCGGACTCCGAAAGCCCGATGTCGCCATCTACCACTTGCTACTCGACCGACTGGACTCGGTCGAGGCGGAGGAAGTCCTCTTCCTCGACGACTTCATCGACAACGTGAAAGGTGCCGAGTCGGTTGGAATACGTGGAATCCACGTGGCCGATCCGTCGACAGCTCTTCGAACCGTGGAGTCATTTCTCACATTGCCGTGAGGCGACGATTCTCTCGGAGAGGGTGAGCAGCTGTCGTCGCACCATCACGCCATCGCCGGATCCGAGCAATCGTTCGATCAGTTGTCCGCCGGGAACGTTCACGCGAATCCGCACCCGAGTGACGAGTCGAGTGCCCTCGGGGCTCTCGCGCAATTCGTAAGCGAGGACGAACTGCAGTCGCCGTGATGGCTTCTCGTTCGAACCGACGCGCAACACGAACGCACGTGGTGGTTCGACGATCGCCGCATCGAACGAGATCGGCCCGGCGGGTATGCGCGAGCCTGTGACGACGTCCTGCCATTCAGGATGGATCTCCGTTGCGCTTCGTCGTCCGAGATTGTCGAGCCAGTCGTAGCTGTACCAACCGGCACGACGAAAGCCCATCTGACGCAACCATGGAAACACGTCGCGTGGTGGAGCGTTCAGTGTGATCGAGCGCGTGGCGATCACTCGTGCATGAGGGCACAGCTCGTCGCCGACAACCGGACCGTCGATCTCATCGCGAGTCGCTCCCCAGTTCTCGAACAGCATCGAGAGAGTCTCGTCGTGTTCACGATGTCGTGCGTGATCGTGAATCTAAAGTGGAGTGATGCACTCCGACGTGGCCCTGGTGATCGCCGGCGTTCTGGCGGCGGGTCTCGTCGCCCAGATCTTGGGCTGGCGGCTACGAGTACCAGCCATCGTCTTCCTGCTGGCCTTCGGCCTCCTGGCCGGGCCGGTCATCGATCTGGTGCATCCCGACGACGTGTTCGGCGACGCCCTCTTTCCCACGGTGTCGATCGCCGTGGCGATCATCCTGTTCGAGGGATCGCTTGCGATGGGGGTCGCCGGGATCCGCACCGCTGGTCGTACGACCATCACTCTGCTCACCGTCGGCTCGGTGATCACCTTCGCCGGGGTGGCGGTGGCGGCCCGATTCGTCCTCGACGTCGAATGGCGAGTGGCCTACTTGCTGGCCGCGGTACTCGTGGTGACCGGTCCGACGGTGATCGGTCCGATCGTGAAGTCGCTCGGCCTGCACGGTCGCCTCGGGATGATCCTCGAAGCCGAAGGCACCATCATCGATCCGATCGGCGCCATCGCCACCGTCGTCGTCTTTCAGAGTTTTTTCGAATCCTCTGATTCTTCGGTCGCCGAGACGTTGTTGACCACTTTTGGCATCGGTGTCGGTGCCGGATTGATCGGCACGGCGATCCTCGTGTTCGTACTTTGGCGTTTGCTGATCCCCGATGAACTGCACCAGGTGCTGACGCTTACCGTGGTGGTGTCCACCTTCGCAGTGTCGAATCACTACGCCCACGAAGCCGGTCTGGTGGCCGTCACCGTGCTCGGTTTTCTGCTGGCCTCGCAGAAACGTGTCTCGGTTCGCCACATCCTCGACTTCAACGAGACGCTGCGGGTGCTCTTCATCTCGGGTCTGTTCATCTTGTTGGCCGCCCGTATCGATCGGGCGACACTCACCGATCTGGAGTGGCGGAGCATTCTCTTCCTCGTCGTTCTGGTCGTGATCGTGCGGCCAGTTTCGGTGGCGGGAGCGACGATTGGCGTCGGCCTGACTCGCGCCGAGCGAATCTTTCTGGCGGCCACGGCGCCACGGGGCATCGTGGCCGCATCGATCGCGTCGGTGTTCGCACTGCGATTGTCCGAAGAAGGCGTGCCCGGAGCTCAGATCGTGTTGTCGGCCACCTTCACGGTGATCGTCGGCACGGTGCTGTTGAGTGGCCTCGGGGCACGACCACTTGCTCGCCGACTCGGACTTCTGGGTGACGACGGAGCGCACGTGGTGATCGTCGGGTCGAACGACTTCACGATGGCCCTGGCCGAAGTCCTCGGACGCGAAGGAGTGTCGTCGTCGTTGGTCGACGCCGATCGTCTGAGTTCACAGCGTGCTCGGATGCGCGGTCTCGATTCGTGGAGCGGCTCGATCTTCTCGGTTCAGGACGTGCACGAGGTCGGACTCGACCGGGCCTCGGTGTTCCTCGCCGCCACGAGCAACGACGAACTCAATGCCTTGGCTTGTCGAATGGCGGCCGAGACGCTCGAACGTCGTCATGTTTTCCAGTTGCCGCCGTCTCGTCCATCCGATTCCGAGATCGGGCGCATCTCGCTTGGGTTGTTCGGACGATCGGCGTTTTCGATGGAGTCGACGGCCGAACGACTCGACGACCTCTTGCTCGAAGGTTGGAAGGTGTCGGCCACCAACATCACCAAGGAGTTCTCGGTTCGTGACTGGCAGGAACAGCATGCCGACGGTGTTCCGTTGGCGGTGATCGACGGAAAACGACATTTGCACGTGCTGGCCGCCGGACGGCGACGCTCGGTCAGGGGCGGGGAACGTCTGGTCGCACTGGTCCCCCCACGCGCAGAGTGACTCGTCAGCTGGTGGAACGTCCGTGGGCCTTGCCCGCCGCCAACTCGTCGAGTTCGTGGCGGACGTTGCGGATGAGGCGCTCGACGAAGGTGTCGGCAAGGTGCGTCACGGTCTCGGGCTGTTCGTCCGCAACCGATCGGTTGGCCGGGTGGTGGCCGGTCATCCAGGTTGCCAGACCGAGAGCCGACAGGGCGACGTAACCGGTGATCTCGAAGAGTTCGGGGTACTGATCGGATTCGTCGGTGGCCACGGGCCGATCGAGCACTTGACCGGTGTACATGCCGTACACCGAGGTGTGAAGTCCGACCATGTCGGAGATCGTGCACTGTCCGATTCGCGTGTCGAGTTCGCCCTGCATCACCTTGCCGACTGGATCGATGATGTGTGAGTAGTTGATCATCGAGTCGATACCGGGGTGGGCAGCCGTCCACTCGAGGCGGTACCGGATCCGGTTGCGCAACTGATCTTCGGCTGAGGTGGTGGTGCTGTACGTGATCCGATTCATCTCGGCCACGAGACTCTCGAATTCGTGGACGACGGCCGCCGCGAGCAGGCTCTCACGTCCCCCGAAGTGGTAGTTCACGAGACTGGGAGCGACCCCGATCTCCTTGCAGATCTCGCCCACCATGACGGCACTCGGACCCTGGGTGGCCAGGACCTTGCCGACGGCGTCGAGGATCGCCTGTCCGGAGGCGCCGTAGCCGATGTCGTCGGACTTCTTCGAGGGCTGGGGCATTGCTCGACCCTAATCCAGGGGGATCAGCAGGGCGAGCCGTGTTCATGAGCCCGAATGCGGGTCCGAAACGACCGAACCCCGCCACGAGGGCGGGGTTCGGAGAGTTCGAGGCGGTCGAGCCGCCAGGGTTCTAGCGGCGCTTCTTGGCTGCGGCCTTGCGGGCCGGTGCCTTCTTCGCAACCTTCTTCTTCGGTGCAGCCTTCTTGGCGGCGACCTTCTTGGCAGCCTTCTTCGGAGCGGCCTTCTTGGCCACTGCCTTCTTGGCCACCGGCTTGGCCGGAGCCGAGCGCTTGGTGTTCAGTTTGGGTGCAGGAGCGGCTCCGAGAGCGATGTCCTTGAAGCCCTTGAGCGCCGTGATCTTGGCGACGGTCTTGGCCTTCACGCGGATGGTCTCACCGGTCGCTGGGTTGCGAGCCATGCGCGCCGGGCGCTTGATCTTCGCAAACTTGGCGAAACCGGAAATGTTGACGATCTCGCCCTTCGCAACGGTAGCCAGGATCACGTCGATGGTTCCTTCGACCATCTTGGCTGCCGTCTTGTTGTCGACATCGGTGTGGAGTGCAACTGCTTGGATGAGTTCACGTTTCTTCATGGGGCGAAACATAGTTCTCGCCCTACGGCAGGTGGTGGATACCCCTTATTTTTCGGGCTGATCGGACGGCGACACCCGGCACGCCGGAGGGGGGTGGGGGTCACCAATTGCGAACCCAAGGGTCGTCGGAGGCCAACCCTGACCGGTGGTACTGGTCGAACCAGTCTCGAGCGAGGGACAGGATCTGGTTCTCGGTCAAGGCGTTCAGATCGCTGTCGACGTTGCCGACGACTTTGGCTGCGACCTCGGGATGGCGGTGCTCGAGGTGGGCCTGGAAGCGGTCCTTGTAATCGGCCTTTCCGGCACCGTGCCCGACGAGAAGTATCTCGGTGGCATCAGAGATCTTCTCGACGACGTCTTCGAAGAATCGCGGATCGTCGTGATCGACGTCGTGACCTCGATGTTTCTGAGCCTGGCGTGTGCGCTGGTGCTGACCGACTTCGCTCGGCCGATCGAGTCGTTTCGGATCGGTGCCTTTGTCGAGTCCTCGTCGCCAGACACGAGCCTCGTCGCGTGTGATCGCCACCACCATCGCCGTCATGCGATCAACGTACGCATCGATACGAGCGACGTCTCGCCACACTTCTACCTTTCACGCATCATGCACTGCGCCGATGCGAGTACATGAAGTCGCGGCGCACGATGGCCAGAACCTCCGAAACGACGGGCATGGGATGGTGCACCACGTACGACGCGAAACACTCGGGAACAGAATCGTCGAGGATGCCTTCCACGGCGAACGGCCGCAGGTACTTGTCGAGACGGACCGTCCAATAGCGGGTCTCACGGGGGCTACGGGTCGCTACGACGACTTCGGTGTTCATGTCGGCTCCTTTCGTATCGCTTCCTCCGACGGTAGGAAGTCGATGTTTCGGCTGTGTCACACGCAGGTACCGATTGCGAGAAAGGCACATGTGTCGTATGAACTACGGTCTCGTCGATCCGAGACGAGAGGGGAGAGGTGAACGGAGCCGAGAGTCTTTTGCGAACTCTGGTGGCGTCGGGGGTCGAGGTCTGCTTCGCGAATCCCGGTACCTCCGAGATGCACTTCGTCACCGCGCTCGATCGCGCGCCGGGCATGCGGGCGGTTCTCGGACTCTTCGAAGGAGTCGTGACCGGAATGGCCGACGGCTACGGGCGTATGGCCGACAAACCTGCCGCGACACTTCTTCATCTCGGACCTGGCCTCGCCAACGGTCTCGCCAATCTGCACAACGCCCGGCGCGCCGCTACGCCGATCGTGAACGTGGTGGGGGATCACGCCACCACTCACGCGCAATTCGATGCGCCGCTCGCCTCCGACATCGTCGGATTCGCGCGGCCGGTGTCGTCATGGGTGCATTCGTCGACGAGCGCGCTGACGGTCGGGGCTGACGCTGCTCGTGCTGTGCAAGCCGCTCGTCAGGCGCCCGGAGGGATCGCCACGTTGATACTGCCGGCCGACGTGGCCTGGAACGAGGCGAGTGGACCATCGGAATCGTTGCCCATCGTCGACCCGGCGTCGGTGTCGGATCGAGTGATCGCCGACGTTGTCGAGGTTCTGCGCACCGCAGGCCCGGGGGCAGCTCTCTTGATGCGAGGAGACGCATTACGAGGCCGTGGGCTCGATGCCGCTGGTCGAATTGCCGCGGCCACCGGTGCTCGGCTCCTGTGCGACACCTTCGCCCCGCGACTCGAGAGAGGGGCCGGACGGGTGGCGGTGGAGCGCCTGCCGTATTTCGCCGAACAGATCGTCGAATCGATGGCGACGGTCGAACATCTGATCCTCGTCGGCACCAAACCACCGGTGTCGTTCTTCGCCTACCCGGGAAAGCCGAGTTGGTGTACTGCTGACGGGACGCTCATCACCTACCTCGCGCACGCTCACGAAGACGGTGTCGGCGCACTCGAAGCCGTGGCATCGGCCTTTGCGGCCGTACCTCGGCGCGTAGAGCTCGCGCTACCCGACGAACCCGACGGTCGACTCGATCAGTTCACGATCGGACAGATTGTCGCGCGTCATCTACCCGAGAACGCCATCGTGTCCGACGAAGCAGCCACCAACGGACTCGGTATCGGACTGGCGTTGGCGTCGGCGCGTCCTTACGACCACCTCTCGCTCACCGGTGGCTCGATCGGCCAAGGCCTTCCCGTGGCCGGAGGCGCGGCGGTCGCATGCCCCGATCGCAAGGTCGTGTGTCTGCACGGTGACGGTGGTGCGATGTACACGGTGCAGTCGCTCTGGACCCAAGCTCGTGAGGACCTCGATGTCACGACTGTGATCTTTTCGAATCGCGCCTACGCGATCCTGCAAGTCGAGATGAGTCGCACCGGAGCCAAAGATCTCATGGCCGAAGGTGATCGACAGGCCCTCGACATGTTCGACCTGTCGCGCCCCGATCTCGATTGGGTGAAGATCGCCGAAGGAATGGGTGTCGAGGCGGTCCGCGTGACGACCGTGCGTGAGTTCTCCGATGCGTTCGTTTCGGCGATGAACCAGCGCGGGCCACGCCTCATCGAAGCAGTGGTGTGATCACCCGAGTTCGGCGACCATCTCTTTCAACCACGCCGGGAGTCGCACCGGTCGACCTTTCGCGTTGACACATCCGTGAACCGTGCGTGCCGTCGAGCGAATGGCCCCATCGGCTGATGGGTCGCCCACCGTCAACAGATAGTCGATTGCGAAGGTGGCCCGCGTCGCCGACGACAGCGCGAGGTGGACGGTGACCATCTCGTCGAAGCGGAGAGGTTGGCGGTACGTGACGTGGGCCTCGAGGACGGCGTAGTCGACGCCGTCGGCGCGTTCGGCGTCGTACGGGTGGCCGATCGAGCGGAGGTATTCGACGCGGGTTTCCTCGAGATAGGGCAGATATCGGCTGTGATGCACGATGCCCATGGCATCGGTCTCGGCGAAACGCACCCGAATGTCGTGCCGGAAGGCGAAATCGCCTGGGTGGGTGGAAATGTCCCGGGTCACGATTCGAAGGTAGCCGGTGTACGCAAAGGGCCTGTTGTTGCCGTAGGGTGGCAGGGGTCGGACACACTGTCCGGCGTTTTTTAGAGAAATGAGTACCGCCGTGGCCATCGGCACAGTGAAGTTCTTCAACGCAGAAAAGGGATACGGGTTCATCTCCCGTGAAGACGGACCGGATGTGTTCGTCCACTTCTCCCAGATTCAGTCCCAGGGTTACAAGACCCTGAACGAAGGTCAGCAGGTCGAGTTCGAAGTCGGACCCGGCCGCAAGGGCGACGAAGCCCGCGACGTTCGCCCCCTCTGATTCGCCGGCCGTCAGGCCGCGATCGCAGCGACGACTGCTCCCACCGCGTCGACCAGGTCACCTGGTGCGATTTCGATGTCGAGTCCGCGTCGACCACCTGAGACGAAGATCGTCTCGTGCAACATGCTCGACTCGTCGACCACTGTCGGTAGCTCTTTGCGTTGCCCAAAAGGACTGATTCCCCCGACCACGTAGCCGGTCATTCGTTCGGCGACGGGTGCATCCAGCATCTCGGCACGCTTGGCGCCGAGGGTGTGGGCCATTGCTTTCAGCGACAACTGCCCAGACACCGGCACGATCGCGACGGCATGGGTGAGCGTCCCCCCGTGGAGCGAAACGAGAAGGGTCTTGAACACGCGTCCTTCGTCGACGCCAAGGGCCAAAGCAGCTGCTTTGCCGTACCCGAGATCGGTCATGCCTCCGGTATCGGCGAAATGGTGGACCTGGTAGTTCACGGCCGCTCGGTCGAGGGCGACCATTGCTGGCGTCGCTCCCTTCATGACGTCCCTCTCATACCAACAGCGCTCCAACCGGTCCGTGTACGAGTCCCGACGCTAGAGTTCATGAACCCCTCATGGCATCTATGACGGCGCAACACCCGGATTTCGACGACGAGCAGGCGTACATCTGGCATGCCTACGCGTGCCTGGACCGCAGTCGCGAAGACGCCTGGAAGGTGAGGGGCTTGACCGAGGCCGGGGTCGGCGGAACTTTCCAGAACCGGTTCGAGCGCAATGCAATCGACGAACAGTTGGTTCGACGCCTCACCGACCTCGACCTGGGCGATGCCGCCCTGGTGTTCGGCCGAATCGATCGCCAGGGCGATGCGCCGGCCGACATCGAGAGTTTCCACATCGGACGCCTGGCCGTGGCCGACGAGAATCGCGACCCGGTGGTGGTCGATTGGCGAGCTCCGGTCGCCGAACCCTTCTACCGGGCGACGGGTCGTCAGCCGATGGGCCTGGCCCGGCGGCGGCATTTCGTGGTCGACGGCCGCACCCTTCTCGGTATCGAGGACGAACTCTTCGGGGAAGGTCACCTCGGGATCGGCCACGACGACGGGCTCGATGGGGTCGATGGCGGACTCGTGCACACGAGTGGCCTGCGCGGGTACAGCACCCTCATGGCGTCGATCGAACGTGGCCGAACTGGCCAGCTCGGCGACATCGTCGCCACCATTCAGTCCGAGCAGGACGAGATCATCCGTTCACCTCAGGCCGGAGTGCTCGTCGTGCAAGGCGGTCCGGGTACGGGCAAAACGGTGGTCGCACTGCACCGTGCTGCCTATCTGCTCTACACCAATCGCTTCCCCTTGGAAGACCAAGGCGTCCTCGTGATCGGTCCCAATCGGGTGTTCCTACGCTACATCGAACGTGTTCTCCCGTCGCTCGGTGAAGCAGGTGTCGAACAGGTGGTGCTGGCCGACCTCGTCGACGACGTCGCAGTTGGATTCGACGTTCGCGAGTCACCGGACGCGGCACGGGTCAAGGGCGACGTCCGGATGATCGACGTGATCGATCGGGCGGTGCTCGACCGTGAGCGTCCGCTGCGCGACGACCTCGTCCTGCCGTTCCGTACCGGATATGTGCGACTCACCGCCGTCGAGTCCGAGCGCATCGTGAAGGCCGCTCGACGCCGTTTCCGTCGTCACAACGCCGGTCGTAAGTGGCTCGAAAACGAGGTGTGGGTGTCGATCGCTTCCACATGGCGTGAGGGCGGAGCTGGCCCTGGTGAAATTCGCGATGCGTTACGTGGAACCGACGAGATGCGGATGGCATTCGAACGCATGTGGCCCTATCTCACACCTGCGCAACTGCTGCACGATCTCTTCGGGTCACGGGCGCTGTTGCGGTCGGCTGGTCAGAAGTACTTGACCTCCGACGAGATCGAGGCTTTGTACAGGGAACGCTCTCCCGACGTCGACTCGGTGCGGTGGAGCGACTCCGACGTGGCACTCCTCGACGAGGCCTTCGTCGAGCTCGGCCCGCGTCCGCGCAAGAACGGCAAGATCGACGAAAGCGACGAGATCCGCACCTACGGTCACATCGTCGTTGACGAAGTTCAGGATCTCACGCCCATGCAACTGCGCATGGTGGCTCGTCGTTCGCTGTCGGGTTCGATGACGATCGTCGGTGACATCGCTCAGGCCACTGGTGCTCATGCGCCGTCGTCGTGGGACGACGTTCTCGCCCACCTGCCTCAACCGCGGTCGGGTCGCGACGAACTCAATCGGGTCATCGGACTCTCGGTCGGATATCGAATCCCTGGTCAGATCATGGAACTCGCCAACCGGGTGATGGCGGCGGCCACACCGGGATTGCGCGCGCCCTCCGCCGTGCGACTCGGTCCGGCTCCTCCGTCGTTCGTTTCGGCGACCACCGACACCCTTCTCGATCGAACAGTCGACGAAACTCTCGCTCTCGTCGAGGCCGTCGATGGTGGAAACGTCGCCGTCGTGACGCCGAACGACATGGTCGATCAGATGTCCGATGCGTTGTCGGCTCGCGGCATCGAACATGGTCGGGCCAATCGTTCGGCTCTCGACAGTGGTGTCACGGTGGTCCCGGTCAGCCTCGTGAAAGGTCTCGAACTCGATGCTGTCGTAGTGGTCGAGCCGTCGCGAATCGTCACCGGTGAGTTGCAAGGAATGCGTTCGCTCTACGTCGCACTCACACGGTCGACGCAACGTCTGTCGGTCGTTCACGCCGACGAGTTGCCGACGCCGTTGCGTGCCGACTGACGTCAGCCAGCCAGGTTGGAGAGATAGTCGCGCACGACGTCGGCCACGAACTTGGCCGCTTTGTCGGCGTCGGCCGGTCGACTGCGTTCGACAGCCAATCGAGCCAGGTCGAGCATGCGAACGATCGAATCGGCGACGTCTGGATCGTCGGCCACCACTTCTCGTTCGACCGCCGCCCAGAGGGCCTCGACTTCGGCCAGTCGCGACGTCTTGTCGACATCGCCGCGATCGAAACCGGCGGGTACCGGTCCGATGAGGAGTGACAAGTCGGACAAGCCGGTGACCAGTCGCGGAAGCAACTCGACAGCTGTCCCTTCCGGAAGAGTGGTGGTCGTCGCGACCACCGTCGAGGTTGCCACGGTCTCGTCGTAGGTGGTGGTACCGCACGCGACAAGAACCAGTGTTGCGGCCGTGAGGCCGATCGGACGGCGCATGTTCAGGCGGTCACCAGGATGCGGGCCGACGCGAACGCGTCGACCGAGATACGCCGACCCTCGACGTCGACTTCCATCGATCCGTCTCGGTCGACGGACGACACGTGACCCCGACGACCGGGTTGGATGCTCGACGACTCGAGGAACTCGAGAAGACCCGGAGTGAACTCGAGTTCTTCAGGAATACGCGAGACGGTGAACTCGGTACCCGCCGACAATGTGCCGAGCGGACGAGTGTCAGGATCGACGTAGGACGAGCCGGGAATCGGATTGCCATGCGGACATGTGGTTGGTGCACCAAGGAGACGGTTCATGGCCGTCTCCACCGAGTCGCTCATAACGTGCTCCCACTTTCCGGCCTCGTGGTGCGCTTCGGCCCACGAGAGACCGAGCACGTCGGTGAGGAAACGTTCGGCCAGGCGATGCCGTCGAACGACCGTGGTGGCCAGGTTGGTTCCTTCACCGGTCAACTGCACGTGATTGTCGACCGTCTCGACGAGGCCGGCTTTGGTGAGTTTGTCGATCATCTGCGACACCGATGCTCGGCTCACCTCGAGTCGCTCGGCGATACGGGCCTGGATCACGTCGAGATCGTCTTCGTGAAGTTCGAAGATGCACTCGCAGTACTCCTCGAAAGCCGGATGCCGTTCCATGCCCCGAGGTTACATCGGTACCAGGAAGCTCGTCCCGACGGGCCGAACGCAGTATCGGCCGGTAGTCACGCCGGGCTCTACCCTCGATGTGTGACATCCGACGAGTTGCCGCCACCACCGCCGATCTGGGTCGATCCACCTCGACGCTCGCGTCGGCCGCTCGTGATGAGTCTGGTGATCGCTGTCGTCACTGCTGTCGTCGTGGTGGTGCTGGCCTCGACGTTCATCGGTGGAGACGGCGATGTTGGCCGGGGCGACACAGCATCGCAAGCGTTCCGACGATTGGACGATGCTCTCGACTACGGAGTCGACGGCTACGTGGAGATGGTGGATTGTCCGGTGGGCGACGCGCGTGAACTCGCGCGGAAAGTGTCGCGTGTGGTCACCATCGACGTCGCCGTCGTCGATGGTGACGTCTTCGTCGACGCGTACGAGAAATTCGACGATTACCCGGCGATCGTCCAGTGCTTCGTCACGAGTGATCCCGAGGACGCTTTCGGTCCGACCGCAGTCGGCTTCTCGGTGTCGGGAGTGCCCTCGGGTTCGTATCGGGACTTCCTGTCGAACGACGCATACGATCCCGATGTCGACGTTTCGGTCGACGTGCAACGTCGCCGTGAGGGACAGGTCGTCGACGGAGACCTGTTCGGCTACTGCTATCGAGCCGACGATCTGAGTGGCTGTGGCGCCGACTTGGTCGACCGTACGAATGGAGTCGTGCTCTCGGTGTACTTGCAGGGCCCCGAGCGAACAGCGGCCGAAGTGGTCGACGCGCTCGACGACGTCATCGATGACATGGTCGACTCACTCGTCGAGTTCGTCGATGCCGAACCGGTTCCCGACACGTATCCCGAAACCGAAGTGGTCACCGAGGTGTGACGACTATTCGAACACCACGCCCTGGGCGAGAGGAAGTTCGTTCGAGTAGTTGACGGTGGCAGTCGAACGCCGCATGTACGCCTTCCACGAATCGCTTCCGCTTTCGCGTCCACCGCCGGTTTCCTTCTCGCCCCCGAACGCCCCGCCGATTTCGGCTCCCGACGGACCGATGTTCACGTTGGCGATACCGCAGTCGCTACCCGATGGTCCGGTGAAGCGCTCGGCCTCCCGCAAGTCGGTTGTGAAAATCGACGACGCCAGTCCTTGGGGGACTCCGTTCTGGAGAGCGATCGCCTCGTCGAGTTCGCGGTAGGTCATCACGTAGAGCACCGGGGCGAAGGTCTCGGTACGCACGATCTCGGTCTGAGCGGGCATGCGCACGACGGCCGGACGTACATATGACGCTTCGGGAGCCTGGTCGGCGAACATACGCTCGCCGCCGACGACCGAACCTCCGTCGGCGCGGGCCACGTCGAGAGCGTTCTCCATGAGACGTCGAGCTTCTTCGGTGATGAGCGGGCCGACCAGAGGGTCGTCGTGCAGTGGATTCCCGACGCGAAGTCGGGCGAAGGCTCGCTCGACGCGATCAGAGAGTTCGTCGGCGACCGACTCGTGCACGACGAGTCGACGGAGTGACGTGCAACGTTGACCAGCGGTTCCGGCAGCGGCGAAGGTGATGGCGCGAACCGTCATGTCGAGGTCGGCGCTCGGAGCGACGATCGCCGCGTTGTTGCCGCCGAGTTCGAGAATCGATCGTCCGAACCTCGACGCCACCACCGGAGCGAGCTCGCGGCCCATCCTGGTGGAACCGGTTGCCGACACCAATGGAAACCGTGGGTCGCTGGCGAGTGACCGGCCGACCTCGGCCCCACCGAACACCACCTGGCACACATCCGGATCGATTCCGCAGTCGGTGGCCGCCCGTCGGGCCAGCGCGTTGCAGGCCGATGCGGTGACCGGACTGTGATCCGACGGTTTCCACACCACTGGATCCCCGCATACCAGAGCCAGGGCGGCGTTCCACGACCACACCGCAACAGGGAAGTTGAAGGCCGTGACGACGGCGATCGGCCCCATTGGATGCCATGTCTCGGTCAGACGGTGACGGGGACGTTCGGAGGCGATGGTCAGTCCGTGCAACTGACGCGAGAGTCCGACTGCGAAGTCGCAGACGTCGATCATCTCGCGAACCTCTCCGAGGGCCTCGGAACGAATTTTGCCGGCTTCGATCTGAACGAGAGTTGCCAGATCGTCGAGGTGGAGGCGTAGCAATTCGCCGAGACGACGCACGACTTCGCCCCGTCGAGGCGCCGGTACGTCGCGCCATGTCGTGAACACTTCAGCGGCGCGAATAGCGGCGTCTTCGGCTGTGAGTGAGCTCGGGATCGTTGCGTAGGGGAGACCGGTGATGGGCGAACGAGCTTCCACGTCGCCGTCGGTGCCGATGGCGGCCACGCCGAGTCGTTCGAGAACGTCTGCGGCGAGTGAGCGGATCTCGGCCGAAGACGACGGGTTGAACGCTGTGACCACGGTCAGGTCAGTCGGCGACGAGGGACGGGATGAAGAGGCGAGAAGCCGGTGAGGCCGACGTGATTGCGTCGGCGGCGAGAACGACGGCGGCTCCGGTGTAGGCCGTACGTTCACCAGCCGGGAAGTTCTCGCGGGAGGGATACACGACCCCAGTCCAGTAGGAGCCGTCGTCGTGGCGATGTGAACGCGTCCAGGCGAGGAGATCGGTGGCGCGTTCGATGTCGCCGACAGACGAGTACGCAAGGGAGCACTCGGCGGTCTCGGCGGCCGTGATCCAGGGCTCGTCACTCACGCAGCGGATTCCTTTGCCGGGCATGGCGAAGGTGTTCCAACCGTCGTCGAGGCGGGAGCGAGCCGAGTCACCCTCGAGGGCGTTGGTCAGAACGGGGTAGTACCAATCCATGGCCCAACGGTCCTTCGGCTCGAAGGCATCTGGTCGCTCGATGATCACGGTGCGCAGAACTTCGGCCGCATCCTGCCAATCAGGTCGAGATTCCCCGACCAGGTCGGCGAGTTCGACCGCGCAGGTGAGGGCGTGCCAGATGGATGACGAACCGGTGAGCAGTGCGTAGTCCCAAGGTGACGAGTGTTCCTCACGTGCCCATAGAACGGTGCCGTCGTGACGTCGCATCGACAACACCCAATCGATGGCCCGTTCGACCGTGGGCCACAAGTGATCGACGAAACCGCGATCCCAGGTGCACAACCAGTGGTGCCACACGCCGGCCGCCACGTAGGCGCACACGTTGGTGTCGAGCTTGGGCTCTTCCACGAGTCCACCGGGTAGGTAGTAGTTGAACCACCAGCCGTCGCGATGCTGTGTGTCGATCAGCCACTCGTAGGCGCGCTCGGCTTCGCGATGGAGCCCGGCCACGTCGAGGGCCATAGCGGTTTCGACGTGGTTCCACGGATCACAGTGGCCACCTTCGAACCACGGAATCATGCCCGAGTCGAGTTGAAGCGCGGCGATCGACTCGGCGGTACGTACGACCTCATCGGCGCTGAGGACACCTTCGATATGGGGAATGTTCGTCATGCGGCCACCTTCACGTCTCTGTCCTCACGTGCCGAGGGCATCTTGATTGCATAGACGATCAGGCTCTTGCCCATCAGTGGGGACAAGACTTTCTCGACGGCCTTCACGCTTCGTGGCTGTTTTTCGATGTCCCATTCGAGGAATCGTTTGTAGGCGTTCACCAGTCGGTGGTCGTCGCGACGGGGTCCGACAGCGCACTTCAACCACCAGTAGGGCGAATGCAGCGCGTGGGCATGATGCGAGCCGCGAACGTCGAGACCGGCGGCTCGCAACTTGGCTACCAGTTCGGTGCGGCTGTAGATCCGAACGTGTCCGCCTACCGATTTCGGGGCGTGGTACTCGTCGGACAACGACCAGTTGATCTTCTCGGGCCACCAGGCGGGCACGGTGCAAGCGAACGAGCCGCCGGGACGAAGCACACGAGCGAGTTCGGCGATGGCTGCAACGTCGTTCTGGATGTGTTCGAGCACCTCGGAGGTGATCACGCGGTCGAAGGTGTCGTCGGGAAAGGGCAGACGCGTGGCGTCACCACGGAGTGCACCGACGTAGGAGTCAGAAGCGATTTGCCCCTCTTCGATCATGGCGCCGAACGTGGCTCGCGTGGTGCGCACCTCGTCGTCGGCATAGTCGAGGGCGACGATTCGGGCGCCGCGTCGGGCCACCTCGTAAGCGTGACGTCCGAAACCGGCGCCGGCGTCGAGCACCAGATCGCCCGGCAGCAGCCCCAGCTTCTCGAATCGGACGGTCAGCATCAGGTGAGCCGGCCGTTGCGCTTGAGTTTCTCGACGTTGTGCGGCATCGACAGGACCTCTCGATACTGCTCGACCGTGAGTTCGGCGCATCGACGCCAGGTCCAGCGGTCGATCACGCGCTGACGACCGTTGGCACCGACCCGAGCGCGGAGTTCGGGATCGTCGAGACCGCGCCGAACAGCCGACGCGAGCGCTTCGACGTCACCGGCCTTGCATTGCAGGACTGTGTCGCCGTCGGCGCCGGTCACTTCGGGAAGTGCGCCACCGTCGGTCGCGACCAGACAGATCCCCGTGCACATGGCTTCGATGGCTGGGAGGCTGAAACCCTCGTAGAGCGACGGAACGACGGCGAGTTCGGCCTCGGCGTAGAGCTCGACGATTCGTTCGTCGGGCACGCCCGACACGAACTGGATGTGCGGTTCGAGACCCAGTTTGTGGATGAGATCCATGCTCTTGCCCGGCTTCGGTTTTCCGATGATGGTGAGGGTCACGTCGCGTTCGGTGCGCAATTTGGCCATGGCCTCGAGCAGATAGGGAAGACCTTTCAATGCCACGTCGGCCGACGCTGTGGTGATCAGACGGCCCGGGATGCGGGTGACTTCGGGCTTGGGTGCGAACAGCTGGGGATCGACACCAACCGGCACGAGTCGCATTCGATCGAGTGACACACCCATGTCGGCGTTGATGTCCTTGATGCTGTTCTCACTCACGACGACGATGCGCGGCATCTTGCTCGCTACACGTCCCTGCATCTTCACGAACGAGTAGAAGCGCGACACACCGAGCTTCTTCCACCAGTTGGGCGCATGCTCCATCTCGAGAGCACGGTCGCGGGTGATCGGGTGATGAAGGGTGACGATCGTCGGGATCATCTTCTCGACACCGAGAATTCCGCGCCCGAGACACTGGTTGTCGTGGACGAGGTCGAAGTCGCGGGTGCGAGAGGCGAGATGACGCTTCACGCGGGCCGAAAACGCGGTGGGTTCGCCGAACTGGCCGGTGAGGAAGAGTCCGAGCTCGAGCCAGTCTTCGCGCTTCTTCAGCTCCCAGATGGCCGGGAGTCGAAACGGGTAGTGGTCGTTCACGAGATCGAGGCTCGGGAGCTTGGTGAGTGGCACCCGATCGTCGAGGACGGGGTAGGGCTGACCGCCGAAGACCTCGACGGAATGCCCGAGGTCGACGAGGGCCTTCGTGAGGTGACGGGTGTAGACGCCTTGGCCTCCGACGTGCGGTTTTCCTCGGTAGGTGAGGTAGGCCAGACGCAGCGGCGCGTCAGGGTCGAGGACGGACGCCATAG
>Ga0181591_10001588_pt1 | contig 19595 bp, 23 predicted proteins | sample 071ome_33_FD_133757 | JGI IMG/M metagenome (GOLD analysis project Ga0181591, IMG submission 133757) | Coastal salt marsh microbial communities from the Groves Creek Marsh, Skidaway Island, Georgia - 071412AT metaG (megahit assembly) | ecosystem: Environmental > Aquatic > Marine > Intertidal...
CCCGAGAACCTCAACTCCCCTTTCTAATAAATTATCAGTTAGGTGACCGCCGCTAAAACCTTCTGATACTGTAACTATTGCTTTTTTCATTCTATCTCCAGCAATATATTACTTAAGTTTATGATCTCTCATAGAATTTCTTTCCTTAATGCAGGCCCCAAGAACCTCGTGCGGAGACCCTCCTGTTTCCATCAGGTGATTAAGGGCATCGGTGTCCTTTGGAAAGCATGCACCTCCGTAGCTTATTTGGCCGTCAGGGCCCGGTACAACGGTGTGCATGGGATTGATCCACTCATTAGATAGCATAAGCTCTTTAACGCGCTCATAATCAATCCCAAGCCTTTGACAAAGCAGGTAGAACTCATTGAAAATTTGCACCTTCATTGCGTAAAAGCTATTTGAGAATAATTTCATTGACTCTGACTCTCTAGAGGTGCATATAGAAACCTTTGCATTAGGATAGTTTTCTCTAAAAAATGCTCCCAAAGTTAGTACTTCTTTATACGAATCATACCAGTCTTCATTATGCCCAAGGACTATGTGAGTTTGGTTATGAAAATCTTCATCCGCTGTTCTTGCGGTTAAAAATTCAGGATTATGGCACATTTTTAAGTTTTTAAACTGCTTATTTAATAGCTCTGTTGTTCCGGGCTCTACAGTGCTTTTTAGGATAACTAAACCAGCATATTTATTGTTAGATAAAAACTTAAGATTTTCCAAAATTGCAGATAAATCAAAGCCATGACCTTCGACATAGGGCGTTGGAAGGCAGAGGAAAAGAAAATCTGATTCAAGAACATCTTCGGGAGATCCGATCTCCTGATATTTGTCATATATTATTGTGCAATGGCCTTTTTTGCTGAATGAGCGGCTAAGAGCCTTGCCAACAAAACCGTGTCCAATTTGAGCTATTTTGCCTGCCATTTAAACCTCATTTTTGTAATATATTATACTAAAAAAAAGACTCTTTAATCCATGGCCAAATTTTCTTAGTATTGTTATACCTGTTATTCCTAAGAGTAGACTCCGCTATGATGAAATCAAGCTCTGTATCAATATCTACAGACCTACTTCTGGGCATATATAATCCTACAACTTTCCCAAAATAAAAATTTCTATTCTTTGAAAATGATTTTCTCCAAGAACCATATATGGCTCCATTTGGCCTATAAACTCTTGGGTGATCTTGAGACCTGGTATTATTATTTTTCCACGGCCTGCTATCGTGCCAATCTGATATTGTTCCGTCAATATTAAGATCCAAACCCAGAGTTGGCGGAAACCCATAATCAGTAATGGTTAATACAGAATCCACTTCTTTAGTAAGCTTTTCTTTCGCATTATCGATATCTTCGTCACCCCTAAGGGGGCAGGTCGGCAGCATTAGCCAGATTTGATTGTATTCTTCATACTTAGGATTATCAAAGTAGTGGCATACTGTATCGATAACCTTTGATGTATCTGTTGATAATTCTTTGGGCCTTTTTAATATTTCTAGTTTATCTTTAAAATATATATCTAAAAAATATCTTCTAGCTACCCTTTTTAATATTTTGGCATCATCAGAAGTAAATATAACTTTATCAAAGTGGTTTAGGGCTTTATCTAAGGTATGAAAAACCAATGGCTTTCCGTTTAAATTTTTAATGTTTTTCCCAGGAAGTCTTTTGGAGCCACCTCTTGCGGGCACTATGGCTAGCGTTTTTATCATTTTCTTTTTTCCAAAATAAAAAATCCATCATTATACGGATGTTTTTTATTATTTTCTTCGTACCAATACTTGAGATTATATTGAGGAAATGTCTTCAGGAGATCTTCTTTAGAAAGTATAAGTGCATTTAAAAAGTTTTTTGAGCTTTTATAATAATCGCCAGTCTCTATGACCCTATCTGAAAACTTAGTTCTTCCGGCTATATATTTTGGGCTTATTTCTATCCATACTTTAGAAACCTTTTTCCAGTAATTATAAGATGGAAAATGTTGTATTACAGAATAACAGTAGATTAAATCTATATTATTGAGAAAAATTTTAAAGCTATCTATGGGTTCTGAAAGTAAAATACTATTTGTTTTAATGCCAGAATACCTTTCTGCTTCCAATAGACTTCTTTTGCTTATATCTAAAAGTATTACTTTATTATTTTGGCTTATTTCTTTGGCCAAAACTCCTCCGCCACAGCCCCAATCCAAAGCATTCAGGCTAAACTCTGATTTTAATTGCTCAATTAAATGCTCTCTAAATAATCTAATAGTTTTTTGAGTTTTACCTTCTGGCATATCATCATGGAAATGACACCAATTCTTACTTATATTATTTGTCCAAAATTCTTTAAGCTTTTTTTCATCGCTCATTTTGCCCTCCTTGTATGGGATCTAATTATTAGCCTTTCCCCGCCTTTAGTTAGGCCGCCCATGTGAAATGTATCGGTGTCAAATATAACCAAATCTCCTGCGGAAGCTAATATTGGAACTATTTTACTTTTATAACTACCCATATTTTGATAGTCAAAAAGAACTCTGTTTTTAACCTTTGCATACTCTCTATTCTCTTTCCATGCAGTCCTTCTAAGCTCGGCCCCCAACCTATGGCTTCCAGGTACACAGCTGAATGGTCCGTCGCTGGCCTTGCAGTCTCTAAGGTAGAGGAAAAATTTAAATTCATGAGTTCTATCAAAATGAAGGTAGCCGTTTCTTCCAAGTCCTTTATCTGTCCTATAATCGTGGGTGGCTATTACTTGGTGACAGAATTTGACATTAGATTGAAGATAATCTTCAGCCAACTTTTTCATCCAATTTTGCTTAAAAGTTTTGTAGATGTAAGGGAGCTGCAATTGTTTTTTGTTTAGTTCTCCTAATTTAAAGAACTTTCCAAATTGATATTCTTTTCCCGAGCTAATAACTTCTAAAACCTCTTTTTTTAAATCAGATAAATCTGAAAGCCAGCCATTTATTTTGACTACCCCATGCTCATTTAAAATGTTAAGCATTTTGGCATAATTTACTTCATATATCTCAATATCTTTCATTTTAAATTTATCCAATCTACTTTAGAATCATCTAGGGGGTAGGCGACCGGCGGGGCTATTTCAACTATTGGTTTATTAAAATAATTATAAATAAAATTTTCAATTCCCATATTCATTATTCTGCATGAAAATAAAAATTGCAAAGCTTTATTTCCATCTAAAATACAAAGGCCAATTTTTCCATAATCACCAAATTTGTCTGAAGCACTTATAATAAAGGAATCAAACTTTTTATAATTTTCAGTTAATTCTTTTATGCTCCATCTATTTTTAAGATAATTGAGCTGATTTGTTCTGTGTATCATTTCAAATGCCCTATCTAAATCTTCCTCTTTAAGATTTCTTATTTCAAGATTAATATCGCAAGAATATAAAAAATCTTTTTTATTTTCGTATTTTGCCTCCGAGTTAAATTTATGTTCTAAAATTTTATATCTAGACAATCTACTTCTGTCTTTGTCCTTTTTAGAGTGGGCAATTATGTATTTTAAATGATCAATAAAATTTTCTTTTGAGTTATATATATTGAGCTTAGGGGTAGAATATTTCGCTTCTTTCAGATTAAGCTCTAAATCATCTAAAAACAAAACATTTTCGGGCCTCAGATTCATTGAGCAAATTATATTTGAAATTCTATAACCTTTTGGCCTCCACTCAAATGACGGAAAAATAAATAAATTTTCAACACCAAACTCTTTAAGCTTGGCACTAGCTTGATCGAAATTATTTTTAGAACAAATACTATTCATAATTCCATGGTCCAAAAGATCATTTATAATTTCTAAATTTTCATCAGGTATTTTAACATCAGTTTCGCTTAAAGTTCCCCTCCATAGTGTTTCGTCCAAGTCCCATATAACTAATTTTATTTGAGTATTTAAAATATCATGTATATTATTTAAAAAAAATATAAAGTTACTTTTATTAATTAAATATTTTTTATTAACTTTATATTTAAAAAATTGTAAAAGTTTTTCATAGTCTATTTTAAACTCCTCACTTATATCAAAAATCAAATCTGCCTCTGGAAGTGTCACTTCGCCTGCGTCCGCAACATCACAGATTCCATCAGATATTGTGATTTTGGATTCCACAAAGACCTCTGAGTCCTTTTTAAACTGATCAAACAAATCTAGCAGTGGAATCACTTTCTCCATAACAATGTAATTCCGTTATCATTATCGCTAGTACATTTCTTTTTAAATTGAAATATTTTATCATCAATAAAGTCTAATAGAGCCACAGGTCCAGGATGCTGGTTTGTATCGTGAAGAAGAATTTTTCCTTTTTTACTAACATACTCTGAATATCTCCAATCATAAGGAATATGCTCTATAGTATGTAGCCCATCAATATGAAGTAAATCTATTTCATTAAATCCCAAGCTATTTATAAAATTCATTACTTTAGATATATTCTTTGAATCAGCCTTGAAAAAATGAGCTGTTTTATCAAATTCATTTGGAAATTTGGACTTTAAAATTGATGTTTTGTCTACAATATCAACACCAACATATGTACAGTCGGCAGGCTTACTCTTAAGTATTGTTGCAGTTGATGTTCTATAGTAATGCTCTTTGTTGTTGCATACTCCAATTTCAAGAATTAATTTAGGATTTTTTATAGAGTTAATTGTTTCCTCCATAACCTTTTGGTTTGCAGCAGAAAAAGCGCCTAAACCATCACCTTTATGCTTTTTAAAAGGCTTATATCTTTTTGAGCTTACGCCCTCTATTTTTGGAATTCCAGTTAGTCCATAAAAATTTTTCATAAGCCCTCCATCTTTAAGGCGACCTGAACGCACTTAGACTTATCGTCTGTTCTATAGCCCAGATATTTAATTATAAGATTAAATTCTTTTGCAAACTCTTTCAAAGCTTTTAGCTCGTGATTTTCAAACCCATTATACCCAAGCAGCTCATCAAATAAAAAAATTGTTTCGCTTGTAAATCTATCCTTAAGACCATAAAGAACCTCTGTAGTAGATGAGTATAAGTCACAATCAATATTTATAAAAGATATATTTTTACTAGTATTATCTAAAAATACAGGAATAGTTTTATCAAAAAAACCTTTATATATCTTTATGTTTTTTTCAAATTTTAAAGAATCAAAATCTACTTTAAAAATTCCTTTTTTGTGACTACCCCTCCAGTCCTCTCTCAACCCATCAAAAGAGTCAAATCCATAAAATTGTTTGTCGGGAAAATCTTTTGCCATTGCATTAATAGTAGATCCTTTATAAACTCCAAATTCACAAATTAATCCGCTTGCATGATCTTTTAGATAAAAATTATGAAACTTTTTCTTATCACTAAACACCCTGCAGCTTTTCATGTGTTTTTTTACAAATCGCTTTGAGCTTTCATTCATCATAGCTATTTTCTCCTAGGAAAAAACTCTTCATTATTGGTTTAACTACTTTTACTGCTCCATACTTTGTGAGATGCCCTCTGTCATTAGTTAAAGATAAAGCAAATTTTTTAGGATCTTCTTTTTCCATTTTATCAAAAACTCTACATAAATCAATAAACTCTATATTTTTAGCCGCAGCTATCTCTTTATGTTCAGCAAAATATCTTCTTATACTTTTATCTCTTCCTTTCAGGATATTAGGAAGCGTACTTAGCATAATAATATCAATATTTTTAGAAATAAGAGTATCGCAAATTACTTTTATATTATTAATTGATTTCTCAATAGAAACTCCATTTTTATTTTTGGAATCAGTACCTGCAAATTCTAAAATCACCAGATCTGGATTAAGGCTAATAACCCGATTTTTTAAATTAGCAACTCCCCAGTTAGAATTTTTTCCGCCCATTCCTTTTACAAATATTTTGGCATCACAATTTGCAAAATTAAGATCTTTTTGAAGTTCAAGCACCCAAATATTTTTTTTTAAATTATCAGCAGAAAAACAGGCGCCATAGGTTGCTATTCTGTAATCTTTTTTATTTTTAAGCTTTTTTCTCCAGTTATTCAATTTAATATCCATATTTATTTAAGTTAATATTTAATTTTTTTGAAATCTTGTAGTTTGATTCTCTATATCTTTCTTTAATCTTTTTATTAAGAGAATTTTTTATTTGCTTATTTTTACTTCTTTTATTATATTTTATATCTTTAGAAGTTAAACCGTTTAATTTTGTATTTAAAAACTTTTCTAACCTTAAAATTTCTAGATCGTCATCAAATAATCTTTCATATACGATAATATGAACGGCATCACTTCCGAAGTATTTTGAAAATATATTAAAAGTATTTTCAAAATCATAAAATTCAAATGCTTCACCATTAATATTTTCACTTTTACACTCATAAGCTAGCTTTTTTTGAAGGTAAAATCTTTTTGAAGCATGATTTATTCTTGAATTTATGAGATCATTTTGATTTCTAATTGACAAAATAATTTTTGCACCCGCAAAGTGTCTCTTTATTTGTTGAGCAACTTGCTTTGGAGATTGATCAGTCATAATCCCCTCATCTGATATTAAAACGTCTTCTGTTTGCTTTTTTGCCAAAGATATAATTTCACCCAAACCTTTTCCGCTAAAATTATGATCTGCATTTTTTTTTGAATTATAAATTCTCCCGAGATACTTTATGTTTAGTTTTGGAAATAACTCGTTTTGCATCCAAGTTGTTCCAGTCTTATGATATCCGACATGAAAAAAAACCTTATTCATGTAACTCTCTAGACGCTTCACCGACTGATTCTGCCATTTTTAGTAGCACCTCAAATTTGTCCAGCTCCAGCTGACAGTCTCCATCCGATACTGCTTCGCATGGGTTGGGATGCACTTCTGCGAATACTCCGTCATAGCCAAAAACATCGGCGCCGACGAAATATCTTTCAGCGAGCCTCCTATCCCCCTGAGAGCCATATACTTGTCTGGACCGCTGAATAGAGTGTGTTGCATCTAATATAACTTTATCAAAGCTCTTTTTGAATTCATCAACAATTCCGAAATTAACAAAAAGATCGTGATAACCAAAGTTGGTTCCCCTATCACAAATCCATGCCTCACAATTTGGATTAGTCTCCTTTATTTTATCAACAGACTTATTTAAATTGTTTGGACCTAGCCATTGCCCCTTTTTGACGTTTATTTTATTAAAATGCCTGGCACATTCAACAACTAAGTCTGTTTGCCGGCATAAGAATGCAGGAATTTGAATACAATCAATAACTTCAACCAAGCCTTCGACTTGATGAGTTTCATGCACATCTGTTAGTAACTTTACATTCGGATAGTCTTGTTTTAAATTTTTCCAAACATTCATTGCATAATCCATCCCTGGGCCTCGTCCACCATGAAGGCTTGTTCTATTTGCCTTATCAAAGCTTGCCTTCATATACCAGTCTTTGCCACTCATTACTCTTAGAAGCTCTTTGAACGCCGTCCTAAAAACTTTTTCGCTCTCCATAGAGCAGGGTCCCAAAATCCATACTTTATTTTTCATAATATTTTTTCCTTAATTTATTTACTAATTTAATGATTATTTCACGCTCATCTTCTGTGACCTTAGGGATTGGGTCAATACCCATAGAATAATCGTGAAAGTGATTCATGGCTATAGACAGGGCTTTATGCCAGCCCATCCTCATAAATACGTCGAACAATTCAACTTCGTAATAATTCATAAGTTTTTTAGCTGCCAAATAATTGTTATCATTCAGCAGGTTTTGAAATTCAAAATCAGCTTCTGGAATTAAATTCCCCACGCCAGTTAAAAAGGTGTGGGCTCCCGCTGGATGGAGAAACGCGAACCTTCTTTGGCTTCCTCCTGCTACAATAATTCCGAAGTCTTCAGATGATGTTTTTTTCACAATATCAAACGCCCCACCAAGATCTCTTGTCTCTTCTTTCATTCCAATAATTTTTGGATGTTCTTTAATTTTATTGATTAATTCGGATGAAAAATTATACGTCCCTCCAGTTGCGCTTCTCATAAACATTCCGTGTATAAAAACCGGATACTTAGAGCAATCAGCAACAGCATAAAAATACTTTATAATCATTTCATCATCATAATATCTATCTGGGTAGAGTGGCATAATTGCCGCATCCTCTAGGTTCATCTGATTAAGTAATTTTGCCTGCAAAATCGCACCTTGAGTGTCCGTAGGAAGCAATCCCAATATTTTGTTTAAACCACTTTCTTTTCCAACTAATTTGTTTACATTAAGTAGTTGCTCATAAGACATCTTATAAAAATTAGAGGTCCCAGCTGTAGTCATAACCGTTTTTGTGCCATGCTCCTTTAGAAAGGAGAGGTATTCCGCAGAGACTCTCGGCTCACTTCCTCGCTCAAATAAAACCGGCAGAGCGCATACAGGGCTGCTGCAAAATCTTTTAACCAGATCAACTTTATTCATCACCAATCCTTTGGATGCATGGTTTTATCACAAATCATTAAATCGTATGGAGGCTTTCCAAATCTAAGCTCATGATACTTTACTTTCCATTTTTCAAACTGCTTTTCGGTTACCTCTCTCCAGTCAATGCCTGTAACAGAGCCTCTTGCAGTCCAGTATATAACTGTGTTTCCATTATCATAAAGCCTATTTGCCTTTTTAATATTCTCTACTATAGGCTGCGCAAGAGAGTAATCACCATCATCAGTCTTGGTACATATAGTTTCATCAATATCAATATAAATTAACATACTGCTCACTTATGTAAGAGTATTTTACCACTTTTATGCATTTTTTTTAAAATTCTCATTTCTTCAGTAATATTGTGATAGCTTGTATTGTTATCTCTTTTTTCCCAATAATGATCTCTTTGTCTTGGCTCTGTATCAAAGCCAAATAAATGAGGTACTAGTCCGGAATATACACACAGCATTATAAAGCCAAAACCAGCGGTTGGTTGCTTTTTGCTAACAAAGCCCATCTCAACCAATATATCTTGCATTTTTTTATATTCAACAATGTGACCCTTTACTGTTTTGTGTATATTTTTATCTTTATTTTTCCAGTTTTTATTTTCTGGAGCGAACATTAAAACTCTTGTATTTCTTAAATTTCTAATAAATTCTACATCATCCTGCTTCCAGCCAGACTTTTTTTTAAGCTGAACATTTGCAAAAACATGCATATTAGCAACAGTTAAAGATCTTTTTGCCCCAACTATATCCTCAAACCCATCTGTCGGAGCCCGATTAAATCTTACGACATGTTTATAGCAATCTATTTTTTCACCATATTTTTTATCTTTAAGAGATCCGCTAGATCCGACTATCGCTAAACTTTCAGATAAATATAGGTCTGGTGTAATTAGTTTTACTTTTTTCATTTTTTTATAAATATTCCTCTGGAAGATTAATAATTTTTCTATTTTTAGGAGTGAAATTCTTAAAAATGTTATTCATTAGATCTCCATGTTATAAGTGTATTTTGATTTTTTTTTCTTTATCTAATTTAATTAAAGAATTCATTTCATAATTTATATTATGAGTTGCTAATCCATCTCTATTTTCCCAGTAATGATCTCTTGGCCTAACTTCAACATCAAATCCATATAAATGCGGAAATATCCCAGAGTTAACACAAATACAAATAAAGCCATATCCAACAGATGGGATTTTTCTGGGATATTTTATAACTTCTAACATTTTTTGATATCCGTTTACCTTATAGGCTTGGCTTGTTACATCTATGTTTTTTTCTCTATCTTCCCAAACTTTAGATGGTCTTGCAAAATATAAAATTTTAGAATGTTTTAGCTCTTTTATGAAATCAGGATTATCTTGTTTCCATCCTGATTTTTTATTCAACTGCTTATTTGCAAACACATGCCTGTTGGCGACAGTTAACGTTCTCTTGCTTCCGGCAATATCCTCAAACCCTTCGGTAGGCGCCCGATTAAATCTTACCACATCATTATATGAGTCTATTTCTTGTCCGTATTTGGCAGTTTTTAATATGCCGCTTGATCCAATTATTGCTATTTCTGATGCAAGATATAGGTCGGGATATATAAAATTAACTTTTTTCATCTTTATTAATGTCCTCCCAGGTTAGCCCTATAATTTTCTTTGGATTTCCCCAAGAATTTTTATTTCTAATAACAGTTTTATCCTTCCTATAAATTGGAACATTATTATTCTTTTTATAAAAAGATACGAAGCCTTTTGATACGCCTGGTATATTAAATCTTGGGTGACTTAGGTGAATCAAAAGTATATCTTTTTCATCTTTGGCTATCCACCTAGAGTTACATTTGTCAAAATGAACTCTTTTAATTATTTCGTTGTCTATACCGCCCCATAAATTAAATCTTTCATCATACCCCCTGGCTTTAAATAGCCATTTTTTATCAAAAAATTGTATTCCACCATTTCCAGATAAATTTAAAAATTGTCCACTTTCCCTATATAGCTGAAATTTTTTATATGAAAAATCAGGAAGAATGCTAGTGTCATTAAGCATAAAAGTTTGAGACAAACAAACTTTTGTTTTTTTATCTTTTTTCATAGTATTTATACATTTTTTAAATACATTATTGCAAAAAACTATATCTGCATCCAATGATGCTATATAAGAAGAATTTTTGTCAGAGTTTACTATCCCTATATTTAAACATAAAGCTTTGTTCCATATTAAATTAGAATGAGTAACTATGTGTTTTGCATTATATTTTTTGCATATTTTATTTATTTTATCATTTACAAGCTTTGAATCAGACATATCACTAATAATTGGGTTTATTGTGAACATTCCAATCTGAGATCTTAGCGATGCAAGCTGCAGATCTATTCTTTCTAGATCTCTAGATAAACCCTTTTCTGTTTCAAAAATTTTTACTGGAGTAACTGTTGTTATAATCATTTTAGACCTTCGTATATTTTTTTTGCTGCCGATAACCATGAATGATTTTTTATCATTTGACCCCTTTTTGTTTTTACTTTAAAATTAATAAAATCATTTTCAAATAGTTTTAAAATTTTGCTTTCATTTATATCAAAAATGACATAATCCATATATTTTTTTAGCAATCTAGACTTTAAAAATGGACCAGTATATGTGCCAACTGCCCTGTTCTTATAGGCCCCTATAGACTCTGTACCTTTTTGCCCCCAGATTATAAATCTATCAGTTCCTTTGGGTATATATAATTTGCAACCAGCCATTAGAGCTTCAGCACCAGTTAACCCACAGCTTTCAACATGAGTAACGCAAAATATATGAGAATGAGATAGGCATTCTGCTATTTGAAATATAGTTGCGCCATTTCCATTTTCTATTTGAGAATCTTCACCTACCGATGGCGTCCACCACATTAGCCTGGTATCATGAGTCCATTGATTTTTATCAAAATCATAAAATTCAAAACCTTTTCGTATTCTGCATAAATTTATTTTTTTATTGTGCAATTTATATTTTTTTCTTAACTTTTTAATTGCAGATAAATATACATTGGTAACATCTAGTCTAAAATCCTGTAATGCAGCATGATCTAAAACTATATTAAATTCATTTATGCTTTGCTTGGGAGAGAATAATTCATGATCAGCGCACCATCCACTGTGAATGACCTGCAAATTTTTATTTTTTGAAGAAATTTTCATCTTTTTTACATCTGACTCCGATGGGCCTATAGCTAAAAATAAAGCATCCTCAGAATAATTCATTGCTCCATAGTGATCATGAATTGAGCACAGCTTGATCTTTCGGTTCTTAGCCTTTAAGGCCGCAACTTTAGCGTCACCGGCCTTTGTGAAGCCGCGCTGCTGCGTGCTTATTATTATGTCGGCACCGGCGCCTACGGCCTTAATACTTTCGGTAATTAGTGAAGACTTTTTGCTGCCGGGGCCCGTTTTGCCAGAATCTGACTCCCATCTTAATTCATCAGATGATATTATATCATAAAATTTAGATAGATATTTTGCTAAAAAATATCCACAAACATTAGCGTGAGTTTTTATGCTTTTCTTGTTTATTGGATTTGGATATACCATTACTTTTTTCATGAAGTTATTTCCTTCAAAACAGACTCTATTTCGTAAAGCCTACTATCATAAGTCCAATTGGATAAAATATCTTCATGTAAGCTTTCGGATAATTCTTTTCTAAGGCCAATATTTCTTGCTAAAGTTTTAATCTTTAATGCAATATCTTTTGCATCTTCTTCCGCAAATAAACCGTTTTGCCCATTATTGATTATCTCTCTAGCTAAACCAACTTTTGTAGTTATTACTGCAACCCCACTCGCTCCAGCCTCAAGCAGCAAAGCTGGGCCACCTTCAGATTTGCTTGCGCAAACAACCAAATCTAGTTCATTATACCATTTGGCCAAGTCTATTCGGTTAAGCTCTCTTTCTTTGTACAACTTTACACCAGCAGCAGAACATGCCTTTTTGATTAAATCGTAATTTTTTATTGGATTACTGTAATTTCCAGACCAGCCTACTTTTATGTTTCGATTAGTCCTATTTGACACTATCTCTTTTCTTAGTATTTTAAATATACTTTCATCAACAACCTGCGTAACTTTAAAGCAATTACTGTATGTCTTTTTAAATTCATTTAAAATATAATCATTACAACATGTTATAGCCCTCGCTCCGCGCAAGTAAGTATTATAAGTTTTATCAACGCCATCATCCGTCCATTTTTCATTATTTATAGCTATGGCAAGCTTATCTAGCGGGATTGGTGTTGCTAGCAATCTTGTATCACAGAGTGCTCTGCTGTAGAATATATAAATGCCATCGTATTCGCGGTGATCAAATATGGGCGATACAATTTCATTATTTTTGTTAACAAATTTAAATTTGTCTATAAAATGTTTTTGGTTTAAGTTTTTATCAAAAATAGCTGCATCTTGAAGCTCTTTAATATATCTGTAAGATTCATAATTAAGCTTTACTGGGTCATAATCTTTTAGATATAAAATATCAATATCATATTTTTTAGAAAGCTTATTTTTCCAAGTTTTAGCCCTATCATCATAAGCCCAGTTCCTAACATCAACTATAAATAATACTTTTTTCATTTAATAAACTCTTTTAAATACTTGAAAAAATCAATATCATGTTTATAATTATACTCAACATTTCTTTTTGTTAAAAATGCCGCTTTATCTATCCATTCTTTTTTATCATAAATATCCTGACAGACACTGGCCTTTGGGTAGGCCTCACTCCATCCACAGTTTTTAGAAACAAGGATATTGCATCCGCATAAAATGGCCTCTCTAATTATATTTGGAGAAGCGTCATAATAGGACGGGCAGATAATTAACTTTGTTTGGGAAAGGGTTTTTATAACAAAGTCATTGTCCTTAGGGCCCAAAACTATTGTTTTTTTAATCGATTTAAAAGAAGATGAATTATTTCCTATGGCAATTTTTTTATCTTCTTTAAAGTTGTTGAAGATGGTTATGGCTAATCTTGAATTTTTTACCGTTCTATTAAAATTAGAGCATATAAACCCTATGTCATAATTTCTGCGACTAAATTCAATAGATCTAGGCTTTTTGTTTATTTCAAATGATGTGTTAAATGGGTCTAAAATTTTTTTTGATTTTCCATAATGTTTTTCCAATAGTTTTCTGCCAATTTCACTATTTGGAATAACAAAATCAGAAGACTTTATGGCGCTTTTTTCAGCAGGAAACTCTATAGAGCTAGGTGATTTTAGATATTTAATTGCAGATATATTTTTGGATGATAACTCCATCATATGCGGGCAGCCAGAAGCTAAATAAACTATTTTTGAATTTGGAAAAAGTTCTTTAGACAGAACCGGAGCGACGTAATTCTTACACAGTATGATGTCCGGCTCGCCCCCAAGATATTGAGCTATTTTTTTTCCGCAACTCGCCCTCATCTTGCTTGGCACAGCAAAAACACCGCCTATTCGATCTGGATCGACATTTACATTTTTATCCTCAAAGAAGACGCCGCACACTTTTGCACCAAGCCTTCTAAAGTACTTAATTAGAGCATATGCGTTTGTTGCTGCGCCACCATAATAGGGGTACTGAGTGCTTGTAATAAGAATTCTTTCCATAATTTACTCAAATAACTTTATAAATCTTTTTGATTGCCTTTCCCATGTCCAATCTTTTTTGGCTACAGCTTCAATGGCTAAGCCTAAAGAGTTTAGATCTTTATTGCTTCTGTAATCAGAAATTTGATTTATAAGAGATTTTTCAGAATCTACTGCTTTAAAGTCTTTTATTTCAGACATAAGTTGCGGAACATTTCCAACATTTGTAGATATTATAGCCCTCCCACACATTGCAGCCTCCAAGACCGGATTCGGAGTGCCTTCTGACTCGCTAAAGCAAATAAGGGTGCCTATAGAATTGTAAAACTTAGCCATTTTTTCTCTGGAGAAATTGCTAGTATTTCCAACAGTTTTAAACTCATAATTTGGGCCCAAACTTTGTATTGCAGACTTTATCTCAGAATACCTCTTAACCGCCCTTGTTTTATTCCCAACCCAACCAAATACATGCTTATAATTGGCGGGGTTTGTTTTTTTGTTAAAAATATTATGATTTACGCCAAATGGTGTATAGAAAAGATTTTTAAATTTGGCCCCGCTAAACTCCTTAATCAAAAACATATTCGAAAGCCCTATGGCGTCAAAAGAAGAAAAAAGCGGCTTCATTTCGCCAGCATTTTTTCTGCCTATATGACTTGAAACACCAGTAACAAGTTTATAGTTTCTTTTTTTAGATATTTTATCTCGTACATATCCATAAATTGGCCAATTTGTTATATAAACAACATCAAAATTATTAAAATTAACTTTATCTTTATCTACAAAAGATAGAATTGTAAAATCATAATTTTTTAGATTTTCCTTAAGGTTAACTGCCCTAAAATAAGTTGCCCAATTATAAGAGTCAGTTAAAAGTAATACTTTTTTCATTTAACTGCCTCATCAAAAACTTCTGCCCACCTTGCTAGATAATCATCTATATGAAAATATTTTAAAGCTGTTTCTCTAGAAGCAGCAGATAGTTCCTCTTGCATAGCTGGCGATTCTAAAATTAAATTTATTCCTTTGAGCATACCTTCTTTGGTATTTGCTATAATGCAATTTTTTTTATTTTTTAAATATTTGTTTATTCCGTAATTAGACGTAGATACAATAGGTAAGCCGCACATCATCGCCTCGCCCCTTGTTCTTGGCATAGCACTGTGAATCGTAGTATTTAAAAATACGGAATGCTCATTATATATACTGACTAATTTTTTTAGCGGGTGGCTGCCTATTGACTCTTTATCTGAATTACCATGCCCCAGAAGGCTGCAGCGCCCCTCTAGGCTGTCGGCCACCCATCTCCAGTCAGAATATCCAAGAAGATCTCCTCGCTGCTCATATAGGCTTCCTGCGGCCAGCATCTTATTATTCTTTTCTATATCTAATAAGCAAAACTCATCGGGGTCAAACCCATGCGGAATATAAAAGTGTTTTGCCCATGGTATAGTTCTATAATTTTTTTTCATAGAATATTCAGAATTCCAAACGACACATTTGACCCATTTTGGAATATTGAAAACTGTTGTTGTTTGCATTACTGCAATGCCTGCTGGCTTATGCATTGCATACTTCTCCATAAGTCTCTTATATCTATTTTGGTGAACTCCAGCCCTAACCATTATTATGTTAACCATTTGCTCCTGAATTTTCTTTTGATCAACATAACTTACGTTTTCATTTCTGGGCCTGCCAATAGATAGCGGATTTGGCCTTGTTTTATCTGGGCTAGCGCAAAAAAACTTATGCCCTGTTTTAAAGAACTCATATTGATGACCGCCATGAACAAGCCAGTCTGCAATTATATATTTTTTAGACATATTAGATTCTACCAAAAATGTGCTTTATGTTCTCTGAGCACTTTTCTATTGTAAGCAGCTCAGAAACTGCCAATAAATTTTCTTTTTTATAATCAAATTTATCCTTATTACTAAAACAAATTCTCATTTGTTTTTTTAAACTATTAGAGCTTGGATTTGCCCATCTTTGAGACTCATTATACCATGGATTCCAATTCATTTTGCTAACAGGAACGATTGAGTGATCAATGATAAATGCATTATCATTATTTAGCCACTCGGTTATCCCGCCATATTTTGTTGTTATAATTAAATTTCCATGATTTACGGCGTCGTGAATAGGCATGCCCCACCCCTCGCCATGGTGAGGAAGCACAAAGGCATCACATGTGTGATGCAGTGAGTCTATGGTTGATCTATCTAGGTAATCAGTTATCAAAAAGATCCTAGGAAGATCTTTTTTAGTCCTCCTTACAAGGCTTTTTATTTTTAGAATGTCATCTTTAATTTTTTGCACACCATGCATGGGGTGATCTATCGGGCTAGCCTTTATAATCAGTATAACATTATCAGATGAATCAAACTCTTCATAATAAGACCGAATAAGCTTATTATAGCCTTTTCTTTCATTCCATTGAAATATAGAATAAAACTTAAAAACGCTTTTATCTAATACTAGATCCTTAAATTTAGTCGGAATCTGAATTTCTCCGAACCCCTTAGTAGGAATGCTTGGTGTTGGCAAGATATGTATCGGGCCTTTAAATCCCGCTTTTATACATGCTTGTTTTACCAAATTACATGGAGCCCATATCTCATCTAGACTTTTCTTTATATCCTTAGCCCACATTGCAGGTAGGGTATCAGCCTCCCAGTAAAAATAGCCTATTTTATAATTATTTGATCTATGCCCCGAAAATGGTGGAGTCTGAATATAAAGATCAACATTTGGATCGCAAGCATGCTCTTCTAAATTTTTTACAAAAGACTTATTCCGACCAGAAAGAATATATTTGGCTGGGATTTCACTTTTGCTAATTGCCAGTGAAATAGCTTGAGTTGCATTTCCATACCCGGTAAAATTCTGAGGATTTCCGAATACTCTTAGCGCTTTTTTCTTCATCAAAAATACTGCCCATCTAATACCGGAATAGCATTATCTACTTCAGAATATACTAAAGAATTTTCAATTATTTCATCAAAAAATATAGCCGAATTAACTATAGAATTATTATTTTTTACTATATAATCTCTATAAGTTGGCTTATTTTTAAAGCAAAAATCTTTTAATAAAACAAGATCATCTTCCAGATTAGAAGATAAATAATTAATTTCATCTAGCTCATTAAATGATGACTTTATTTCTCCTACATCTGTTGTAAATATGGGAAGATTATAGGCCATTGCTTCTATTATTGAGATAGGAGTTCCCTCTGATTTTGAGGTGAGAATAAAAGCATCCATAATATTATAATATTCGTTAACATTTTCTTTATAGCCAAGTAGCTCTACATTATTAATTCCTTCTTTTTCAAGTCTTTCGGATATAGCCGATCTCAACGGGCCGTCACCTATGATTATAAGCTTGTATTTTTTCAATCTTTTAAAAAGATCAATTGCATAATTTATATTTTTTTCTGGAGACAGCCTGGCTACTAAACCAAAGATTTTATCATGTGTATTAAATTTTGGTAGTTGGCTTAATGGTGTTTCTTTTTTTTCATAAAGAGATACGTCTATACTGACAGGAACTGTTTTTAGCCCAAAATCTCCTTCGATATCATTGCATAAATTATCGGAAACCCGAATGATTTTGGATATAGCCTCTCTAGATCTCAAGGAGGAAAGGGAATCAGACCACCTAAAGTCACTATGATATATTTCTATAAGATCGGCTTCTAAAAGATTATTTTTTTTCAAGTTTAAAAGAAAGCTATATACAGCCTTACTGTTATAATAAACAACTTTATCATAGGATTCTTTAATTAGCTGATGTTTTAATTTATTTAAATTAGGTAAAATATGGCACTTATAACTAGCAAAATAATCTAATAACTTATTTTGTTTTAAAAACAAAAAATCAGTTTCTATATTATTTGGTTTATTATAAAATAAGTTCTTTAAGTAAACTTCGCCGCCGCCGTATATTCCATATGGAACTATAACTGCAACACGCAAGGAAGCCTCGCAACGAATCAGCTTGTTACTAGATAAAAGCTTTGGACGGGCCTTTGGTGTCACGGCTTTTTCTTCAATTAGGCTTACTGTTAATCTGCCTATCTCTAGTCTTCCAATTCCATCCAAATCTCTCGTTATAAGAAGCTTTGCTTTTTTCCCAAAATTCTTTAGATTAATTCTAAATATTGTTTCATTCCAGCTTTTTGATGTAAATTTAACTTTTTTGTCGAAAATAGGCTTTCCCTCATCATTCAAAATTTTTACATAAAATAAGCCATTACCGGAAATATTTTTTGATAAAATTCTTACCTCATAATCTCCAGGTTTTTCCAAAAAACCATAAAAATAGCCTCTTTTATTCATCTTTACACTGGAATCATAATTTACGCCACTCATTTTCCAGTTATCTTTTTTCTTGAGGTCCAACTCGATCATGTTATTTCCAAAATTTTCTTTGCTGCAGCTTCCCAAGTAAACTTTTCGACAGTTTTTCTTGAATTTTTCTTAAATTTTGCTTTAAGAATACTGTGTGAGTTATAAGCTCGCCTCATAGAATCCGCCAAACTCATAACGTCTGGAAGGCTCGTTGTAGCCCCAGGCGAAGGCCTCCAATATTGGTATTTTTTATCTGCCGGGACAATCTTATAATCATATAGTATTGAATTTTTATCTGACAGAAAATCAAGCTGCCCAGAAAATCTTGGAGCAATAACAAGCATGCCGGCCGCAAGCCCCTCAAGAAGCGGTAGCCCAAAGCCTTCTGATGAAGTCGCGCTCACTAAAGCATCGCAAGAATTATATAAAGGAACAATGCTTTCATATCTTTTATCAACAAGCTCTATAATTGGAAGGTCATTTCTTTTCCTGTGTTTAGCCTGAGCCTCCATCAGCTGCTTTCTTATATCACATTCAAAATAATTTTTAGGTTTCTTTAAACTTGTTTTTATGACCAAACAAACGTCATCTTTGTTAGTGAATGCCGAATAATAGGCGTCAACAAGAAGGTTTATGTTTTTTCTATAATGAGGTATTGATACATTTAAAAATCGAAATTTTTTATCATTAGTTAGCTTTATTTTTTCTTTTGTTTTAAAATCAGAAAGATTAATGCCATGAGGAATAACTATGCACTTTTCCTCAGGCCAACCAGAATCCACAAAAACTTTTTTAGAAAAAGTTGAAGATGGCAGGGCATAGTCAATATGCTTTATAGCATCTTTCCACATTTCCGGAAGAGTGCTTGTTTCATAATTATAGATGGCTAATTTTAACTTAGAGGCCTTCTTAAATCGGTGTTCAAAATTTCTCGGAAGTGTATATGCTATGTCTATATCAGGATCAGCTATATCTCTTAAAAAGGGCTTCCATTCAGATGGAAAGAGCTGCATGCCATTTATGCTTTTTAAATAAAGGTTATTGTCTAAATTATGAAAATTTTTAAGCAAATTACGCATAGTAACAGCCCAACTATGGCTTGTCCCAAGCATAGATTCGCACCGAATATTTAAACCCTTCATATCCAGATTATACTATATCCTGCGTTTATTTTTGGTATTAGCGCAGGATATCGCTCGGAATTAATTC
>Ga0181591_10001592_pt1 | contig 19590 bp, 30 predicted proteins | sample 071ome_33_FD_133757 | JGI IMG/M metagenome (GOLD analysis project Ga0181591, IMG submission 133757) | Coastal salt marsh microbial communities from the Groves Creek Marsh, Skidaway Island, Georgia - 071412AT metaG (megahit assembly) | ecosystem: Environmental > Aquatic > Marine > Intertidal...
ACGATCCAAAGATGGATCCACTTGCAAACCACAAATAAGATAATCACATTGTGATTTAGCTTCTCTTAACATAGCAATATGGCCTGCATGAAGTAAGTCAAATGTGGACGCTGTAAACCCTATAATCATCCATGCTCCTGATGAACTAATGTTTTATTATTCAAATTATATCGATCATCCATTTCAGGATGTTCAATTTGGTGGATACGAAGAATAATAAGTTGAGTCAATGCATGAACTAAGTGACTTTTACCAGATTCAGGATCAATGTCTTCACCCATCCAAAATGAATTTAAGTGGCGTTGAATAGAAGAATAAGTTCTACCAAAACCAGTAGAACCACCATCATCACGCCAATTGTTTTCGCCATATTTTTCTGCACCGAACGCAAAAATCTCGGCAATTTCTACCAAGATTTCAGGTGGAATAAGATGTAAAGGCGGTTTATTTAAATCGTATTTCATAATATCTCCATTTGATAGGTATATTATACAACATAATTTTTAGAATGTAAACAAAATTCTTTGCCATTCCATAAATAAATTCCATGTAATTGGTAATCACAGCTTAATTTATCACCAATAAAAATATATAGCCAATTAGGATATTGCCTCCAAGATTCAGAAGCAGCTTTATTTGCTCGTTCTAAAACGTAAGGAACATAATAATCGCCTTCGGTAACCTTTACTTCAACGGGATCATTTTGAGTATCAATAACATCTTTAAATGGTCGAGGATCGTCAGAAAATCCTCTATGCTTAATTAAATAAAGTTCAGCAGCATGGCCATAAAGTACTGTTTCAATAATATCTTCTAAAGATCTGCCTCTTCGAGTAGAAGGTTTTGAATGAATTAGTTTTGCTTCTGTTTCAGCTCTTGAATATAGTTCATAACCATCTAAATCATCAATTGCATTAAAGTTCATTACATATTACCATAAACAAATTCTATGGCCCTTTCAGCTTCTTTATCAAGTGGACGATTGTCATACCAATTGCCTGTTTCCATATCAAGCTCTTTACAAAGTTGAACTATTTCTTGAACTGTAATTGGATATTCACGCTTTACAGCATTACCAGCAATTGATACCATAATTCTATACATCAAATGATACCAACCGGTTCCTGTTGTTGCTTTATATTCTGTGATTAAGTTTTTGTTTATAAATGGACAATCATGATATGAAGTCCAAGTGATAGTTCTATTTTCCATTTGATCTTTACGATGTTGAATAATAGTTTTTTGCATTTCTTCTGGTAATCTATCGAAGAATGTAGCACCTTTCTTTTCAGGTAAAGGATGCTTATCTATTAAAGCATCTGGATCGATCCAAACGCCAGTACTATTAGTAAAAATAAAGTTATTAGCATTAGCATACGTCGCAGGGATGTAATACATCCTAGATAAGTCTTTAGTCTGGCGATCTCCGATTGATCCGAGCTCGGTATTGAGTGCATACCAAAATTTCTTGATTTTATCATTTTTAATCGATCCCTTAAGTGGGAAGATGAGTCTAAACTTAGGGTGATTGTTCGTACTACTAGCAGTACTGTAGCACACATAGTAATAATTGCCATAGCGATTAAATAATTCACGTTGTAAATCTCCTTCAAACACATGATCGTCTACATCGACTGCGGCCCAACCTGCCCAATTTAAAACGTTTGTATTTGCTCTAGTAGTGTTTGGTTGATATGTTGCTGGTGAAATTAATTGTGCGTCTTTTTTATCTTTCCTTTTAATATTAGAAAGATCATACAAAAGATTCTCGAACTGTTCCCAGCCCGAGAAATCCATTCTTTTTTCAGTTTTATTATCAAAGATGCTATTAAAAAGCGTCAGGGAGGTCCCCATGATTACCCTCATGCGTTGGTGCAGTCCAGCCAGCTGGCTTTAGAAGATCAGGCAATCCAAATGGATTTGGACGTCCTGGCTTTACACCAGGAGTTTTTGCCATATTTGCTTCATAAACTCGATTCCATGCTTCATTAGGATCCACACCAAATACATCTAGAGTACCAATAGCAAAAACACAAAGATCAATTAGGCCATCAACAATTTCTTCAGAATCTCCATCCATCCAAGCGTCAATTGTTTCATTCATTTCTTCATTACACATTTTCAAACGAAAGCGTAAATACTTTTTCATTAGTTCTTTATCATCTTTATTGGCTTCAAACCAATCGCGCACACCAAATTTGTGGTGCATCATCATAATATCATTTGCCCAATCAGACATTTAGTTCTCCTATACAATTTTCATTTGTTTCCAAGTGTCTTTCCAATCTTTTACTTGTATGGCTCTACCACCAGTACGTTTTACAATTTCACAAGCTAGTGGAAAATCATTTCCACCTGGGCTCATTTTGTCTCCAAAAAAGACAGCAGCACCATTTACATAACTTGCTATTTGCGATTTGTCATAACCCTTTGGGTAAATATCTAGTCCTGTTTCGCCTGCAACTTGAACAGAAATATTATCACCAAAGGTTAATAGAAATTCGTCAGCAATTGCTTCGCGTTCTTTTTTATGCTCATCCCATTGCTTATATAGAAATCTATCTTCCAATCCAGCATTTCTACCAACAATAGAAAAGTTAACCATTCCAGGTCTTTCTTCTAAATGATTACCAGTTTTATTATGAAACTTACTTTCGACTAATTTTGCTTCGAAAAAATCACGATGAATATCTTCTAAGACCCAATCATTTCTATGAACTTCTTTACCTTTTTTCCAAATAGAATTTCCAGAACAATTAAAGCATGTTTCAACAGTTTCACATATTTCTTCTCCAACTTGCTCAACTGTTTTTGGATAATCTGAGCCTGTCGCCAAATAGACAATATGTGTTTTTGCAAACCACAAAAAGTATTTTTCAAAATCAGAATCAATTCTACCCCTGCTTGGAGTAAGAGTACCATCTACATCAAATATCCATTTCATAATTTTTCTTTCTTACTTACTGACCAACCGCCATTAGGTAGTTCTTCCCAAAGTAAAGTATCGCCTTCATCCCAACCAACTTGGTTTAAAGCTTCTTCTGGAAATTCAATATAAAGCTCTTTAGTCTTTTGATTTTCTTTTACTTCCAGAACCCACCGGTTTTCGCTTAGTTTTTTTACGGTCATTAATACTAGCCTCTATTCTTTTCCATGAATCCCATTGTTTTTGTATGTCACCATAACGATACATAATTGTCCAAGCATCCATTATATTATTCCAAGATTGAATAATTAAATTACCCTTTTTGGTTTCTAATAATCTAAGCGCCGTTCCTGGATTTTTCTTAGGTCCAATAGTTACAGTATCTAAAACCTTACCTTTAACCTCGTTGAACATTTACTTCTCCTCATTGATAATAACTATTATACAACAGTTATTGAGAAATGTAAACATTTAATTTTGAGATCTCATCTTTTAAAGCAAGTTTTTTCTTTTTGTAATTAGTAATAATTTTGTCTGGAGCTTTTTCGGCTTCCAAAACTTCAATCTTTTTATGTAAATCTTTATGCCTTTGCTTTAATGTAACCAAACGGGCTTTAAGTTTTTCTATAGTAACCAATGTTTATCTCCTTACGCAAAGAAATCTTCAAGTGAAACCCTTTCTTCGATAGACCAACCAATAGCTTCTAAGATTGGTTCAATAGGATCGAGAAAGGTTTTTTGGAATTGCATATCGTAGTCAATATACTTATTTAGCTGTAATTCTTCTGGCAAAAAGTCCGGAAAAGAAATAACGTTTTCTTTAATTGGATTTGGCAATTTCAAATAACAAAACTTGATTTTTTCGCCATTCTGAATTAAAGTATATTTTTTGTCTAACCCTTTATCTTTTGTATAATGATTATATAGGATTGCTCCACGGACATGAATTGGAGTACCTTTTTTGTAAAGATTAGATCTATCCTTCCACTTTGTTACTTCATTCACACCTCGTGGAAAAGATACTTGCTCGGCTGGTAAAGATGTAAAGTATTCTTTGAACTGCTGAATAGCTTTTTGAGTAGCATTCTCATCACCGGTTACAATAACCTTGAATAGTTCTTTTAGAGCATCACGACACACTGAAGGTGTAGAACTTTTGATTGCTTCGATACCCATGATTTTAAGTTTTGGTTGAGCATATTGAACACCTTCATTATTGTGCACATTTAGAATATAACGTTTCTTTGCAGTCCAGATACCACGATCAGCAATTGCTTCACGTTCCATAACCATTCGAGGCATATAGCAATTGAATAGTTGAAATAGATCGTCATAAGAACGTTCAAGCATTGGTTGAAACTGATCTACACAAATTTGGTCAATCATTTGTACTTCATTTTCAGCAACATATTTTTCAACAAGTGGACCAAAGTTAACATAAACAGAATCGGTATCGATTGCAATTACATAATCTTTATTTGTGGTTCCAACAATTTTATTCATGAATTTATTTACAGCACGTTCAGCCCAGCGAATCACTGTTTGGCCAGTCAAGGTAATACCTTCTGCTACACGTAGATCAAAGTAGCGGAAGTATTTGTTACCTAGTGCACCATAAAGAGAGTTTAATAGGATTTTAATTGCCATTTGCTGGTTTTCATATCGAGCAATATCACGTTCAACTCGATACTTTTCAACAACATTATTTTTGTCAATAGTTTCGAGTTCTTGCTGAGAAGCTAGCATTTGCTTTTTTACAGCTTTACGTTCATTGTAATAGTCAACAATAATTTTTGGTAGAACACCTTGCTTATCTTTTGAGAAATATACACCATTAGCAGCAAGAGCATAATCAATGTTCATGCGTGAAAATTTACCCGCCAAAGCTTTGTCTGGATCCAAGTCTTCTCTAGCACCTTCAACAATAGTTTCAGGAGACATATTCCATTGAACAATAATGTTTGGATAAAGAGAATTCAAATCAAAAGAAACAACCCATTCATGTAAACCAACTTGTGGTGGTTTTACATAGCCACCTGGATAATCAGATTTAAACTTTTCTTCCATCGAAGGAATTACGATTCCTTGTTTACACAAGTCACGAAAGATAATTGAATCCCATATCGCAGTTGTTCCAAGAGTGTCAGTATAGTTTACACCGCCTCGATAAGCCATTGTAAGAGCTAGAGTAATCAAACCCATTTTATCTTCAAGACGATCAACCAATTGAACATCTTTGATATTATAGTCAATAAACTTTTGAAAGTCATGCTTATAAAGAGAGTGAAGTGATGTATGTTCTTCAAATGAAAGTTTGCGTTCACCAAGAACAACGTGACCAATATGATCCAGTTTATAAGATTCTTGAGCACCATAAGAGTAACCAAACTTTTTGAAAAGTTCTAAATAATCTAGAGAAGCAATACCCGTCAAATCATAATAGTTTTGTTCTCGACCTTGTGTAGTTACAGATCGTGAATTTACAAGATTCCAAGGAGAAAGTTTTTTGGCAAAGTCTTCACCAGCAACTTTTGTGATACGATTTACAAGATAGGGTATATCAAAAAAGCGAGTATTCCAACCAGTGACGACATCAGGGCTGTGACGATCTGAAGACCAATGAGCCAAGAAACGAAGGAGTAGTTCTCTTTCGTCACCACATTGTACATATACAATGTTGGAGGAATTAATATCATCGATAACACAAGCAGAAGGGTTATAATCATATAATCCCCAAACATAATAGACTCCGTCAATATTGTTTTTAATGGTGATAGAAATTACTGGGTAATTGGCTTCGTCTGGAGTAGGGAAGCCATCATCAGAAGCAACTTCAATATCGATCGTAGAAACATTAATAATGTCTCTATCAAATTGAATATCTTCTGGAAATTTTTCTTGAATGAAAGAAGACACAAAGTTGGTTTGACCATATAGTGTTTTATCAGCGCCGCCAACATCACGCCAACGCATTTGATAGTCTTTTACTTCTTTCATTGTATCAAACAAAATTGGAGAAACACGTATACCATTCATAGTATACGCGGTACCGTTTTCATCTGCTACATATAATGTTGGTGAAAATTTAATACGGTCTTCAAATCTGCGGCCATTTTTATAGCCACGATATAGAAGACTACTTCCATAACGAGTTACGTTAGTATAGAATTCCAAAGCTTTCCTCCATAGTCATAGTAAGTATTATATCAAGTTTTGTGGAGAAAGTAAACACGTTATATAATTAAAGATTGATTTTGTGTAATTATTTTTGAGTAAATTGTTTTGTACTTATTTAGAAGTCCTTCAGATGGATTTACTATCCATGCAATAAAATCTTCATCAACTACAAAGCCATTTTCAGGAATATCAGAATATGGCATAAAATCCATAAGGCCAATTCCTTTTTCTGTTGGAATAATTAAAGAAACATCTTCCAACATATATGAAGATTCAGATATAGTAACTTTTGCTAAGAGTTCTTCACCTGATTTTAATCTTAAAATTTTAATCATTTTAATTCCTATAATAAAGAAGAGGGCTTACGCCCTCTACATTAATCTTTCTTAGATACAAATGAATATAGCTCTTGAGCTTTTTTCATCATTTCTTCGATAGAATATGGTTCACAAGCTTTTTGAAATTCTTCAGCAGTAGCTTTATTTTGTTCGTATAAGTTACGAACAAAATCCATATTAATTTGATATTGTTGATCCATGTAATCTTTAGCCATAGCCAACATATCAGCACGAATTTCAAAGGGGTTTTTATTAGCCATTATTTAATCACCTTAGCCATTGCTTCACCAGCTGCATTAGCAAATGTAGTAGTTTGTTTCATAGCTTCTTTGGTGAAATCAGTTTGAACTTTGATGAACTCATATAGAGGTTCACTCATTGCTTCATCTTTTACCCAAGTATCAACCCAACTCTTTTTTGCATTTTGGACCGCATCGATCCATACATTTGTTAGATAGTCTGTTGAGAACATAATAGTTCCTCCATGTAATGTGTGTGTTATAAGGGGCCTTGCGGCCCCAAATTTTATTTTTTTAGCTTTGCAATTTGCATCATACAATTCTTAGATTCATCATAGTAACCAAGACTTGCAAGATGGGCAGATGCTCTGCTATATCCAACGATTTCTGACCAAGTTAGAAAACCTTTCCAAAAACCGCTAAATGGCTTTACGACATAGTTCATTGTTAATGCAGTCATTATATAAATCCTCTTAGGTTAGGATTAAAAGGAACATTTGTTTCTGCTCTTTTCAAATCTGCATCTTGTCTAGCAATAGCATAGATATCACCTCTACTAATGCCAATGTCGTTTAACTCTTTATCAGTTAGCTTACGCAATTCATTTTCTGTTTCTTTGATTGCTTTAGCTTGATAATAGTCATTTACTAGTTTCTTGAAGAAACTGTTGATTGTGTGTGTCATCTTCGACCTCGTTAAATTTTCCAATTTCAATTTTACGAGGACGCATTTCTTCTGGGACAACTACCTTCAATTCGACTGCAAGGACGCCATCCACTAGATCTGCTCCAGATACTTGTACGTATTCAGACAGCCTAAAAGTCCGTTGGAATTTTTTAGTAGAAATTCCGCGGTGAATATAATCTCTTCCCTGAGATTTATGTTCGCCCATAACGCGAAGAGTGCGATCTTTGACTTCGATTTCTAATTCATCGCGCCGAAAACCAGCAACTGCGAGCTCGATTAAATAATCGTTTTCGCCGGTTCTAATAATGTTATGAGGTGGATAGTGATCGTTCGCATGTCGTGCTACATGGTCTAATTCATTCATTAAATGATCAAAGCCGACAAAAGATGAACGCGGGAAAAGTTGTTGTACGCCTGTCATAGGTACCTCCTAAATGTTAAGCAAGGTTAAAATAGAGACCGGACCATTCCGCATCTCAATGTTTATTTATACTAGTTTAATGATAATTATACCATCCAGTAATAATATATTTTTCTTCAGTTGGAGATGGTATACCTCTGTGAGTATATGTCCAATCTGAAGGCCAAATTAAAGTTAAACCTTTTTTGGGTTTAACTTTAATTTGTTGGTGATAAAATTCTGTCTCTCCTTTATCATCGACATCATTTAAATATGTCATAAATACCAAATGCCTAGTGGCTACAAATTGTGGACTACCAGATGTTCTTTCTGAATGCCACTTATGAAAACCACCATTTGGTAAATATTTTTGAAGTTGTGGTGGACATAATATAGAATATGCGCCAAAGTTATTACAAAAAGGAAATTTTTCTTTATATTCCTCTAATACCAATTGTAAAGCTTCAATATATTTTGATGATAAATTACTATTTTTTGGTTCTGGTAATATTAATTCTAAGCAATCTTTATTAGATTTGTCTATAATTGTATTACCATACTTATCAATGCTTTTACCGTGTTCAGTATCTTGACTATTAAAAAAAGATATTAACTCGTCGCATATAGATGGATCTATATACCAACCACAAATAAAATAGTTTTTATCATTTATTTCATGCGATAACATCTATATCTTTCTAATTAATTGGCGAAACTCGAACATTTAAGCGAATTTTATCACCAATACGATATTCTTTAAAAGTGTTGAAAGAATATAAGTGGCCTTCATACATGTACTGAACAGTATATCCAGCAACTACAGATTCACGAATATAATCGTACTTAGTAAAGCAACGAAGCTCTTCGGTATATTCTCTACCAACATGTCTTGGACGATGACCATTACTACGATCAGCTCCAATAACACCACCAATTACTGCACCAGCTGCAGCGCCTTTATCATTTCCTGATAAACCTTTACCAAGAATTCCACCAATAATCATACCTGCTAATGCATCTGCACCAGCATTAGAACCATTATAATATCTACCAGTAACTGGTACTCGTACGGTTGTGCATTCATCATAAGGAACTCTTCGAGTCTCAAATGACCAATTTTCAGTTACAGAAGTAATTGTTCCATATTGAACATTCATTTGAGCATGCGCTGACGTAGCCATTGTAGCCGCAGCAATAAGTCCTAGTATTAGCTTTTTCATAGGTTTTCTCCAATTTCTAGATATATTATACTCCATAATCTAGCAATTGTACACAGTTTTTTAAAATTATTTTCGTATATAAATCAATAACTTAAAAAATAAATGCAACTTTTCTGTTCCAAGGTAAGTTGCCAACCCGTCAGATCATGCTGCTAGAGCGTACTCTGAAGGTGCAAAGTTATCGTTTGCATTTATAGTGTTTGATCTATACGCGATCAACCGGTTAACTCCACTCCACTATTTCGTCTGTCGATCCTATTCAGCCCCATCAAAAACACACTTTCTTGGCTCGGTTAGGAGTTGTGTGCTGCATCACACCTATTATGCAGATAGGCGAAGTGTGCTTTTGGTGGAGCTGGCGGGAATCGCACCCGCGTCCAGTCCGCTTTTATTTTGCTTCAACGTTAACATATTATTTATTATAATACATATTTAAGAAAAAGTAAACTATTTATTTAGAAGATATTTTCTTTTTAGTAGCTCTTTTCTTTCTAGTTGCTTTTTTCTTTGGAGGTGTTTTGCCATCAACATAAGCTTCGTTCACATTAGGTGTAGATGGATCATCAGCAACAAAATGACCTTTTGAGTTACGAGCTCTTTCACCAGTGGCAGGAACTTCTTTTTCTACTCCAAAGATTTTTTTAATAAAACCAAACATAATTATTTCCTTATTGGCTATTGCCAATATTGTATTTTGGACACAACTCCCATTCGTGTTTGTCTCTATGAGAGATTACTTTAATTTGACGCAAGGGTGCTACATTAGCGGCTTCTTTAGGTTTCACAATAGAAATGAGTCCCCAATCAGAAAGCAATGTTGCAATAGTATTACGTCTTTGGACATCATTTTCAGTTAAATTCGATGGTTTCGAATCCAATAAAAATAATTCTTTAAAATGAACTATAAAATATCTACCTTGTTTATGTAGAATATGGCATGACTGATATAGTTTTCTATCTTTACGAGATGCAACACCAATCCTCGTTAGTGTTTCTCTTACTTTTAAAAAGTCATCAGGCTCGTTCAGAGAGATTTCCAACATCATGGCTGGAGACCAATCATGAATTTCGTTATTATTATTTTCCACCTTTAAACATCCTCTTTTTCAATTCATCTATTTGATCATCAGAAAGTAGGGAGAGAACTTGGCGGGCTTTTTCATTGCTATAGCCATAATATTCTTTCACTACACTCAATGCATCAGGGTCATTATTTTTGGCCCATTTGCTAAAACGTTTCCGCTTTCTGATAATATTTATAAGAAAATCAAATTGAAGACGATTATCTAAGTGATGATACTTATTCATCTCATTTGCATAAAGAACAGTATCTTGAAAATAAGAAAGACCACGGTTGACCATAAAAGGATTATATTCTTCTTCCGCAATATCGTCAACCATAATATCTTTCTTTGAATAGTTAATTGAATTTAAATAATCAAAAAAGTTCATAATATAAAACCAATTATTAGAATCCACCAATAATTTGCTGAAGCTTTTCTTTAGTCAAATCATTAGTGTTAATATTTTCTAAGTTATTATAAAGCACTGGAACAGATCGATGGCCCTGTTCTATTACAAAGTTACGAGCATGCATGTCTTGCTCAATATTCACTTCTTCATATTCAACATTCCATGATGCCAGCTGGTTTTTTAGCTTTACGCAATTTGGACAATTATTTTTTGAATAAACTGTTAGCATTATTGAAACTCCACATTTGCCATTACTTCTGTCATGCATGCAACCACATTTAATTCATGGTCTGCGACAAAAGCATTTTTGTATTGATAATCAGCCAAGATCAAAACAAGTTGAGGAATTGACTGTGGTACTATATATTCATTCATTGAATCATAGATTTTACGAAAAATAGCTTGTGGTTCAGTATCAATATTATTAACAACCCATTGACGCATTCCTTTGAAGTCTTTATCTTTCAAAGTTTTCATAAGAGTTTTAATGTTAGTATCTGAAAGATTTACCAGCATTCCTGCATCAATTTTACCAGAAACAGAATATCGTTGAAGTTCATTTAGAACTCTACGCCAATCTGGAAAATGCTTGGTAATTAATTGCGCAACAGCATCTGGTATAAATTCAACATTTTCTTTTTGAAGAATATCAGTTGCACGCTTAAAAAATTGGCCAGCTAAATCGGGTTTTTGATCGTTGGGAATAGCAAATTCATATACCGAACAACGAGAATGCAATGGTTCAATAATACGATTTTTGAAGTTGCATGTAAGAATGAAACGACAATTATTTGCGAATTCTTCAATGAAACCACGAAGTGCTGGCTGAGTCGATTGAGGATTAAGGTAATCAGCCTCATCGAGGATAACTACCTTATAGCCACCATGCAATGAAACAGTAGAGGCAAACTGTTTCACTTTGTTACGCAAGGTGTCAATGTTTCCCTCTTCCGAACCGTTAATTAGAATATAATCTAAGTCGAGCTCATTGCACAAAGCTCGAGCAACGGTGGTCTTACCTACACCAGCAGTACCAGTAAAAAGCATATTAGGCAATTCACTGGTAGATACAATCTGCGAAAATGTTTCCTTGAGGGAACGAGGAAGAATTGATTGCTCAATAGTACGAGGTCGATACTTTTCGACCCATAGAAAGTCTGACATATTTGCTCCATAACGAATTAATTATATTATACCACATTTTTGCTGTGGTGTACATCACTGTTGTGCAAAAAGATAAAATTGATCAGCCGTTAAAGTTCCAGTATGTCTAGATTTTTCTTGTGCATTTTCCAAAAGAACTAAAGTTGGCAATGCTTTTATATTATTTCCTTGTGCCAATTGCGCATTTATTGGATGAGCATCAACATTGACTCTCATAATTGGAACGCCTGGATCTTTAGAAGCATTAATAATATCATCCATTGTTTTACAATGAGGACAATCATTACTTTCAAATTTAAGAAGAACTTTGCCTTCCATTGGAATTTCAAAGACTTCTTCTTTATTTAATTTTGTTCCATGATTACAATCTGGACCATGAATATGTTCTTCTGGTTGACTTGAATATCTACCCATAATATTACCTAAGAGATCACAGACTCATAGAGCTCTTCGATCTCTTCCTTTTCCTGTTGAAACTGAGCAAAATTTTGTTTATGATACATTGTTGCTAGTTTATTTAAATACTTCTTTTCAATATCAACGTTATCTGCAAGATCGTCAATAATATTCTTTTGAAGATCTTTTTCAGCATCAATACGAGTTGCTGAATTTGACCATTCTTTCATAGCGTCTAGAATTACTTTACGTTGTTCAGGATTATTCACTATCATTTTCAGAAGATTCTCCAGTTTCAGCTGTTGCTTGCTGTTCCGCTTGAGCGGCTCGTACGAATGTAGCAAATTTATCATAAGTTTGTCCCACAAAAGAAAGTTCATTAGCTTTGAATACACCACGTTCAGTTGCGGTATTAATAATCTTCAAAACGTTTACTAGATCATCTACTTCTAGTTCCATATTAGCCTCCAAAAGTTGAATTCTTTTCAAGAGCTACCCAATATTCAATTGGCTGATTTTTAGCTTTGAAATTTGAAATAAGTTTATCTGAAATAGAAACTTCGTAATCATCAGCAACAAATTTAAAGTTACCAATATTGAAAATAAAGTTACATTTGATGCCTTCACCAACTCCATCTTCTAGATCAATTTCATAAGAGTTTGATGTAGAGTCTTTAGTATCTGTAACAACCAATTGCGGATTGCTTCCTGGTTCGCATTTCACAACAACATCACTTACACCAAGTGCACTTGCTGCTTTTCGAAGATTAGACATTTCTTCAGCTGAAATTGTAAATGATACTGGACACGCAGGCATTACAATATCTTTACTTGGTGAAGTTAGAATGGAAGGTTCAGAAAAGAAATATTTAACAGCACGTTTACCTTCAGTTACTCGAACTGATTTGAATTCATTGTCAAATAGAAGATCTGGATCTTCGAACATATTCACAACACCCAGAAATTCGTTCAAATCGTATACACCAATTTGAGATGGAACATCTTCGGCAATATTAGCAGAGGCCATAATAGTTTTTGACTCTGACATTGTTTTCACAGTTTGTCCTGGATTTAAAACAATGTTGGAATTAATACCAGCAAAGTTTTTAAGTACGGACAAAGTTTCATTACTTAGTTTCATTTTTTAGTTTTCCCATAAGCATATTTTGCTGCCTGATCCCACTCTTCTGGAGTAGCATCATCAATTGAGTCACCAGTAAGAGTGACAGTTGTAGCAGAGTCAAGATCAATAGAAATTGTATCATTACTCATACTATAAGTAATATTATAATCCATATTATCTACATTGTACATAGAAGAAAGTGAAATATCTTCACTATTTGATAAATCAATAGTAAAGTCATCACTAAAATCACCAATGTCAAAATCAATTTCTCGATTTTCTTCATCATGACAATGCAAAGCAATAAGAGCATAGTGCAAAATCTTCATTAGATCTTTTCGATTTGCTCCATCTTTATGGCCATATCGTTGAGCATACTTTAGAACATTACCAAGAGCAAATCCCATTCCATGACCAGAGTCAATAATAAACTCTGTTGCTTGGAACTTGTTTTGAGAATAATGTTGATTATAAGTATCATCAACATAGTTTTGGAGATCTTGAATTAGATCTCCTTCATTAAATTTATAATCAACCATTTATGGCTGCCTCCAAAATATCATTTAGATCTACCTCATCGGTAGTTTCTTCAGTGGGTTGAGCATCTACCTTTGAATATAAATCAATAAAGGCGACTTTAGTATCTTCATCAAAACGATTCACACAAAGCTCAATTGCTTTTTGACGGTCTTTGAAAATTGCAAAGCTTTGAATAATATGACACAAACGACGAGTAGAAACAATCTCATCCACGCCACCATCTTCAAAAGTTTTACGAATGGTTTCACTCCAAACAGTAAGTAGTTCTGCAAATTCTTTATCAACACATTCAAATTTTTCCATATGCTTTATAACAATTTTGCGTTCTACAGACTGTGATGGATAGGGTTGCTCGAGGGTGATTGTAAAGCGCTCAAGGAAAGCTTCATCAATAATAGTCGCAGCAATGAAGCGACCATCATCAGAACCTTTACCTTTAGTGTTTGCTGTAGCAATCACATTAAACCCAGATGAAGGAGAAACGACCTCACCAGTTTTTTTGATGAGAATGGGTTTACCCTCGAGCACTCCTTGAAGACACATGATTTTATTTGATCCACGATCGATTTCATCGATGAGGAGAATGGCGCCACGTTCCATTGCTTTAATAACGGGACCTTTGCTAAATACAGTCTCACCGTTAACGAGGCGGAATCCACCGATCAGATCATCTTCATCTGTTTCAGGAGTTATTTGAACTCGTACATATTCACGATTGGCTCGAGCACAAGCTTGCTCGACCATCATGGTTTTACCATTACCTGAAAGACCAGTAATGTAAGTAGGATAAAAAAGACGAGATTGAATAATTTTTTCAACATCTTTAAAGTTACCCCAAGCAACATATGTATCTTCTTTTGATGGAATAAAAACTTCGTCATTCATGACCGAAGATACTGTTGTCATAGGTTTTACTTCCTCTTGCTTAAAGGGTACAATTTGAGCAGTCAAGCTATAAACGCCACGTTTCACTTTTGGTTGTGCTGTAACGTATTTATACACTGGACTTGCTTTCATACCAATAGTTTTAGCAACATCAATTACTTCTTGAGGCTTGAAGTCAGTGCGATTAGGGAAAACCCGAGAAAGTTCGGTCATAAGTTCACGTTCATTAATCATAATATAATCTCCATCATCATCATTATATAGTATATTCTACCACAATTCTCAGCAAATGTAAACAGCTTTTTTCACTTTTTTTCATTTTTATGCTACTATTTCAGCAAATTTAGTAGCTAATATACGATTTCCCTTTTTAGAGTTAGCATGTTTTTTAAATGCTTTGGTAATTTGAGCTTTTGACGCATTTGGATCAATTTCTAGATCTTCGATATCTGTATCAAGAGAACGACGATCAGCTTTTACTACAAAGAAACGATCGTATCCAATTGTATTATCCATTGACAAAAACTTTTGTTTATTATAAATTTTACGCTTAGCACTAAATTCATCATGAGGAATATATTTTTCAGAAGTTCTAAAGATCGCGCTATTAAAGTCATAGTTGCGTTCTGCTAAACGATAACCAATTGTGGTAACACCTTTTCTACGTAATTCATTGAGAAGGTGAGCTGTACATGAATTAGAATCGCGATAAATTTTAGAAAGCTTACCACTATTATCAATAATCATATGACGAGAATAAGAGTAGTAATCATCGCGTTGTACACGAACATTACGACCATCACCATCGGTTAATAGAACATAATTTACTTTTTGAACTGGAAACTTAGATCGAAAGTTGTTCACAATATAATCAGAAGCCATTAGTACTTCATTCAATGGTGTACCACCTAAACCTTCTACACGAGAAGTAATGCTATAATAACCTTGAGGGTCAATCGTACGAAGATATAGCATTTTGAAAGCTTCTTCAAACTCAACCTTTTTTAGAGAAGAAGAAAGTAATTCAAAAATACGAGTATCGCTATGGTCAACTTCGCTATTTGTTAAAGGAGAATAAATTCGACCACAGGGATCGCCAGAAGTAAAGCCATAAATCTCAAAAGGAATACCAACCTTTTTACAAAACATTGCAAGATTTAGAGTTTGCTTAATGGTATCACCTAAGATACGATCCATAGACCCTGAGTAATCAATCATCATAATCATACCGTGTGATTTAGCATCAGCTAGATTAGTTACCTTTGCAAAGATGTCATCGCTGTATTTGTAGCTATAAAGCTTACCAACATCAAGCGCACCAGTGCGAGCAGTTTGTGCTCGTTGAGTACGATATGCGGCTTTACGCATTTCAAACTCTTTAGCCATCAAACCAGTAGTTCGTTTTGTTTCGTCAAGAAAAGCTTTATAGTCTTCTTCAATAAAAACTGGACGCGATGAAGAAAACTCTGCGCGAGCTTTTTTAACATCTTCGTATGTAAAAAGCATTTCTTTAAATTGTTTATGAGTAATTGATTTCACATACATTGGTTGACGACCACTATCGTCTTGCTCTAAAAGTTTGCTTTCATTAGAGCGAAATGCATCATCAGTTTCTACCGTTTCTGGAGATTTATTGCCAGCAATATCTCCACCTTCTGGATTTTGTGTTTCAACAGATGGATTACCAGAATTTTCGTCTTTATTTAATTCTTTTGGTTTTTCCTCTGTGTTCCCTGATCCCATCCCTTCGGAAGTTTCAGCTTCTTCTCTATTTTTCTCAGAGCTCTCTGAGTCTCCCATAGATAATAGTTCGCTCTCATCTGATAAATCTTCAATTTGATCTTTTGAATCACTCGACTCAGCATTATTTTTCTCCTGCTCTTTCATATAGTCGTATAGTGCTTTACAAGCAGCAATGACATCTTCCCAAGTATTCACAGCCATCGCCATATCTACTAAAGGTTGTTCTTTTGAAGAAAATTTTACTTCAACTAAATCGCGGAGTTTTGCTTTAATATTAATACGATCAACAAGTGAATATGATTCTATTGGACGTTCATTCGTTCCAAAGAAATCCTTATCAAATAGTTCTTTATAGCCTAACTGAAAAGAACGAACTAATCCGGGATACTTAGATTGAACCTTCTTTTCGATACGAATATCTTCAACAACATTAACATAAGAGCGTGGGCAACCAGGAATAGTTACACTAGAATCGTGCCATCCATCAGCTGGTGTATAAAGAGCATGACCAACTTCATGACCTATAAAAAGATCTGTAAGAGGTTTACTCATTTCTTTCCAAAGAGGAAGACCAAGTACACGTTTTTCAACATCAAAGAAGGCAGTCTGAAAATTACCATATTGAACAGCAATATTCTCATTTGCCAACAGCTTTGCTAAGATTGATTTAGATTGATTAGCCATTTGTTTCTCCATTTGATAGATATATTCTATCACAACTAATCGTAAATGTAAACCCCTTTGTGAAAAAAAGTTTTCTTTATAAATCAATAACTTAGGCTACGAGGCCTAATTTTTTTCTCATTTTTCTTTTCCAGCGATCTCTCTGAAGTTTAGAAAGATGGTCATAATAGAATTTTCCTTCCATATGGTCGTATTCATGTAGGATTATTCTATTTGTAACTCCCATAAAAAGCTTTTCTTCTTGTAAAGTTCCATCATAATCGATATATGTTAATCTGCAGGCATCTGGCCTTTTAACTCCAATAAAGACTCCAGGAAAAGTTAGACAACCTTCTTCTAATACAATTTTACGATCAGACTCCCAAGTGAGCTGTGGATTAATAAATGTTTGCTGATGCTCTTTCCATTTTACAACAAACATGCGTTTTTCAATTCCAACTTGAGTAGCAGATAATCCAGCACCACCACCTTTTTCTACAAAGGCATACATTTCATCTGCCAATGCTTTTAGTTCAGTCATATCCGGTTCTTTAATATCATCTACTCTTTTATTTAAGAGAGGATGGTTACTATCAACTAATTTCATTATGCTACCTTCATTTTCGAAAAGTTGTGTTCTTTCACAAATTCAATTTTACTTCTAAATTTACCATCTAATAAATCACCCTTATGAGAAATAACAAATACATTTGTATTATCGTCAAGTGTATAAAGGATCTTCATTAAGTTATCAATACCATCATGATCAAGAGATGAATCAAAAGTCTCATCTAGAATTAGCAAATTCGTAGATGTTGAATTTTTCATCTTTGCAATTTGGCGCCAAGTAAATAATAGAGCCAAATCAATTCTTTGTTTTTCTCCTTCAGAAAACGAAGCGTAATTGAAGGAATCCCGATGCCTGGACTTTATGGTTTCATTGAAACTTTCATCTAAATTAAAAGAAACAAAGAAATCTAGTACCTGTAAATATTTATTAATCAAGTTGTTCATAACTGGCAAATATTGTTTAATTACTTTTGTTTTAATACCAGTATCTTTTAGCATTTCTGATGCTGCTTGATTATATGATCTACTATCAACTAATTTTAGCTTTTCTTCTGATAAAACATTTCTAGCTTCGTTTAATGTATTAAGATCTTTATTTGCTTTTTGTAAATCTCCACCTGATCCTTGAAGGCTATCTATCTCGTTCTGAAGATCGTGTATTTGTCCTTGGAGCCTGGTGATTGCAGAATTGTTAGATGATATATTCGCCGTATTTTCTCTGACCTGCTCCGAAATGCTATTGAGCCGTTTAATAGTCGATTCCACAACAGTCGACTGTTCAGATGCATCAAATATTGCGGTGTTAAGTTCTTTGGCTTTGGACTTGGCAACGGAGAGTTTTTCGTGTCTAAGATTGTCGTCAATATCTTGGGAACATGTCGGGCAAACGGCGTTTTCTTCATAGAATTTCGCGTCTTTGACAACTGCTTTAACTTGTGTTTCGAACTGAGCTTTAAAGTGTAAGAGCGATTGCTTTTTGTTATGCGCTTCTTTAAGATCATCATCTAATCCTTCTTGCAACTGTAATAACTCAGTAGATAACTCTTCATTAACTTTATTGAGTTCTTCTATTTCATCGTTATTAGCATCGATTTGATCAACCTTTTTAGAAATTTGATCTTCATTTAATTCTGTAATATCGCGAATATATTTCTTTTGAAGAGTAATCTTTTCTTTATTCAGGTCATACTCATATGTAATACTATTAATTTCTTCTTTTAATCTAGTATCTTTTTCTTTCAAAATCTGATTCATTTTAGAAAAGATTTGAATATCTAAAAGATCTTCAATTACGTCTCTGCGGTGCTGAGCTGGTAATTGCATAAATGGAATAAAAGAAGAAGAACCTAGAACTACAATCTGGTGAAATGACTTATGGTTTAATTTTAGAATATTTTGTTCTAAAAATTTTTGATAATCTTTTACAGTAGATGATTGATTAATCATATTTCCATTTTGCCAAATCTCAAATTTTCCTGGTTTGATACCTCGAACAACTTTGAAATTATGTTTACCAATTGTAAAGTTAACCTCAACTTCGCAATTCTTATTATTAATTGAGTTTATAAGTTGAGGCTTATTGATATTTCTATGTGGTTTACCAAACAAAGCAAAGGAAAGAGCATCAAGAAGAGTACTCTTTCCTGCGCCATTTTGGCCAACAATTAAAGTAGTGGGTGATCGATCTAGTTGAACTTCTGTCCACTCATTACCAGTAGATAAAAAGTTCTTCCATTTCACATTATTAAAATAAATCATATTAATTCAGTAGCCTGCGCTTCTACATATAAGGTTCTCATTAGATTTTTAATTCGACCTTTGTCTAAATCTGTTTCTACTGCTTCAACATAAGAGTCTAAAAGATCGGTGGTATCTTCTACAGATACTGACTCATCGTCAACATTATCACCAGTAAATTCTTCAAAAGTTTCAGCAATTTTTAGTTCATGAATATCTTCATTTTGAATACGATCTACGAAGCGATCAAATAAAAACGGGTCTGTCTTTTTTACTACAACCAGCTTTACAAATTTATTTGCTAAATTA
>Ga0181591_10001600_pt1 | contig 19565 bp, 32 predicted proteins | sample 071ome_33_FD_133757 | JGI IMG/M metagenome (GOLD analysis project Ga0181591, IMG submission 133757) | Coastal salt marsh microbial communities from the Groves Creek Marsh, Skidaway Island, Georgia - 071412AT metaG (megahit assembly) | ecosystem: Environmental > Aquatic > Marine > Intertidal...
ACAAGAAGCAGTAGAAGCAAATGATCGTGTAGAACAACTAGATGCTCTTATTGACATTCTTGTTGTTACGCTAGGTGCTGTTAGAGCAGGTGGCTTTGACGGCGAAAGTGCTTGGGAAGAAGTAATGAAAACAAACTTTGCTAAAATTGATCCAACTACAGGCAAAGTACGAAAACGTGAAGATGGCAAGGTGTTAAAACCGGAAGGTTGGAAGGCACCTGAATTGGAACAATTTATTAACTAATATCTATATAGGGTCTTGACAGACCCTATTTTTTTCTGTATAATACATATATGAAAGTTGGAATTACCTTTTCTTCATTTGATCTGTTCCATAGCGGACACGTTGCTATGCTCAAAGAAGCACGATCAAAATGCGATTATTTAATGGTTGGATTACAAACTGATCCCACACTAGATCGTCCAGAAAAGAACAAACCAATTCAAAGTGTATTTGAACGTTATGTTCAACTAGAAGGCTGTAAGTATATTGATGAAATTATTCCTTATGCTACAGAACAAGATTTAATTGATATTTTGCTTACATATAAAATTGATACTAGATTTATTGGTGAAGAATATAAAACAAAAGACTTTACTGGTAAGCAATTATGTGTTGACAAAGGCATTGAATTATACTATAATAAAAGACAACATTCGTTCAGTACGAGCGGGTTACGTAAAAGGATAGAACAGGCATGAGAGAACTTTGGGTAGAAAAATATCGTCCTAAAACAGTAGACGGTTATGTGTTCCGAGACGAACATCAAAAGAAACAGGTACAGCAATGGATAAAAGAAGGAACAATTCCGCACTTGCTTTTTTCAGGCAATGCTGGAATCGGAAAAACAACGCTGGCAAAATTGTTATTCAACGAGTTAGAAATCAACGATCTAGATGTATTAGAGATTAACGCATCACGTACAAACTCAGTAGAGGATGTTCGTGATAAGATTGTTAACTTTGTACAAATGATTCCATTTGGTGACTTTAAGGTTGTACTACTAGACGAGGCAGATTATCTATCACCAAACGCACAAGCGGCACTTCGTGGTGTCATGGAAGAGTATCATACTACTTCTCGCTTTATTCTTACTTGTAACTATCCTAACAGAATTATTCCAGCACTACACAGTAGATGCCAAGGATTCCATATTGAACGTATTGATCAAACAGAATTCACTGCCCGTGTAGCACAGATCCTTATTAGTGAGGGAGTAACTCCAGATCTCGATGTACTAGACACATATGTAAAAGCAACCTACCCAGATTTACGTAAATGTATTAATACGGTGCAAATGAACTGTCAAGATGGTGTACTAATAAAACCCAACGAAAGTGATACTGGTGAACAAGATTATAAAATTGAAATGGTTCAACTATTCAAGGCAGGAAAAATTAACGAAGCACGTAAACTAGTGTGTAGTCAAGTACGACCTGACGAGGTAGAAGATATCTTTAAATGGTTGTATGATAACATTGAATTGTTTGGCGATAAAGAAGACGATGCTATTCTAATTATTAAACAAGGTCTTGTTGATCATACATTAGTTGCTGATCCAGAGATTAACCTAGCGGCAACTATGATTAGATTAGCGAGGCTTTAATGACAACAAAACCTATTTACATTTATTTCCATATTCCTAAAACTGGTGGTACTAGTTTTAACTGGAAAGTAGGCTATCATTTACATAGAGAAAACGATCGTTGGCTCAAACATTTTAGTTGGGTTGACGGATATGGTGGTTCTTTTGTAGAACATAATATTCCCTTATTGCAAAATAGAACAAAAGAACAACATACACATTTAAAAATTATTTCAGGACATAGCACATACAGCCATACACACTTTTGGATGAAGGAGCCTCGTGTTCCGCATTATATGGCTCATGTTCGAGAACCTATTTCAAGACTGTTAAGTAGTTTTAACTATCGATATGGTATTGCAGAACTAAATCAAGATCCGCATATGTTTTGCAGTTCAAGTCCTGTAAGTGATACCTATGCACGTTACTACAACAGACAAGCAAGTGATTATGATACATTACTAAGTTGGAGAATTGATAATAGTGCAGAACGTAATTTACAATGTAAATGGTTAATTAAATGCTTCTATCACTTTGATGAAACAAGAGCAATGTTTAAACAGTACAGCAAGTTTGAAGGTGGTGACACATTTGCTACACACCAAGGACAATTTATTCCGCAGACTTGGCCAGATTGGATGTACAATATTCAAATGGACGACAATCTATTTGATATGCTTATCGAAGTCTTAAAAGTTAATATGTGGTGGTTAGGTACAACAGATACACTTAACGAAGATGTAAAAGACTTGTGTACACATATTGATCACGAATATGTTGAAAATATTGAGGACAGAAATAAAGCAGGTGTAAGTTATCCACAGTATTGGAATATGCAAGATGTACTTAAACAACCTGATTATGAAGAACTTGTAAAAGAAGAACGCTATGATCAAATGCTTTATGACTTTGCCAAAAACTGGCAAAGACCATTCTAGAGAGGAATAACTAATAGTATGACGTACTTAGTTAACGATAATTGTATTAAATGCAAATACACAGATTGTGTAGAAGTATGTCCGGTGGATTGTTTTTACGAAGGCGAAAATATGCTTGTAATCAATCCAAACGAATGTATCGACTGCGGAGTTTGTGAACCTGAATGTCCAGCAGATGCTATTATTACCGACAATGTTGAAGGCGCTGAAAAGTGGTTATACATTAACGAAGAGTACTCTGCTAAATGGCCTAATATTACACAGAAAAAAGATCCGCTTCCCGATGCAGAAAAAATGGAACTAGAACCAAATAAATTTGAAAGGTTTTTTTCAGAAAAACCCGGGAGTGTAGATGAAGATTCAGAGACTTAGGGCAAGTCATATATTAATTAGTCACCAGGGTGCTACAGCACAAACAAGCAATCGCCCCGAACCGGCGGCAGAACAAGAAGCAGGATTTATTATTCAAGATATAATTGAAGGTTTAATTACCTTTGAACAAGCCGCAAAAGAGCATAGTGCTTGTAGACGAAGTGCAAAGAACGGTGGTGATCTAGGTTGGTTTGATTTTCCAGGAGATATGGAACCTGAAATTGCAGGACCAGTTAGTAGAATTAATAAAGACGAAATGCTCACAATACCAATTAAAACAGAATATGGATATCATATTCTACTAAGGACAGGTTAATGGATTACTTCAAGGTACATCAAACAGAAGCAACTGAACCTTGTGATATCACTATGGTCAAGTATACTAATAGTGAAACATTAAACCCAATCCTTGAAGAAACAATTAGAAGTTATGGCGATGTTGTTGGGCATAGAAGTAATGTAAAAGCAGACATGACTGACTTTACAATGTACAACGATCCCGATTTTAAACGTATTTGCGATTTTGCTATTTTACAATGCATTAACTCTATTGAAGGGTTAGATCAACGTGGAGCACAAATGCTTCGTTTTGATATTATAGACTGTTGGGGAATGGTTTATAAAAACGAAAGCAATCACTACACTAGAGAACACGCCCACTGGCCTTCTACATATAGTTTTGTCTATTATGTAAATGCTTGTGAAAACTGTGCTCCGTTAGAATTTACAACAGCAAATTACAGTGTTAAACCTTTTAGTGGCTTAATGGTAATATTTCCAGGCAACACAAGCCACAGTGTACCAGTGCAAAATTGCACACACGATAGAGTTGCTATATCAGGAAATATTAGTGTAATAGTAAGGAAACCAGGAGAAAACAACGAATGAGTGTAAAATTAGTATCGTACTCACAGCCGGTAGAAGGACTTACGGCTGAATATTTAAAAGACACACAAGACTTAATTGCCTTTTGTGCAAGAGTTTCGAATCCTTCAAATCAAATTAATAGAGAAACATCAGAAAAACTGATCAAGTATCTAATCAAACACGCACACTGGTCTCCACTAGAAATGGTTAGTGCTTGTTTGGAAATTAATACTACACGTGATATAGCACATCAAATTGTACGACATAGAAGTTTTAGTTTTCAAGAATTCAGTCAGCGTTATGCAAACCCAGAAGAGATGGGTGATATGTTTGTTTACCGTGAAGCAAGACTACAGGATACTACTAACAGACAAAACTCGATTGCTTTAGGTACTACCCAACAAGAGATGAATCTTATTAACGATTGGGAATCGCAACAACATAAAGTTATTGAAGCGGCTAAAGAAGCCTATAACTGGGCAATTGAAAATGGCATTGCTAAAGAACAGGCTCGTGCTGTACTGCCAGAAGGTTGTACAAAAACTAGATTGTATATGAATGGTACACTACGTTCATGGGTACACTATATTGAACTACGTGGTTCTAATGGCACACAACAGGAACATATGGATATTGCTCATGCTTGTGCTAAAGTAATTGCAACAATTTTTCCATTAGCAAAGGAACTTGTTGAATGAAAATATTAATCTGTGGTTTACCAGGAAGTGGTAAGTCTACATTAGCAGAACCTTTTGCAGAACTAATTGGCGGTGTATGGTTAAATGCAGATAAAGTTAGAGAATCATACAATGATTGGGACTTTAGTCTTGAAGGCAGAATTAGGCAAGCACAACGTATGCGTTATCTAGCAGACGGTGTTGTTAAAGCAGGTAAGATTGCAGTAGCAGATTTTATTTGTCCTACTAAAAAAGCCAGAGATGAATTTGGTGCTGATTATATAGTATGGATGGATACTATTAAAGAAGGACGGTTTGAAGATACTAATAAAATGTTTGAACCTCTTTCAAAAGAAGAATACAACTATCATGTATCTGAGTGGTTTCACGATACACACGATCAACTTGTGAAAGTTGTAAAAAACTATATGGAAAAGAAAAATGTTTGATTGGCAAAAACCTACTGTTCAAATGTTAGGAAGATGGCAACCTTGGCATGACGGGCATACAGCATTATTTAAAAAAGCACTTGCTATAACAGGTCAAGTATGTATTATGATACGAGATGTTGGAGGCATTATAGGCAACGATGCTGGTGCTGGAAGAACATTTAAGCAAGATGATAATCCCTTTGATTATTCTCAAGCATTAGTTGGTATTAGAAAAGCACTTTGGGATCATGGTTACAAAGAAGATGAACACTACATTGTAATGAAAGTTCCTAATATTGTAGACATTAGTTATGGTCGTGGCGTAGGATATACATTTACAGAACACGATCTAGGAGAAGAAATACACGATATTAGTGCTACAAAGATTCGTGCTAAAATGAGAGAAGAAGGCAAATTATGAAGCAAAAGTTTATTGATGCATACATGGATGTTGCCGAACGGTTTTCGCAGTTAAGTCACGCTAAAAGACTACAAGTTGGTGCTATCGTTGTAAAGGATGATCGCATAATCTCTATTGGTTACAACGGTATGCCTAGTGGCTGGGATAATGAATGCGAAGAGATTATTGAAGTTAACGAACTAGAAGTTGAGACTAGATCAAAACCAGAAGTATTACACGCAGAATCAAATGCTATTGCTAAACTAGCAAGTTCACATGAAAGTGGTAAAAATGCCACGTTACTGTGTACTCACTCACCTTGTATTGACTGTGCTAAACTAATATATCAAAGTGGAATAGACACTGTGTACTATAAGCATAACTATCGTAGTACAGACGGAATTGAATTTTTAAATAAGTCTGGAGTAAAGACTAAACAAGTATGATAAACAGTATTAAGAATTTTTTTAGGAAAGACAAACCGGTAATTAATTTTGCTACACAAAATTGGGGTGTGCGTAAGTATGCTCCTATACAACCTGCTGGTAAGTTTATCCCAAAACAATTTCAAGATATTAGTCCCCATTTTGAAAAAGCCGAACACAATATAGACAGCAAAAAAACTATTAGAGCCTGTCCAGGAATTACTGATTATCTAAGTATGGGATTTGTTATTCCGGCTTGGTGCGATATTGAAATAACACCAACACCAGATGGTCAGCACGTTGAAACACGCTATTCAGATCCTATGTACAACGATGCATATCATCCACCGGAACAACTAAGTGGATTTATGAGCGGTAAGTTTAAAGTTCGTGGTGCTGTTAAATTAGACAATCCTTGGTTTACTTGGAACAAGCAAGGTTGGAGTACATTGTATTTGCCTATGTATTATCATAGCGAAGGACGTAACTGGGAAGCAGTACCTGGTGTTATTGATCACGACAAAGGTGCTCCACAAAGTCCTATTAATATAATGCTAAAAGAGATTAAACCCACTACTATTAAGATGGGCGAACCATTAATACAAGTAATACCTTTTAAACGACAAAGAATTACCGCAAGAACTATGGAACTTGACCAAACAATTATGAAACGTCAATGGGCAATATCCAGCCTACACAATATGACTTATGCAGGCTGGATGAAATGGGTCAAAGAAAAGAAACTCTATGTAGTTGATGCCCGTGACACCGAGTTACCCGGCGACTAAACTACATCTCCATAAATTTCTAAAACTTCCCTAACTGCTTCGTGTCGTTCAATGTCTCCCTTATCAAATTCTACGACACTTAATCTATGGGCATGACCATGCTCGTCTAAGTGCCTACAAAAATCAATCAATCCGTTATCACGTAATCTATCGGCTTGTGCTAGGTCTCCTGTTACAACCATTTTACTGTTTTCACCTATACGTGTTAATAACATCTTCATTTGATTTTGTGTAGCATTTTGCATCTCATCAGCAATAATAAAAGACTTTTTAAATGTTCGTCCACGCATATATGCTAGTGGAGATATTTCTATTACTCCTTCGTTTATCATTCCTTCAATGTCTTTTGCTGAAAAGTATTCTCGCAGTACGTCGAAAATAGGTCTTGTCCAAGGAGCCATTTTTTGCTCTAGCGTTCCCGGTAAGAATCCTAAATCTTCGTCAGCACTTACGGCTGGTCTTGTTACGATAATTTTGTCAACTGCGCCTTCTTTAAAAAGTTTTACACCAGTCTGTACAGCCAACAGAGTTTTACCTGTTCCTGCTGGCCCAATGCCAAAGACTATGTCTTTCTTCGGGTCTAACAGTTTAAGCAAATACGTTTCTTGGTTAATATTTCGTGGAAGGATTTTGACTTCTTTTTTCTTCTGAGGAAGAAAATTGTTGATTTCTACAATGTTTCCATTATAGTTATGTCTCTCGCGAGACCTTCTTTTTGCACCCATGCAGTCCTCCTTTATGGATATATAACTGTAAACTGCACACATAACACTGAACGCTATGAGTGCGTCCTACAAAAATATTTAGCCTATTGAGCAAAAACAAAACTGCATAGTTATAGATTAGATCCGGATAAATAAGTATAAGCAGATTAGGATAACACATGAAAGACGTATTAGAAGTAATCAAAAATGTCCAAGGAATTTACGAAAGCGATACTGCTTTCCAAGTTCTTAAAGACTACGAACGAGTGCTAGATGAACTAGATTTATATGTCTATAAAAACTGGGAGGACGGTGAACTAGCCGCTGGCCCTAAAATTAAAAGACATTGGGTTATTTGTTCATTTATGTGGCCACGAGATAAAATGCCAGACCCTATGGGTGGTAAACGTTTGTTAGATTACGACTGTAAAGTTACATATAAGAAAGATCATATCCTAATTCCACGTAAAATCAAAACACCGGACGATATACGTCCTGGTACTAAAAAGGGTAAACTAGATCGTAGACCTATTTGGGTTGTTGAAATTATGATGCCTAAAAAGTTAATTATGGACATCTACAGTGGTTACAACGAGATGGTAGACTTAACTACTGAAGCAGGCGTTGATCCTAATGCAACACCAGAAGCACAACCTGCGGATATGTCAGCAATGGCAGGCGGAGCAGAAGCGGCGACACCAGAAGGAGCAATGTAATGGGTTTAAGAACAGAAGACCTAAAAGATCTAGTTGACAAAATTTTTGAAATTGATTCTTACAAATCTAAAATGGGTGACGATAAAGATATTGTTGTTTTAAGTTTTAGTACTATGAATGAAGGAAGTGCTAAAGACTTAGAAAACTTTTTAGAAAAAGGTTATCCGTTTGTTTTAGATGCAGATGCAACGTCCGGTGAACAAAGCGACGGTATGTATAAAGTTTTCGTTGAAATCGAAAGAGGAAAAGATTCCCCAATGCAAATAGCAGAAATGCTTGATGGCATTATGAAACTTTCTGGATTAGATGCAATGAAATTTAGATATTATAAAAGTTTTAAAAGTCACGATGCTACAGCAAGTAACCTAGCAGAAATGGTTCCAACAGATCATGATGCATATGATATTAGGGTTACTGAAAGTAATATGGAAAACTACAAGAACTTTTTTAATAAGAGTTATGCTGAAGAAATTGATATGATAAACGAGGATACTCTACGTATTAAAAACACCTATAAGGATCCGCTGTTTTTCAAAGTAGTCGACTTTGGTCGTACTGACAGCATAAATATCAATGAAGCATTAGATATTAATGGTTTTGCAGAAGTAATATATCTGACAAAGTATTTAGGGGATTATAACGTTACTAAATATGGTAAGAAACTAGTGCTTGAAAATAACGATTATTCATTAGTAGTGAAACGAGGTTAACAAAAATGGCAAAAGACAATTTTAAGCAGTGCTTATCAATTATACTTGAACACGAGGGCGGTTATGTAGATCACCCTAAAGATCCTGGTGGTGCAACCAACATGGGTATTACTAGACAAACTTATGAGGATTTTGTCGGTAAAGTAGTAACAAAAGAAAGAATTCAAAATCTTACAGAAACAGATGTAACACCTATCTATAAAAAGAATTACTGGAATGCAGTTCTAGCAGAAGACCTACCAAAAGGTTTAGATCTTGCTGTATTTGATATGTGTGTTAATGCTGGTAGACACAGAGCAACCAAGTTCTTACAAATGATGGTTGGTTCTAAAGTTGACGGCTGGATTGGTCCTAATACTGTTGCTAAAGCACAAGGCTATGTTGAAGCACACGGTATTAAACAAGCAATCACAGAATATTCAAAAATGCGTCAAGAGTACTATGAGTCACTAGCAACTTTTAAAACATTCGGAAACGGATGGACTAATAGAGTAAATGCTACTAAAGATAAAGCCATCGAAATGGCTGGCTAACTAAAAAGAGAAGTCAATGTTCAGTTCAATTAAGATTGCATTAGTCCTAATAATGTTAGCAGGAGCCGGAGGTGGTTTCATGTATGTGAAAACACTCAAAAGCGACCTAGCAATATCAGAGGCTAATAATGCAAAACTACAAGAAAGTGTTGCAGATCAGAAAGCAGTAATTGAGCAACAAGCAAAAGATTTTAAGGCAATTTTAGCCGCTAATAAAGAACTTGAAGAAAAGAATAAAGTTCTACAAGCGGAGTTTAGAGCCTTAGACGAACGTTTCAACAAAATTAATGGCAAGGGTGAAGTTAGAGATATTGGAAAACTTGCTATTGAAAAGACAAAGCGGTTGAACGTGTTATTAACAACGCAACCAACAAAGCAATGAGATGTGTTGAGATTGCAATGGGTTCGCCACTAACAGAGAAAGAGAAGAATGCTACTAAGAAATCTGAAATCAATGCAGAATGTCCTAGTCTTGCTAATCCTAACTACGTTCCTTACTAGTTGTAGTACGGTACAGAAGTTAGATATTTTCAAGACCGAGGTTAAGCGTGAACATCTCAATCTCCCTAATCCAGAAACTCCTAAATTGGAGGAAATCAAATGGGTTATCATTACTTCAGATAACGCAGAAGAAGTATTTGCTAAACTAAAAGAACAAGGTAAAGATCAAGTTCTATTTGGTTTGAGCGATGATGACTATCAATTATTATCTAAAAACTTTGCACAAATCCGTGCGTACATGATTAAACAGAATGCTACGTTAGATCAGTATAGAAAGTATTATGAGAGCGACGATAGTACTACTAATAGCACTGATAGTAAGTAGTTGTTCTGCTAGATCTAATTGCACCGCACACCCTGGTGCTGATGTTGACATTAATAAGGGTGAAACAATCCAAGAAAAAGTAACTCCAAAGGGCGAAATTCGCTGTACTTTCTAATAAATACATATATAAATTAGGGGGTGCATATGTGGGAAATGATACAAAATATGGCTAGTGACAGACTGTGGATCTACACAGGTATTGCTGGTTCATTGTTTGGTGCCGCATTTTTGTTCTGGTTTAAAGACACAAGAATGGCTATATGGGCAGTGAGCAAATTTGATCGTGCTTTAGAATATCTAGCAATACGTTGGGGTTGGACATGGTTACAAAATGATCCTAACGCATGGCGTACAAAGTATCCACGTATAACTTCTAAAATCGACGAGATTGAGGCAAGACTCGTTAAACTCGAAAAGAATAGTCATCCATGCAAAGAACTTCATGAGTTTGATGTATGGCCTGAACTAGATGCTCGAATTAAAAAACTAGAGGGTAAAAAGAAATGAGTGAAGAAGTCAAAAAAACTATTAGCGACGAAGCATATACTGAATTATCAGATGCTGACCTTAACGGTGATGGACATATTAGTGCAGAAGAACTACGCATTAATCTAGAAGATAAACGCAGACGTATGGAAGATGCAGACGCTCGTAGAGATGCTATGCGTCAAATGACTTGGTTTGCATTGTTTGGTATGTTATTATATCCAGGCATGATCTTGTTTACATCAATCTTAGGGTTTGAAAGTACAGCAAAAATTATTGGTGATATTGCTCCTACATATTTTGTTGCAATTTCTGCTTTGGTTGCGGCATATTTTGGTGCTAACGCTTACGCTGACAAACAAAACAAAAAATAATCTTAATTGTTAAAACGTAATAGTCCGTACGATAAGTAATTGTATGGACTATTATGATCGCTTAGGTGTTTCTAGAAATGCCTCTGAAAAAGAAATCAAGACTGCATTCCGCAAGTTAGCGGCAAAGCACCATCCTGACAAAGGTGGTGATCATAAAAAGTTTACAGAACTTAATGAAGCATACCAAACATTAACTGACCCGCAGAAAAAACAAATGTATGATCAGTTCGGTACTGCTGATCCACAACAAGCAGGCTTTAATCCCAACGGACAAGAATTTCATTTTAACAGTGGAAATATGGAAGATATTTTTGGTGCATTTTTTGGCGGAGGCAATCCGTTTGGTGGTGGATTTAGAAGACAGCCTCAGCGTAATAGAGATGTAACTATTGCTTGTGATATTACACTAGGTGAAGTATACACAGGCAAGGGTGTTATTGCTACGTTTAGAACTAATAGTGGACGTGAACAAACAGTTAACATTGATATTCCAAAAGGAATACGTCACGGAGAAACTATACGATATCAAGGATTAGGTGATGATAGTATTCCAAATCTTCAACGTGGTAATTTAAATGTTAAAGTAAGAATACTAAAGCACCCATTATATAATGTAGACGGTAGCGATTTGCATACATCTAAAACAATCAATGTGTTCGATTTAATGCTAGGAACTGCCACAATGCTAGAGTTACCTACAGGTAGAAAAATAAGTATTACTATACCACAAGGCACACAACCAGGCACAGTAATGAGCATTTCCGGACAGGGACTCCCCGACTACAACTCCGGGTATTCAGGCAATATCTACTTACAAATAAAAGGTGAGATTCCAAAGAATCTTACAGAAGAACAATTGGATTTAATAAGGAAAATTAAATGAAATTAGTGTATCATCCAAATGAATGGTTAGACAAACAAGTTGCACCATTTGATTTTGAAAAACTAGATGCTAAACAGATTGAAAAAGACATGATTAAAATCATGGAAGATAATCAGGGTGTAGGACTTAGTGCTAATCAAGTAGGATTAGATGCACAAATTTTTGTAATGAAACCTGAAGGCAAAGATGCATTCGCTGTTATTAATCCTAAAGTAGAAGCAGTGTCAGAACAAATAATTGAAGGCGAAGAAGGCTGTTTAAGTTTTCCTGGATTATACGTTAAGGTAAAACGTGCGGCGGCTTTGGTAGCATCATATGTTGACAGTAGCAACAAAGAGTGTAAAATAGAATTTAAGGGTTGGGAAGCAAGGATCTTTCAACACGAATTTGATCATCTCAACGGTATTAATTACATTGATCGTGTTAGTAAATTAAGACTTGATATGGCTAAAAAGAAGCAACAAAAGTTAATGAAACTAATATCTCAAAAAGTTAAGGATAGTAAATTATATGGTTGAACCAAGTGACGAACTACAAGCAGTATTTGATAAATCAGTAAATGACGCTAAAAAATTAAATCATGAGTATGTAACTCTTGAGCATTTACTTTATTCAATGCTGTGTGTAGAAAACTTTTGTAATGTAATCTCTGGAGCAGGAGCAGACCCTGAGTATATCAAGAAAAATCTTGAACATTACCTAAAGAATCAATTAGAAGATATTACGTTACCTATTGGTGATGAAAATAAAAAATATAAACCAAAGAAAACTGCTACAGTAGAACGTGTTCTAAATAGAGCATTTACACAGGTATTGTTTAGCGGACGTCATCATATTGAAATAACAGATGTATTTCTAAGTATTCTTAATGAAAAGAAATCTTGGTCTTATTATCATATTCAAAAGTCTGGACTTACTAAAGAAGCATTTGCTGATTACCTTAACAGCGAAATAGAGTCTGTGTATGAAGATGAAGAAATGCGTAATCTATCACAGAAAGCGATACGCGAATACACAACTAACCTAAATGCTGAAGCAGAAAAAAATAAAATTGATCCTGTTATTGGACGTTACGAAGAATTAGAAACTATTGCACTTGCACTAGGACGTCGTTCTAAAAACAATGTATTATTAGTTGGCGATCCTGGTGTAGGTAAAACTGCTATTGCTGAAGGTCTTGCTTGGAATATTGTAAACAAAGCAGTTCCACAGTTTTTACAAGAGTATAAAGTTTACAATTTAGATATTAGTGCTATGTTAGCCGGTTCTAAATACCGCGGTGACTTTGAAGAACGTTTTAAACTTATCATGGCTGGTATTAAAAAGCAAGGTAAAACTATTATCTTTATTGATGAAGCACACATGATGAACGGTGCTGGTGCCGCAGGTAGCAGTGGATCAAATGATCTTGCTAATATGCTTAAACCTGCTCTTGGTAAAGGTGATATTAAAGTAGTTGCTTCAACTACTTGGGAAGAATATCGTAAGTACTTTGAAAAGGATCGTGCATTGATGCGTCGATTCCAACGTGTAAATGTTGACGAACCCGATAAGAAAACAACAAAAAGTATTCTTGAAGGTATTAAAAAGTATTACGAAGAGTTTCATAATACAATTATCACTGAAGAAGCAATTGACGCCGCTATTAAATTAAGTGTCAAATATCAAACAGATAAAAAACTTCCAGACAAAGCAATTGACTTACTAGACCTTGCTTGTTCACGTTTTAATTTGAAAAATGTCGAAGGTGAAAAGATTGTTGATAAAGAAGCAGTGCAGTTTGAATTAGCAAAAGCAGTTAATTTACCTCCAGAACAAGTACAACAAAAAGAAACAAGTAACCTTGCACAACTAAATGAAAACTTGAAGAAAGTTGTATACGGACAAGACGAAGCAATTAACAATGTTGTTGATAAAATCCTTGTTGCCCAAGCAGGACTTAAAGCAGAAAACAAACCAGTTGGTGCTTTTATCTTTATGGGTCCAACAGGTGTTGGTAAAACTGAAACAGCGAAACAACTTGCAGATCAACTAGGAGTTAAACTTGTTAGATTTGATATGTCAGAATATCAAGAGAAACACAGTATTGCTAAATTAATTGGTAGTCCTCCAGGATATGTAGGACACGAAGAAAGTTCAGGCCAGTTAATTAATAAATTACAAGAACATCCTAACTGTGTATTACTACTAGACGAGATTGAAAAAGCACACCCAGACGTTGCACAAATTTTATTACAAGTGATGGACAACGGTCGTGTTACAGGTAGTGATGGTAAAGAAGCAGATGCTAGAAACTGTACACTAATCCTTACAACTAACCTAGGTGCAGAACAGGCTGAGAAAAATACCATCGGATTTACTGACGAGTTTGAAAACGACTACGAAGATACAGAACTTAAGAAGTTCTTTGCTCCAGAATTCCGTAATAGACTTGATGGTGTAATTACATTTGGAAGTCTTGACAAGAATACAATGATTAAGATTGTTGGTAAGTTCTTAGTTGAACTTAAAAATATGCTTGTCGACAAAAACGTTACTGTTACAATTACAGATGAAGCAATTGATTATCTAGTTGATAAAGGCTTTGATCGTAAGATGGGTGCAAGACCATTACAACGTGTAATTGACAAAGAGATCAAAACAGATCTAAGTAAGATACTTTTATTCGGTAGTTTGAAAAACGGTGGACACTTAGAAATTGCTATTGAAAACGACGAAATTGCTCTTAACACTGAAGCAGTTACAGAAACTGTAACTGCGTAGTTAGGATAAATAGTTGTATGTCAAGCAATAGTGAAACAATTTTATCAGCAAATACACACCCAGGTGACAGTTCTGTTGAAACAGTAACTGGTGAAAAGTACAGGGGTGATGGTTATTACGGCAGAGCAGATGGATTACATACTGTTCAATACAACTTTGAAGGGTTAACAGGAACAATTACCATTCAAGGAACACTTGAAACTAACCCTGCTGACGCAGATTGGTTCGAAGTACACTCATATACTGCCGCACAAGAAACTGCTAATAAAATTGCTAATTTCACAGGAAACTTTGTTTGGGTTAGAGCAAAAGTAGTTTATACAGATGGTACTATTAACAGCATCTTGTTAAACCATTAGGAGTTATTATGAGTAATTTTATTAATATTATATGGCAAGGTAAGCAAGAAGATGTTGATGCTATTGTTGCTGAACAAGTCTTAAACTGCACAAACGAAGCACTAACCGAATCAGAAGCACTATACGAAGTATATGAGTCCGATAAGGACGAAACTGTGCTTACTATTGAAACCCACAAGCAATTAGACGAGGAAGAATCTAATGCTGTTGCTGAAAGAATAGCAAATAGACTGTTTGATATGGGTTTTTCCAAGTTCGATATCGAAATCTCTGTATAGACAAACTGTGATAAATACTTTATAATATGTATAAAGGACGGGATCACATGACTAAAACATTTCAAGACTACTTATTTGAATCGGGTTGGACTTCTCCACAAGATGCAAAGTTTAAAGTAGGCGAGTATGAGTATCGTGTTTATGACGAAGACGAAGACGATGTTCGTAAGAAATTCCACTATCTTGTTAAAGGTAATGAAGAAATTGATGTAGATTGGTCCCCATATGATGAAATGTCTAAAGAAGACGTAGCACTTTTTATTAAATTAGGAATGCCGTCACGTAAAGACATTGGTAGTGTCGGTCCTTTAACTAGCGACGATTTACAAAAACTAGCACAGTCACAAGGTGAAAGCGAAGAGATTAATAGAATTAAAAATCTTAGCGGCGTTGCAGAAGAAACATACAATGGAGATGATTTTTATCATGCTTATGGTGATTTATGGTTCAACGAGGACGACGTAGTAGACGAAGCAGAATATCAAGGAAGAAAAGTCCAACTTGGCAAACCTATGCAAGGGGACGTGAAGAAGTTCAAAGTGTATGTAAAGGATCCAAAGACAGGCAACGTAAAGAAAGTTAACTTTGGTGATCCTAATATGCGTATTAAAAAGTCTAATCCAAAACGTAGAAAAAGTTTTAGAGCAAGACACAACTGTGATAACCCAGGACCAAGAACAAAAGCAAGATATTGGTCATGTAGGAAGTGGTAATATGAATATAGATGATTTAGTAAGTAACGAAATAAACAAACCATCGTTTGATGTGCCAAGTGATTTAACTTGCCACATGAGAGATGATCAAACGTTTTACAGAAAAATGTTTTATCCTACAATGGTTAAATGTCAAGAATGTTATAACAAAGGTGAAGCAAATAAGGCATACGATTTTATTTTGCCAATGATTGATAGCGGGTTAAAACACTATCAAAAGAAATATGATTTGCCATATGCAGAACAAGATTTATTAACAATAGACGAACGCAAAGAATTAGCAAGAAAAATTTACGAACAAGAAATTGAAGCATTTAAAGAAGGCGAGTATTAATGTTTTTAAGAGAGTTGTTTGAATCCGGTAAGGAAGTTAGTTTTGCACTAGGCAGACTTAATCCTGCTACCAAAGGACACGGTCTTCTTGTAGAAGCACTTAAACAAGGTCCTGGTGATGCAATTCTTTTTTTAACAGATCGTGTTGCTAAACTTCCAACAGATCCACTTCAAGCAAATGAAAAACTTGATTGGGCAAAATTAAGTTTTCCAGACATTAACATTGAACTAGCAAAAAATATTATGTTTGCCGCTGTTGAATTATACCGCAGAGGTTATACAGACGTAACATTTTTTGAAGGCGAAGACAAACTAGGTAAACTATTAGAGAAGTACAACGGTGTTGATTCTGCCCACGGTATGTATAAGTTTAATAGTATTAATTTTAAACGCCTAACACGTAATCCAGATGCAGATGATGCTAGTGGCATGAGTGCTAGTAAACTAAGACAGTATGTAATGGACGACGATTATAAATCATTTGAAGCAGGCGTAACTAAATCTGCTAAACCATATGCTAAAAAGATGTTTGATAAACTAAAAGGCATCTTAGGCAATAATGAAAGTTTAGATGAAAACATTGTGTCAGTAGGAAGCATGGCTTTAAAAATAGCAAAGTTCCTTTATGATAATAAATGGTTAATTACTTTTAGTGTTGCGGCATGGAAAGGTATTAGTTGGATTGCAGATGCTATTGAAACTGTAAAAGAATACTTAGATCTTCCTATAGTAAGAGGTATAGTAAAATACGGCTTACCTGCTGTTGGCATAGCAATGGCACTATATGGTGGTAAGAAATTATATGACCAATTAATTGCCGCAGACGGCGACAAAGAAAAGATGAAAGATGTTATTAAGAACTTCGAGCCAGACGAAAAACATTTACGTGACTTAGAAGACGAATTTAAAGCAGAACTTAAGGCGGTGTAATGGACTTAGATACACTTAAAAAATTAGCAGGCGTTGGCGAATATAGTTTTAAAGGACTAAACGAATATAATATTAGTCACACTGGTACTGAGAAAAAACAAATTGAAAAAGAAAAGAATATACAACCTGGAGATAAGGAATGGTTCCAACTTTGGTTTAGCCGTCCATATTGGTTAGGTATGCCAGAACAATTCCGTGGAAGAAAGAAATGAGATTTTCTGATATAAAAGAAGATGGACGTATTGTAAAGGGTGTTAACACTACAGCAGATGTTGACACTAACTCTATTTCTAAGGAAGCAGGAAAATTTGGTTTCAAAGTAGACAAGGACGGCCGTCCACCTACACTCTCTACTAAAGTAAAAGGTAAAAGTACAAACGTATTGTTTAACCTAGGTATGGCAGAAAGTAAAAAGAATAAAGATCCTCGTGTAGTTAAGCCTCGTGATCCTAATTGGCGTGATATGGAAGCATTGCGTAAAAGTGGTGCGGCAGGTACACACAAAGATAAAACAAAAGTTATTCCACGTAATCAGAAATACAAAGACAACTTTAATGAAGATGTTCCTAAAGGCAAAGAACTAGCAAACACAAGTGAAATATATGTTGATATGGATGGTGTGCTTGTAGACTTCTTTGGAGAATGGACAAAGATGATGGGCGTTGATAACTGGAAACAAATTAAAAACGTTAACTCAGCACTACAAAAAATTAGAGATGATGATCAGTTTTGGCTTAAATTAAAACCTACATCAAATGCAGGAAAACTATTAGGCATTATTAAACGTATCAAAGGTGAGTACAATATTCTTAGTGCTCCGTTAGCAGGTGATCCTAAAGCAGAACCACATAAGCGTGAGTGGGTTAAAAAGTATCTAACAGTTTTTCCACCTAAGAAAGTTATTATTACTACAGACAAACAAGCATATGCTAAACAACCAGACGGTACACCTAATATATTAATTGATGACTTTGGTCAAAACGTTGCTAAATGGGAAGCCGCAGGTGGTGTTGGATTTAAACATAAAGATCATAAGTTCGAAAGAACTGCACAGAAACTAGCAGACTATTTAGATCCTAAACAATCTGAAGCAATAGCAGAAATACTAGGCTTTGCTATTAAAAATCCTAAACGCACAACTATTAAAAAGAAACGTGCTCCAGAAGAGCCAAGCATACAAGATAAATTAAAAGCAAGAAGAGCCGCGGCGGCCAAAGGCGACAAAGATGCATACACACATAACTTCAAAAAGGATGAAAATGTTGACGAAGGTGCGTTAAAAATACCAGCAGGCGGACTTGCTAAACTAGTACAACAAATGATTGACGATTTAGATCCTAAAACTGATACTAAAAAACTTGCCGATATTGCCAGAATGCTAGGCAAAGAAGTTTATTACAAAGGCGATAGTATTGTAATACAATCACCAGACTTTGATCCTAATAAAAAAACAGATGAAGGAGAATTAATTCCTAATCCTAAAAATACTGTGTTAAGTAAATCGGATACAGCATATGATTATATTAAATTAGGAACTCATATGGCTAATATTAAATCAATAGATCCAGATGATATGAATCCTGATGAGCCAGATGTAATGATACAGTTTTATGGCGGTGATAAAGAAAAAGCGTATATGCTGAAAAACCTAAAACGTTTAGGTTATAAAGTCCAAGATGCTGATGGATACAAAGATGCACATTATGACGAACAATACAGTGATGATCCTAATGCATATAGACTTATTATCGGATTAAAACGACATGAGACTACGTGAATTAATAAAAATAACAGAAACAAGCAAAGGCGCAGAAATTACTATGTGGACTAATCCTGCATATCAAGGCGCTGATGTTGACGACAAATATTATAAAAAGCAACCAGCAAAACTCGTAGACGTATCTAAACTTACACCGTTTGAACCTGCTGACAAAATGGATCCAAAAGATAACCATGATAATATGATGAAGTTTGTTGACAAGATTAAAGCGGGTGAAAAAATTAAGCCTATAGTAATTGTACCACATGAAGGTAAGTTACTAATAGTAGACGGACATCATAGATACTTTGCTCATAAAAAAGCAGGCGCAGATAAAATACGTGCTGTTGTTGCTGATCCAAAAGATTTAACTTGGCGCGATGATGTTCCAGAAAGTGTACAAGAAAACTTTGCTGACGGTAAAAAAAAGGGTAAAAGTCGCCCAGGGCGTGTCAAAAAAGCCGGAGCAAGTTGTAAAGGCAGTGTAAGTAGTTTAAGAGCAAAGGCTAGTAAATATGGTGGTGAAAAGGGCAAAATGTACCACTGGTGTGCTAACATGAAGGGCGGTAAAAAAGGTAAATAGTATTATGAAACTTAGAGAATTAACAACACACGAAGCAGGACCTTTAGACGCTATGAAAACTGGTGCTCAAAAGGCGGCAGGTGCAGTTAAAGCGGCGGCTGGCAAAGTAGCACAAAAAGGTGCTGATGCGG
>Ga0181591_10001605_pt1 | contig 19546 bp, 22 predicted proteins | sample 071ome_33_FD_133757 | JGI IMG/M metagenome (GOLD analysis project Ga0181591, IMG submission 133757) | Coastal salt marsh microbial communities from the Groves Creek Marsh, Skidaway Island, Georgia - 071412AT metaG (megahit assembly) | ecosystem: Environmental > Aquatic > Marine > Intertidal...
CGAAGCAAGATTGGGTGAATGGGAAAGGTTTTACAACTTCCACAGACCACACGGCGCCCACAATGGAAAAACGCCTTACGAAGCTCTCAGAGAAAAGTTATAGTCAGAAACGGAGATGTCCCGCCGGTATCAGCACCTTACACCACCGGACCCACTCAGCACCTGCTCGGGTTTTGCCGGCCCCACGACCGCCCATAATCACCCACGACCGTCAGTCACCATCAGGGGGTAACTGATGCTCCAACGCCCAAAACTCGAATAAAAAAGGAAGAGCTAAAAGCTCTCCCTCAGTCAGACTACTCAGGAAACTGTCCTGACTGGCAGCATCGCCTAAGGCGACCCAGTTTGCACCGAATGTCAGATCGGGCCTGTTCCAGGTCGAGTCCGTAATCTCCGGTAATACCGGCTTCACGTTTTCGCTCTCGTTCATGCCTTGCCTCCATTTCGATGGCCAGCCTAACCAGCCTACGCAGATCATCTGCCGTTTTACTGGCAGACTTCACTGCTTCCATATCGCCCGCCTTGATGTCCTCTAGCAGCGCCGCTGCCAAAGCAGTCAGGTCCCGCAATTGCCTATCGGCAATCCCGATTGCCTCTTCCAAAGAAGAAGTCGTTTTTCCCGGTTATATCAAAGCCATAGTCATTGCCTCATGCGAATGGGTTCCGCACGAGAGAAACAGAAAAACGGCTACGGGTTCATCACCCGAGCCGTTTGCCCAATTCTTCTAGCTTGTCACAAGTTATACAGATGACCGTTCGCAAAGTCAAATGTAAGCTATTGTTATGGTTAAATAATTATTAACGGAAGCGTCAATTCCCTTGTGAAGCCTCAATTTCACGCCATTTGCGAACGTTGATATTGTGCTCGCGCAGGGTCGAGGCAAACGCATGCCCCCCAGTGCCATCTGCCACAAAATAAAGGAAGTCTGTACTTTCAGGGTTCAACGCTGCCTCAATGCTCGCCCGGCCCGGATTTGCAATCGGAGTACGTGGAAGTCCGTCAATCTGATAGGTATTCCAATCAGTTTCTCGCTTTAGCTCGCTTTCGCGAAGACCGCGTCCTAAAGTGCCTTGCCCACGTGTGATCCCATAGATCACTGTCGGATCCGTTTGAAGCCGCATTGGCTTTAACAAACGGTTGATGAACACGCTGGCAACCACCCGACGTTCATCAGCCACAGCGGTTTCCTTTTCGATGATCGACGCCAATATCAGCGCCTCATCGGGATTTTCCAACGGCAAACCGTCTGCTCTCCCCTCCCAGGCTCGGTGCAAAATCTCAACCTGTGCCTCGGCCATCTGGTTCAAGACTGCCTCGCGGCTGTCGCCAAAACGCACCTCATAGCTATCCGGTGCCAAAGACCCTTCGGCCGGAATGCCCTCAATCTCTCCACGCAAAACATCAACCGCAGACAATCCCTGAACGACCTGCCAGCTTGTCACACCCTCTGCAAATTGAATACGGTACCGCGTTCCAGTTTGATCGTGAACCGCAGTAAACGCTTCTGGAACTTGATCTTGTGCACCGAAGTTCATCACCTGCTCAAAGCGACCCGTTTCCGGATTAATCTCACGAACCAACACATCGATCGACGTGATTCCGACGCGATAAACCACCTCGGTGCCACAGGTGCTTGGACCACCTTCGGTAATGATATCAACGATATCTTCCATCGAAGATTGCTCTGGAACAAGGAAACTGCCCGCCTTCAGATCATTTTCTTTTTCGGCGTATTTCACCCCGATCCGAAAAATAGATCCACTTCCAATCGCCCCGGTTGTCTCAAGGTTTCTTGAAACCTCAATCATATTCGATCCGCGCTCGACTTTTAGGCAGATTGCGGATGCAAGAGGTCCAGCCGCACGATATTGTCCCTGCCCCCAAAGGATCACTCCGGCAAGCAGGAAAATCGCTACGATCATAAACGTTAAGACGTTAGAGGCGATCGACCGCCACATTTAGTCAACCTTTTTGAAGATCACGCTGGCGTTCGTCCCACCAAATCCGAACGAGTTCGACAGAGCCACGTTGATTTCACGTTCGCGCTTGGCGTTGGGCGCCAAATCTACAGCACTTTCAACGGCTTGATTGTCGAGGTTAATAGTCGGCGGCGCAACCTGATCACGAATCGCCAGTATCGAAAAGATCGCTTCAATCGCACCAGCTGCACCCAACAGGTGACCGGTCATTGACTTGGTTGACGACATGGTCACTTTGCTTGCGTGCTCACCCATCATGCGCTCGACCGCACCCAACTCAATTACGTCCGCCATGGTCGAGGTGCCGTGAGCGTTGATATAGTCGATATCTTTTGGCTCAAGACCCGCCTTTTTCAAAGCAGCCCGCATAGACCGCTCACCGCCTTCGCCGTCCTCGGAAGGTGCGGTGATGTGATAAGCGTCACCAGACAAACCGTAGCCTACGACTTCCGCATAAATCTTCGCGCCGCGGGCTTTTGCGTGCTCGTATTCTTCCAATACAACCACACCCGATCCTTCGCCCATGACAAAACCGTCACGGTCAGCATCATAAGGACGGCTTGCAGCCTTTGGATCGTCCTCCCGCTTGGTGGACAGTGCCTTACAGGCGTTAAATCCGGCAATCCCGATTTCGGAAATCGCGGCCTCGGCACCGCCTGCAATCATCACGTCAGCGTCATCGGTCATAATCAAACGTGCCGCATCGCCGATCGCGTGCGCGCCCGTTGAACAGGCGGTCACAACCGCGTGGTTCGGCCCCTTGAAGCCGTACTTGATCGAAATTTGACCCGAGATCAGGTTAATCAAGGCACCCGGAATAAAGAACGGAGACACTCTACGCGGTCCCTTTTCTTTAATTAAAACAGCAGTTTCTGCGATAGAGTTCAAGCCGCCAATACCTGAACCAACCAACACGCCGGTTCGAAGACGGCTTTCTTCATCTTCGGGCATCCAGCCAGAATCCCGCACGGCCATATCCGCACCGGCAATTCCATACAGGATAAAGTCGTCAACCTTACGGCGCTCTTTTGGGGCCATCCAGTCATCGGCATTGAACGTACCGTTGGTACCGTCCCCCAGCGGAACTTCACAGGCGTATTTTGTCGTCACATTAGACGCATCAAAGCGTGTGATTGGACCTGCTCCGGACTGACCATCCAGAATTCTGCTCCAGGTTTCCTCAACCCCGCATGCAAGCGGAGTGACCATTCCCAGACCTGTGACGACAACGCGACGCATATTGCTGTCCCTTCCTCAGATTTCGTTAGCTGTGCATACCTTGCCTTATGCAATGGGGGCAAGGGGTGACTCGTCAAAGCCGCCCCTTACCCCCATAACTCTTCAGCATATTTTTGCGATTATCTACTGAAAATCAGCCGTTGGCTCGATTGTGGGTGCTGCTGTTTCAATGGCTTCTGCCAGATCGATCGATTTCGAGAACAGAGCACGGCTGACAAGTGCCCCTTCAATACCCGGAATGTACTTAAGGCGTGAAATATCATCCAGATTACGCACGGTGCCACGCGCGTATACCGGACAACGGGCAGAACCTGAGAGACCGGAAATCAACCCCAGCTGGGCGTCTTGGTCTTCAATGTCGCTGTCGATGTCTGTAAAGACAATCGCGGCCAGCGGCGTTTCTGCATAAGCCTCCATCAGTGTTTCTGGTGACATCGCAGACTTTGTACGCCAACCTTCAGTCATCAAACCGCCTTGCCAGATGTCAATCGCCAACACCACCTGATCGGGGTACGTATTTGCAATCTCTTTAACAAGATCAGGCTGCAACGCTGCCAGCGTGCTGATCACCACGCGCGCGGCGCCCTTGTCGATTAAATCTGCCGCCCGCTCTTTTGATCGGATGCCACCGCCGACTTGTACACGAACGCCAGCAGCGCGAATAATCTCTTCAATCAATTCGCTCTGAGGCTCTTCACCCGCAACGGCGTCAAAATCGGTGACGTGGATCAGGCTTGCACCGGATTCTGCGAATTCACGTACTTTTTCTACTGGATTAACGTGCCAAATCTGCGGTTCATCCAAGCGCCCACGCTGTAACGAGACACAGCGGCCTTTTTGAAGTTCAATCCCAGGGACTACAAGCATAACGACCTCCTTGCCAAAAACTGTCAGTCGTTGATGCGCGTAATCGCCCGCACTCACATGAACACCTGCGACTGTCTCGTCCCCAGACACGACTCATGCGCGTCGAACCAAAAGAAAACGGCGCCCTGAGATCAGAGCGCCGTTCAATCCGAATATCCGGATGAAAACTTAGGAAGCTTCAGAGATGAACTTCACCGCGTCGCCAAAGGTCTGAATGGTTTCAGCCGCGTCGTCAGGAATTTCGATACCGAACTCTTCTTCAAAAGCCATAACCAGCTCAACAGTGTCCAGGCTGTCTGCGCCCAGATCGTCGATGAACGAAGCGTTCTCAACAACTTTGTCTTCTTCAACACCCAGGTGCTCAACAACGATTTTCTTTACACGATCTGCGACGTCGCTCATGTTTTCTTCCTCTTACATGAACCTTATGGTTCGTTTTTGCCCTCTCCCCATTGGGACGGCGATTTCTTTTTGCCCAATAGGGCGGCTTGGGACCCCGCGTCAAGCGGAAGCACCGATGATTTTAGCCATCGGCTGAAAGCTGCGCCGCCTATAGCACAAGTTGCAACCTTGGCAAATGCTTTCAGAGCAAAGCGCCCCTGCAATTACAGCATGGCCATTCCGCCGTTCACATGCAAGGTCGCTCCAGTGACATATCCTGCTTCAGGGCTGGCAAGAAATAGAACCGCTGCTGCTATCTCTTCCGGGGTTCCCATGCGGGCGGCTGGGATTTTCCCGTTGATGGCCGCTTTCTGGTCGTCGGTCAGCTTGTCGGTCATTGCAGTGGCGATAAAACCTGGCGCTACAGCGTTCGCTGTGATCCCTCGGCTAGCGACTTCGTAGGCGATAGATTTGGTCAGACCGACCATACCTGCCTTGGACGCAGCATAGTTCACCTGACCGGGGTTACCTGTTGCACCAACGATCGACGAGATGTTGATGATGCGGCCCCAGCGGGCTTTCATCATAGGACGCATGACACCGCGACACAAACGCATGGTCGAGGTCAGATTGACATCAATCACGCTCTGCCACTCTTCATCCGACATGCGCATAAAAATCTGGTCGCGGGTGATACCGGCGTTATTGACCAGAATATCCACCCCGCCCATAGCTTCAATGGCTTGCTTGGGCAGCGCATCTACGGCTTCAGGATCACTTAGGTTACAGGGCAAAACATAAGCGCGATCACCCAATTCAGCGGCCAAAGCCTCTAACGGCTCGGTGCGCGTGCCTGATAGGCCGACGGTGGCCCCTGCTGCATGCAACGTTTTCGCGATTTCTCCGCCTATACCGCCCGACGCGCCGGTCACCAGCGCTTTTTTACCTGTTAGATCAAACATGAACTTCTCCAGTTTTTGATCGGTTCACATGAACCAGATTGTAACAATAAGATTTAATACCCTTCTGCGATACCCAAAGCCCCTCAGGCGGTGCATCTTTTGTCTGTTGAGAATAGGGAACGTCCCATGGCCTTCCGTGAAGAACATCACCATCCCAAGCTCCCCATCCGAAGTCTTGGCGCCAAGAAAGGAAAACCTCTTGATCCTCGCGCTGGTACGAGTACCCCTCATTTTGCGTGACATAATGGAATCTATACACCAAGTCATCCGACAAGCGGCGCAGTTCCAAAACCTTTGTCATTCTTAGCCCTCTAAGGCCTTTTTAATGTCATCCGGCGTTCCAATTGCCGCACATGCGATTGATCGCTCGATGCGACGCACCATTCCTGACAACGCTTTTCCCGCGCCAATTTCCCAGATTTCAGTGACTCCATTCTCGGCCATCCATCGCACGGATTCGTGCCAGCGAACGCTTCCGGTAACTTGCTGAACCAACAATGATCTGATGGTCGCAGGATCGGTGATGCCCTCGGCTACGACATTGGCGACAACTGGTACGGCGGGACGGTTGATGTCCACTTGTTCTAAAGCTTGCGCCATAACCTCGGCCGCGGGTTCCATCAATGCACAGTGGAAAGGTGCACTGACAGGCAGCAGAACGGCACGCTTGGCGCCCTTGTCTTTGGCAAGCGCGACGGCGCGGTTTACGGCATCTACATGACCCGAAACCACCACCTGACCGGGGTCATTGTCGTTTGCCGCCTGACAAACTTCGCCCATCGCGGCCTCTTGGGCCACAGCAGTCGCCGCTTCAAAATCCAGTCCCAGCAATGCGGCCATAGCCCCGACACCGACAGGAACCGCCTTTTGCATAGCCTCGCCACGGGTCCGCAGCAAGCGTGCCGCATCTGAGACACTTAGCGCCCCTGCAGCAGCCAAAGCCGAATATTCACCCAGAGAATGCCCTGCCACGCAAGAGGCCGCTTCGATCGTGACCCCTTCGCTTTCCAGCGCCCGCATAGCCGCCAGCGAGGTTGCCATCAGGGCCGGTTGCGCGTTTTGGGTAAGTGTCAGAGTCTCTTGATCCCCTTCCCAAATCAGCGCCGAGAGTTTTTCGCCCAAAGCTTCGTCTACTTCGTCAAAAACTGCCTTGGCGGCTGGATAAGCATCAGCCAGGGCTTTGCCCATTCCTATGCTTTGCGCCCCTTGCCCCGGGAATACGAAGGCTTTGGTCATTTGATCCCTCCTGTTATCTGTTCCCATCGGGATAACCCGCCCGTTCGGTCGGTGCAACAGGAAGGACGCTTTCCATCATGAAAGGCGTCGCCAAGTCCAAATAGGATTATGCAAAAACGTTTTGCGTTCTTCCCAACGGAGGCAAATCTTTAAGGAATTCACATAGCGTCTGCGCCGCCTTGTTGTATTCAAGTTCCAGTGAAATAACTTCGTTGCCAGAAATATCAGTAGCCAGAACCTGTGTGCCAATGACGGCAATGTCAGAAAGCTCGTCCATTTGATATCGCGCCATCGATACTACACCACAGTCATGTCCCGAATGCCAATCTCGACCGAACGGCGGATCAAGTCGATATGCAATTCCGGACGCTGCGCGGGGGGATTACCGCGCAACAACGCGTAACCGATGAGCAGGAAAAACGCGGTCACGCCCATCTGCATGACGCGCACTTCAGGCACATCAACGCCACCGGGTAAAAAACACAAACCAAGCCCGGACATAATAAACATCATGCCCAAAACGGATCTGAAAAGGAAAAACAAGGCACTGGACGACGTTTCAGCAAAGGTGAAAGCGGTCTGCCGCTTATGACCCAAGCCGGTTCCGGCATCGCGCCTGGAACTAAATACATCAGTTGCTGTCATAGCAGCCTCCTGCAAACCGCGGGCAAAGATCACCCGACACAGGCTAGAGTTGCATTCAAATGAGGCTCAATTTTGGCAGCAATCTGATATTGCCTTGACCCAACGTAACCCCCTTGCACAAAACGGCCATAAGTGTAAAAGGGCGCTTCCTTCCACAGGTTTGGAATCTGCGCAGTCTCTCGAGGACGGGGGTGGAAGGTTGAATGCCCCGTTCGTTGAAATGCGCCACAAAGTGAACTGGAGTGCACATGCCGCTATATGAGCATGTATTCATCTCGCGTCAGGACCTGTCCAACGCGCAAGCTGAAGGCCTCGTCGAACATTTTGGCACCGTCCTCGCGGACAACGGCGGCAAAGTCGTCGAAAGCGAGTATTGGGGCGTCAAAACGATGGCCTACAAAATCAACAAAAACCGCAAAGGCCACTACGCCTTCCTGAAGACCGACGCACCTGCGGCTGCGGTTCAGGAAATGGAACGCCTTATGCGCCTGCATGACGACGTTATGCGTGTGATGACCATCAAGGTTGACGAGCACGCCGAAGGTCCGTCGGTTCAGATGCAAAAACGTGATGACCGTGGCGAACGCCGCGAGCGCCGTCAGTAACCCTTAGAAAAGGACGCTAAACCATGGCAGCAAAACCATTTTTCCGCCGTCGCAAAGTGTGCCCGTTCTCTGGGGACAACGCGCCAGCCATCGACTATAAAGACACGAAGCTTCTGCAGCGCTACATCTCTGAGCGTGGCAAGATCGTTCCTTCGCGTATCACCGCAGTTTCGGCAAAGAAACAGCGTGAATTGGCCCGTGCTATCAAGCGCGCCCGTTTCCTCGCCCTTTTGCCATACGCTGTGAAGTAAGGAGAAAGCACAATGCAAGTTATCCTTCTTGAGCGTGTTGCCAAACTGGGCCAAATGGGCGACGTCGTTGACGTTAAGCCGGGCTACGCACGCAACTTCCTTCTGCCGCAAGGCAAAGCGCAAACTGCGTCGGACGCCAACATTGCGTCGTTCGAAGCTCGTAAGGCACAGTTGGAAGCCCACAACCTGGAAACCAAGAAAGAAGCCGAAGATCTGGCAGATCGTTTGAACGGTCAGCAGTTCATCGTGATTCGCTCGGCATCGGATGCCGGCGCGCTTTACGGTTCAGTTTCGACCCGCGATGCAGCAGATGCTGCAACCGCCGGTGGTTTCACTGTAGATCGCAAGCAGGTCGCTCTGGCCCGGCCGATCAAAGAACTGGGTCTGCACGATGTGCACATCACCCTGCACCCAGAAGTAGAAGCAATCATCCACCTGAACGTTGCTCGTTCGCAGGAAGAAGCTGAACTTCAGGCATCGGGTAAATCGATCCAGGAACTGGCCGCGGAAGAAGAAGCCGCAGCAGAATACGAAATCGCCGAACTGTTCGACGATATCGGTTCTGCAGCTTCGGACGACGACGACGCAGATTCTTCGGCCGACGAAGCGTAAGCTTCCAATCAATTCCGAAGCTAAGCCGCGCAGCCCACCTGCGCGGCTTTTTCATTTTCCAAAAATTTGCCACATTTGAATGCAAATCTCGCCTTATCTTGATTGTATCCGTTTAGTGAACAGTTGATCCTAATAGGCGAAACAATGGCAAATACTGCGGAAATAACCGACATCCAGACAAAATCGGTTTCGAACTTCAACACGGCTGACTACATGCGCTTAGGCGCGCAGAAAAGCGGCAAGTCCGCCGGAAAATTGCGCTGGAGTTCTGGAAGCTTCACCGCAGTACTCGCAAAATCCAGATGCCGGAATATGTTGCTTGGGAGCTTTATGATGATCGTCACAGCCCCGAAGACATCTCTCGTTTTATCTCGAACACGCTGCACTGGCCCATTGTCGCAGATACCTGCAATCGAACTTGGGATACTCTGACCGAAGATAAATTCTTGGCCGATAAAACGATGGCCATGGGCGGTGTTGCTGTTCCAGAAACCGTTGCCGTGATTGACCGATCTCAACGCGGTTTCGGGGATATGCCTAAACTAAGCTCGGTTGAGGCGCTAAAAGAGTTTCTGACCCAAGCCGAGCTACCCCTGTTCGGAAAAGTCCTTCGTGGCATCTGCAGCTTTGGTGCGTTTCATATTGAGGGTGCCGACGAAAGCAATGTTTACTTGAAAACCATCGGTGCGGTCAGCTATGGCGATTTTTTTGAGAACATGTTGGGCAAAACGGCTTACGTTCTTCAACGCATTGTAAATAATCATTCGATGCTGGATCAGGTGTGCTCGGCCACTGCGACCGTTCGCATGGTCTCGATGGTGCGCGACAACGATGTTTTTTTCCGAATGCCGTGATCAAAATGCCAGGAGGAGGCAATATTGCCGATGCGTTTTGGCGGTCTGGAAACGTGTGCAGTAACATTGATCCAAAGACCGGCGAAATTCTGAACATCACCGTCAAAGACGGCATGGAGATGAAACGGCTCGATGCCCACCCGGATCGGCACTCAGCTAATTGGCCAGAAACTGCCCCATTGGGATGCTTTGCTAGAAACAGCGACTCGTGCGGCACGCTTGTTCACGCCGGTGAAATATCAATCTCTGGATATCGCAATCACAGCCAAAGGTCCCGTCGTTATCGAGATCAACACAGGCGGCGGGTTCGATCTGCCTCAGAACGCAGCGGGCAAGGGCATGCTAACGGACGAGGTTTTGGACTTTTTCCATTCCAACGGCGTTACCCGAATTTAACGGAATAGGGTTTCTAACCCCATCCCCCAAAACAGTTTACCGTTTAAAGGTTTCAAGCGTCAAAACTGCGTCACACAACTGACCGTCGTGGGTTCCCACCCAGATATCCAACCATCCGTTCGAGGGCCGTGTTAGCGTGATTATCGGATCATAGTTTCCGTTATCATCATCGTCATAATACCAGTTCACCGCGCCCGTGTTGATCAACAGAATCGCGTCACAATCACTGACAACCGAGATAGCCAGCTTGTAGTTCTGCATGCCGCTCAGGCTTAGCGAAAAGTCTGGCTCAACAGTGACAAATCCAGTGCCCTTATCAGAGCCGAAATTGATACCGCAGTTAGCGATTTGCTGATCCCCGCCCGCAACGACAGAAACAGATTGCGGGTTATACATGTCTGACCCACTAAGTTCGTAGCTGTCTCCATAGAGATTTGTGTTTGGGCAAGCCGAAACACCTGCCGCGGCCATCAAGCCAAAAACGCTCACCACTAGGAATGGTAATTTCATCTGAAAGCCCTCTTTGTTTTTTTTCTTCTAATCAGAGTGGTACTTTACCCAATGAAGGGCAATGCGCGATTGCGCGCAGTCCCATAACGAAAAAAGCCGACCCAAAGGCCGGCTTTTTCTAAAAGAAATCTTTGAAGATTATTCTTCTTCTAGCGCTTCAACAGCTTTCTGAAGATCGTCTTTCGACGCTTCCTTGTCTGCCACAGTTGCTAGTTCGAAAACGTAATCAACAACTTTGTCTTCGAAGATAGGCGCGCGCAGCTGCTGCTGCATCTGCTGGTTCTGCTGAACGAATTCGAAGAACTGACGTTCTTGCCCTGGATACTGACGGGCTTGCTGCATGATCGCTTGGGTCATTTCAGCGTCTGTCACTTCAACCTCGGCACGCTGGCCAAGCTCTGCCAGCAACAGGCCCAGACGTACGCGACGCTCTGCCAGTTTGGTGTGCTCTTCGGTTGCTTCGATCTCACCGTGGTTGTGATCGTGCACCTCGGGGTTTTCTTCGTGCCACAGCTGGTGGGCGATCTGGCTGGCCTCTGCTTCAACCAGCGAAGGCGGCAGGTCGAACGACACCATAGTGTCCAGTTTGTCCAGAAGCGCGCGCTTAGTGATGGCGCGTGCGGCACCTGTGTATTCCTGCTCAAGACGCTCAACGATCTGCGCTTTCAGACCGTCCAGGTTCTCGGCGCCATAGCGAGTTGCAAGATCATCATTGATCTCGGCCGCTGTCGGCTCTTTCACGGCTTTCACGGTGCAGGTGAAGACGGCTTCTTTACCCGCCAGGTTTTCCGCCTGATAGTCTTCGGGGAAGCTGACGGTCACGTCTTTTTCTTCTTCGGCTTTTACGCCAACCAGCTGCTCTTCGAAACCAGGGATGAAGCTGTTCGAGCCCAGAACCAGCGGGTAATCTTCTGCCGAACCTCCATCAAAGGCTTCGCCGTCGATTTTACCAACGAAGTCGATGACAACCTGATCACCGTCCTTTGCTTTCGAGCCTTTACGACGATCTTTGAAATCCTGCGCGGTTTCGGCCAGGTTTTCCAGTGCTTCGGTCACGGCTGCGTCGTCGGCTTTTACAACCATACGCTCAAGCTCGATCGACTTCAGATCGACGTCCGGAATTTCCGGCAGAGCTTCGTAGGTCATCTCGACATTGACGTCGTCGCCTTCTTTCCAGTCCTCGTTGGTCATCTTGACCTGAGGCTGACCCGCCGGACGGTCGCCCGACTGTTCAAAGTGCTCACCCATTGCGCCGTCGATGGATTCCTGCATGGCTTCACCCAAAACGCGCGGTCCGAACTGCTTTTTCAGCAGGCTCATCGGAACTTTACCCTTGCGGAAACCCTTCATTTCAATGTCAGGGCGGGCCTCTTCCAATTTGGCGTTAACTTTTGCGTCCAGCTCGGCGGCAGTTACGGTGATCGCATAACCGCGCTTGAGGCCTTCGTTCAGGGTCTCGGTGACTTGCATATTTTCCTCGCATAGGCTGACAGGCCACCCGTCCGGTGGCCTGATTAAATTTGCGTCTTACTAGAGGCCATGCGCAGAGGGATCAAGCGAGAATTGCCCTTTCCGCTGCCTTTCAACCGTAATTGCCTTGCGGGTGATCCAACAATGCGTTCAAACTGCAGTCAACGGTCCTGCTTGGCCGATGAAATTCAGGGAAAAACATGAGCGAGATATACCAAATCACGATCTACAAACAGATCATAGACCCAGAGAAAGTCGCAGCCTACGCAGCCCTTGCCGGTCCAGCCATAACCGCTGGTGGTGGCACCTTTGTAGCCCGCGGTGAACCGGTGGCGACAAAGGAACAAGGAGAAGTTACACGCACTGTCATCATCAAATGGCCGGACTTGGAAACCGCTTATGCAGCCTTTGCTTCTCCCGGTTATGTGGAAGCCTTGAACAAACTGGACGGCGGCGCGATACGCGACATCAGATACGTTCCGGCGTGTTAAGCGCCGTCATGCGCAATTCATGACCACTTACACCCGTTACGCCATTTACTATACCCCTCCTGCTGGCCCGCTGGCTGCTTTTGGGGCGTCATGGCTTGGGTGGGATGCTTTGACAGGCACAACATGTACACATCCGAATATTGGCACCCTGCCCGTTCCCATTTCGGAAATCACCAAACGCCCCAGAAAATATGGCTTTCATGCCACCCTTAAACCGCCGTTTCCACTGGCAGAGGGTGTGGGCGAAGATGAATTAATACAGGCGACAGCAGAGCTATGCCAACAATTAAGCAAAGTCTCGATAGATCGTTTGAAAGTTTCGCGGATGGGTCGGGTTCTGGCCCTAGTGCCAACAGGCAATCTGGAGGCTTTAAACGGATTGGCTTCTGAGCTCGTGCGAAAACTTGACCATTTTCGGCATCCACCAAGCGAGGAAGAGCTTGCCAAACGGCGCAAGCCAAACCTGTCAGTACGGCATGTGGAGTTGCTGGAAAGATGGGGCTACCCTTACGTCTTTGACGAATTTCGCTTTCACATGACGCTAAGCGGTCCCCTTCCCCCCAAACATATAAATGCCATCGAGGCGGTTCTATCCCAGGCTATTGAACCACATCTGCCTGAGCCATTTTTTATCAACGAAATCAGCCTTGTCGGAGAAAGAGCAGACGGCATGTTTCAGCTGATTGACTCGTTTTCCCTGAATTAAAAAAACGCGGCAGAGCAGTTTCTGCCCGCCGCGTAGGTTGTGGTACCCAAATCGCAGCTAATGCTGCAATCTCGACATTCACAAATAGGGAAGAGCGCATGACCGCCCTGCAGATGAACTAGGGCGCGAAACCGTTTCGTCACGAAATTAAGTCCAAGACTTTGACGAAAAATGTATGAGGCGCTCAGTGCGCTCAAAAGTCTTACATGCCCAGTGTTAACAGGTACGGCACGCCCAACATCATTCCAGCGATTATCGCGATTGCTGGGAATAGACCTTTTCCAGTGCAGTAATTTGTCTTTTCGCTCATGTCATATTTCCTCGTTTGATCGAACTCTTTCCAGAGGAGGAATTAGGACGCTTGAAAAGACGTCACTCAGACACCAATAAACTTTTTGTTATGTTTGAGCGTAAGCATCAAGCTGTCACCACACGCATTCTGTGTTTTCATAAAGAGTTACTTGGTCTAAGTGCGTTCCTATTGATTTGTGAATGAGGGCCAAATGCTGAAATCACTTTACGACTGGACAATGAGTCTGGCTTCGCATCGGCACGCGATTTGGGCCCTGGCGTTCATCGCTTTCATCGAAGCGTCGGTTTTTCCGATCCCGCCAGATGTTTTGATGATCCCGCTCATTCTGGCCCAACCCAAGCGTGCATGGTTGATTGCCACGGTTGCGCTGATTGCCTCGGTACTGGGCGGGCTATTGGGATACACAATCGGTGCGTTTTTCTATGAAAGCATTGGGGCACCAATCCTCGAGGCGCTTGGCAAAGGCGACGCGATGGCCGAGTTTAACGGACGGTTCAACAATTATAGCTTCTGGGCAGTTCTGATTGCAGGCATCACACCGTTCCCATTCAAAGTCATCACGATTCTGTCCGGATGGACCGCAATGCCGATTGGCGTGTTCATCTCAACCGCCATTATTGCCCGCGCCATTCGATTTTACATTGTGGCGGCACTCTTGTGGAAATTCGGCTCACCGATACGTGACTTCATCGAAAAACGACTTGGCCTTGTGTTCACAGCCTTTATGCTTCTGCTTATCGGGGGCTTTGTTGCGGTGAAATACCTATGACGAGAAACGGTTGGATACTTCTAGCAACGCTTGGCTCTCTGGCCATGATTCTTGGGGCTTGGTTTTTCCAATATGTGATCGGGCTTGCGCCTTGTCAGATGTGTTATTGGCAGCGGTGGCCGCATATGGCAGCAATTGCCATCGGTATCGTGGCGCTGTTGGGTCTACCTTGGATGGCTTTGCTGGGTGCACTTGCAGCAGCAATCACAAGCGGGCTTGGAGTCTACCACACCGGTGTCGAGCGGGATTGGTGGGAAGGTCCCAAAAGCTGCACAGGTGGCGGTCCGGATTTGGGCAGTCTTAGTGCCGCTGACCTTTTGTCCGTAGACGGTCCAAAGCTCGTGCTATGCGATGAAGTTTCGTGGGCCATGTTTGGCTTGTCGATGCCCAGCTGGAACGCTGTCATTTCGGCATTTCTAGTTTTTCTTTGGATCAAAGCCCTTAGAACCCAAGTCTAAAGCCGCTTTTCAGGCGATCAAACATTGCGCCCCACATGCAGCCTCTGTTATAGTCAACTCAACAAAATATAGTGGCAAATAACCAACAAGGTTGAGCAGTTGAGCGACACCCCAGAAACGCCTGAAAATCAGGAACACAACCTTCCTGAGCGTCCCGTCTATGATGGCCCTTCGATCACCATAGAAGAGGAAATGCGCACATCCTATCTAGATTACGCGATGAGCGTGATCGTCAGCCGTGCAATCCCAGATTTGCGCGACGGACTTAAGCCGGTGCACCGACGCATTCTTTATGCAATGCACGAAACCGGAAACACGCACGACAAGTCCTATCGCAAATCGGCACGCCCGGTGGGCGATGTGATGGGTAAATACCACCCGCATGGGGATAGCGCGATCTATGACGCGCTGGTTCGCATGGCACAAGATTTCTCGATGTCCCTGCCCTTGCTTGACGGTCAGGGCAACTTTGGTTCGATGGACGGCGATAATCCGGCTGCGATGCGCTATACCGAAGTTCGAATGGACAAGCCTGCGGCCTTTATGCTGGCCGATATCGAGAAAGAGACCGTCAATTTCCAGGACAACTACGACGGCAAGGACCGCGAACCGACGGTTCTGCCTGCTCGCTTCCCTAATATGCTGGTCAATGGTGCTGGGGGTATTGCGGTAGGTATGGCCACGAACATTCCGCCGCATAACTTGGGAGAAGTAATCGACGCCACGCTTGCGCTGATCGAAAACCCAGATCTGGAAAGCGAAGACCTGATCCAGTACGTTCCTGGCCCCGACTTCCCGACCGGCGGTTTGATGCTGGGCCGTTCTGGCGCACGCAAAGCCTATCTTGAGGGCCGTGGAAGCGTGATCATTCGCGCAAAAACCCACGTCGAAGAAATCCGCAAGGATCGCTTTGCTATCGTGGTAGACGAAATCCCCTATCAGGTGAACAAAGCCTCGATGATCGAAAAGATCGCCGAAGCTGTCCGCGACAAGAAAATCGAATCCGTCGCCCATGTGCAGGACGAATCCGACCGGAATGGTGTGCGTGTCGTGGTCGAACTCAAACGTGACGCAACGCCTGATGTGGTTTTGAACCAGTTGTTCCGGTTTACACCAATGCAGACCTCGTTTGGCTGCAATATGCTGGCGCTAAATGGCGGCCGCCCTGAAACGCTTACCCTGCGCCGGTTCCTGACCAGCTTCCTCGATTTCCGCGAAGAGGTCGTTGCCCGCCGCACAGCCTTTGATCTGCGCAAGGCACGTGAACGCAGTCATATCCTGTGCGGTCTGGCAGTGGCTGTTTCAAACGTGGACGAAGTTGTTGCCACTATCCGCAGCTCGGCGGATGCCGCCGAGGCACGCGAAAAATTGATGACCCGCCGCTGGCCTGCTGCCGAAATCGCGGACTACATCAAGCTGATTGACGATCCGAGCCATACAATGAACGAGGATGGTACCTATAACCTGTCCGAAACGCAGGCTCGTGCAATCCTTGAGCTGCGTTTGCAGCGTCTGACTCAGATCGGCGTGAAAGAAGTCACAGACGAACTTCAGGAACTAGCCGGCAAGATCAAGGAATATCTTGCCATCCTTGCCTCGCGCGAGCGGATCATGGAGATCATCACCAACGAGCTTCACGAAGTTAAAGCCCAGTTTGCTGTCGATCGCCGCACCGAGATTGTCGATTGGTCAGGCGATATGGAAGATGAAGACCTGATCGAGCGTGAAGACATGGTCGTGACGGTCACCCAGTCTGGCTATATCAAACGGACGGCCTTGGCTGATTTCCGCGCCCAAAAGCGCGGTGGCAAGGGCCTATCGGGAATGTCCACCAAAGACGACGACGTGGTAACAACCCTGTTCGTCGCAAATACTCATACGCAGCTCTTGTTCTTCACCACTGACGGAATGGTCTACAAGCTGAAGACATGGCGATTGCCGCTTGGTGGCCGTACTTCCAAGGGCAAGGCAATCGTCAATATTCTGCCGATTCCGACTGGTGTGTCGATTGCGGCGATCATGCCGGTCGATGTTCCGGACGAAGAGTGGGAAAACCTGCAAATCGTCTTTGCCACCAGCGGTGGCGATGTGCGCCGCAACCGTCTGTCGGATTTCACCAATGTTCGCCGCAATGGTAAAATCGCGATGAAACTACCCGAAGACGGCTCGATCCAGCTGGTCAACGCCCGCATCTGCTCGGAAGATGACGACGTGATGTTGTTCACCAACTCGGGTCGCGCGATCCGTTTCCGCACCACTGATCTGCGCGTTTTCAACTCGCGCGAGTCTACGGGTGTTCGCGGGATCAAGTTGTCAGGTGACGACCGGGTTGTCTCGATGTCGATCATACGCAACTTTGAAGCCACACCAGAAGAGCGCGCTGCCTATCTGAAAATGCGCCGTGCTGTTGCTGGCATCACCGATGACGCAGCCGAGACTGACGAAGAACAAGTTGCAGATATGGCGCTGTCGCAAGAGCGCTATGCAGAAATGTCTGCAGCAGAAAACTTGCTACTGACAATAACCGCTAAGGGGGCGGGCAAACTGTCATCCAGTCATGACTATCCGGTTCGCGGGCGCGGCGGCATGGGTGTGGCTGCCATGGACAAAGCCATGCGCGGCGGCGAGATTGTGGCCTCATTCCCAGTCGAATTGGACGACCAGATCATGTTGGCCACGTCAACCGGTCAGTCCATCCGCGTACCAATTGATGGCATATCATTCCGCTCTCGCAGCGCAGGCGGGGTGCGCGTGTTCAACACCGGAAAAGGCGAAGAAGTCGTCTCGGTCGCCTGGATCGCGGACAAAGGTGATGAAGACGACGACCAAGAATAATAACAAGCCGCGCATAAAGCGCGGCTTGTTATTATTGAGGTACCTATGAAACAGGTTTTGGCACTTCCTTTCCTGCTTTTTGCAAACGCAGCTGTTGCAGATGACATGGCACAACAATTTCAACTTCACCTGAATTCCGATTTGGGTGGGGCCGGATCGACGGTAAAAGCCACAGGCTCATTGGCCTATCAATGGTCCGGAGTCTTTCTTGGTCAGGCGGATATTGGCATGGCCAAACTATCTGAAAGCTCTTCGACGGATATGTCGCTTGGCCTTCACGCAGGTTATGCGTTTTCTGATCAATTCTCGGCCGCCTTTTTTATGGGGTGGGAAGGTATCGATGCGGAAAGCAAAAATTACATTTTCCATGGCGGCGAATTCTCGTTTACCGACGACGATGTGAAAATTCAGCTTTATGCCCGCAAGCAGGGCGAAAACTTTCCTGCATTTGAAAACGTTGTTTTCGGCGGAAACGCATGGATTCACGTCAACGACGGTCTGACATTGGTAGGGCTTGGTGCGTTGATGGACAATGACGAAACCGACCGATTTACCACGCTGATCGCGGCGGGCATCGACTATACATTGCCGAATGGACTGACCCTAAGCGGCGAGCTGGCAACGTGGGAAAAACGGGTGAACTGGGTTCCGAACGCAAGCGGAGAGTCGATCTCGTTGGGTGTGAAATACCAATTCGGCAATCAGGACCTGCTTTTCCCAGACCGCAGCACGATCGGAAACCAATTCGGGACAGACCTTATCCCGGTTTTCTAAGGAAAAGGCGCCAAATGGCGCCTTTTTTATATTCCGTAAATAGCTGAAAACTTTTGTTCGATATAATCCAGCAAAGGTTGCTCGGACGGCTCGAAACCACAAGCGTGTTGAATAGTTTCTCTAGGTCCGCGCAGCCCGCCGTAAACCTGCAAATTGTCACGTAACCATCCAAGCGGCTTTGATAAATCCCCACGCGTCAGATTTTCATCCAGATCAGGCTGAGCCGTGCGCAATGCCTGATGCAAGCACCCGGCGTACACATTACCCAGGCTATAAGTAGGAAAGTAGCCAAACAAACCCAAAGACCAATGGACATCCTGCAAGCAGCCATTTGACGGGTTGTTCACAGCGTACCCGAAATCCGCAAGAAAACGATCGTTCCAAGCGGCTTCCAAATCAGATATTGCCAGATCGCCAGACATCAGCGCCTGCTCAAGATCGAAGCGCAATAAGATATGCAGGTTGTATTGCACCTCGTCAGACTCAGTTCGGATATAACCTTTGCCAACTTTGTTCACAGCTGCAAAAAAGTCGCTTTCGGTCTCGATACCGAAATCGCCAAACGCATCTTTCATTTGCCCGAATAGCCAACCGGTAAAGGCACGCGACCGACCCAGCTGGTTTTCGTAAATCCGGCTTTGGCTTTCATGAACCCCCATCGATACGCCCTCTCCTAAGGGCGTTAGCAGATAGTCTTTACTGATGGACTGCTCATAAGTCGCATGCCCGACTTCGTGAATAGTCGAGTAAATGCAGTTGAATGGATCGGCAGACGACGTGCGTGTCGTGATCCGCACATCAAGTCCCGAACCAGAGCTGAACGGGTGCACCGCTTTGTCGATGCGTCCGTGGTCAAGATCGTATCCAAACGTCTTTGCCAGTTTTTTCGTCAACAGCAGTTGAGCGGCTTCGTCAAAACTGCCCCTGACACCCTTTGGTTCAGGCCTTTCCCAAATCGCATTTCTGAGTGCCACCAATCGTGGCCGCATTGCATCAAACATAGCTGAAAGCTGAGCAGCGGTACATTCAGGCTCATAGTCCTGTAGCAACGTGTCATAGACATCCGCATCGCCTGCAATCGCCTGCCCTTCTTGCTGGCGTAAACTGATGACCTGCGACAACACCGGAAGAAAAGCTGCAACATCCTGATCAGCCCATGCCTGCGCCCATATTCCCTGAGACTTGCTTGTAA
>Ga0181591_10001614_pt1 | contig 19522 bp, 28 predicted proteins | sample 071ome_33_FD_133757 | JGI IMG/M metagenome (GOLD analysis project Ga0181591, IMG submission 133757) | Coastal salt marsh microbial communities from the Groves Creek Marsh, Skidaway Island, Georgia - 071412AT metaG (megahit assembly) | ecosystem: Environmental > Aquatic > Marine > Intertidal...
CTTTTAGACGCTATCTCAAAAAACAGCGCACCGAGTACGCCGGCCATAAAACCAAAAAGAATGATTTGATAGTTCTTCATTGGATACTGTCCTTTTCGTCGCTATGCCAAGTAAATCTTAATGAAAGTATGGGTACACGTATAGGTTCGGGGGAATATATACCCAAGAGCCAACAAAAACGAAGAGTGATAATTTATTAATTGCCATTGATCCGCCATTTGTTGTTTTGGGGGGTTGAGAAAGTAGTGTATTAAAGTACGTTTAATATGACTCGTTCATAATGCATAAACATGTAATTTTTTCAATATTAGAATCTTGGAAAAATTCATACTGATCCAGTTTTCTATATTGAAATATCTATCTGATTTCGAAACCATGTAAGATCCCGAATAAGTTAGCTTTTGGTCGAGAAATGCATCAGGCAACAATAAAAGATTACTGGTATGCGGAAAAGTTTGATTTCAACCGCCCTTTGGTTCTATTAGTCTCATTAATTCTTTTATTGGACTTGTTCTTGAATCAAAGCTCCCCACGCGCTGTCGTTTTATTTCAGCTGTTTTGGTTATTCCCTTTTGTTTCAGGCTTCATCAAGGGTCTTCAACAGAATGGATGGCTTAAAATTGTCCTGACTCAAAATATGTTTAGGTTGTTGATACACAGCTACGCCTGGTCATTACTTTGGATAATTACAGTAGGTAATGACTTTACAGTTGCTTTGAAGAACGGAAGTTTGGCCATGCTGATGTTTCTCTTCGGTGTAGTGGCATTCAAACCAAAAATAATTGGCAGCGATTATTAGGCGTGCCAGCCATTAATAAGCGAAAGTGTTCAATCACAAAGAGGTAAGTTTATGAGTAATTTGATCATTAAAATTCTCAAAGAGAATAAGTCCTTCCTATTGTTTATTTCTCTAATGTTTGTTTTCAGGAGTTCAATTGCTGATTGGAATGATGTGCCTACGGGGTCCATGAATCCAACTATTGTTGAGGGAGATAGAATTCTTGTTAACAAGATGGCTTACGATTTGAGGCTCCCTTTTACAAACATTCAACTGATGAAATTATCTGACCCTGAAAGGGGAGACATTGTTATTTTTAACTCTGATGTCGCCAATAAAAGATTCGTTAAAAGAGTGATTGGGATACCAGGTGACACAGTTGAGTTAAGAGATAATGCCTTATTGATAAATGGCCAAATGCTGGAATATAAAACGCTAACTTCAGATCAGGTTAGCCTGGATAAGACAGAAATTATTAAAGGTGTTGAGCATCTTATTCGAATTAACAAAGAAGGGTCGTCTTTATCTAGTTTTCTTCCAGTTAAAGTCCCTGAAGGAAGCTACCTAGTTCTAGGAGATAATAGAGATAATAGTTCTGACTCAAGAGTGATTGGCCTAATACCAAGAGATGAAATTATTGGCCGAACCAAAAGCGTGATCCTTTCATTGAATTACCAGAATTATTTCATCCCCCGTGCAGATCGATTTATTCATGCTCTTTAAATTAGAGGCAGACAGACTTAATTGGATCAGAAAGCAAGTAGAGCGAATCCAATGGATAAGGCCATGTAGATCCGGTGATTTTCATGGCTATGGTCCATATACCGTTCAGGCAAGCTCGGACGGTTGGTTTTATGGGGTTGAGAATATGGTGCAGGCCTGTTTCTGGCCTAAATTATGGGGCAATCTGGATATAGTATTTATGATTGCCCGGATTCAACGCAATAAGAAAATAATGAGGGCAATGCAGCGTGGATGTTTATAGCATTGTTGGTTTAATTGGTTCCTGCCTTTATCTTACTTCATACTTTTTATTAGTGAAGAAAAAGATAGATGGCAACGGATTCAAGTACATAGCAATGAACGGCCTGGCAGCATGCCTTGTGCTTGTAAGTTTAACAGAGCACTACAATCTACCTTCAGTCATCATTCAAGTAGCTTGGATGATCATTTCATTTTTTGGTTTGTATAAACTATGGAAAAATAACGGTTGGAAAATTATCTGATTCAGCTGTTTATCAAGTCCATGCCATGTTATTTCATATCGCCATCATCCATGACGGCAACACAAGAGTTCCTTATCGTTGATAGTTGAACAAGCACTAGCCCAGCAAAGAACTACTAATGCTATAAATTCCGAAAAGTGAAAACGCTATCATGAATACGAGACGGAACTTTTTAGTAACAAATTTATTGATGAGTAATAGGCCAATACTGATTGCGGCCAGGGCGCCTATTGATTTTATCACCAAAGAATTTGGTTGCAGAGAAATAGCGGGCAAGAATATCGGAATCAAAAATGCCAAGCCTAAAATTAAAGTGCCAAGGGCAAGTGCAACTGGCGGTTTATAATTATATTCCTGCGTTGTTGTATTGTTAGCATTAGTGCTTTGATCGTTCATGGGGAGTACTCCTAACTATCTTTATGCTTATCTATTTAACATTACACTTATAATGTTAGGCTTATCTTCTTTGAAAATGGAGCTTCGCATTTAGTAAATGAAACTAGCGTAAATGCTGGTGCATTTAACTCCAATCCTTCAGGCTCTGTTTTGTAATTGACGCGCCAATCGGAGCCTTCTTCAACTGCAAAAACTGAAATAGAATCAAGTGACTCTATATTCTTTAGTCGCATTGATGATTCAGGAGTCCAGCTAAAGTTAATCGTTGGATTTTGATCATCTTTACACTCTGGTCGACTAATAAGTATTCCAGTGCTTTTTGGTAAGATCAGGAGGTCTGACACTACGATTGTCTGAGGTGCATCGCTATTCTCTCTGAGAATATTTGTAAACGTCTTTGATTCTTCATAGTTCTCAATAAGGGTCTTTGAAAATCGATCAGATAACATTGAATGCATCCCGAATGCACCTAAGAAAAATCCGATTAACAAGCAAAATATAACGGTTGTAGCTTTCATAGAATTGTTCCCAAATTGTAAAAGTCCAAAGGGCCAGCGTGATCCAGACCCTGCTATTTCTAGGCTTAAAATACAGAACGCTATTAGTTATTTCACAGTCTTAATAAATGTTGGTGATACTCCCCAATGAACTGAAAAACCTTAGATTTTGTTTTGGGGTTTTAGTTACGCAATTGATGATTGAAATTGCTGGATAAATAAATGAATAAAGCGGCTCATAAGAACCGCTTTAAGTAGCTATTAAACTAAATTTTAAAGTATGACCAGTTTGTCATTAATCCCTGCTCATTAAGCTCGTATACGCTCTCCCAGTTAGGATTTGTATCCGGGTCATCTGCTAGGTCAGGTAAATTTTCATCAATGCAACCTGCAAGGATAGACATAGGTTGGTTTCGAGATTCTTTGCGGAAAGCTTTACCTACAAATAAAGCTCTAACACCAAAAGTCGGAATAGAAACCACCTTGCCATTTACTTCATAGTTGGCTTCCTGGTTAACGTAAAACGGTGCACGACTTTTTAGCTGGTTGTAGTCCACGCTTACCAAAACAAATTTATTTGTTGCGAGCAGAGTTTGAACGTCAGCGGAAGGCTGTCCCCCAACAATTAGCACCGGGGAATTACCTTTTTTGGCTTCAGAAAGACTAGATGATTTGACTGTGGCTTTTAACTCAAGAAATGAACTTAATGCTTCAGCGCTTACTACACTGCCACCCCAAGCCAAGATGGTTTGATTTTTAAGCATATCAATATCAATCTTGACAGGTTTTTTGTTGTCTTTCTTGACCCATTTATCCCAGAAACGAACTTTCTCAGAGCTCGCAGGTTTGAAATTTCGAGGGATTAATAAATGCCCTGTTTCAACATGGAATCCGGCGATGATCTTTAATCGGTTATTGTTAACCTTGTTAGGGTTTCGTTTGTGGTAATACTGGAGAACATCTTCCTGTACAAGGCCCGCATTAAATGTCTTGTTTCCCATGCCTACAAGATTTTCGACAGAACCTTTTGAGTTCACATTGTTTAGTTGTTTGTCTGCAATCGATTCATCGCAGTAAGTAATAACATCATTAACCATGTTGCTATAGGTGTTATTATTAGAGCCTGAACCAATTTTAAATTCAGATTGAGCAATCGAACTCGAGGCAAATAAAATGGAGGCTAGAGCTGTGCCAATTAAGCTAAATTTTTTCATGCGTTATCCTTCAAATGAAAAATGTTTTGGGGGTGTTAAATTTTTAAACGATGGGAATTTTTAGAACATATCATTCTCATAGGCTGAGCTAGGTGCCTCGCTTTGATCTTCAGCTGTATCTGAATCCAAAACTGATAGAAGCCCTACCAATGCCATTAGAACAACCAAAACCAGAATTATGATTCGTTGAGTTTGTGTTGTTTTTGACACGGATGTTGGTTCATCATTTCCTTTGTTATTACTCATCTTCTGCATCCTTCAATAGTTGTTCTAGATCTCGAGTTTGATTTTCGATTGTTGCCATATTTGAATGGTAGTCAGTAAGGATTTGATCAAAAGCTTCAGAGCACAGCATGTCATCTACATCTTTACTTCCAAATGAAGATAAATGCAGGTCAATATCTTGGGCGGTTTCATTGAACTCCTGCATGTCTTTAAATTCCGAGACTTTATCTTCGAATTTTTTGTTCTCTTTTCTTTTGAAATCGCAAACCTTTTGAAGATTCAAATAGCCCTTTTTACGAGCGTCAAGAATGCGTTGCTTTTTCTCGTGTAACGGAGAGGATGAGTCCGAGCTGTCGAGCTGCTCTTCAAGTTTAAGAACTAGCCCTCCTACCTTATCTCGAACAGAAACTAGTCGATTATATTCATCCGAATTTTTTAAGATTTGACGTTGTAACTGGCTCATGTTGTTTTTTCGAGCTTCGTTGACCATTCGCTTGAAAGCTTCGTTCGCAATTTTTTGGCGTACATATAGGTCGTTGGCTTTAATGAATCGAAAACCGTATAACCCGCCAACAGTCGCACCAGCTAAAACAACAAGGGTTGCGATTCCAGATAGTATTTGTAGAGCAAATAAACCGGTAACAAAGACAAGTCCAGTCGCAGCTAGACCAAAGCCCACGTTACGTTTTACGGTAGTGATTTTTTGATTTGCAAAATCTTTGATGGCAACAACCTGAGGGTTGTCTTTCATTGAGAGGATTTCACCACTCATGACATTATTTGATAGCGTTTCGCTCACGACATCATCCTTATTTTCGTTAGTACAGTACCTGAATTAAAAGGGGGTATAGCATGGTAGCTATGACATGATTAGCCTCTATTTGTCTTGGGGATTTGTTTAAGGGCCGTAAGACCCTTTGCTTTTTTATAGTTTTTCGGAAGTAGAAAATTTATTCAATAGCAGTTTCTGTTGCATACAGCATTTTTTCACATTATCGATCTGCTGTTGTTGAGCCTTTATTAATCTCAATAACGCGTTCTATGGTTTCTTCGGTGTCATTTATGATGCTGATGTTCGGAGTGGATAGAGGATTAAAAGCTTCTAGTGATTTATCGAAATCTTGTTTTAATTTCCCTCCCGCTTCATGTGGCATAGCCTGTTGATGAAGCTCATCGATAAGTTCCTGTTCAGAGCGCCCTGGTTTATTTTCAAGGTTCTTCAGGCTTTGTTGAATTCCTTTATCAGCCTCATACCATGAGATTCCGAGGTTAATTGAAGAGTTAAGACGATCTAGCAAGCCAATCACAGCGAGAATAGATGTTACAGAAAACAATAATAGTGCAAGTTTCTTGAAACCGAATAGAGCCAGAATTTTAGCCAAAGGTTTCAATGGTTGAGAAAGATCAGAGTCTAGTTGTATTGATGATTTGTTCGAGGAGTGCTTATCGGAAGGTTTGTTTGAAATTGATTTTCTAGTCATGTTCCAAATGGTTCTTAATGATGTGAACGATATAATGGTAGGAACCTGCTGAGAGACCAATATAAACTGCTAAACCAGCCAGAGTTATTGTCATAGAAGTCCATCCCGAATCTAGAGTTGCACCAATTAGTTCGGGCGTCAAATCAATTGATAGTGCAATTGATATGGTCGAGAGCACCCAAACCGGAAAAATCGAAGTTGAAATGGTGAAATCTCTTAGATCAAACATTCTGAGTTCCTTGCTGCGAGGGTTTCAATTAGATTTGAGATCTGTCTATTATTGGGAGGCCCTTTATTGGGGGCTCTTTTACAACAGCTTTAATGTCAGCAAGAACGAGATTGTCGACGATGGACAAATCAAAGGACGGGAACTGTTCTTGAATGGCAATAAAGTCACTGTTACGAAATAGCCTCAAGAATTTAAGGCATTCATCACCCTCTAAAGAGATAGAGAAATCGATTGCTTGTCTGTAGGCATCAATGACTTTTTTGCTCATTGTTTGATCCTTTTACTAGGCAGCCTGGGTCTGTAATAGCTCGTTAGCGACCTCTTCACTGTACGCTACCATGTAGCTCTTTCGTTTAGCATTAAGATCTTTGAGTGCTTGATGAAGCTGAGAGTCATCAAAAGGCCCTTGAACACCTTTTTCAAATTCAGGTAAAACTTCGTTGTTCTTCTTGGTTACAATTAAATAACGGCTCATTGGTAGCTCCTTAGGAAAAGTCGACATTATCTACAGATAAGAAATTTCATCAATACTATGGGATACAGTTAAAATCTTACGTTTAGTTCACCGGGCCCGGGCGCTACATTGATGACAAAATCTCTGGATGATCCGTTGATGTCTTTGTTAGTCAAGTGGGTTTGGTAAACAATCTCTCCGTGGAGAAATCCATCTTTATTAAGTCGTTCAATCATGCGTTTTGATACGGTTCGCCCGTTAAGCTCTCTTAACGTTTTGTCAGGTATTAAACCCTTAATTTTGGGGATGCTTGGGTCTTCATGCCATTGAGCAAGGTTTTCAATAAAGTGCATTTGGGCGTCTGAGAGAACATAAGACATGGGGTGGTCCTTTAATTATTCAATCGGGAATTGCTGAGCAATCTTAAGTACCGTATCCCGCTTAACTGAATGATGAGGGTCTCTATCTTTGATAGCCTTGACGATCATGTTGCAAGCTGTGTCACCTTTGAATCCCTGAGATTTGAGTTCCTGACAAGCAAGGTCGACGAAGTCATTAAGGTTAGCTGTCGAAGGAAGTGAAGATAGTGCGTCATTTGTTTTGGGGAATGTTGAAACTGTTTTCATGGGTACCTCTTAGATGTTAAGAGCTAAGCATCCTCATTCCAGAATTTTTTTTCAAGGGCGCTTTTAAGTTGGAAAACTTTTAATTTTCGATATGGATTAAATTTTTAGAATTCGTACGCTAGTAAGAATATAAATTTGTAAAGTAGCAGTATGAATTCAATTATTGATCTTTCTTCGATTAACGAAATAGCAAATGAATTACTCCCTTCAGGGCAATCTTTTAACGTTACATTAGCTGATCCATCCCAAAATCGCGTATCGGTTACCTACCGAATAAGCAGGATTGATCCACCCATTAATCAAGTGCATTTCACGACTATATACCTTGATGAGTGTGATCTTTGGCATGAAGAAATAGACGGGCAGCATTATGTCGTTAACCGCCCCCTCCTTACCTCAGAGGTTAAAAGGATTTGGGTAGAGAACGAAGAGACTGCAATGGAATTGATTTTTGAAATTTCTCAGTGTGCATTAACTGAAGAAGAGTATGATCCAGCGGAGAACATTAATCCCAATTCTAAACCAAACATTCGCCCTCTAGTGCTCTCAGGGGCGTTTCTAATGACATCCATAGGCTTTCATTACATAATGAGGTCTATAAGTATATTTTTTGGTGGAGTGGGCTAAATGGACCCAGTGTATTTATTTCTTATTGTTCCGATCGTTGCGCTGTTGATATTGATGATTAAGATGTCTAAACATTTGATGGGGACGAGTCAAAATCCACAAACACAACAAGATAAACTGATCAGTTTAAATCCCGTTAGCTACCGCACCGACCTTGATATTTATAGTACGGCCATTCAAAAATTACTCACTAGCTCAACGCACGATGAACTTCAGAATTCAAAGGAATATGCTCAGAAAACACTAGACATGATTGAGCGCCGTAAGGCCGATACCTTAAAATCAAAATAGTGATCCCTTTAAATTTGTGAAGTCAAACACAGTTGCACAAAGGCCTTAGGCAAGCCTCTTAAGTTAGTGATAATCTTAAACCTATATTGCATAGTCGGTTAGCTTTATGTCAGCCTGATTCAATTGCAAATCCCCAAAACAATATAGGTTACTATCATGAAGAAACTTGCTTCGTTTCTGATGCTGCTTTTTGCCATCAATACTCAAGCTCAATGCCCTCCTTCGCCTGATATCTTCAACTCAGACCTATCTCTGGCAGTTAACCAAAAGAAAGCGTACTCAGCTTTACTTGAATTTAGTTATTGCGCACGACAGGCATATATTCGAGCCAATATGTTTGATTCGGGCTCTGATATTCAAAGCTCTTATCAAGCAAAAATTCAGCGAATGATGGATGACTGGAATGATGTTGATTACAACTTTATTCGGACGCCGGACGATCTATTCATAACCATCAATCTAGCTGATGTAGCTTACCAGTCAGTGATCTTTCATGGTGGTAATCACCTAGCTACAAACAAGCTTCTAAATCGGATGGGGCATCAGCTGATGAAATATGTAGATATTGAGCACAAGGCCTACAGCTTAAAAAGCTTTTATGCGATCGGTCAGATAGCTGCTGTAACTCAGGACGCCAACCTTCAACGATTCTTAATTCAGAAGCATCCGGAAATTGAAATGATGTTCTCTGCGGATAGTAATAGTGAACCAGGCCTTTTTGATCTTTATAGCGATCTGGTAACCAAATTTGATGAACAAATAATAGGTGCCGGCAATTTAGTAGCAGAGGTGGCGTATGAATAAGTATCTGATCGTAAGCGAATCCTTTGTTGCCAATAAAGACCCAAATTCAGTTGTTGAAGGCGTTGCAAGCTTATATAAGATTGAGGCTTCAAAATTAGCCGGTATAGCGACCTCGCCAACTGTGTTATCTCGAAACATAAGTATCGATGAGGCAAAAAAGTTAAAAACTCGGCTATTTAGTTTGGGTTTAGTAGTTAAGGTTTTCGAAGAAGGTTCTAAGGAGTTTCATGCATTTATAGCGAAACAAAAGCAAATGAAGCTGATCGATGCCATCAAATCCAAAGGGATACCATATGCTGAAAACCCCCTTGGAAACAAGATAGTCAAATATAACTGTCTTAGTATGGCCACTATGCTGGTGGTCCCATTCTTAATGGCAATGTTTGTAGTTGCATTGGCCATAATTGCTTACCTTTATACAACTGAGTGGGTACAGATGGTACCTGGTTATGACTCTGGATCAATAGTTATAAGCACTATTGTTGTGGCGATCCCAACGACCATCTTGTTGTCGATTCTAGGTTTTCTTTGCCTTCCAATTTTATCGACTCCAATCTCAGATGATCGAATCATATTTCGAGAGTCAGAGCAGCCAGTTCTATTTTCTATGATAGAAAACTTCGCTGAAGGCATAGGTGTTAAGCCGCCGCGTGAAATATACCTAGACGACAGTATTTCGGCATACGTTACTCATGATTCATTAAAGGGATTGCTTAAGGGGGAATACTCATTGACTCTTGGTTTCTCATTGTTTAAAACCTTAACAGCCAATGAACTTGCAGTGGTCATATGTCATGAATTAAGCCACATGCAACAACGTTCACGATCCTTTTCTTGCACAGTCCAGCATCAATTTAAGAATTGGTTGTATAAACGATCTCACAATACATACCTTCTAGAAAAAAGTCTCAAAAGCCTATATTCCAGATTCCCTAACCTTATTGTCAGTGCTGTCTTTGGAGCCGGTTTAGCAGGGATTGCATTGTCAAAGCGAATAAATCAGCAATATTTAAAGTTAATTGATTTATCTGATTGCTATGTAAGTAAATTCATGGAATATCATTCTGACGCTTATGCATCAGATATTATGGGCTCAGACCGGGTAATAGGTACATTAAGAAAGATCGATGCACTTGAAGAACATCGTCAATTAATGATAGCTAATTGTCGTGTATTGGCCCTGCAGTTCCATGCTGTTTGTGAAGATTATTTTGAACTAGAAGCGTCGACCTTTCAGTTTGATTCCAATGTTCCAGTCTCAATGGAATCTTCGAACAAGTGGGATACACACCCTTCAACTATTGAGCGCATCGAGAAGGCAGCGTTATATAACAGACAGCCTAAGTGGTCGATAAATTGTAGCGCTGAAAGCTTATTGAACAAACAAAGATTAACTACCAAAATCAACCAACTATTTTTTGATGATCATTTTAGTAAGTTTGAATTGGAGTTTTACAATCCAGTTTCAGTAGAAACCTGGCGAGCTAATTTTAATGAGTTAAAACATAGACACGAACTTGTCGAACGTATTTTTGGCAGTGTTTTTGAGGTAAAACCAGTTAAGCTTCCAGAATTGCTTAATATCAAGTCGAATGATCAGAACCTTCACGTCCCTGAAAAGCTAGTGAATCGTTACCTTAAACTAATAAAGGCATACAACAATAATCCTCAGTTGCTGGGCTCAATTATTTACAATTTGAAATGCGAAGAAAATGACATTGATTCAATGGTTGAATTACCAAACCAAGACGATATAACCATCCAGGCATTAACTAATCGTATAGCTAGTGAAAAGGTTGAATTTGATCATCATCGTATTGCTTTGGGGCGAATAGAGCTTCAGATCATGAGTAATCTCGCAGGTCTTTTGCAATCTATGGAGCCAAAGCTTAGAAGCCAAGTAATGGTCCAATGGCGATTAATCGAATCTATTAATGGATTTGAGAGTGCGTTGCTTGAACTTAGAGAAGATCGCCAGGTATTAGATCTGTTTAGGCGACACTCCACTGAAGATCAGCACAATATGGCTCACTCAATTGAAAAGGTTATTAACCACTCGCGTAAGATCATTGAACGTATTCATGAAAAATCGATGTCAATTCAAGTGGGCCCCGTTCGATTGTCCGCTATTTTGAATGACTTCAGAATAGAGCAAACCAGTTCTCCCGCCGAAGCAGGTTTTAAGATCACACTTTTGCTTTATATGGTTGATTATCAACTACTCCAATGTTTTTCAAACATTGCACAAAGCGTAGTTGAACATCAGGCTGTGAATATTAAGGAAGGTGAAGCGGCTTAATAGCCGCTAAGAAAGTCAATCAATTGTTCTCAAGAAGGCATGGATGCCTCTACTCCAATCCCTAATTGCAGGAGCTAAGTGCTTTATGGTTGGACGTTCTTCATTCACAAGGGTTTTCCCTTCTAATGTTTGAACTACACGGGCAAAAGCGACATGGCTACCGCCATCAAATGCTTCAGTTTCGAACGTAACACTTGGATAGAGTCCAAAAAAGCCCTGTTTCATTTCAATATTAGTAATTGCAGAACTGATGACGACCGTGTCGACGTTGATATTTGGAGTAATTTTAAAAGTGCCTTCGTAGTCGTTAGCATAATCAATCATCATACGATGAGTATCGATAAGGGTTTCATTGCTTATCGGTAATGAATAGATGATTTTTTTATTGTAGAAATGAACGTCGGTCAGTAAATGATACGGGTATTTAGTATCGACCCACCGTCTAACAGTTTCACCTGTAGGGTAAGTTACCTTCTCTATCATTTGAGGCTCTAAATGATTGCCCGTAGGGTGAGAAATGTCGTGGTTAGCACAACCTGAAATTCCGACAAGAGAAGTAAAAAATACCGTATTAATTAGCTTCATGAATTGCATATTGAATCCTTACGTTTTTGTCGATTACGGTTGTTAACAGGCGAATGATTAATGACAACAGAATTAGGTTTAAGAGTTTTTAAGCGTGACTTTGGGTATTTAGCTCGAACCCTTGGACCTAAACTACCTGGATACAATGAGACTCTTACTAATATCTGGCGCATGCTTTGTTGGATTAGTCTCATTTTTCTAACCTCGTGATGTCATCAAGGGTGAGTTTGAATAACTTGGAAACAGAGATGGGAGGAACGTCTTTAATAACTCGATGAGAAAAACGATTAGGATCAGCGCCCTGAGAAAGTGACGTATTGATCCATTGGCAATGCAGATCCTCATTGTTGGTGAAAGGACCATAGGCATATGCGTAGGCCAGGGTTTCACTTGCTATTGATTCACCGGCTAAGGCGGCGTAAGCAATAAGCGTAAAACCATCGGTCTCACATTGCTCTGCCCCAATGCCTTTAGAAATATATCGTCCTGCAAGAAACATCGAATGAGCGTCGCCCTCCATTGCTCTTTGAAGGTGATAAATTAACTCGGAGGAAGCCATCTCGGTCATGCCATGGCGATATTCTAAAATTGGGGTGTATTGCTTTTCATAATAGGCTGTCGCGCTGTAGAGCATGACCATGCAAAAGAATGTGATAAAAGTTCCGATGATCACCGAATTATCAAGCACGTAAGCTTTTACCAAGTAGGGATCATTACTGAAGAACATGGTATATGCCCCACCAATCAACATGAGAGCTAAAAAGACTCCAATGATTACTTCTAAACAATTTCGGCAAATATGAACCTTGTGAGGGTAGTTGGAAGATGGGTTAATTCTCTGAAGCCATTCTCTCAGAATCTCATACTCAGGATTCATTAACATACGACATCCTTGTATTTAGACTGAGTGAATCGGATTGTTGTTTCGACTTGATCCAATAAAAACTGTAAGTCTGTTTCCGGCAAGAATATGGCTCCGAAATACTTTCGCTGTATTTTCTTAGCCTCCTTAGATTTCATCTTCACAGCATGAGCAAGCCAACTTTGAAATAATTCGTGGTCACGAACTTCAGGACTTCCATGGAGGTATATGAGAGCAATTTCTGTAGCCGCATCAGCAACGTCGTTTTTAACAGCAAGAGACAAGTACGCTAGTGCTTTACTCGAAGAACCCTCAAGTTGCTGCCCATGAGCATAAGCGCGACCTACTGAATATTGAGCCAATGGCTCATTTTCTTCATCAGCGCACTTGATGCAGAGCTCTATGTCTCCGGCAAACAAATTGAACCCCCGTTTTCTATTATGTCGAAGAGCGTTCTGTACTTTCATGCTGCTTACAGAAGTTAGGTAAGCAAACCAAAGCATTGCGACAACGGAAAGGAAGCAGGAAACAGTAAATAAAGAGCTATTGTTAGCGGGCTGCTTATGGTCGTAAGAAAACGCCATTAGAAAGGAAATTAACCCAAAAAGAAGCATTAAGCCGAATTGAAGGTAGCGCTGATTTTGCAACTTTTTTAATTGAGTTTGAACTGGTCGACACTGTATAGCCGGGATTATTTTGTGCGGCATAATCGTCTATCTATTTTGTTTTGGGGAGCTTTATTGTAGAACTCTAAATTTCGAAACTTCAATATCGAAACTTAACTATTTCATAAAGCTATAGAACATTAAAAAATAGACGTTTTTTTGAAACCGATGTCGATTTTGAGGATGCTCTTGTGTTAAATGGAAAGTCCCCAAAACAGAAGAGGACATTCATTATGGATGCTGTTCAACAGGGTTTGACTGCTTACAACAATGGCCATTCACAACACTATAATCCTTACCGGAATTGTGAAGGTAAGACTGTCGAATTTTTCGATTGGATAGATGGTTGGCAAATGGGTCTTGAGAACGAAATTGCTCGAGCGCGAACGACATCAAACAATAAATAATGACGGGCGCTTAATTGCGCCCTATTCCTTCGTTACCGGTTAATGCGACGCTAGAATAGTCTAAGAATAAAGTTGTACAAAATAACTGAGTAATTATCTTTCCTATAAAGAAAACTAGCGAATTATCCCCTTATACAAGATCACAATCCTTAATGCCGCGATAATAGTACAAAAAAACAGGGCATAGGATATGAAAAGCACGAAAAAATCTAAATTCTTAAAACGACTCAAGTATTTAAGCATCGCTACCCCTCTAGTGATGTCTGGATGCGGCGTAAATGAACCCATTTTTTCCAATGTAGAATCAACAGTTCTCGACGGTAGTTTTGAGTGTGGAAATATTAGCTATTCCACTCAGAGAACCATCAAAGACCATATTCTAAGAACGGATAGTGATGGTCTTTTGGTTGATGTTGATGTCAGCAAAGAATCAAATTCTGAAGCGTTACATCCTGCCAAGGCTGCTGAAGCAATGCAGCACATCATTTGCCAGGCTGAAGAATCAGCCAAACAAAAAAACAGCAACAAGGTGAACATCCTTGTTTATGTTCATGGTGGTCTGAATAGTTACGGTAGCTCAGATAATCGGGTCCCATTGGCTAATGACATTATGTCGGACGATGAAGAGGCCAGTTATCCGGTTTTTTTATCTTGGCCATCCGGCCCAATCACTACCTGGTGGGAACATACTTTTCGAATTCGAGAAGGGAAAAAGGCTAATCCAGGTGCAGGACTAATTACAGCGCCATTTGTATTCACCTCCGATGTTCTAACCACTGTCGGTAAGTATCCTGCAACCGTTTTTTACCAACTGATCAATGAGAAGGATCGTATAGCTTCAGACAGCGCCCAATCAATCTTGTCTCACTCATGGGAAGATTCTAATGATCTGTTTCCAGCTGGATCAAACAATGGAGATCTAAGGTGCTCAGATAGCACCAGCGCTCCAGTGATTGAGTTAAAAGGTAAAACAAAGGCAAACCTTAGCCAGTACTGCACTGAAGGCGTAGATAGTTTTCTAAGAGGAAGCGGTCAGCTAATCACATTTCCGATTCGTTATACTGCCGGCAGCATATGGCACAGTACTTTTTCGAGTGCCGCCTGGGATAACATGAAGCGGCGCGCACAAAATATCACCTACCCGACTTATGAATTGGATTCACGGTATACCAATGGACTCAATTCTGGTGCGTTCTTCAAAATGTTATTGAACAGGGCCAAATACGTCTCTCCAACGAAAGAATACCAAATCACATTGATTGGCCACAGCATGGGGACCATCGTATTGAACAACGTGCTGACTCGTTATCAAAGTGACTGGGTCGATTCTGATGCGCTGAAGAACATCGTATACATGGCAGGCGCCGCTAACATTGACGACTCACTCAAAGCGTTAAGCCCCGTTCTAGTTGAAAAGGGTAATCGACCTGCACCAAACTTCTACAATCTAACGCTAAACCGGGTGGCAGAGGTATCTGAAACTCATGGTCTAGGTTTTATTCCTACAGGCTCATTGCTAGTGTCCATTGATCAGCATCACGATAATCCAGAACATCCGCTGAAACGAACCATCGGTTCAGAAGTAAATGTTTTGTCGTCCTTGGATGTAATAGATGAGGCATTATCTGAATCGTCCTCTGACAAGGTATTCAAAGCGTTTGACCGGAAAGTAGGATACATGCCAGCCATGCACGGCGATTTTGGAGATATACCCTTCTGGCGACCATCTACCTGGAAACTTGAGGCCACTCAATCACAAGGTATTGGCAACCCCTTCAAGTGTGACGACGATTGTTAACCACAGCAATGTCAGCCTCTGATTAGAGGCTGACCCCCACCTAACCTGAATTCCCACACATAATTCCGGCCTCAGACACAGAACAACCCAACAGCTCCGGCAGGTTATCCATTTAAAACCTAAAAGTACCACTCAATAGCCTTTCGTTTCTGAAGAAATGCCACCCCACAGCCCTACCAACGCAACAAAAAGAAACAAAGCACATCAAAAGTACCACTCAATAGCTTTAAGAATCTGCTTTCTAAAACCCAACCAACCCATCCTCTTCTAAAATATGCACCCACAACTCCCGCACGCGAAGCGGGTGGCGCCGCGCAAAAAGATGAGGAGGGTTAAATTAGATGAAGGTGGTTAATTAGAAGTAGGTCTTGCCGCTTGGAAGGCCCGTAATTGCTGGGCTGAAACGAAGAAACCGAAGGATGGCACGGTTGTTTTAAGATAATCTATCCGCTTGCTATTGAGTGGTACTTTCTAGGTCAGTGATGATTTGATTGCTTAGCTGGTGGGCGAAACGGTGAAGTTAGGCCGTGGCACGGCTTTGGCCATGGAAAGACATCATGCTACTGAGTGGTACTTTTCATTGTAGGGAACCGACACCACGGTTACACATTCCATGTAGGGAACCGAGATGAATCCCCTTGCTAATTCTGGCCATGAATATTGATAGATAGCGGCAAGAAACCAATGGGTTAATTGGAAGAAATGTTGGCGTTCAAAGGAGGGAACCGAAAAATTGGCATAAATGGACTACCCTTCCCCGGTTGAAGTTCGAAGAGGATCCGAGGAGCCCTATAAGAATACGTCTGCTACTGAGTGGTACTTTTAAAAAGGTAAAGAGTGATTGATAAAATCATTAATCGCATATTTTGGTATAGCCTGAACCGGTACAGTTCTGAGAGGCTCGACCTTTCCTATCCTCTCCCAGAAAGTGAGCGCAAGACTTAGCCACCAAGCCAATTAGGATGCCGATCAGAATCATCTGGATAAGGACTTTGAACGATTTTATTAACGGCGAACGCTTATTGTTAGATTCGGAAGGTAGTGAAAACTGGTCATCCTGTAAATCATCGTCAAATGACTCCTCCCTGTCTTTAGGGTATCTGAATTCCTGATAGATAAAAATGAAAGCGAATAAGAGGCCACAAATCGCTAACAAGGCAAACGCAACAGAAAAAAACGTCATCACTGACTCCATTACACAGAATGAATGCAGGGCGCCAATCCAGAAAATCTTGACTTACTATCTCATACTGAGCCGCGGAGCATTCATTTCCGATCGTTCCGGGTTTGTTGCCTACTAGAGTTATTGATCGCTTATTAAAGAAGTTGCGTGTCTTAGTAGCGTTAGAGAAGGCAAGTCGAAGGGCCCTGAAGCAGGAATATAGTGACCTCCCTATTTTAAAGCAATAAGCTGGTTACAAGAATGATACAATGTAAAATCGTGTAACTCATCCTGGTTCACAGTGATAAGCACGAACGATCAGTTGATTAATAAAACGGCATGCATTGCCTGTTATCGATCGCTCATTAGTTTGAGGATCCTTGATGATGGACTCTTTGCTTCTGCAGATACTGGAAATAAACCGTGCTGACTCTGTAAAATTTAACGCCGGATCCACAGAATTGAATGTAAACGTCTGGCCATCAAGCTCAAGATTGTTCAACTTCTTAGACCATCTTTCATTGGACACATTAATAACTGGATTTTGATCGGCTCTTTTTCTCAAGCTTATCGATAGGTCCAGTTCTTTATTAAAAAGAACACTTTGGCCTTGAGAATAAAATGATTCCCAAACGCCATTTACGTCAAGGATCTTACTAGGTTGGGAAGATGCGCTACATTCATTAGAGTCACCTATCGGTTCTATTAGCGACCTGGACTTGTCTATGAGTACATATTCGCCGTCAGATTGAATCATTCCAACAAGAGAAGGTTCTACGTGGCCTAAACCATATTCGTTCTGTGAGCCGAAAGTGAATTGAAAGGGGTTAAATATAGCCCATGTACCAGCTTCACCTTCTATTGATAAGTCAGGAATGAATGATGCAAAATCGGATTCGTCTTCTAGATGTTCTGTCTTACCGAATACGGGAGATATATTGAAATGGCCGATGGTGAAATAGTGAAGATTGACCATCGAAGGTTTTGAAAGAGATTCGAACGTTAAATCATAAATCACATCATCAATACTAGAATCACCGGAAAAAGAAAATTTACAATTTCCGCCTAGCAAATTGCCATTTGAGAATTCAACATTCCCGCAATGGCAGGATTTATTCTTTGATGATTCAAACGTATTACCTACTGCACATACCTTCTTGCCATTTTTGAAACCCGCCAGCCGGCCTACTCCATGAGGGCGACTATTCTTAATAGGTCCGTAATACACAAGTTTATCAATACCTGACAGACGCGAACTAGAAAAATACTCCCACTCCAAGACTGCATCCATTCCTGGAATACTCTGAAACAGGCCTTGATTATCAGCTCGTACATTAGAAATAAACGCCTGATAGCAACCAGCAGCTTCTATCTCATTACATGGTTTAGAGTTCAAAGGATTGTTTCTTGCGATGGTACTGAAATTCAATGACATCGCCTCAAGGACAGACCTCCCTTTAACCTTCACCATGGCATTAATTTGATACGAAGTCCCGGGTTCTAATGAATCTAGACTGATATAAGTGACAGCCTCACTGCCTGGAGGGTAAAAGTGATGCTCAATCGGGCGTAAATCCCCCAACCTATCAGACCTAAATAAACTCCAGTGGACTAGATGGTCGGCGGGGTGGCTTTGCAATAAATGAATAGACGCTTCTGAATTCGTACTGTCCACCAGCAAAAGAGATGGCTTTTTATTGTCATTGAAACTAAAAATGTGGTCTAACGATTTAACTTCAAATAAAACAATTCCGAGCACTAAAGAGATGAATACGACTACAGGGAATGGAGCTACTAACTTACTAATCACGCTAACGGGCAACCTGGCACAAATAACAGCTACAGAACGTAAATAATACCAGATGAAGACTGTTGAAGTATTCGATATTTTGATCTTGCCGACAAACAGCCAATGAAGGTTTGAGACCCTCTAGGTTTAATGCTTTGGCTGATTATCTTCAATAACTATGGGCCAACCCAAATTGGAAAAAGCATTGAACGAAACTATTAAAATTTCATGTTGTTTTTCTTATTTACTTCACGCTTCTTCCAATAAGCTTTAATACCTTCCTTAGGCAGCTGTTGTTCAAGCGAATAGAGAGAAATCAAAGACAAAATTACCAATAAGAAGTCAGTTGCGAAGTGCCCTGTAATCGAAGGAAAAGGCGCCGTGGTGTAGTAAAAGTAAAACGTAACTTTAAAAGGAAGCAGCGCAATCAAAACACCTAAAGTTAAGCGCATACCCTTTAACGGCAAAGAACCGAGCGTTTGGAAAAAAGACTTTGCAACAGCTGTCCTTTCATCACGGCCATCCAAGATAAAACGAATCATACTTGTCAGGCTAGAAGCGGTAATAAACCAACCAATGAATGGAAAGATGACTGTTAGCATTACAACATAAAAAAGATTCTTTTCAGTACTCAAGAAAACCATTTTCTCACGACAAATGAAACTTAATGCTAAAAAACAAATAGTTAAAATCAGCTCAAGTCTATGACTCATAACCAATTTAATTGGGTGCAACATGCCCCATCTCCCACTCCAAACTAGATATTATGTTATACGAAATTTATACAGATACATTTACACTGAACACAACTTTACACAAGCGTAGTTTCCAAAATTGATACTTTTATCGCATAAACGGTCGCAAACCAACTAATAACTGTCCGTTTTTCACTCGCGTTGTCTGACAATTCCATGAATAAATTCTGTTGTTTACTACAAACAAACTCCTACCGCTAAAACCGCCATATCAATTTTATCTTCTATGTGATTTCTTCGAAGTTAGTTTAATTCAACGACTTCGAGACATGAACATTGAAGCTATTGCCCAAATCAGCTATGAAGCTAATTCGGCCGTAATAAGAGCATTCACATCAGATGAGACTCCATC
>Ga0181591_10001618_pt1 | contig 19487 bp, 20 predicted proteins | sample 071ome_33_FD_133757 | JGI IMG/M metagenome (GOLD analysis project Ga0181591, IMG submission 133757) | Coastal salt marsh microbial communities from the Groves Creek Marsh, Skidaway Island, Georgia - 071412AT metaG (megahit assembly) | ecosystem: Environmental > Aquatic > Marine > Intertidal...
CCATACACATAGATTGGCGGGATGATGGGGTCTGGATGACCGGACCCACGATGCATGTTTTCTCGGGCGCGTTCACAAAAAATTTCCTTGAGAGTTTGGGATGACAAAGCCCCCGGTTTTTTCGACCCTTGGCTGTCGCCTTAATGCGTACGAAACGGAAGCCATTCGGGAAATGTCTGCTCAGGCTGGCTTGGGTGACACTGTCGTGGTGAACACCTGTGCCGTAACGGCTGAGGCCGTTAGAAAAGCACGGCAAGAAATCCGTCGGTTGCGGCGCGAGAACCCTGGCGCCAAGCTGATTGTGACCGGATGTGCCGCCCAGACTGAGCCGGACACATTTGCCCGGATGTCCGAGGTGGATCTGGTCATCGGCAATACCGAGAAAATGCAGCCCGAGACCTGGCAGAGCATGGCGGCTGACTTTGTCGGTGATACTGAAAAGGTCCAGGTTGACGACATCATGTCGGTTACTGAAACGGCAGGGCATCTAATTGATGGTTTCGGCACCCGAAGCCGTGCCTATGTGCAGGTCCAGAACGGATGCGATCATCGCTGTACTTTCTGCATAATCCCTTACGGCCGTGGAAATTCACGCTCGGTTCCTGCGGGGGTTGTCGTCGATCAGATCAAGCGACTGGTCGACAAAGGCTTTAACGAGGTCGTTCTGACTGGCGTTGATCTGACCTCTTGGGGGGCGGACCTGCCCTCCAGCCCGAAGCTGGGCGATCTGGTTATGCGCATCCTGAAACTTGTGCCGGATTTGCCGCGGCTTCGGATCAGCTCGATCGATTCGATCGAGGTAGACGAAAATCTGATGCAAGCGATCGCAACCGAACCCCGCCTTATGCCGCATTTGCATCTGAGTCTTCAGCATGGCGATGATCTGATCCTCAAGCGGATGAAGCGCCGCCACCTACGTGATGATGCGATCCGCTTTACAGAAGAGGCCCGTCGTCTACGTCCTGATCTGACCTTCGGGGCCGATATCATTGCGGGTTTCCCGACCGAGACCGAAGCCCACTTCGAAAACTCTCTAAAACTGGTTGATGACTGTGACCTGACGTGGCTGCACGTCTTCCCGTATTCCAAACGTGAAGGCACCCCGGCTGCAAAAATCCCCAACCAGATTGACGGGAACGTCATCAAAGCGCGTGCGTCCCGATTGCGCGAAGCTGGCGACAGGCAGGTTCAAAAGCACCTGCAAAGCCAGATCGGGGTAACCCATCACATTCTGATGGAGAACGCGCATATGGGACGTACCGAGCAGTTTACCGAAGTGCACTTCGACAAACCCCAAGCCGAAGGCGAAATCATAACAACCAAAATCACCGGAATGCGCGCTGGGCAACTGACAGCCTAGGTTCTTCTGTCTATAAATATCCAATGACCCGACCCATCCTATATAGCTTCCGGCGATGCCCCTACGCCATGCGCGCGCGCCTTGCACTTGCGTCTGCTGGTGTACAGGTCGAGCTTCGGGAAATTCTGCTCCGTGATAAAGCGCCCGAGTTTCTGGCGACATCGCCCAGCGGGACTGTGCCCTGCTTGCAAACGGGCGACAGAGTTTTGGATGAAAGCCGCGACATTATGATGTGGGCTTTGGCGCAGAATGATCCCGAGTCTTGGTTGGATATGCCACACGCGGGGCACGCGCTGATCGACATGATCGAGGGTCCGTTCAAGCGGGCGTTGGACCGGTACAAGTATTCCACGCGCTATGATGATGCCGATAAACTGGCTGAACGAGAGATCGCCAGCAGTTACTTGCACCAGTTGGACGAACGGCTGACAGGGCGCGATTGGTTGTTTGGGGACGCTCCGACACTTGCGGACATGGCAATTCTTCCCTTTGTTCGTCAATTCGCAATGACAGATAAGGCATGGTTCGACGCTCAGGATTGGCGTGGTTTACATGCGTGGCTTACATTGTTTCTCGAGTCTGAACGGCTGGCGCAAGTTATGCTAAAGTATCAGGTGTGGAAAGCAGGTGACGACCCCGTTCACTTTCCTTAGCCATTGCGCTTTGGCCTGAATTGAAGAACTGTGTAGGCTGCAAGTCTTTGGGAAATCTAGCAATGAAACTGATCTACAACCCCGCGTCTCCTTTTGTTCGTAAAGTTTGGTTGACGTTGATCGAAACCGGCCAGATTGACGAGGTCGAGTTGGTCAAGGTCGTGACCACCGCCGTTGACACTGCCGAAGATGCGAAAGCAGCGAACCCCCTTGGGAAAATCCCGTCTCTTGTTCTGGACGAAGGCTATGCGATTTACGACAGCCGTGTGATCTGCCGCTATTTGAATGACGGCGCCAAGGCCGAGTTGTATCCTAATGCCGATTTGTGGCGGGTTTTGACGCTTGAGGCGACGGCCGACGGCATCATGGAGGCGGCTGTTCTTATGGTATACGAAGGCCGCATTCGTCCCGAAGATATGGTCTATGCACCCTGGGTTGACGCCCAATGGGAAAAGGTGTCTCGCGCTGTTGCTCAGATCAACGATTCCTTTATGGACCTATTGAATGGCCCGTTCTGCATTGCTCAGATCGCAGTTGGTGCGGCTCTGGGCTATCTGGATTTCCGCCACGATGACCGCAATTGGCGAAGAGACAACCCGGCGCTTGCTGAATGGTATGCTGATTTCGCTCAGCGCCCGTCAATGCAAACGACCCGACCCGACTAACGGCTAGAAGCGCCATCCGATCCCGACATTTAGGGCGTTCGTTAACAGGTGTGTCTCAAAACTGCCGCCGCCGGTTAACGTGCCTGAATGTTGGCTGGCCGAAAACTGATATTCGGCGAAGCCAATCAACGTCTCGGATAGCGCGCGATAGCCGCCCGCAGTCAGTTTCACGGCAGGGCCGGTGATTTGGTAGCCGTATGTTTGATACCCGCCATTGCTCAGCACATCGACGTGCGGGAATGCCAGCCCTAAGCCGACACCTGCATAGGGCGTCAAACCCACAAGACTGTCGGGCCAGCGGATAAACTGGTTCATGGTCAGTAGATTCAAACCGTCCGTGAATTCGAACCTTTGAAAATTGTTGCTACTGCGCGTGCTGTCCTGTGCATAGGATTTGGCGTGGGTAAATTCTAAGCTGGTTCCGAACTTACCTGCCCACTGCGTGACCCTAAAACCATAGTACGGCGGCAGGGTGAACGACTTGCCATCCCAAAGAAACCTATCCGAATAAGTGCCTCCGTCAGGGTGAAATCCACTGACATGTGATGGTTGAACAGTTTGCCATCCGCCATAAAGGCTGATTTCTGTCTCGGCTGAAAGTGCAGAGGCGGCGAATATCGCACACAGGGAAAAAAGAATCGCTTTCCTCAAAATCCGCCTCTTCAATCTGCAAATGCCCAGTTTTCTGTGAAAGTGGGTGTTGTTTTTACGCGATACAACCGCGACACAAGCGCTCGGAAGGGCTTGGGGATGGATTGTGCGCTTTACGCAATGAAATTCCGGCGCTAAACACGCCCTCGGACGGGCTGCGGGGAACTGCGGCCTAAATCTGTATATGGCTGGTTCCGGCCGAAAAAACTTGGAGAAACCTCGTGTCCCACGCAGAAGATCACGAAGGCACCCGCAGAGATTTCCTCTACTACGCCACAGCAGGCGCTGGCGCAGTCACCGCAGGTGCCGCAATCTGGCCGCTGGTCAACCAAATGAATCCGTCAGCAGATGTTCAGGCACTGTCCTCGATCCGTGTTGATATCAGTGGTGTCGAGCCAGGTACACAGCTGACCGTCAAGTGGTTGGGTAAGCCTGTCTTTATCCGCCGCCGTACCGCGGACGAAATTGAAGCAGCGCGCGCTGTTGATTTGGGCGCATTGCCGGACGGCGATGCCCGCAACGAAAACATCGGCGTTGCTACTGCAGCCGACGAAAACCGTGCGCTTGACGAAACCGGCGAATGGCTGGTGATGATGGGCGTTTGTACGCACTTGGGCTGTGTGCCTTTGGGCGACGGCGCTGGCGACTTTGGCGGCTGGTTCTGTCCGTGCCACGGTTCGCACTACGACACGTCTGGTCGTATCCGCAAAGGTCCCGCACCAGAGAACCTTCCGGTTCCGGTCGCAGAATTCGTGGATGAAACCACGATCAAACTGGGTTAAGGAGACGCGAATATGTCTGGTATCCCGCACGATCATTTTGAACCGAAGGGTGGTTTGGCCAAATGGGTCAACACACGTCTTCCGGTTATCGGTCTGATCTATGACACGATCATGATCCCGACCCCCAAGAACCTCAACTGGATGTGGATCTGGGGCATTGTTCTGGCATTCTGCCTTGGTTTGCAGATTGTCACCGGCATCATTCTGGTGATGCACTACACCCCTAACGTTGATCTGGCATTTGCTTCGATCGAGCACATCATGCGCAACGTGAATGGCGGGCACTTTATCCGCTATCTGCACATGAATGGCGCATCGTTGTTCTTTATCGCCGTGTACCTGCACATCTTCCGTGGTCTGTACTACGGTTCGTACAAGGCACCCCGCGAAATCACCTGGATCATCGGTATGCTGATCTATCTTTTGATGATGGCAACCGGCTTCCTGGGCTACGTTCTGCCTTGGGGTCAGATGTCGTTCTGGGGAGCAACGGTTATCACCGGCCTGTTCGGCGCAATCCCGTTCATCGGCGAACCGATCCAGACATGGCTTCTGGGTGGACCCGCTGTTGATAACGCGACCCTGAACCGCTTCTTCAGCCTTCACTATCTGCTGCCGTTCCTGATTGCGGGTCTGGTAATCGTCCATATCTGGGCGTTCCACACCACTGGCAACAACAACCCGACAGGTGTTGAGGTCCGTCGTGGTTCGAAAGAAGAAGCCGAGAAAGATACCCTGCCTTTCTGGCCCTATTTCGTAATCAAGGACTTCTTTGCTCTGGCGGTTGTTCTGGTTGTCTTCTTCGCCGTCGTTGGCTTCATGCCGAACTACCTTGGCCACCCTGACAACTACATCGAAGCAAACCCGCTGGTTACGCCGGCTCACATCGTTCCTGAATGGTATTACCTGCCGTTCTACGCGATCCTGCGTGCGTTCACCTCGGACGTTTGGGTAGTGATGTTCGCCAACTTCATCACTGGAGGCATCATCGACGCGAAGTTCTTTGGTGTTCTGGCGATGTTCGGCGCGATTTTTGTGATCGCTCTAGCACCGTGGCTGGATACGTCTTCGGTTCGCTCTGGCAAATACCGCCCAAGCTTCAAGTGGTGGTTCTGGCTTTTGGCAATCGACTTCATCGTACTGATGTGGTGTGGCGCAATGCCGGCTGAGCCTCCGTACTCGACCATATCGCTGATCGGCGCGACTTATTGGTTCGCTTACTTCCTGGTGATCCTGCCTCTGTTGGGTGTAACCGAGAAGCCTCTGCCGCAACCGGCAACCATTGAAGACGACTTCAATGCCCATTACGGCAAAGCCGAATAAGAAAGGACACTGAGAAATGTTTAAGAAACTCACCCTTTCGGCAATCGCAGCCGTCGGCCTAATGGCCGGCGCAGCGAACGCGGCAGGCGGCGAAGCGCACATCGAGGATTTCTCGTTCTCGTTCGAAGGTCCGTTCGGTAAATACGACCAGAACCAGCTTCAGCGCGGTCTGAAAGTCTACACTAAAATCTGCGCAAGCTGTCACGGTCTTCAGTATGTGCCTTTGCGTACCCTGTCTGATGAAGGCGGCGTAGGCCTGCCTGAAGATCAGATGCGTGCCTATGCGGCACAGTGGGAAGTCTATGATGCCGAGCTTGACGACTACCGTCCTGCAAATCCCACTGATCACTTCCCTGCCAATACTGCCATGGGCGCACCTGATCTGTCGATGATGGCAAAAGCCCGCGCTGGCTTCCACGGTCCGATGGGCACTGGTCTGAGCCAGCTGTTTAACGGCATGGGCGGCGCCGAGTACATTGCATCGCTTTTGACTGGCTATACCGGCAAAGAAAAAGTCGAAGCAGGCGTGACCCTGTACGAAAACACCGCTTTCCCAGGTGGCTGGATTTCGATGGCACCTCCACTTTATGGTGAAGATGTCGAATTTGACGATGGTCATGACAACAGCCTGCACCACGAAGCTATGGATACTGCGGCCTTCCTGATGTGGGCCGCTGAGCCAAAGATGATGGCTCGCAAGGAGACCGGTTTCACCGCCGTTCTGTTCTTGGTCCTGCTGTCGGTTCTGCTTTACGCGACCAACAAGAAGTTGTGGGCGCCTGTGAAGAAGAAAGCCAAAGAAGCATAATTCTGGAAACAGATAAGATTTACGAAAGCCCCGCCTGGTTGGTGGGGCTTTTTGCATTAGTGTCCAAGATATTCAGCTAAAGCCAGCGGAGGGTTATTCAACAATTCATCAGTCTTGAATGGCCCGGCTGCCGAATTTTCAGCCACAAGCAGGGAAAGTGGGGCAACCGCTCGGGCATCCTGCGGGTCGTGTGTGATCATCAAAACGGTCGCGTTCTTTTCTTCTGCGACCTCTCGCACCAGTTTCAGCATTTCGGATTTTAACGCCGGACCAAGGGCCGAGAACGGCTCGTCCAACAGCCACAGGCATTTGTCCTGCAGAAGTAGCCTTGCAAGGGCGGCACGACTGATCTGGCCGCCAGAGAGTTGTGATGGTTTGCGGTTTGCCATCTCCTCAAGGCCTACGCGGATCAGAACTCGCTCGACGGCTTGCCTTTGCTCTTCTGACAGGCGGCTTTTCTGGGTCAGCGCCAAGCCGACGTTTTGGCCGATGGTCAGGTGCGGAAAAAGGTTGTTGTCCTGAAATAGCATCGCCACGGGGCGTTTGCCGGGGGGTAGATCGAAAAGGGGTGTTCCGTCCCACGAGATGTTGCCCGATGCCGATGGCAAAAACCCTGCAATGGCATCAAACAATGTGGACTTCCCCGTACCCGAAGGACCGATAACGGCAGTAAAGCTATTTTCTGGCAAGGTCAGGTTCGCTTCTAGCCGAAATGTTCCTTGCTGAAGGATCAGGTTTTCAAGTCGAAGTGCCATAACGCCCCCCTTTGTCAAACAGCCAGAACGCGCCAAGGCTCAGGATAAGCAGAAGCAAAGCAGCACCGCCTGCGGCATCCATCTGATAGGCTCCCATCAGGCGGTACATCTGTAAGGGCAGAGTTGCCCGTTCAGGATCGGCAAACAGAATGATCACCCCAAGATCACCCATCGACAGGGCGGCGGCAAGACCGGCCGAAAATCCAAGCGGGCGCCGAGTGCGTGGCAGGTAGAGCCACCGCCAACGCGACCAGCCAGTCAGATTCAGCATGTCGGCAGTGCGACCGTAATCCGCCTCGGCCTGTTCCAGCGCGGGGGCTATGGCGCGAACGGCGAAGGGCAGGGACATCAGGGCGTTGACCACGCAAGTTACCGGCAAGGCCCATTCGAATGGGTTGGTATAGGGTTGCAGGATCAAAAACAGTCCGGTGCCGAGTACCAACGGCGACAAGGCAAAGCCTAGCAGCGCTACAGTCTGTCCTTGTCGAACAGATGCTAAAGGCAGCGCGAAAGCGATACACAGAGCAGTCGAGGCGAGAGCGACTTGGATGGAGTGCAATGCGGCCACCCAAACCGAGACGGGCAGATCGCCAAGCCCCAGCGCGCCTCGCAAGATCACAGAAAGAATAGGCAGCAATAGGAAAAGGGTTACGATCAGTATGACCAAAGCGTCAATTCCCTTGGATGATAGCGATTTTCCATCCCATCGCTGCGTAGAGCGACCTTGACCGATATCGCTCGTCAAAGGGCCGAGCAAGCGGAACATAGTCAGTGAGGCCACCCCTACCAACGCCAATTGGACCAGTGCTAGTGTCGCCGCTTTCCCAAGGTCGAAATCGAAACGAAACGCCTGGTAGATTGCCAGCTCCACGGTTGTGGCTTTTGGGCCGCCGCCAAGTGTTAGGGCTGCGGCAAAGCTGGAAAGGCAGACCACAAAGATAACCAGAAACGCGCCCGGAACCGTTTTGCGCAGCATCGGAAATTCGACGATCTGGAAGAGCGCACGCGATGACACCCCAAGTTGGGCTGCTAGACGAAAGCGCTCGGCGGGGATGTCATTCCAACCTTGCAGGATCAGTCGGGTGGCCAAGGGCAAGTTGAAGAATACATGGGCCAGCAATATCCCGTGCAGGCCGTATACACTTAGACGTGGTAGACCAAAGGTCATCAGAATCTGACTGACCATGCCTTCACGCCCAAAAACAGCTAGAAGGCCTAGGATGGCCACGATCACGGGCAGAATGAACGGTGCGCCAAGGATCGTGACCAACGTATCCCGACCGGGGAACTGGCGACGCGAAAGGGCACGTGCGGTGGGAATCGCCAATAGACAGCTTAGCAAGGCAGACAAAAATGCCTGCCAGACTGTGAACCTTAGCGCGGACCATTCGGCCGCGCCAAGTGACGCGCCGCCTCCGGCGCGGTAAAAAACCGCCGCCAAAGGTACAGCGACAAGGGCTGTGACCAGCCCTCCGATGATTATTGCAAAAGGGCGCGACGCCATTCTTCGATAGCTTCTGCGCGGACTGCTTCGGCTTGGTCTTCGCTTAGGAAGATCGCCTTTTCAGGCGCTGGTAAGTTAGCGAACACTTCAGGCCATTCGGATGGACCCTGTGCTGACGGGTACGAGAAGTTCGTCATCGGAATTGCGCTTTGGAACGCATCACTCAGAACAAACTCCATGAATTTGTCAGCGTTTGGATTGTCGGTAGTCGACATTTTAGCGACAAGTTCGAAGAACCCGTAGTGACCTTCTTCAAAAATCGCGGCCTTCTTGGTTTCGTCTTCCTCAAACGCGATGTGGTATGCGGGCGAGGTGTTGTAGGACAGAACCATTGGCGCTTCACCATCGGTGAACAGACCGTAGGCTTCTGACCAGCCTTTGGTCACAGTCAGTATTCGCGGCGCCATATCGGACCAGAACGCTTCGGCCTGGTCGCCGTAGACGGCTTTGACCCAAAGCACCAACGCAAGGCCAGAGATTGAGCTGCGAGGGTCTTGGATCACAACCTTCTGATCTTCCGGCATGCTACGCAGGTCTTCAAAGCTGGCAGGCGGTGTGTTGATCTTTGTGGCGTCGTAGATGAACGATACATAAGCCCAGTTGAACGGCAGGAACGTGTCGTCTTCCCAAGCGATCGGAAGCTCTAGCTGGCCTTTATCCTGACCATGCGGGGAAAACAGTCCGGTTGAACGCGCCTTGGCTGTGACGTCGGTGTTAAGGCCGATGACAATATCCGCGCGGGTGTTTTTGCCTTCCAGCATGATGCGGGGCAGCAAGTCGCCGGGCAGGAACTCCATCTCGCAGCCACAGCTTTCTTCGCAAGCGGCTTCGATGGTTGGGCCGGGGCCCCATTCTGATGTGAAATAGTCCGGCGCGTAGACGGTCAAAGTCTCGGCCTGTGCCACCGCGGTCGTGGCTGTCAGAATTCCCGCTGCAAGTAGGTACGCCTTCATGGCAATCTCCTATTTTGCGGCAGATGGGCAAGATTGGAGATTGTCCAGACCTTCCCTCCGCCGGTGTTAACCGGTTCAGGTTCAACGGGTTCGCTTTCGCATCTCAGCCTGATGGCTCCCCGAGGTAGGACTCAAGTAGCGCCCGAACAGCCTATGATCAAGGAAAATCGCTTGAGGCTACTGCCCCCTGCCTTTAGACGGAATGACAAAGGAGAGCCGCCAATGAGCATGAACAGCTTCGGTCATTTGTTCCGCGTCACCACTTGGGGTGAAAGCCACGGGCCTGCATTGGGCGCGACGGTGGATGGCTGCCCTCCGGGTGTTGAGATCAACGAGGCGATGATCCAGCAGTGGCTGGACAAGCGCAAACCGGGTCAGAACAAGTTTACCACGCAGCGGCGTGAACCGGATGCCGTGAAGATCCTGTCTGGTGTGTTCGAAGGCAAAACCACCGGCACTCCAGTTCAGTTGATGATCGAGAACACCGATCAGCGATCAAAGGACTATGGTGATATCGCCGAGAAGTTCCGACCGGGTCATGCCGACATCACCTATTGGCAGAAATACGGCATCCGCGACTATCGCGGCGGCGGGCGGTCGTCGGCGCGGGAAACGGCGGCGCGTGTTGCAGCCGGTGGACTGGCGCGTGAGGCGATTAAGACGCTGGTGCCGAATGTTGAGATCAAAGGCTACATGACCCAGATCGGGCCCCATAAGATCGACCGTGAGCGGTTCGACTGGGATCAGATCGACCAGAACCCGTTCTGGACACCGGATGCGGTTTCGGCAGGCGAATGGGCGGACTATCTGGATGGTCTGCGGAAGACAGGCAATTCTGTTGGTGCAGTTGTCGAAGTGGTCGCCAAGGGCGTTCCTGCAGGTCTAGGCGCCCCCATTTATGCCAAGTTAGACACTGATCTAGCCGCTGCAATGATGTCGATCAACGCCGTGAAAGGCGTCGAGATTGGCGAGGGCATGGACGCCGCTTGTCTGACCGGTGAAGAAAACGCGGATGAGATTTTCATGGGTAACGATGGCCAGCCGGTTTACTCGTCCAACCATGCTGGCGGCATTCTGGGGGGTATTTCGACTGGACAGGATTTGGTGGTGCGCTTTGCCGTAAAGCCGACCAGTTCGATCCTGAAAACTCGCCAGACGATCACCAAATCAGGCGAGCCCGCCGAGATCATCACCAAGGGTCGCCATGACCCCTGCGTCGGTATTCGCGCCGTACCCGTGGGCGAGGCGATGATGGCGTGCGTGATCCTCGACCACCTTCTTTTACATCGCGGTCAGGTGGGCGAGAACCAGGGCAAGATCGGTTAAGAGGTTGCCGCCTCTAACGCTGTGTCCATCAACGTTTTGATGTCGTCGCGCTTCGTGCCAGCTACGATGCGACCCAGTTCCTCGTCGCCTTTTAGAACGATCAGAGTGGATCGACGCGGGATTTCCAGATCAAAGGTAATGGCTGCGTTTGAATAGGCATCCCAGTCGATGTTTACAAAAACCACGTTCTCCAAATAGGCAGGGTTTTCCTCCATCAGCGCATCCATACGACGGCGCTGGACCTTACAGGTACCGCACCAGACGGCGTGAAAGTCTAGAAAGACTGTTTTTCCTTCGGCTAACAGGTCATCGACCACACCTGGTCGGTAACTAACCCATCTTGCGTCCTCGGCCGCAAAGGCTGCGACTGGCATTAAAGTGGCAAGAGTGGTGGATTTCAAAAAGTCACGGCGGTTCATTTGCGGTCCTTTCAGGTCAAATAGAATAGGAAAGATCGATCAGCCAGTCGGGCATCATATCCAGCAACCAACCTTCGACGTAGTGGTTTAGGCGAAACAACAGGAAAAGGCCGACAAGCACAAAGACCACGCCCATGATTTTCGGGGCGGCAGTGGCGATGCGCATAATGGCGGCGCGGTTGCGATTGATCAGGCCTTGGGCTCCGTAGCCGATCCCGATAATTAGGGTCGAAACACCCAGTGCATAGCCCAGCATAATATAGCTGGCGAATCCCAGATTGGTTCCCTGACTGGCCAGAGCAATTGCGCTTCCCAAGGTCGGTCCGATGCAGGGACTCCAAACCGCGCCCAGTAAAAGCCCGCCCAGAAACTGTCCGCGCAGGTGCGTTTGGTCGAACTCTCCAAGCGTTGCATCCGCTCCAGCTGCCACGCCCGAGGTCGCCATGGCAAACCGTCGCTGCGCGGCGGGTACGAACATTACCAAGCCGAAAAGCACTAACAACACAGCGCCAGCGTCAGCGACCATCGCGGGCGTCAGACCAACCGCATATCCGAACGCGGAAACGCTTACGCCCAAAACGACGAACGACAGGCTCATCCCCGCGGCCAGAGCCAATGGCCCCAGTCGGTTTGTGTGCAGCGCACCGGACAGAACCACCGGCAACACCGGAAGAACGCAGGGGTTAATCAGGGTCAGCAACCCAGCAAGATAGGCGAAAACGAATTCCATGCGGCGACAATAGCCACGTCGTTTGGAAGGTCACTGAACAAAGCCCTGACGGCAGATCAACTTCACGTGGGTTTTTGTTTCGAAAGTTGCACGGCCAAAATACCCAACGTGATGATAATCACCCCGATCACGTCGGTTTTTCCAAGCGACTCACCCAGAATAAGTGCGGCCACCGAGACGCCAAAAAACGGGTTAAGAAAGTGGAAAGTTGCCGCCTTGACGGCGCCAATGCGTTGAACCAGCTTGAACCATATCCATGTAGCCAGCAACCCAGGTGCCAGAGTTGTATAGGAAAAGGCCAACACCAAAGGCCAAGTAAAGTTGACATGCACGTCCTCAAACAACACGGCTGGAACCGCCAAAACGGCCGATCCAACCAGCATTTGAAGACCGACGATCATCATGACGTTTCCGCCCGACGACGCTCCGCGCATAATCATTGTTGCGGTTGCCAAACCCATGGCGCCGATGATGCAAAGCCCGATTCCTAAAGGATCCACTCCGCCGCCCAGACGGGACCCCATGATCAGGATCACACCTAGGAACCCGGCCACCATGCCGATCTGACCCAGTTTGGGCAGGGTGTCCTTGAAAATCACCCAACCCGCCAAAGCAACCAGCAAAGGCATGGACGACGCGATGATCGACGCTAAAGACGCCTCGATCCATTGCATCGCTACAAAGTTCAGCCCCAAATACAGCGCGTTTTGACAGATGCCGAATACAAGCGTTGCCTGCCACTGAGCGCGGGTCAATTTCCATGTTTGGCCCATCGCTTTGGCGATTGCCACGCCGATAAGCCCTGAAACCAAAAATCGCAATGCCAGTGATGCCACGGGCGATGCATCCGCCACAATGATCCGTGCCGAAGTGAAGGCCGAGGACCATATAAAGGCAAACAAAAGCCCCATGCTGATGGCGCGAATATCCATGATCTCTCCTGAAATGAAAAAGGGCCGCTTTACGCGACCCTTTCCCAAAAACTGAACAAGTTCAAGCTTAGCCGTTGACGCTGTCTTTCAGCGCTTTCGCGATGGTCATTTTGACAACCTTGTCGGCTTCTTTCTTGATCTGCTCGCCGGTGGCTGGGTTGCGCACCATACGCTCGGGGCGCTCGCGGCAGTAGATTTTGCCGACGCCCGGCAGAGTGACTGCACCGCCAGCCGAAACTTCACGGGTGATAATCGATATCACTGCATCCAGGGCCGCGCCTGCTGCTTTTTTGTCTGCGCCCATTTCTTCTGCCAGAGCGGCAACGAGTTGGGTTTTGGTCATGGGTTTTGCCATTTTATTGCTCCTTACACTGCCCCTGTTGGGCCTCATCTCGAGCAGTTAACTGCATGTATTAAGTAAACACAATAATTTGTGGGCGATTTTCCTTAAAAAAGCGCATTTTGATAGGCTAACTTGGGGTTAAAGGAAGGCTGTTTCCTCAAAACTGCGCAGTTTTCGGCTGTGAATCCGCTCAAGTGGCATCTCGCGTAGCATTTCCATGGCCCGAATTCCGATCATCAGATGGCGTGAGACCTGAGTTTTATAAAAGTCGCTGGCCATACCCGGCAGTTTTAGTTCGCCGTGAAGGGGTTTGTCGGAAACGCAAAGCAAGGTGCCATAGGGTACGCGAAACCGGAAGCCGTTTGCAGCGATCGTTGCGCTTTCCATATCCAGCGCGACGGCACGAGATTGCGACAACCGTTGAACTGGTCCGGTTTGATCCCTTAGCTCCCAGTTCCTGTTATCGACCGAGGCAACGGTACCGGTTCTCATAATGCGCTTTAACTCGAAACCTGACAGCTCGGTCACTTGTGCGACTGCTTGTTCAAGGGCGATTTGGATTTCGGCAAGGGGCGGAATGGGAACCCAGATTGGAAGATCGTCGTCCAGCACTTTGTCTTCCCGCAGATAGGCATGGGCCAGAACGAAATCGCCCAACTGCTGAGTGTTGCGCAGTCCCGCGCAATGTCCAACCATCAACCAGGCATGGGGCCGCAGAACCGCAATGTGGTCGGTAGCTGTTTTGGCGTTTGACGGTCCGACTCCGATATTCACAAGGGTAATCCCCGACTGGTCACTCCGTTTCAGATGGTAAGTCGGCATTTGCGGAAGTTTTTCAGGATGGGGCAGATCATCCGTTCCGCTAAATATTTCTGAATTTCCGGGTCCAACGAACGAGGTGTATCCACTTTCCGGATCATCCAACATTTTCCGGGCAAAGGCTTCGAACTCTTGTACATAGAATTGGTAGTTTGTGAACAGGACGTGGTTTTGGAAATGCTCGGGTTGTGTGGCGGTGTAATGCGCCAGTCGGGCCAGAGAATAGTCGATGCGCTGGGCTGTAAAAGGCGCTAGTGCGCCTGATCCGTCCGCGTTTTTCACAGAGACCCCGTTAACGATGTCATCGTTTGTCGTGTTCAGGTCGGGAACATCGAATACATCGCGCAAGTTGAACTGTGCTGCCCCCTGCTGAGGAACCGAGGCGCTTTGATCGCCAGAGACAGCGAAATGTAGAGGGATTGGTGTTGACGACAGACCTACAACAACCGGTACCTTGTGATTTGCGATCAATAGCTTCAATTGCTGGGTCAGATAATTCTCGAACAAGTCGGGGCGGGTAATAGTTGCTGAATATTCACCTGGTTCGGACACATGACCAAAACTTAGTCGACTGTCGGTGACGTCAAAGGTCTGCGAGGTGATACGCACTTCGGGGTAAAAGGCCCGATAGCGCACCGAAGGATGACCTTCTTCCAAAGACGTTTGAAACATTTTTTGTAGAAAGCCCGTGGATTGGGCATACAGCTCTTTTATTCGCGCAACGGCGCGTTTTGGGTCGGTGAACTCTTGCGGCGCCGGTGTTTCGGGGCATTTGGTAGGTAGAGAGTCGATCATTGGAATTATTAACCTGCTTTTTATATCCTCGAAGTGTGCCGCTTTTCGCCCTCGACGCAAGCCCCGACCAAAGAACCCCTTGTCAGAAATCAAAACAAGGGTCATTTCATAGGGTATGACACACCATTTGCTTTCTATCGGTCACGGCTTCACAGCCAAGGTTTTCGGCTCTTATGTTGCAGAGCGGGGCTGGATGGTTGCCGGCACAACCCGGTCGCAAGAGAAGACGAAAACGCTGTCCGCGATGGGCGTACACCCCTTCGTCTGGCCCGGAACAGATCTGAGAGATGCCATTTCGCAGGCGACCCATATTCTTGTTTCGGCTTCTCCGGATGCAAATGGGGACCTGTTCTTGAACGAATATCATGATGCCCTGGTCGCGAGCGAACGGCTGGAATGGATCGGCTATTTGTCGACGACCGGTGTTTACGGTGATCATGGCGGTGCTTGGGTGGACGAGGAGACAGTCGTTGATCCGTCAACGCGCAGAGGGCAAGTCCGCGCCAATGCGGAAAAGGCTTGGTTAGAGACTGATTTGCCGGTTCACGTGTTCCGTTTGGCGGGTATCTACGGGGTAGGTCGGGGTCCGTTTGCCAAACTTAGGAACGGAACGGCACGGCTGATCCGCAAACCCGGACAGGTCTTCGGCCGCATTCATGTCGATGATATTGCCCAATGCCTTTACGCATCAACGCAGCGCCCTAATCCGGGTAGGATATACAACATTAGCGATGATGAACCCGCGCCGCCGGAAGACATCCTGTCCTATGCCGCAAACCTGCTGGGTATGGACCTACCCGAAGAGGAAGATTTTGAAACCGCCGAGATGAGCCCTATGGCGCGCAGTTTTTACGCCGAGTGTAAACGTGTGCGTAACGACCGGATGAAATCCGAGCTTGGCATCACACTAAAGTATCCTGGGTACCGCGAAGCTTTGGATGCCATTTTCAAAGAGGAATTGGGTTAAGCGCGCGTTTGGCTGTGAACTTGCGCCACGCCCAGAAGGTCCAGTACCTTTGCTTCGATATGCGCGGCGTCCAGTTTGGCAGTGCGGTACATATCCTGCGGTGACGCGTGATCTATGAAGGTATCCGGCAAGAACATTGAGCGGAACTTCAAGCCGTGATCAAAGACGCCATTTTCTGACAGAAGCTGTGCCACCAGACTGCCAAAACCACCAACAGCACCTTCTTCGATGGTGATCATCGCGTCATGATGTGCGGCCAGATCCAGAATAAGCGTCTCATCCAATGGTTTTGCGAAACGCGCATCAGCGATTGTTGGGGTGATACCTTTCGCGGCAAGGGATTCGGCCGCTTTTTTCACTTCTTCAAGTCTGGTGCCGAAAGACAGGATTGCCACCTGCGTGCCCTGTTGCACAATGCGGCCCTTGCCGATTTCGATGGGTGTGCCTGTTTCTGGCAACTCGACGCCCACGCCTTCGCCGCGCGGGTAGCGGAATGCGATGGGTCCTGCGTCATGGGCTGCGGCTGTCGCGACCATATGGACAAGTTCGGCTTCGTCTGCGGCGGCCATCACCACCATGCCGGGCAGGTTGGACAGAAACGCGATATCAAAGCTACCTGCGTGTGTCGCACCGTCGGCCCCGACCAGTCCCGCGCGGTCAATTGCAAAGCGAACCGGAAGTCGCTGGATGGCGACGTCATGAACCACTTGATCGTAACCACGTTGCAGGAATGTTGAATAGATCGCGCAAAACGGGCGCATTCCGCCAGCGGCCAATCCCGCAGCAAAGGTGACCGCGTGTTGTTCGGCAATCCCGACATCAAAGCAGCGCGATGGGTAGCGTTCGGCGAACAGATTAAGACCGGTTCCGTCCGGCATCGCTGCGGTCACAGCGCAGATGCGGGGATCATGCGCGGCCGCTTTTACCAGATTTTCGCCAAAGACTTTGGTGTAACTTGGAGCGTTGGAGGGTGCTTTCTTTTGCTTGCCCGAGACAACCTCGAATTTCGCAAATGCGTGCCCCCGATCCAAGGCGCTTTCGGCAGGTGCGTAGCCTTTGCCCTTCTTCGTCAGAACGTGGATCAACGTTGGACCGGTTGCGCGATCACGCACCGTGCGGAGCACAGGAAGCAGTTGTTCCATATCGTGCCCGTCGATCGGGCCGACATAGGACCAGCCCAATTCTTCGAAAAGCGTGCCCCCGACGGCCATGCCTTTGAGCATTTCTTTTGCCCGCTTTGCCCCTTCGCGGAAAGGTTCTGGCAACAGGCTGACAGCGCCCTTTGCTGCAGCTTTTAACTCTTGAAACGGCTCCTCTGCATAGAGACGCGAGAGGTAAGATGACAAAGCGCCAACCGGCGGCGCAATACTCATTTCGTTGTCGTTCAGGATAACAAACATACGCTTGTTCAAATGGCCAGCGTGGTTCAACGCCTCAAACGCCATTCCTGCGCTCATCGAGCCGTCGCCAATCACGGCAATCGCATCCCCCAAGCCACCATCGCACTGACCGCCAAGATCGCGTGCCACCGAAAACCCAAGGCCCGCGCTGATCGAGGTGGAGCTATGCGCCGCGCCGAACGGGTCATAAACGCTTTCCGAGCGTTTGGTGAAGCCCGAAAGACCGTCTTTCTGGCGCAGCGTGCGAATGCGATCACGACGACCTGTAAGGATTTTATGGGGGTAGGACTGGTGTGAAACGTCCCAGATCAGTTTGTCTTTGGGTGTGTTAAAGACCGCATGCAGCGCGACTGTCAGCTCAACAACGCCAAGACCTGCGCCCAGATGCCCACCGGTTTCTGACACCGCGCTGATGGTTTCTTGCCGAAGTTCATGCGCGACTTGGGTCAGCTGGCTATCGGAAAGACGCCGCAGATCGTCAGGCGTTTGAACCTGATCCAGCAATGGCGTATTTGGACGTTCCGACATCTGCCCCCCTTTCGGGCAACGTTAACTTTTTCGCGCAATAGCGAAGCGGGCGGCTTCCTTCAAGGCTTCTGCCCTGTCTCCGTACACAGATAGGGCGTTTTCCGCCTGTATCACAAGCGCGGACGCACGCTGCTTTGCCCCATTCAACCCCAGAAGCGATACGAAAGTCGCTTTTCCGGCCTTGGCATCTTTGTTCAGACGCTTACCGGTTTCGGCCTCATTACCTTCGACGTCTAGAATGTCATCGGCGATCTGAAACGCCAGGCCCATCGCATCGGCGAATTCGGACAGGGCCGAGATTTGCGACCCCGCCATCCGTGCGCCAGAGCAGGCCGACCAGCGGATCAACGCACCGGTTTTACCTGCTTGCAGAGTGGTAATTTCCGGCAACGTCAGGGGCGAAGACGCTGACTCGGCGGCGATATCCAAAGCTTGGCCATATACCATCCCCGAAGCGCCTGAGGCCTGTGCCAGTGAAAGACCAAGCTCAACGCGGCGATCAGCAGGCAGGGACGAGTGCCCCAAAATCAGCTCGAAAGCAAGTGTTTGCAGCGCATCGCCTACCAGAACGGCGGTTGCCTCGTCCCATTTGCGGTGCACTGTCGGCTGACCGCGGCGCAAGTCATCGTCGTCCATACATGGCAGGTCATCGTGAACAAGCGAATAGGCGTGCAGGCATTCGATAGCCGCGGCCGAGGGCAGGGCATCTTCGCGTGCAATACCGTGCAACTCAGCGGACTCTAGAACCAGAAATGCCCGCAGACGTTTACCGCCAGTGGCGGTATAGGCCATCGCCTGCTGTAAGTCGCCAGAGGGCAGCGCTTGGATTGTTCGATCAATATAAGCTTGGACATCCGAAGCTGCCCTTGCCAGTTTTTCCTGAAACACGACCTTACAGGCCTTCGACAGGTTTCAAGCCGTCGGGTTGGCCGTCTTCGCCCAAGGTAATCTGGGCAACTTTCTCTTCAGCGGCTTTCAGCTTTTCTTCGCAGTGTTTTTTCAACTCGGCACCACGTTGATACAGCTTGATCGAGTCCTCTAGCGCAACGTCGCCGCGCTCAAGATCAGACACAACTTTTTCAAGCTCGCGCATTGCGTCTTCAAAGCTCATTTCAGCGACGTTGTTTTCGGCCATGCGACTCTCTCCGGTTTCATCTGGATCAGTTTAGGCCGCTGACTGGCAGGGTGCAATTCGATCGTGAAAGAATATCCCTAGCCAGATGGATGAGGAGCCAAGCACGCACGCAATTTTAAAAAGCTTTCGGCAACTCCGGCATCAGAGGTTTGCCCCATAAACGTGTCTAATGCGGGCCAAAGCGCGACCGCCCGATCCAGCACAGCATCCGTTCCGGGAGCATAGAGGCCCGAGCGGACCATCGCTTCGGAGCGCTCATAGCTACCAAGTAACGATCGAACCTCGGTTATAAGGGCGTTTTCGCTTTCACTGGCCGCATGGGGCAACGAGCGAGAGACGGAGCGCAACAGATCAATGGCGGGAAATCGCCCGCGCTCTGCAATGTCGCGGCTCAGAACGATGTGCCCGTCCAGAACACCCCGCATGGTGTCGGCAATCGGACCATCAAAATCCGAACCCTCGACCAAAACGGTCATCACCGCAGTAATATCTCCACTGTCGCCAACCCCCGGACCAGCGCGTTCGCAAAGCTGCATGATCTGTTGCGAGGTGCTGGCAGGGAAGCCACGCAATGCGGACAGTTCTCCCGCACCGGTTGAGATTTCGCGGTGGGCTTCGGCAAATCTGGTGATCGAGTCC
>Ga0181591_10001621_pt1 | contig 19481 bp, 18 predicted proteins | sample 071ome_33_FD_133757 | JGI IMG/M metagenome (GOLD analysis project Ga0181591, IMG submission 133757) | Coastal salt marsh microbial communities from the Groves Creek Marsh, Skidaway Island, Georgia - 071412AT metaG (megahit assembly) | ecosystem: Environmental > Aquatic > Marine > Intertidal...
GCAGAAGATGCCCACCCTGATCTCCACCGGTGACAAGGACATGGCCCAGCTGGTGAATGAACATGTCACGCTGCTCAACACCATGACCAATGAAACCCTGGATAGTGAGGGTGTGGAAAACAAGTTCGGTTTACCGCCTTCCCTGATCATTGATTACCTGGCCTTGATGGGCGACAAGTCCGACAACATTCCGGGTGTGCCGGGCGTCGGTCCCAAGACGGCCGTGAAGTGGCTGCAGGAATACGGGTCACTGGAATCCCTGGTGGAAAATGCCGACAAGATAAAAGGCAAAATCGGCGAGAAGCTGCGCGACAACCTGGAACAGGCAAAGCTGTCAAAAGAGCTGGCGACCATCAAGCTGGATGTAGAGCTGGAGTTTGGCCCGAAGGATCTGGTTCACGAGGAGCCTGATAAACCTGAACTGCTGGCCCTGTACAAGCACCTGGAGTTTCGTACCTGGATCAAGGAACTGGAAAGTGAAGGTGTCGAGGCCGCAGAGATCGAGGGACTGGAAACCGAGAGTGCAGCTGTCGAGGGTGAGGTGGTTTTTGAGGAGCCGGAGAGCACCGACTACCAGGTTATCGAGGATGCCGGCGCCCTGGAAAAACTGCTCGCCGAAGCTACAGCCACAGGCCGGCTGGCCCAGAGTGTTGAAGCCGAAGGAGAGCATTACAAGACTGCCAGAATCATTGGCCTGTCACTTTGCTGTGAGGCAGGCAAGGCCAGTTATCTGCCACTGGCCCACTCGGGACTGGAAAATGGTGGGCAGCTTGAGATGGACAAGGCGCTGGCACTGCTCAAGCCGGTGCTGAAAGACAAGCATGTGTTCAAGATTGGCCATGACCTGAAACGGATTTCCCATGTCCTGTCCAATTACGACATCGAGCTCAAGGGCCGGCGCTTTGACACGATGCTGCAGTCCTATGTGCTCAACTCAGTAGCACACAAACATACCTTTGACCGGGTGGTTTCCCATTACCTGGAGCATGACAAGGCCACGCTGGAAGAAATGCTCGGCAAGGGGCGTTCGAAAATCACCTTTGCTGAACTGGCCCTGGAAAAAGCGGGTAACTGGTCGGCCGAAAATGCCGATTTCTGTTTTCGCCTCCACCAGGTGCTTGGCAGCAAGCTGAATGCCACCGGCCAGCTTGCCGATGTCTACCGGTATTACGAAATTGCCCTGATGCCGGTGCTGACCAGAATGGAGGACAGCGGGGTCAGCCTGGATGTGAAAGCACTGGGCAAACAAAGTGAGCAAATTGCCAAACGCCTGGAAAGCCTGGAAAAGAAAGCCTTTGAACTGGCCGGCGAAGAGTTCAACCTGGGTTCGCCGAAACAGCTCCAGCAGATTTTTTATGAAAAGCTGGATTACCCGGTGATCAGCAAGACGGCCAAGGGTCAGCCATCGACGGCGGAAGCGGTCTTGCAGGAGCTGGCCCAGGATTTTCCGTTGCCTGAAGTAATCCTGGAGCATCGTGGGCTCAGCAAGCTCAAGTCCACCTATACAGACCGCCTGCCGCAGGACATCAACCCTGAAACCGGGCGCATCCATAGCAGCTTTCAACAGGCCGTTGCGGCAACCGGCAGGCTTTCCTCAACCGAGCCCAACCTGCAGAATATTCCCATCAGGACCGAGGAAGGGCGCAAGATTCGACAGGCCTTTATCGCCGGCAAGGGCAAGACGCTCATGGCTGCCGACTATTCCCAGGTCGAGCTGCGCATCATGGCCCACCTGTCAGGCGACGAGGGATTGCGAAAGGCGTTTACCGAAGGCCTTGATGTTCACCAGGCAACGGCCAGCGAAATATTCTCGGTTGACCTGGACAAGGTAAAGCCGGAACAGCGCCGTGGAGCCAAGGCCATTAACTTTGGCCTGATTTATGGCATGTCGGCTTTCGGCCTGGCCAAACAGCTGGGTATTGGCCGCGTTGAGGCACAGGAATATGTGGAGCGTTATTTCCAGCGCTATCCCGGTGTACGCAAGTACATGGATGACACCCGCATGCTGGCCAATGAACAGGGCTACGTGGAAACGGTATTCGGCAGGCGCCTGTACCTGCCGGATATCAAGGCAAGTAACGGCATGCTGAGAAAAGCGGCCGAAAGAACGGCCATCAATGCGCCCATGCAGGGCACGGCTGCCGACATTATCAAGCAGGCCATGGTGGATATTGACCATTGGCTGGGCGTGGCGGGCCTGGATGCCAGGATGATTATGCAGGTACACGACGAACTGGTTTTTGAGGTGGCTACCGATGACCTGGATCTGCTGTCTGAGGGGGTCAGGTTCCGGATGGTCTCGGCCGCTTCCCTGGATGTTCCCCTGGTCGTGGACATCGGTTCCGGCCCTGACTGGAACACCGCGCACTAGTGGGCTTTGAGCTGAATGCTCTGGCTGTGCTTCTTGGCCACCGAACTTCTCGCATGGCCGGTTTTGGCTGTGTCATTGCCCAAACAGGGATTTTTTTCAGGAAAATATAAATTTTTTGAACTTCTGTTCAGAGATCGGGTCAGATTATTACAGCAGGGTGGTTTTCTCCCCGATTTTTCCAGCCTGCTGTTGAAGATATATCTCCTGGTTAATTAGGAGCGCGTTGGGCCCTAACTGTTTTCTCCTACAGTTAGGGCCCGCTTTCTTTCAGGGCCTGCAAAACGGTAATTTCAGCCCTTTTCCTCATCCACCTCATCGGCCGGGGCGCTCAGCCACGATTGCAGCCTGCCCTTGAGTTCCCCGACACCATCATGTTTCAGCGCTGAAAAAAGCTGTATGGAGATAAGCTCGCCGTACTCGGCAAGGTCGCGCCGGGTTTCCAGCAGTACCTTTTTACGGGCCCCTGATTTGAGCTTGTCGCACTTGGTTAGCAGGATATGTACCGGCATCATGGCCTGCGCGCACCACCGGATCATCTGCAGGTCGAACTCTTTCAACGGATGACGGCAGTCCATCAGCAGCACCAGCCCGCGCAGGGAGCGGCGCTCCCTCAGGTAGGTTTCCAGCTGCTTTTCCCACTTGGCCTTCACTTTCGGGGGCACCTTGGCATAGCCAAAACCGGGCAAATCCACCAGGAACTTCCTGTCGGCCACCTGGAAAAAGTTCAGCAACTGGGTGCGGCCGGGGGTCTTGCTGGTGCGGGCCAGCTTGGGCTGGCCGGTCAGCGAATTGATGGCGCTGGACTTGCCTGCATTGGAGCGGCCGACAAAGGCAACTTCGTTGGCATCATCCGGCGGGCACTGGGAAACGGTTTCAGCACTCTGCAGGAAGTGCGTGCCTGAAAAATTGAGTCTGTCTGCCTGGCTGTCGACCTTCATAATCGGGCTTTGTACTTGGGAATCGGAGAAGGGTATAATCGCGCGGTTTAACGGCCGGGGATTGTATAGCACTATCCGGACTGCAGCCAGACTATCTGCAGGCAGTGTCAGTTTTCACCGCCTTGCGGCGAATCAGGAACTCCGGCCAGCCCAGTTATCACGACAAACAAATAGCCATCAGGAAGACAGAATCAGCGCATGAACATATTTGCAGCAAAAGTTATGTCCAGAACTATTACTACCACGTTTATTACCCTGCTTGCCCTGGCATCAGGCTCCCTGGTCTATGGCCAGGGTGATGCTGACGCCGGTGCAGAGAAGATTACCGTGTGCCTGGCGTGTCATGGCCAGGACGGCAACATGAGCCAGCTCGACAATGTCCCCATGATCGGTGGCCAGAACGAAAGTTATCTGCTCAAGCAGATGATGGATATCAAGAGTGGCGACAGGGTTGCACCGTTGATGAACGGCATGCTCAATAACCTTGATGAGCAGGACATGGCAGATGTTGCTGCCTATTACGCCTCACAGCCAGCCCCACAGGGTGCTGCTGATCCCGAGATTGTTGACCTGGGCGAATCACTCTACCGGGCCGGAATTGCAGAAGTAGGCGTTGCAGCCTGCACGGCCTGCCATTCCCCCAATGGTGAAGGCCTGCCCTCTGCGGGCTACCCGGCACTGAGTGGCCAGGATGCTGCCTACACCGAGATGCAGCTTCGCGCATTCAGGGATGGTGTCAGGCAGAATGACGATGCAGAAATCATGCGCAGTATAGCTGCCAGGATGAATGATGCCGAAATCGCCGCAGTTGCCTCCTATGTCTCCGGATTACGTTGATTCAGCAGGCATTCAGGGGATTCCGGTAAAACTGCAAGAATTATGAAATTATAAAAAGGCTCACGCCAACTAATGCCTTTTCGCCGGTCTCTTATGGCATACTCAGTTGCACTTGTTGCCCGATTTTCTCTGAGTATGACCTGAAAACGGCCCGGGACATCGGCACACAAATGGCTGAATCAGGATAATCGAAGAATTACCGAGGATATAAATGATGAAACTGTTAACCAAAACCCTGTTGCTGGCCGCACTGTTTCTTGGTGCCGCGGCGACTGTCAGCGCTCAACCGGCTTTGTATGTGGAAGGAACTCATTACGATGAGATCGCTTCCCCGGTCAGGACTTCTGATCCCAACAAGATCGAAATCACCGAAATTTTCTGGTACGGATGTCCTCATTGCTATGCCTTTGAGCCCCTGATTACCAGCTGGGAAGAAAAGCTGCCTTCCGATGTCGCCTTTGTTCGCAGCCCCGGCATGTGGAACCAGACCATGGAAATCCATGCCCAGATCTACTATGCCGCCGAGGCCCTGGGCGTCACTGACAAGATTCATGATGTGGCCTTCAGCGAAATTCACCAGCGCAGGAATTACCTGCAGACTGAGGAAGCCGTGAAAGAAATGTTTGTCAGGGAAGGCGTTGAGTCTTCCGCTTTTGACAAGGCCTGGAACTCCTTCTCGGTTACTTCGGCTGTCAAACGTGCCGGTACCCGCATGCGTGACTATGGTGTTCGCGGCGTCCCGAGCATGGTGGTTAATGGCAAATACCTGGTTTCAGTCGGTGGTGCCGTACCGACCCAGACAGACCTGCTGAAAATAGTCGACTTCCTGGTACAAAAGGAAAGATCCAGCAGCTAAAAACGCTGTCATCAAGATCCGAGACGCCCATGTTGCTTCAACATGGGCGTTTTTTGTGGGACTTCCGGTTTTCCAGGGGTGGCCTGAGTGGAATGCCGGAATCATGGAAGGAAGCGGTAATAAGGTGATTTATTCTGTATTTTTAGCTATTTACGGCAAAATACTCGGAAAAGAATAAACTTTTTGGCAAGGCACGTTGTCATAGTACAGACCCGCAGCCGGGAAAACGCTCGATTGTCCCCCATTCACTGGGGTGTCAGCCGAAAATAACCTATAATTCAACGTTTATGAGAGAGCTTCATTCCTCAAGCAGCTATGACACCGGGTATTCCCTTACTTGACAAGATTCCCGCCAGGGAGATTGGTCTGAAAATCCAGTCTTTGCTGCCTGCCAGGCGTCATTCCGAGATTCTGGATCGCATCGATGCCAGCCTGTTGTTGTTTGACAATATCCTGATCAACACTGCCGATGGGGCTTCGGCAGAGATCCAGAGTGATTCCGAATCTTCTTTTCCCGCGGCACTGGCCCTTACCGCCCGGGCCCTGACAGGCGGCACTGATAACCAGAATATCCTGCTGCTATTACCTACAGCCGATTTCATCGCCACTTCCTACAGCATGAACATGAGCGGCGAAAAGCTCATCCTTTCTGCCCTGGAACTTCAGTCACAATCACTGATACCGGCTTATGAAGAAGAGCTGCTGCTGGCCGTTGATGCCTCCAGCCCGGAGGGTGTGGCGCTGTGGTTCAATGAAGCCGAAGCCAACCGCCTTTTCCGTGCCTTTGACAAGGAAGGCCTGTTCCTGGGTGCGATTATGCCGCGCAGCCTGGCAGTGCTGACCCCCGACAAGGATGAAGAGCCTGTCACCACACTGATCAATGATGAGGAAGGTAACAATATTTCCTTCATGCAGATCATGGGCAGCACCATCAAGCGGCTCCTGACGGTGAATCGTAAAGACCTTGACCAGGAAGTTTTTGCGAAGCAGTGGGAACTGGAAACCAGCCAGATCAAGGGTGATACAGTCAGCAATATGAATTCCCTAGAAGACTGGAAGGCAATTCACCGGATCGTCAAACCCGTGCCGCAGTACAGTTTTCTGCCTGCCGGCGCCCTGGCCGAAGAAAAGCGCATTAATTTTGCCCGCAGAAGCAAGGCCGGTATGGCCGTGGCGGCCTGTCTTGTGCTGTTGTTGCTTGCCCCCTTTGTGTCCAACTGGATGACGCTGCGGGGATTGCAGTCTGAGCTGGAAAGGGCTGAAGAACAAAGTGCGGAAGTCAGGAATCTGCAGGCCTCCATTTTTGACATGGAAGAGGAGTGGGGCGCCCTGGATGAATACCCTGACCAGGAAGTTGGTTCGGTACTGGTATTACTGAACGATGTCATCCAGAGTTCACTGACCTCGTTTTCTATCAACAAGGGTGTTGTTGATATTTCAGGTTCGACCGCCGACCCGGCTTACCTGGTTGAACTGCTGGCCGAAAAGGAGCAGTTCTACAATGTTGGGCAAAGCACCCTGACCCGCGGCAGTGGTACCTCCTTCGGCATTCGGCTTAACCTGAGCAGTGTCGATTTTGAAGCCTACGAAGAAAAGTACCCGCTCATTACACAGGGAAGATAAGCGCAAGCCATGAAGCAAAATGAAAAAAAACTCATTGCCCTCGCCTCGGTGGTCTTTGTCATTCTTGTCATCGTGCAGGGCATTCCCTTCCTGCGTAATGCCTACCAGGAAAACCAGGCAGAAATAGAATTTCTGGAGCAGCGCATAGAGCGTCTGCAGATGCTGATGGCGGAAGCGCCACAGATCAAACAGGAAGAAGCCCGAAAGCGCCGCCTGACGACAGAAATGGAGTACTGGACCTTTTCCGGACAGGAGCAGAACCTGGTCGGCAGTAGTGTCCAGCGCCAACTGCGTCAGGCCGTGGAAGAGGCAGGAGTCCAGCCGCGCTCATACGATCCTCCCCGTTATTCTGAAATAGAGGGCTGGTTGCTGGTGACACAGGAAATGGATTTTGTCATCGATCAGGAAAACATTCTGAAGTTCCTGGACCTGATAGCCGCATCACGTCCCAAATTGTACGTGACCGAATTCAACATAAACAGAAACCGCAGGCAGTTCCTGGGCTCCATTACCGTTACAGGATTCAGCAAGAACCAATAACACCATGACAGCAGAACACGGACACCTGACCTTACCGATCTTCAGCCAGTTGCTGGAGCCGGAAGGTATTGCACCGGCCAGGAACTTCAGCGAGAGCTGGGAGTTGATCTGCAATCGCGTGCCCAGTATAGAAAGCCGTGCCAAGGTGCGCTTCGTGATTGGTGACCAGGTGCAGTTTCGTATTGGCAATACCGACGAGGTGGCTCGCCTGACGAAACACTGGCGTGCGGAACTGTCGCCGGAAATTGCCGATGCGGATGATGCCTTTGTATCCGGCTTTGGCGACGATGACGAGTTTTCTGACATGGACTCGGAAGCCCCGATTATTCGCCTGGTGAATCACCTGTTTGCCCGGGCACTGGACCTCAATGCCAGTGACATCCATTTTGAGCCAACCGAAAACTATCTCGAGGTTCGCTGTCGTGTAGATGGCATCATGACACGTATTGAAAAACTGCCCATCAAGATCCAGTCAGCGGTAGCGTCCAGGCTCAAGCTGATGGCGCGACTGGATATCGGTGAAAAGCGCCTGCCGCAGGATGGACGTATCGAATACCGGGTTGGTGAGCGTGAACTGGATATGCGTGTTTCCACGCTGCCGGGTGTCCTGGGTGAATCGGTGGTGTTGCGTATTCTCGATCGCAGCGACCTCAGCATTGAGCTGTCCGACCTTGGTATGCCTGAAAAGGTGCTGAGCGATTATTCCCGCGTGATCACCCAGCCCCATGGGCTCATCCTGATTACCGGCCCAACAGGCAGTGGTAAAACCACAACCCTGTATGGCACGCTGGAAAAAATTCACAACGAAAAACAGAAAATCATCACCGTGGAAGACCCGGTGGAATACCAGCTCAACGGTATTACCCAGATCCAGGTCAATCCCCGAATCGGGCTGAGTTTTGCCTCCGGCCTGCGTTCCATTGTGCGCCAGGACCCGGATATTCTGATGATTGGTGAGATTCGTGACCACGAGACAGCAGAAATTGCCATCGAATCGGCACTGACCGGTCACCTGGTGTTTTCCACCCTGCATACCAATGATGCGGCCGGTGCTGTCACACGATTGCAGGATATGGGCGTAGAGAGTTACCTGATCAGTTCGAGCCTGCTGGGCATCCAGGCACAACGACTGGTCCGGCGTGTCTGCACAGATTGTGCTAAAACTGTTGCAATGACTGATGATGAAGTCACCGTGCTTGGCATTGAAACAGGCGAGATTCCCGAGATCAGGCGTGGCAGCGGTTGCGAGCGCTGTGGTGGTACTGGGTACCGCGGCCGCGTGGGTCTTTATGAACTATTGTTGATGTCTGATGAAATCCGCCACCTGATTACCAACGGTTCGGATGCCAATGTCATTCGCCGGCAGGGCATCAAGGAAGGCATGATCACCCTGCGTGAGGACGCTCTTGAAAAGCTCAAGGCTGGTTTGACCACACCTGAAGAAGTAGTGAGGGTGACACGCGCCGTATGAGCATGAACTATTACCAGTACCAGGCCTGTGATGCGCAGGGCAATATGACGTCGGGTCAGCTCAGCGCTGATTCGGAGCGTGAAGCCATTGCCATGCTGCAGTCCCGAAAACTGGTGCCGGTGAAGATACGAACGACCTCACGGCAAAACATGGCACGATCCGGTGCGCGTATCAGCAATGCCGACCTGGTGGACTTTACCAATGGCCTGACCACCCTGGTTGAAGCCAGGATTCCCATCGACAAGGCATTGACCCTGCTTGATGGCATTACCGAAAAGGAACACATGAAACGTCTGGTGGTGTCGCTCAGGCGTGACGTGAAAGAAGGCAAAAGCCTGGCCGATGCCATGGAGGCAAGGCCGGATGTGTTTTCCAAGCTGTATATCAATATCATCCGTGCAGGCGAAACCGGCGGCATCCTTGACCAGCTTCTGCCGGACCTGGTGAATTTCCTGGAAACGGCGGAAGAAACCAAGAAGCAGGTGATTTCGGCGTTAACCTATCCCCTGGTCCTTCTGGTCACAGGGGTCATTTCGGTCGCCCTGCTTTTGATTTTTGTTGTGCCGCAATTTACCGAGATGTTTGAAGATGTCGGTTCTGACATTCCCGCCTCGGCTGAGTTCCTGCTCGCCCTGAGCAGCGGGCTCAAATTCTACAGCTGGCTGATAGTGCCAGTTGTCTTTTTAACGATTTACTGGTGGCGATGGCTGAATGCTGACAAGACGCGCAAACGGCAAAAAGATGCCTGGATGCTGCAGCTCCCGGTGGCGGGAAAACTGTTGCTGCACAAGGACGTTGCGATTTTCGCACGTACCCTCGGTGCACTTCTTGGAGCAGGTATTCCCTTGATTCGCGGTTTGCGTGTTGCGCGCGAAGTGATAAGCAATGAGGAACTCATTCATCACCTTGAGGTCGTAGAAGAAGACGTTCGAAGTGGTTCCGGCCTGGGTATCGCATTGGAAAAAACTGGCATGTTCCCGGTGCTGTTGCATCAATTGGTGACGGTGGGAGAAGAATCAGGTCGCACAGGCCCGATTCTCAAAAAACTGGCAAAGAGTTTTGATGCCAACGTCCGGGACGATATTTCCGGCCTGGTCAGCGCATTACAACCGGCCCTGATTTTGTTGCTGGGTATCGCGGTTGGCGGAATTATCATCATCATGCTGTCTGCGGTTTTCAGTATGAACACGGTAGATTTTTAACTGGAGTAACGTGTGATTTACACAGGTAGTTGGAATAAAAATAATTTGAAGGAACTCATGGGAATACCAGCTAAATTATCAGTGCTGTTTCTGGCGGTCACTTTGACTTCATGTGCGAGCATGCAGCAGAGCCAGCAATCATCCCGGCCGGCTCCCACCACGACGGCCCCGGTTACTGATCAGCAATCAGCCACCCAAAGTTCTGCTGTTTCCGGTTCAACTTCAAGCGGTAATAGCCAATCGGAAGAAGATGCTGATCCCGGTATCAATCGCGCTGGCAGAATTATTCAGCTTGGGCGTTTTGTTGAAGATGTTCCCCAGGTGGAAGTCCCCGAAGGCACGACTGTAGAACTGAACTATGAACAGGAAGACCTGCGCCTGGTGTTTGAACAGCTTGGTGATGAGCTCCAGATCAACATGGTGATTGATCCCAGTATTGATTCAAGCGTGAGCCTGCGCTCTTCACCGGACAACCCCTTGCAGTACGAAGACCTCTGGCCACTGATGCGAATGCTTGCTGCCAATGCCGGGGTTACCATTGAGCAGGCCGGCAATGTGTATCGTTTCATGCGCAATGCCTCCGATATTCCGACAGAAATTGTCATGCCCGGCTGGCTGGGTGATGCCACGTCTTCCGAAGTCATGCAGGTCACTCCCCTGACCTATATTTCAGTGGAGTCAGCACTGGCCATACTGAATCCCCTGTTGCAGCCCGAAGGCAACATTGTCCGCCTGGGGCAAGCCAATCTGATCGGCATCAGTGGAACCCCGCAACAGCTGGAACGGGTCAATGCCATGCTTGAAGTGATTGATGATGACCCTTTCCAGAACCAGGGCATTCAGCTGTATGAACTGGTGAATTCCCAGGCGGCAGACGTGGCTACCGAGTTGACCAATGTGCTTACCCTGGTCGAAGGCGAACAATCCTCTTACCAGGTGATGGGACTTGAGCGTATCAATGCCGTACTGGTTATTGCACCGGCCAACAGGGGTTTTGAAGAAGTGACGCGCTGGGTTCGTATTCTCGATGCAGAAAGCCAGGAACAGGTAGAGCAGTTGTTTTTCTATAAAGTTAAAAACCTGAACGCCACTACCCTGGCTCAGACCCTCACACAAGTTTTTGAACAGGAAGAAGGCAATGTGCCTAATGTTGTCGAGGAAGAAGATGCTGTGGCAGGCACCCCTGATAGCGAAGGTGATGACGCCCCTGCAACTGCAGCTACAGCGGAAAATGCAACAGTGGATAACGTGGTGTCTGCCAATATTTCTGTCAGGATTGTTGCAGATGAAGATACCAACAGCCTGCTGGTCAGGGGTACACCACGTGAGTACCGCTCATTGCTGGCCACTATCAACAACCTGGATACTCCTCCACCCCAGGTTTTGATCAATGCTGTCATCGGCCAGGTGACGCTGACCGACGAAACCCGGTTTGGCGTGGATTGGCGCCGGGTATCCCAGAATGCCAATACCGGTATCGTCAGTTCCCGCTTCCTGCCACAGACAGGCTTGTTGCAGGAAAATGGTAATGCCGCCGTTGGCTCCGGCCTGATCCTGACCCGAACATTCAATGACGGTTCATCCATTATCGATGCAACCTTGAACGCCATCGCCCAGGACAATGAAATTCGGCTGCTGGCCAGACCCACAATCCTGGCCACCAATAACCAGGAAGGTGAAATCAAGGTGGGACAGGCTGTACCTATTGACCAGGGTCAGACCGTATCGGGTAACGGTGTAGTGACGTCTAATGTGGCTTACCGGGATGTGGGAATTGTCATGACGATTACACCGCAGATTAATGATGACGGATTTATTAACCTGGAAATATTCCAGAGCCTTTCCTCGGTCGAGGGCGGCACAGGTGTCCAGAACAACCCGGTTTTTTCAAACCAGGAGATTACAACGACAGCGGTTGTCGGAGATGGCTCAACAATTACACTGGGCGGCCTGATCCAGGAAGACAACTCCGACCAGAATACCGGTATTCCCGGCCTGCAAAGAGTGCCGGTACTTGGCGGGCTGTTTTCCTATCAGCAGATTTCATCGGTAAGAAGGGAGCTGTTTGTAATTCTCAGACCCCAAATCATCACCGGCGATGAAAGCGATGTGGCCTATATGCGTGAACTCAGGAACAGTTTCGAGGCTATCAACTCGCTGTTTGAGGACGCTGGACTCTAATTTTCAGAATACTACCGGAGCCAAAAAATGAAACGACAAACTGGATTTACCCTTATCGAACTTCTGGTGGTGATGGCCATACTGGGCATGCTGGCAGCCCTGGTGGGCCCGGCGCTTTTTGGCAATCTCAGCAAGGGGCAGCGCACAACAGCATCTTCCCAGATCAGCAACCTGGAGTCCGCCCTGGACACTTACAGGCTTGATGTTGGGAGTTATCCGGACTCCCTGGCGGGACTGGTAACCAATGACAGCGGCAGCCCCCGCTGGAACGGCCCCTACATTCGGGATGAAGAAGTACCGCTGGACCCCTGGGACAACCCGTACCACTACGAACCTGATGGCAGGGATTTCATCCTGATGTCATTTGGTGCTGATGGTGTGCGTGGCGGCGAAGGTGATGACGCCGACATCGGAAGTTAAAACTTTTCATACATGCCTGCCTGACATGCGTCAGCGGGGATTCACCTTGCTGGAACTGCTGGTGGTTCTCAGCATCATCATCATTGCTTCGGCAATCGTACTGCCCAGTGTCACCAGTACCGAAAGCAACGTGCTGGTGGCCCAGGTCAGGCAGACGGCCAACGCATTTAACTATGCCAGGCGTATTGCTATTGTCGAAGGCGCTCCCCAGGTCGCCACGCTTTTCCAGCTAGACTCTGATGAACCGGAATACCAGGAAATGCGGGAGCAGGCTTTGCAACGGGCAACGATCCCGCTGCTGGAGCAATTTGATTCCCAGGTCTCTTTCCAGGCTGACATCAATGAAGATCCGGAAGTCATGGAAGTGATTCAAATCGAGTTTTTCCCCCAGGGTGGCAGTACCGGTGGCATCCTGCATTTCACCATGGACGACCTTACCGGCAGTATCAGGATTGACCCCCTGACCGGGAAAATCGAGATCCGTTACCCGGGTGAGGAATTTGAATACGACTATTACTAATACAGCAAGCATGATGAATGTTAACGGAACACTCCTGGGTAAAAGGGCGAAAGGTTTCACCCTGCTGGAGGTGCTGGTGGCAATGACCATCACCGGTATGGCCCTGGGAGCCTTGTTTGGCGTCATCGCCGGCAACAAGCGTCTGGCCTGGCGATCTGAAGCATCCCTGGTCACCACCATGCAAACGCGAAGCCTGATCAATTATTCCCAGCTCAACGATGAACAGGGCGATGTCTATATAGACTTTGAAAACCAGGAACTGTCGATCGACTCCGGTTATGTGCTTGATCAACCGGAACGCAAGACCCAGGCCAGCACGATGGCGCTGCGGCAATATGAAATTTTCGATGAGTACGGTGAGCTTGTCACGACGGGAACTTACTGGGTCGAACTGGAGTTGCCCGAGTAGCTTATGGCCAGGCGAACCCGACAACAAGGTTTTACCCTGCTGGAGATCATGGTCTCGATGACACTGACCGCGATGCTTCTGGGCATGCTCAGTGCAGGCGTCTACAGCGTGGTCAACGACTGGCAGAACGAAACGTCGGTGCTGGATGAAACACTGGACAAGTCGCTGGTCCTTTTGCAAATCGAACGCGCCCTGTTTGCCGCTTTCCCGCATAGCTATATCGATTACGACACCCTTGAAAGGGAGGTGTACTTTGACGGCTATGAAGACGAAATGCGCTGGGTATCGACAGTCTCCCCACAACGGCGCACAGGCCTGACAGCCTGGCGCCTGACCAATGATTACGAGCAAGGCCTGCAGCTGACGCTCACGCCAGCCTACAGCGACAACCCGGACGTGCGTTTTGAAAACCTTGAGCCCACCCTGATTCTGCCGAATTACACGGCAGAGTATCTTTTCCTGGTCCAGCGAAATGAAGACGAGAAGGAATGGGTGGATGAATGGGTCAGCGAAGACATGCGCAGTCTGCCCATTGCTGTCCAGATCATTTTAACGCCAATAGATGACAGGCTGGATGACGAAATACTGGAAGTCCTTGCTGCCATCAAAACCTGGCAACATGAAGATATTCAGCCGACGATTCCCCCGATATGAGTACAGGTTTGCACACATCCCGGCAGCGCGGTTCAGTCATTGTGGTCACACTCTGGACGGTGATCCTGCTGACCATCCTGATTACTGTGATCGCTGGCCAGATTCGCCTGTCTGCCCGGGCGGCCTATTACCAGCAGGAAGAACTGGGCGAGTGGGCAAGCATCGTTTCCGCCGTCAACCAGGCTGAAATGGAACTGATAATGGAGCGAATGCCAAGGCCGCCTGAAACCATTGATGACCTTGATGAGATCAACAGGAACCCACTGTTTCGTTTTAATGGGCAGGAGCTGAGCCTTCATTACCCACAGGCAGAAGGTATTACCATAAGAATTTATGACCATGCAGGAAAAATCAATTTGCGTGAAATTGGCCGACCAAGAATGCGTGCATTGCTGGAAAAGAAGCTGGGTGAGGATGCGGATGACCAGATAGATGAATTGATTGCGGCCTGGGGTGACTGGGTGGACCTGAGTGACAGCGCGGGGATTAACGGTGCCGAGAGAGATTACTACGAGGCGCTGGATAACCCCTATTCACCGCGTAACGGTAAACTGGAAACCGTGGAAGAGATTCTGCATATCAGGGGCTTTGATGAGGTCTTTGCTGACGTTGACCTGGATGCAGCATTCACCCTGTATACCGATGATGAGCTGGTGAACCTGAACCTGGCGACCGTGGAGGCCATGCAGTTATTGCCGGGCCTGGATGATGAGCTGATTGCAGAGGTTGTCGCATTCAGGGAGAACAACGAATTCAGGGGTAATGGCGATGTGGCCCAGATTGTTCCGGCTGAAAATATGGCAGAGCTCAGACCCTGGCTGAACTCCAGGCGGACAACCAGTTATTATACGATCATGGCTTACCGAAAAAATTCAGCAGAGGAATACCTTTTTGAAGACAATGAGCCGGTTGAGGTGGATGTCACCAAAACCGCTTTTTCGGAAATTGTAGAAATCCGTTCGGTCAACGACAGGCCGAAAGTATTGAAGATCAATCCTTACCAGGACATTCCGATACGTCTCGTGGTCAGGACAGAAGACGAGATGTTTGAATGAATATTGTAGCGGGTTATGGCAGGAATATAGCCCAGGGCTTCCTGACGCCGATAAGCTCGATGCTTAAAAACCGCACCCTGTTCTGGATGCTGGTCAAGCGCGATATTCTCAACAGGACCTCGGGTACTGTCCTGGGAAAACTCTGGCCGGTGGTGCAACCGGGGCTGCAGATACTCGGTTACTGGTTCATGTTCGATATCGTGTTTTCCATGCGCGCCAATCGCGGACCTGAATATCTTGAATACCTGCTTACCGGCATGCTGCCCTGGCTGTGTATTGCCGAAGTGCTGAACCGGGCGACGAACATGTTTCGCGAGTTCAGCCCTCTCTACCGCAGAAACCCCTTTCCCCTGGAGTTATTGCCGCTGTTAATCATGGCGATTCCCTGCATGGTGTTTGGCACCGTGTACTTCCTGCTGGTATTGCTACTGGAAGGCCCCGTGAGCGCGTTGACCTCATTGGCGGTGATGCCCATGTTAATGCTGTGGCTGTTACCACTTTGCCTCGTGCTGCCGGTGCTGGGACTGTTTATCAAGGATTTTGCACAAGTTGTGCCCTTCCTTGTCATGATCACCATGTTCCTGACGCCCATCCTGTACTTTCCCGGTATGTTGCCTGACGGCATGCAGCAGTTCATCTGGCTGAACCCGTTTTCAGACCTGCTGGCTGTTGTCCACGGGATCGTGCAGGGCCGGGAGTTTTCCCAGGTGAATGTGCTGCGCCCGTTTGTGGTCTGGCTTGTTTTGCTCGGACCCGCGTGGCTTGTATTCAGGCGCAGTATTCCGCATATCAGGGAAGTCCTGTAATGAGAGAGACAGCCCTTTCCATCCATAACGTGTCCAAGTTCTACAAGGTGTATGAAAACGAACTGGACCGTGTTCGCGAGATTATCAGCGGCAAACCCCGTTACCAGAAAATCGAGGCACTGAAGCCTGTCACACTGGAAGTGGGTAAGGGTGAAGTGCTCGGCATCATCGGGCAGAACGGTGCTGGCAAGAGCACGCTCTTGAAAGTGTTGGCCAAAACCATTTTGCCCTCTACAGGAGAGTTCACTGTCAATGGCAGGATCGCCGCCCTGCTCGAACTGGGTGCCAGCTTTCACCCCGAGATGACTGGCCATGAAAATATTTTTCTCAGTGGTGCTATACAGGGATTGAGCACAGCCGAAGTTGAAAGTATCTACGAGGACATCGTCAATTTTGCGGGTATCGGGGAGTTCATTCACCGCCCCGTTAAAACCTACTCAAGCGGGATGTTTGTCCGCCTGGCATTTTCCATTGCCACACAAATCGATCCGGAAATTCTTATTATTGATGAAGCGCTTTCGGTAGGTGACGGTGCTTTTTCAAGAAAATCTTTTGACCGTATTATGGACTTTAAAGCGGCCGGCAAAACGATCCTGTTCTGTTCCCATTCCATGTACCAGGTGGAGGCAATGTGCGACCGCGTGGTATGGCTTGAGGCCGGGGAGATCAGGAAAGTTGGCAAGCCGGTTGAAGTGATTACTGAATACAGTGAGGTAATCAGAATGTCGTCACCTCGTGAAGAATCACTGGGGTCAGAGGTCCAGCCGGAAGAAGAGTCCTCATTAGTGGAGGATAATAAGGAAAGTGTTGAGGGACTTCCCGGTATAGAAAAAATCGAGATCAGTGTCGATGGCCGTATTGCCGATGTGCATAGTGTCGTCAGCGAGGAATCTGATGTTGCCGTACGTGTCCTGTTTGATCCCGGCAAAGGTGTGCCGATGCCTACACTGGCTGTGGCGTTTTCCGGTGGTGATGGTCGTATTGTCAGTAGTGCAGGCAGCTTTCACGATGGCGTCTCCCTGTCACTCAATGAAGAAGGCAAGGGCGAGGCTGTCATCACTTTTCCCAGGATCGGTTTGCTCAGGGGAAATTATTACCTGGATATCGCGCTACTCTGCGAGAAAGGCATTCACCTGTATGAAGCTGTCAGGCGCGCCGCAGAAATTCATGTTGAGCAGAAAGGCCTGGAGCGTGGAGTCGTCATTCTTCCCCACGAGTGGACGACCTGAATGGCATGCCGGTTTTGAAACCAGACAATCAGACTACAAACAACATGGCAGAGAAAAGCAGGCTGGAAGTCAGGCCGGCAACGCCAGAGGATGCAGAAAATATACGTACCCTGTTCCAGCAGATATTTAATGAGGAAATGTCTGACCGGCACTGGCAGTGGAAATATAAACGCCCACCAAGCCGTTCGATAGTGGTGTACAGGGATGGCAAACTGGTTGCCCATTACGGTGGCGTTGGGACAAAAATCCTGCTCGATGGCAAGTCCAGTACAGCCATACAAATTACCGACCTGATGGTGGCCCGGGATGCCAGGCAGGCTGTGCGTAGCCAGAGCCCGTTTTACCAATCGGCAAAACAGTTTCTTGAATCCTATGTGGGTTATGACAAGCCTTTTTACATGGGCCTATGGATTTCCCAGCGATCGGGCCATGGCACTTTCTAAAAAACTGGGCCTGTACGAAACTGTAGGCCATATGATCGAAGTCAGCTGGCAGCTGGGCCAAAGTAGCCCACAGGCCAGCACTGGAAAATTGGTTGAAGTTGATGAAGAAAATTTCTCCGAGTATCAGCAGGACATCGACAAGCTATGGCAAGCATTCAGCACGAACTTCAAACATCACTTCATTTGTAACAGGGATGCAGATTATTTTCGCTGGCGATACCTTTTACATCCTTCCAGAAAGTATTCCATTCACCTGGCTTATAGCAGGATCCTGAAAAAACCCGAGTCCCTCATTGTTCTGCGACATGATGATAATAAATGTATGCTGATGGACATGTTATGCCGCAAGATGGATTTCCGCTCGTCACTGGCAATGGCCAGGCAGCTTGCCAGGGAAAATGATAAAAGCACGCTGGTGACATGGAGCAGTGATGTCTTCAGTAATCATTTTTGTGTTGACCAGGCCAGCGAAAAATTACTGCCAGTCGCCATCCCTGCCAACAGCTGCTCACCGGGCTACCCGCCAGAAAAGCAGCATGACAAATGGTGGTTCATGCCTGGTGATACGGATTACCTGTAGTAACACGCAAGTGAAATCATGATTAACGAAAACCAGATAGTGCCTTACGACACACAAGAACTGCCTGCAGATGAAGGACCGTGGATAGTGTTTGCGCCCCATGCAGACGATGAAAGTTTTGGCATGGGCGGTACGCTGGCCAAAGCAGCTCAACAAAACATACAGACACATCTTGTTGTCATGACCGATGGTGCCCTGGGTGGCAATCAGAATGACCTGGTTGAAACAAGACAGCAGGAAGCGATCAGGGCCGCCGCAGAGCTGGGGATGCAATCACCAGTCTTTCTGAATCATCAGGACAGGGAACTGCGACATAACGATGATTCCATCGAACAGGTCTGCAGGGTGATCAGTGACATCAAACCTGCTGCTGTATTTTTTCCGGGTTGCTTTGAATTACATCCGGATCATCGTGCTACTGCATCTATTATCTGGTCTGCGTTGAAAAAAACAGTAAATCCGGAAATTACACCGGTCAGCTATGAAGTTCTTGTCCAGAGTCCGGTAAATCTGCTCGTTGATATAACCAGCCAGCTGGAAAAAAAAATGGCTGCAATGGCCATTTATGAAAGCCAGCTGGCTGAAAACAGATACATCGATATTGCCCTGGCCCTGAACAAGCTGCGATCCCTGACATTGCGTGGAGAAATTTCCCACGCCGAGGGCTTCTACCGCTACGAATTACGGGACTTGCAGCAGGATTTGCAGTCCATCATGCTGAAAAAAATCACCCCCTATTTTGAAAAATAAGGGCTATAAAAAGGCTAAAAATCACCCCCATTATTGACCCCCAAATGGGCTATTTTGCGACGCAAAAACCAGCAAAAAATGACGCATTGCAATATCTAGTGCCTGCCCAGGCAAAAAACGAAGAAATTTAGGGTGTTAGGGTTAAAAAACTGTAAAATTTTTACAAATTCACAAATAACCTTATGTTTTCCATACAACCTTATGTTTTTTAATCATTTTGTGTTGATTTATCGCTGAAATTATGAAAAATAGGGCGAGACATGTCACAGAGTAGGTAAAGAATGTTGACATGGTGCATGCGTATAGGCATCATTCGCCTTCGTAGGCCTATTACAGAAGCTATTAACCGGGGTTTGTCCCCAAACTTTTAACCAGAAATTGGGGTGAAAGCCTCGTTAATTAATATTGAGCGCGCTCAAGGAGAGCTTGATACATGAACAAGAAAATATTCGCTTCGGCGTTATTTGCAGTAGCAGCATTCGTTAGTTCGATTGCTTCTGCGCAAATATCGTACGATAACTCAAAAACAGACGCCTTTGGTGCCGGTTACGTGCAAGATGGTAATGCCAAGGTTGCTCCAGGTGGTTCCGCTGTCA
>Ga0181591_10001623_pt1 | contig 19473 bp, 18 predicted proteins | sample 071ome_33_FD_133757 | JGI IMG/M metagenome (GOLD analysis project Ga0181591, IMG submission 133757) | Coastal salt marsh microbial communities from the Groves Creek Marsh, Skidaway Island, Georgia - 071412AT metaG (megahit assembly) | ecosystem: Environmental > Aquatic > Marine > Intertidal...
GGACTTTTCAAAAATTGAGTCCGGCCACCTGCACTTTGAACACATTGCATTCAATCTGCATGATCACCTATACGCCCTGCTCAAAACCTTAGAGCCTTCCGCCCAAAAACAACACATAGACTTAAATATCGATATTCAACCCTTAGCGGGTTTTCAATTTATGGGAGACCCTTATCGTATTGGGCAAGTTCTTAATAACCTTGTGTCTAACGCGATTAAATTCACTCACTGCGGCAGTGTCAGTGTGTCAGCGCAGCTTTCAAACACTGAAAGCAGAAAAATAAAGGTACGTTTTGATATATGCGATACCGGCATTGGAATTCCAAACGAAGCAAAGGCGTCGTTATTTTCAAGATTCACCCAGGCCGACGAGAGTACCACCCGCAATTTCGGTGGCACCGGCCTAGGATTAAGCATATGCCAATCCCTGACAAAACTAATGAAAGGCGATATTGGCTTTGATAGCGAAGAAGGTAAAGGCACGAATTTTTGGTTCGAAATTGAACTTGATCCAACTACAGAGAAAGGAAATTCACTCACGCCACTTGATTCAATCAAGCCAACCTTTTCCAGTCATCATATTATTCTGGTGGTAGAAGATAATTTAATTAATCAAGAAGTCATCGCGTTCTTCTTAGAAAAATTCGATTTGCCGTTTATGTTTGCTAACAACGGAAAAGAAGCACTGGATCTTTGCCAAGAAAAAGAATTTGATTTGATATTTATGGACTGTCACATGCCGGTGATGGATGGATATCACTGTACTAAATCCCTACGCATGGATTCGAGATACCAAGAGACCCCAATCATCGCACTCACCGCCAATGCCATGACCGATGAAAGGGAACGGTGCATGACCTACGGCATGAACGAATTGATAACTAAACCATTCACCGAAGATCAGTTACTTGATGTGTTGAATCGCTTTCTTGGTCAATAAAAAAGCGAGCTAGGCTCGCTTTTTTATTTCAGCACGGAATCATTCTCTACTTATTTTAACCGCTCGATGCCCAAGGCTTTGAGGGTGTATTTTTCATAGATGGGTTCGCTGTTACCCGATTTCATTTTCCGTAAGAAATATTTCTCGAACGCAATTTTCGCCACGTGCACCCATTTGCCTTCTTTAAACCAAGTCACGTTTCGAGGCGGAATTTGAGGGATCGCCACAAACGCGGCACCCGTGTCACCCATGTCGGCCAAACAGATAGCGCTCCATGTACCTTTATGAGTGGGCTCTTCACCCTGTACCACTTGTGCAAGGTTGTGAGCGATGGCCGTCATCATGGATTCAATCATATACCCTGTTTTGGGTGTGCCTGTGGGCACCGGCGTGTCCTCCACCGGCGGTATCGCGATGCACACACCTGCCGAATAGATGTTGGGATAAACCGGATTACGCTGAAATTCGTCCACATTCACGAAGCCCTTTGGATTGCACATGTCGGTCACATTGCGCACGCACTCCACGCCACGGAACGGTGGAATCAACATGCTGTGTTTGAACGGCACTTCATGCTGCTTAATGACTTCTTTGGCGTCGTTGTATTCATCTACGTACATCACGCCGTCTTCTACCTTCGTCACACTGGCATTGCATATCCATTTGATGGAGCGATTGCGAAGTGCGCTCTCTAGCATGCCTTTGGAGTCTCCAACGCCCCCTAAGCCTAGATGACCGATATAGGGTTCACTGGTGACAAACACCATGGGTACCTGATCGCGAATCTTCTTGTCACGAAGGGCTTTATCCACAATGAAGGCGTATTCGTAGGCGGGACCAAAACAACTGGCCCCTTGAAACGCACCCACCACCACCTGACCTGGTGCAGCCACCATTTCGTCAAAATTTTCTGCGGCTTCTTCGGCGTGAGAAAGGGTACAAACGGATTGTGTAAACCCTTGAGGGCCGGCACCCGGAATTTGATCAAACGCTAAATCTGGACCCGTGGCGATGACCAAATAGTCATAGCCCACCGTGTCACCGTTCGACAATGCCAATTGGTTATTCGCGGGGTCGATTTTATCCACACGCGCTGCAATAAAATCAATGCCTTTTCGATTTACATACTTGGCGATAGGTATGGTGATGCTTTTTCGGTCTCGCCAGCCCACCGCCACCCATGGGTTAGAGGGTACGAATTGAAATTCTTCCCGCTCATTAATAAGCGTGACTTGATGATCTTTCTTGCTGAGCGCTTCTCGAATCTCATAGCTGCCCGCCATGCCACCCGTACCGGCGCCAATGATAACAATGTGTGCCATAGCCATCCCCTCGCTGATGCATTGATTCGACTGTAATCAATATTAGTTAATACTAATATTAGACTTTGGTCGAGGTTACCGCCAATGTCTTGTGGACAATTTCCGGTGACGACTTATACACTCTAGACCGAATTTCACACCCCACCCTCACTCGCAACTGATTAATGCCGATAAGGATAGACATGGCCATCGTATATCGTGTGAATCACACTATTTCATTGAAAGAATTTATTCAGGTATTGGAAAGCAGTACACTGGCACCCCGTCGCCCCATGGACGACCCGGCGTGCCTTCAAGGCATGCTAGACGAAGCCAACCTCACCATCACGGCGTGGCAAGATCAGCACTTGGTGGGCATTGCCCGCTGCGTGACAGACTTTCACTACTGCTGTTATGTATCGGACCTTGCTGTGGATGCCCAACTACAAGGGCAAGGCGTCGGGAAGAAACTGCTTGACCTGTGTGTAGAACACACCCGGGATACTTGCAAAATCATCTTATTGGCTAGCCCGGCGGCGAATGGGTATTACCCCAAGATCGGCATGCATCACATGGATCGCTGTTGGATCTTGAACCCTAACGAACGCCCGAACTAATTTTTAAACCATTACGATTCTAAGAATCAAACGTCGAGTTCATTATGGATTGGAAAATATTCTTCACCATCTTTTTATCTGTGTTCGTGGCTGAATTAGGGGATAAAACCCAACTGGCCACCATGTTGTTTGCCAGTGACAAAGAGGTGAGCAAGATGACCGTGTTCTTCGCGGCGTCGGCGGCCTTAATCGTAGCGTCTGCCATCGGTGTTTTGGCCGGTACGTTGTTGTCGCAATACATCAACGAAAAAGTATTGGGTTATGTGGCGGGCGTGGCCTTCATCGCCATCGGTGTGTTTACACTTTATAAAGTGTAATAAATAAGACCATGATGACACGATTAGAGCTACTCATTCCCCCTTTATTGTTAACCGGCGTATTGATGGCTCTGATTCTGTTATTGTCTTGGTGGTTACCGAGCGCAGCGTTTGCCCTACCGGCTCAATTAAGCCTAGGGCTATCGACCTTGTTTGGGGTACTCGCCATCGCTTGGGTCTTACCTGCGGCACTGGCCTTCGCGAAAGCAAATACCACCGTTAATCCTCAACACCCTGAAAACAGCCAAACCCTTGTGACGAGCGGGTGGTATCGTGTGAGTCGTAACCCCATGTACGTGGGCTTTTTGTTTGCTCTGATCAGCATCACTTGCTTCACCGGTCATGTGAGCGGCGTGTTGATAAGTCTTCTGTTCGTTGCCTACATGAATCACTTTCAGATCCGTCCGGAAGAACGCATATTAACCGCTCACTTCGGTACGGCTTATGTACAATACTGCCAAAAAGTCCGACGCTGGCTATAGGATTTAGCATGACGATTCAATTAGACGACGCTCAAAAAGCGGACGCCGTGATAAAACTCAAACAGTATTTCGATCAAGAGATGGGTCAAGACATTCGTCAAGACATTGGTCAGTTCGAAGCCGAATTTCTATTGGATTTTTTTGCCAAAGAAGTGGGCGCGTATTTTTACAATCAAGGGTTAAGAGACGCTGGCACCTTGTTCGAAGATAAAATCGCAGACGTTCAGCAACACTTATACGAGCTCGAAAAGATAGTGTAATGGATCTGGTGTAATGGGGCCGAGCCCTAAAGCACTGGATTCAATTCCAGTCTTTCTTTAGCCTTACCCTCTTTCCATTCTGCGTTAATAACCGAATACGATTTATGCTGATTCAATTTCAACACGCTCACTTTGAGTTACAAAAAAAACGTACGCTATCAATCGATACCTTAATCACAGAGGCAAACCAGTATTGGGCGTTTATTGGCAGCAATGGCAGTGGTAAATCGGCTTTTTCTTCAGCGTTGAATGAACAGCTCACGTTGCAAAGCGGCTCTGTTGTGGGCCTGAACACGCTCACCAAAGCCGTGGTCAGCTTAGAAGAACAGAATCGTATTATTGAACGAGAAGCAGAGCGAGATGAAAGCGACATCACCAACGAGGTATTCCAAGGTACGCCGGTCATTGAGCTGCTAAGCGAAATCAACGACGACATAAATCTGATTCAGCATTGGGCCAACGGGTTTGGCATTGCCCATTTAATGGATGAAGGCTTCCGCAAGTTAAGTACCGGTGAGAGTCGTAAAGTCATTTTAATTCGAGCTTTGTTATCGCAGGCCGAGCTGATCATTTTCGACGAACCCTTCGAAGGGCTCGATGCCAACAGCCAACGTTTTTTAGCCGATACGCTGTCTGAGCTGCATCAACAACAGCAGTCGATGATACTTATATTAAACCGCTTAGATGAAGTGCCCGACTGGGTAACTCATTTAGGATTTTTACACAATTTGTCGCTATTAGCTCAGGGAACCAAAGCGTCTGTGCTCGAAAGCGAAACGGTGAAAGCATTTCTAACCTTCAATCAGGCCGAGTTAAACTTGCCTGAAAGAGACCCGTGTTCACCTAAACTGTCTCTGCCTGCTGGCGACCCCCTCTTTCAGCTCAATCAAGGCCGCGTGGCCTACAGCGATCGTTTAATCTTTAAAGACCTCGATTGGCGAGTAGAACCGGGCGATCACTGGGCCATACTCGGTCCAAACGGCTGCGGCAAGAGCACACTGCTTAATTTGATCAGCGGCGACCACCCGCAATGTTATGCCAACGACCTCACGGTATTTGGCATAAAGAGAGGCAGCGGCGAAAGCATTTGGGACATCAAGCAGCACATCGGCATCATCAGTGCTGCACTACAGTGGAATTACAAAGCCGGCACCAATGTGATTAGCACGGTCTTAAGCGGCCTATTTGATTCCATTGGGCTGTACTCTCAAGTGGATGAACACCAAAAGAATTTGGCCTTGGCTTGGCTAAAACAAGTGAAGCTAGACCATCAGGCGAACACGCCTTTGCATCAGCTCAGTTATGGCGAACAACGTTTGGTATTGATCTGCCGAGCCATGATCAAACAGCCAGCCCTGCTCATTCTCGATGAGCCCTGCCAAGGTTTAGACGAGCCCAACCGCCAACTGGTGTTAGGCTTCATCGAACTGCTCTCCCAGCAATCGGCCACCACTTTGCTGTATGTGACCCACCACGCCAGCGACTTGTTGCCCTGTTTTACCCGTAGGCTAATGTGCGTCAGCGCCGATGAAGCTCAAGGCAGTACATGGCAGGTTCAGGCTTAGATCATCACCTCATGACTTTCCCTTAGATCATAGGCACGCACTTGGGCACCCCAGTGGATTTAAGCTAAGCTTAAATCCACTGGCGGCAAGGGAATGATCATGTGGATTCGGGCGTGGCTCTGGCTATTTATTATCGTAAGTCCCAATGGTTGGGGGCTGTCGTTGACCTTGAATCACGAACCAGAAATCATCATCGATGCGCCGGTTCCCACCGCCATTGCTGGCTCTAGCCGACGCACGCCCCTAGACGCACTCTCTCTTAGCTATTCTGTCTCCGATTACCCTCAATCCATCATGCCCGGCAGTCCAGCCAGCTGGCACAAGATCCGTATCGTCGCCAGTTCGGAACTGATTGCGCCAACCCAGAAATATGTGGTGGTAGACAATGCCATCCTGCGTCACCTCAGTTTCTACTTGCTGTCGAAAGGTCACGTCATGGCTGAACGCCACATGGGGCTGGTTGACGAGCAGAATCCACAGCGCAATGGCCGTCCTTTAGACTACAAGGGCAATGTCTTCAGCTTCATGATGCAACCGGGTGAGCAATACACCCTGCTCATTTACAAACAAAATGATGGCCCGTCTATTTTACCGATTCGAATTTACGACGAGTCGGAATTTACCACTCATATCGAGTTAAGGAATTTATTTTGGGGCGGCATCATGGCCGTTCTAATAGTCATGGCGCTGTACAACTTAACGGTGTATGCCATGCACCCCAGCCGTGCTTACCTTTGGTATCTGGCTTTCCATGCGATCGCCTTTTTGTACTTCAGTGGCCTAAACGGTTTTGGTTTTTTACTTTGGCCCTACGAGCTTCAGACATGGCTAGCGCAAAACATTATGGCCTTGAATTTCATGCTCGTGTTTTTGATTGTGAATTTTGCCAATGTTTTTTTAGAAGCAAAGGAACACGCGCCGACTCATCATAAGTGGATCAAGCCACTGTCTGCTGTGTCGCTCATTGGCTTTATCGCCAGTTTTATTTTCACCGAAGCACAACTCATCCCTGTATTTTCTGTTTTGCAATTCATAGGTACCGTGTTCGGCATCAGTATCGGTGTGGTGGCGTTTAGAAATGGCTATCGTCCGGCCAAGTATTTTTTAATCTCGTGGGTATTTACCTTATCGGGTGGTGCCGTGGGCATGGGAACGGCCATAGGCGCCATTCCGGCAAACTTATTAACATTGCATGGATTTTTATTAGGCACCCTATGTGAATTATTTTTGTTTTCGGTGGCGCTGGCCCACCGTATCAAAGAGGCTGAGAACAAGTTTTTAACACGCTCTTTCGTCTACCCTGACACCAACATCGCCAATTTTAGCTATCTAAAGAATGAGCTTATTAACCACCTAGGTATAATTTGTCAGCAACACAAGCATCTGCATATTCTTATCGCCGACATGCAGGGTTTCAGGGAAATTGTTAGCTTGTATGGCCCCACAGCGTTAACCAAAAGTTATCGAGAACAGACCGACCGAATGTCGGAATACCTTCACCATCAAGATTGGTGCGTGGCCATGCCACTACCCAATAAAAAGTTGGTCTATCTGGCTGCCTTACCCGGCGAACAGGTTTTTATGTTAGTAGACATAAATCCTCATCAAGAAGAGCCTGAGAACGTCATTATTCAAAACTTATTTCGTCAAGCCGACCGAATGAATGAACAGCCCAACGAAAACAAAATTCAATTTACCATCGGCTGCTGCCAGCTGTTATCAGCAGAGGACTTTCTAGAAAGCTTTCGTCGCGCACAAGTAGCCTTGCTCCATGCACTTCAAAACCAAATGCCATGGCAGAGTTACGCACCCGAGTTAGATCAGGCTATTAGCCATCGCTCGTACGTAGTAAAGGAAATACGGCAAGCCATCAAGCTGGCCGTATTTGAACCGCACATTCAACCTCAATTTGACTTAAATACTGGGCAATTACGCGGCGGTGAAATTCTATTACGCTGGCATCACCCAGAGTTGGGCAACGTGCCGCCAGATACCTTCATTACCCTGGCCGAACAAAGCGGGCTGATTTTTGCGATTACCAAGCTGGTGATTGAAAAAGTATGTCGTTGGATTCGCGACACCAAGCTGCAACACCCTCAATCGCTCAACCAATTGGTCTTTTCCATCAATCTATCGGCATTAGATATCGCCGAGCCTCAGCTGATCCCCTTTATTCAAAGCACCCTGATGTTTTACGAGATCGATAATAAACAAATTTGTTTAGAGATCACCGAATCGGCCATCAGCAAAAATCGCGACCAATTTTTAAAAACCATCAAGCAATTGCACACTTTAGGGTTCAGCATATCCATTGATGATTTCGGTACCGGCTACAGCTCGATGCAGTATTTGCAAACCATCGCCGCCGATGAAATCAAAATCGATATGCGCTTTGTTCGCGGTATCGAAAAAGACGTCACAAAACAACAGATCACTAAGGCCATCGTCAATCTCGCCCATGCCACTCAGGCTCACACTGTGGCCGAGGGCATTGAAAGTGAAGCCGAATTGGCTTGGTTTAAGACCTCTGAATGCCAGTTTGGTCAGGGCTATCTTTGGGCGAAGCCCATGAGTTTGGAAGACTTTCGTCAAACCCACCTCTAATACGATCAATATTTGATCAAATTTCGTATATATCTCTCATCACCCGCCTATTTTTAGTTCAATATTTAATCAAAATGGACGTTTTAAGTCTAAATTGCTCGATTGTTTGACAATCCTGTCATGTAGCGACTAATCTTCACCGCGTACCAATCACAATTAACAAAAATAACAATAAGAACGACAGGGAGAAGGACACGTGCTACTCGAACGACTCAAACCAGAAACGGCCCTAGCCATAAAAAAATATGGCTATTTCATTTACCTATTACCGCTCACCTTGCCAGCCGCCAGCTATTACTGGGGCAACAGCACCGGTTACCATACGGGCTTTACCTGGCTCTCTTTAATCGTGGTTTATGGCCTAGTACCCTTATTGGATCTATTACTGGGTAAAGACCCGGTGAATCCAGACGAAGCAAAAACACCCGAGCTGGCTAAAGAAAACTTTTACCGCTGGCTCACCGTGAGCTGTCTACCCCTTTACGCATTGTGCTTATTTTCCACAGGGTATTTTTTCATACAGTGGACAGAGTTAAGTCTATTCGGTCAGTTCATGTATATGGTGAGTATGGGTACCGTCGGCGGCATCATCGCCATCAACGTAGGCCATGAATTAATCCATAAAAACACCAAACTGGAACAGATTTCCGGTGGCTTATTGTTGTCACTCGTCAGCTATGCCGGCTTTAAGGTCGAACACGTTTACGGTCACCATGTTCACGTATCAACACCAGAAGACGCGAGTTCTTCCCGTTACAACCAAAACGTTTATCAATTCCTTCCACACGCCTATGTGCACAATTTCCTTAACGCTTGGAAGTTACAAAAGAAACGTATGGAAAAGAAAGGCCTTGGCCTACTGAGCGTTAAAAATGAACTGATCTGGTATTACCTGTTCACCGTTGCCGTGAGCTTGATCATGGGCGGTTTCTTCGCATACTTTGGCAGCGAATTCTGGCTGGGTGTATTGTTCTTCTATGTGCAGAGTTTTGTCGCCTTTACCATGCTAGAAGTGATCAACTACATTGAGCATTATGGATTGCATCGCCGTAAGATGAGCAATGGTAAATACGAGCGCGTCACGCCCGAGCACAGCTGGAACAGCAACTATTTTCTAACCAACATGTTCTTATTTCAATTGCAGCGCCATAGTGATCACCACGCCTACGCGGCACGTCGCTATCAGGTATTAAGACACTATGATGAGAGCCCACAGTTACCCTTTGGTTATGCCACCATGTTTACCATTGCGCTGATTCCACCACTTTGGAAAGCCATCATGAATCCAAGAGTCGAAGCGTATTACTCTGAGGATCCTGAATTGCTGCAAACCCTATAAAAGACATTCCTATATTCCAAAACGGTGCTTTTCATTTTGGACTCTTTGCCAGCTTTTTAGCTGGCTTTTTTGTTTGCGTGCTTTGTGCGTATGACATTGTTGGAAATGGTTAATGTCATCACGCGATCTAAACGCTATTCTTGGACCCTATTTGTGTATGAGCAACGACCATGAATTCTGTGACCATCGAACAACTGAATGGGTTCATTCAACAAGCCTTTCCTGGTTTTAAGGCTAGGGTAGAAAAACTCGACCAACATTTCGCCAAGCTCCGTCACCCCATTGCACAGAGTGACCTACGGCCTGGGGGCACCGTGTCTGGCCCCACATTATTTGCTGTCGCGGATGCCGCTTTGTACATGGCCATACTGAATGAAATCGGTTTAAAACCCCTAGCCGTGACTACGAATTTAAATATTAACTTTCTAAACAAGCCCGACGCACAGTGTGACCTGATTGCCGATTGTCGCTTGATAAAAGTCGGTAAGCGTCTCATCATGGGCGACGTGTTTATTTACAGTGAAGGCGTTGAAGACCCTGTGGCCCATGCCACTGGCACCTATTCGATTCCTCCTGCACACATATGATGTTTTTAACCAAGCGAATATGAGTATCACCATGATGTTTAACCATTGGATTCGCCGTGGCATTCGCTTAGGCATCTTTACCCTAGGACTTGTCACCGCCGTATTTGCTCAAGCTAACCATCACGCGGAACAAGAAATCGCCTACTTGAAACAATTTATCGCTAGCAGCCCGTGCCAATACAATCGCAACGGCGATTTGCATACGGCACCGGAAGCCCTAAAGCATATTCAAAAGAAATACGATTACTTTAAAGATGAGATTCACACAGCCGAAGATTTCATCGATAAGTCGGCCAGTAAAAGCACCATGTCGGGTAAAGCCTATACTGTGATTTGTCCTGCGGCTGAGGGTCATGGGCAACAAACTCTCACATCACAGCAGTGGCTATTGCGGGCACTGGCCGATTTCAGAGCCAAACACGGCTCATAATTGGCATGGCATCGAAATAGCTAATACCTATCGATTCAAGTTAAAACTTCAATTTCTACTATTACTTCCATCGGACTAATCTAAGGTCATCAGCTCACACGATGACTAACCGACGGAGTACACCATGACCTTATTTCAATACACTCCCAAAGCAAAACGCACCGCACCCCGCCCTGCTCAACCTACGCAGTTAAAGGGGCCACAAACGGAATGCAATTACAGTAACAATTACTACGGCGATCAGGTGTGCATCGTGAAGCGTTAGTTGTAGCCTGAAAAGAGGATTTGATCATGAGCATTAAAGAATTTTTTATCTGGTTCAGCGAGCCTTTGAGTTCACCGATGGTGGTACGAGCGAGCGAATCCCGTCCCTCTTCGCGCCCCGTACAAGCTGGCTAAACCGACCCAGAAAATAATCCAAATAACCATCCATCCCGTACTATGATTAACATAGAGATCGGATGGATGAGCCTATGAATGTTCTAATTAGCGGGGCCAGTGGTTTGGTCGGCTCCGCCCTCAAGACCCACCTAGAATCCCTTGGGCACCGCGTATATACCCTTAAACGAGGGAGGACAACCGGGTCTTTTTATTGGAACCCTGATATCGAGCAAATTCATCTAGATGAAAAGATTCACCTTGATGCCGTCGTCTGTTTGAACGGCGTCAATATTGGAGATCAACGCTGGTCTCCTCAGCGCAAGAAAGCCATCATCGAAAGTCGCGTGCGCAGCGTCAGCTTACTCGCTCGCGATCTCGCCAAACGATTTGACCCACCTGATGTATTAATCTGTGCCAGCGCCATTGGCTTTTATGGTGATACGGGTAGTGAGTTAAAAAGTGAGCAAGACGGCCCTGGGAAAAATTTTCTCAGTGAGATCGTCACGCAGTGGGAAGGTGCCGCCCGTCCAGCCATGCGACGAAATATTCGCACCGTGTTTATCCGCAGCGGTGTGGTGCTCAGCAAAGAATCCGGTGCACTAAAGAAAATGTTACTGCCATTTAAACTCGGGTTAGGCGGTCGCATTGGTGATGGCCAACAATACATGAGCTGGATTGATATCGAAGATGAGGTACGAGCCATTGCCTTTGCCATCACGCAAAATGATTTAGAAGGGCCAGTGAATTTAACGGCACCGCACCCCGTGACCAATCAAGAATTCACGCAAACTCTGGGCAAAACCCTTAATCGACCTACTCCCTTTCCAATGCCTGAATGGGCGGTAAAGCTGTTATTCGGAGAAATGGGAGAGTTACTTTTACTGGGCAGCAATCGGATTGACTGTGCGGTTTTAAAGGAGAGAGGGTTTGAATTCTCGTATCCGGACTTGGAATCTTCGCTGCAACATTTGATTGGCACCTAGGGCGCTAATCAAATGTTCATTGCGTTAACCAAAGGCTAAGAGGCTTTTACCTTTGTAAAGGTTTCGCGCAGAAGTTTCACATCGTTTGCCGCACGGTGTAAGGCCAGACCCAATTCCCCTGCCACGCGGTCTTTAATGTCACTCCAATCCGCCAGCTCTTGTTCGTTAAGCAGGCGAGTAATGGTATCCAATTTAAATCTCTGAACGATCTCGGCTTCATCAAACAACCGACCCAACCAAGAGCTATCAAAGCTCCAAGCATCACTGTAAAGGGTCATGCCACTTAACAGGTCGTTTAAGAAAATGGCGGTTTCACGGACGGTCTTACCGTTCTCATTCAGGTAGTCACGGCTGATACCATGAATGCTTTCCGCTTGCTCATCCCAATGGGTCCAAGAGGGCGCGGGTTTAATGAGAATGGCATGAATCTCCCCATTGGGAAGCGCTACCCCCACCTCGATCGGGTAGCTACCGCGTCCAAATCCGGACGCTTCTAAATCAATAATGGCCGGTACTTCCATTTATACTTACCTTCTTTTTGGCAATGTGTCGCCACACTGCGGAACCCGGTCGTACACTCACCCCAACTCAGATGGGGTAACTCGCAATACTTCTTCTATCGTCGTAACACCTGCGGCCACTTTTTGAGCGCCACTCAGTCTAAGACTGCGCATGCCCTGTTTCATGGCACTCCTTCTCAATTGGCCCATATCCGTCTGCTCTTGGACCAAGGAGGACAATGTATCACTCATGGGCATAACTTCATAGAGCCCGGCGCGGCCCATGTAGCCTGTGTTCCGACATTCTAAACAGCCCACCGGATGAAAGGTAAACTCAGGTGGCTTAGCACTCCATGGTTGTACCAATTCCTGCCACATGGACACGTCCGTCGGCTGCTTTTGTTTACAGTGGGGACACAGGGTTCTCACTAGGCGTTGAGCCATGACCCCTATTAGGGAGCCCTTGATCAAATAATGAGGTACGCCAATATGCAGCAAACGTGCGATGGCACTCGGCGCGTCATTGGTATGAAGAGTAGACAACACCAAGTGACCTGTCAGGGCGGCTTGCACCGCCATTTCGGCCGTCTCTTGGTCTCGGATCTCGCCCACCATAATGATATCTGGGTCTTGACGCATGAGCGCTCGAATACCAGAAGCAAAACTCAAATCGATGGCGGCATGTACCTGCATTTGGTTAAAAGCCGGTTCCACCATCTCGATGGGGTCTTCCACCGTACACACGTTCACTTCTTCACTGGCCAACTGTTTGAGTGTGGAGTAGAGCGTGGTGGTCTTACCGGAACCCGTTGGCCCCGTCACCAGCACGATACCCGCCGTCTGCCCCGTCATGTCTTTCCATTGTTCAGCATCTTCTTTGCTGAAGCCCAACTCATTTAAGCTGCGTAATAGAACCTCGGGGTCAAAGATACGCATCACCAACTTTTCACCAAACGCCGTTGGCATAGTGCTCAATCGCAACTCCACTTCGGTGCCCGCTGGCGTTCGCGTTTTTAAGCGACTGTCCTGTGGTTTGCGTTTTTCAGCGATGTTCATACGGCCCAAGCTTTTAATACGGCTGGTAACGGCATTGGAAACGCTTGCAGGAAATTCATAAACGGGATGCAATACTCCGTCGATGCGAAAGCGCACCTTGGATACGTCTCGTCTTGGTTCGATATGGATATCACTGGCCCGTTGCTCAAAGGCGTATTGAAATAACCAATCCACGATATTGACGATATGCTCGTCGTTGGCGTCACTGCCACCCTTGCTGCCCAGCTCAACGAGGGACTCTAAGTTGGAGCCATGCTTCTTGTGAACTTCGCTCGCCCCTGTAACCGACGCCGCTAATGAAAAGAACTCAACCTGGTAACGATCAATATCCGATGGATTGGCCGCCACGATGGTCACGTGCCGACGGTTTATGTGCTCAATGTCAGCGACCCAGCGACGATCGAAAGGGTCGGCCGTCGCCACCACCACTTCATCCGGACTCAATCCTACGGGCAACAAGCCATGACGCTTAGCGAAGGCAAATGACATGGTGGGAGTCACCTGACTCGCTTTAATTTTGAGCGGATCAATGGTGAAGAATTCAACTTCGGCCTCCTGCGCGACGATACGCATAATGACTTCTTCATCGACACGCTGGCCAGAGTTCGAACTTTTAAAGCTATGGCTGGCAATCGCCTGTACAGGATGGCGCTTACCATTCATGCCTTTGCTGAATATCTCTGCTGCCTGCTCTTGCTCAAGAAGGCCTTTCTTCACCAACTGTTGAGTCAAGGGTTGTAAAGACAGTTTTAAATCTTGCACCGCCGCCATTCAGGTTCCTGCTCGGTTAAAAAGTGTTGATTGCTTTATTCGACAAAGAGTTAATCAGAACGCTAAAACGTAAATGCCAAATCGAATTGGGCTTTTGCCTGCTGCAAATGCCGCTGCTCCACCGTTAAGCGGCGAGCCCAGCTGGCTAATTTAGCACGACTGTCTTCATCTGTAATGGCGCAATGTTCTAAAGCATCGACCATGCCCATGATAACAAGGTGACCATTCACCATTTTATCCAACGACTCTGACGCTGGATGTTGAAAGCGATGAAATAAATAGGCCACCGCTTGGTGATATGTTAAGTCGGCCACATCCTGGACCGACATTTGAGTTAACCGACTCGCCACCGTATTCATACTGTCCTGAATCGCGGTTAGTACGCGCTGTGAGTCTTTAGCCAAGCGCTCGTGGTTTTGCCATAGCCACTGCCCCGTTTTAAGCATGGCTTGCCCCAAATGATTTGCATTCACCCAATCTGTCATCGGGCCGTTTAACTGCCCTGCAATAGGGGTTAGAAGACGCTGGGTTAATCCTCTAGAGTGACTGTGGTCATCCACCTGCAAGGCCAAAATAGTGCGGGCCGTCGATAGCATGCCATTGAGAGGTTCTAATGCGCTTTCCCAATCTTGAACAATATTGGGTGGTAGTGTCATGCCTTGACCTTCTAACGACTTCAGTATGAACAAAAGCCCATGAATCTGACGCGAAATCACCACCACAGACCACCAATCTTCTTGCTGACTAAAGCCATCAAACCGACGACTGATCCGTGTTAACGTCTCCTGCAATAAATCAACCACATTAATTTGATCAAGATCTGAAAAATCTAAAGGTTGAAAAAAGCTCAAAGCAGGATGGCTTAACTGATAACCCCGTTCAGCTTTGTTAATATCACAGGGCACCAAGGGATAGCGATTGGACAAACTCAGCGCAAACGAAAACAGATCCTCCACTCGCCCAGTTTTCAGTTCTAACTCAATTTCACACAATGCAACGCTGTGGTCTTCACTGCTAATGACGCCTTGATCCAATACCAGCTCAATATCAGATTGACCTTCGTGCTTATGCCAAACATGACGCTGAAAGTCGGTTTTGAATAGCGGTAGAATCCCGTTTTTTACGGATGCATCCGGTACAACCTCTTTAGGAAAAAGGGACCAATCTAGCTCTGGAGAATCAATGTCGTACTCCCACTCGCCCCGTTGGTGCAGCCCCGCTATGGCCTGGCCTTTACTCTTTAAAGTTTGTTTATACCCGTGCTGGCTTTTTCGAATGCGTAACGCAGCATGGGCTTGGTTCAAGAGCAAATCAGGTGTATCAAAGTATTGATTATCCAACAACAACGGCTGGCCCTGTGCCTCACCTAGTTGAGCATCTTGCAAAAAGGCTTCAACAGCCTGCGGTGATAGGGTTAATTTCAGTTCTACTTCTTGTGCCATACTGGATATTGTTTCGTCTTTATTGATAAGAGTTTAGCTGTTCAGGCGAATGAACAAGCCAAGTCTAAGAATTCAGGTGTGTTTATAACTGGTTTTGTTACACTCATTGACAATTGGTCGACGCGCCACCACACCCCTGTGGGCATTCATGGGAGCATGAGCCCTTAAGGATACTCGCGTTCACATTCATCAGTGAAGGGAAATATGAGCCAACTACCCACTTTAAAGCAGCAAATGCAAACGCTAATCAGTTTACCCAGCGTTTCTAGCTCGCTACATGATCACGACATGAGCAACAAAGGGGTAATAGACCAATTGGCACAATGGTGTGAGCACCTAGGTTTTAGTGTAGACATTCAATGTATTGATGCCGAGCGAGGGAAATTCAATCTTCTGGCGTCTTTAGGACAGGGCCCGGGCGGGCTCATTTTGTCTGGCCACACCGACACGGTTCCCTGCAATCCGGACCGTTGGGATTCCGATCCGTTCACCCTCACCGAAAAAGACAACAAGTTCTACGGGTTAGGCACCTGTGACATGAAAGGGTTTTTTCCTTTGGTGTTTGCCGCCCTCGAAGGACTTGATCCAAAAAATCTAACGGCCCCTATTTTTATCATGGCCACCGCCGATGAAGAGACCAGCATGTCCGGTGCCCGTAAACTGGCTACCTTGGGCATGCCAAAAGCCCGCGCCGCAATTATCGGTGAACCAACCGGATTACGTCCCATCAACGCCCACAAAGGCATCATGATGGAAGCGATCAAGGTGACGGGGAAGTCGGGCCACAGTTCTAATCCGGCTTTGGGCTTAAATGCGATGGAAGTGATGAATAAAGTGATGACGTCTCTCATGGATTTTCGCGGTGAGATTCAACAATCACACCATCACACCGCATTTTCAGTCCCCACGCCCACGCTGAATCTTGGCTGTATTCATGGTGGCGATAATCCGAATCGCATTTGCGGGCAGTGTGAGCTTCACTACGATTTACGCTTCGTGCCTGGCATGTCTATGGATTGGGTGCGCAAGCAAATTAAGGAACGATTGTCCGAGATCGAACTGCAAACCCAAAGCTCCATCGAGAGCTATGCATTGTTTGATGGCGTTGATGCCTTTGCCAGCGAAGACAACAGCGAATTAGTCGCCTTGGCAGAAAAGTTAAGTGGTTATGGCGCTGAAGCAGTGGCCTTTGCCACAGAAGCACCATTTTTTGCCCAAAATAATATTGATACTGTGGTCATGGGAGCGGGTTCCATTGATCAGGCTCATCAACCTAATGAGTTCATGGCCCATGATCAGATACAGCCCATGGTCGATTACATCAAAGGCTTTATCAAACACTACTGTCTGTAAATAGGGCTTAACGTTACTTGGCCGCTTTTCATTGAGCCATAGAGCGACCATAATAAGCCGACATACGCAGATCCATAATCAATAAGCATAAGGTAAGCATTATCTGTGAGCACTTCCCAATACGTTAATTGGTTTAGACAGTCCTCTCCTTACATCAATGCTCACAGAGGGAAAACCTTTGTGATCACACTGGGTGGTGAGACGCTAGCCCACGAACATTTTCAAAATATTGTTCATGACATCGCGCTGTTGAGCAGCCTTGGTGTCCGATTGGTATTGGTACACGGTGCACGCCCACAGATTGACACCCTATGCGATGAAAAACGTATTGAACCGAAATTTCATAACAACATGCGGATTACCGACGCGCCTATGCTGTCAGCCGTGCAACAAGCGGTGGGGCAGCTGCGCTCGCAAATCGAAGCCATGTTCAGCACGGGCATGAGCAACAGCCCCATGCATGGTGCAGATATTAGGGTCGTGGGCGGTAATTTTGTATTGGCGAAACCCCTCGGGGTTATCGATGGTGTCGATTTTGCCTATACGGGTGAGGTCAGAAAAATCGACGTGAACGCCATCGAACGAGTCCTACAAAACAATGCCATCGTTTTATTGAATTGCCTTGGTTACAGCCGTACAGGTGAAACCTTCAACCTACCCGTTGAAGACGTGGCCACAAAAACCTCCATTGCACTGCAAGCGGACAAGCTCATTTTCTTTGGCGAAAATAATTGCGTTACAGACACGGATAATCAGCTGATCAAAGAAATTCTGGCCAGTGAAATACCTGCCGTGACCAGTCAACCGCACCTCAACGATGAACAAGTCGCTCAGCTTCACGCAGCCAAGCTTGCCGTCGAAGCCGGTGTTAAACGTTGTCAGCTCATTAAACACACCTATGATGGCGCCTTACTCACCGAGTTATTTACGCTCGACGGTATCGGCACCCTCGTGAGCCAACAACACCAAGAGCAATTACGTACCGCACGCATGGAAGATGTGGTCGGTATTCTTGATCTATTAAAACCCTTGGAAGATCGCGGCATATTAGTTCGCCGCAGTCGCGAGGTATTAGAAACCGAAATTGATCGTTTTCGTATTCTTGTAAAGGACGGCATGGTGTTAGGCTGTGCCGCCATGTACCCTTATGGCAACAAAATGGCCGAGCTGGCTTGCGTCGCCGTGCATAATGAATACCGTGGCGGTGATCGTGGAGATCGGTTATTAAAGACGTTTGAGACCGAAGCAAAGAACCAAGGACTCGAAAGGCTGTTTGTACTCACAACACAAACGGCGCAGTGGTTCGAAGAACGTGGCTTTAAAGCGGCCAGCGTAGATGAGTTACCCACTGAGAAAAAATCGTTGTACAACTACCAACGTAACAGTAAAGTTTTTATTAAAACTTTGTAATGCTTTCTTTAACGATGCCCACAAGTGGGCATCCCTAACGTTTCTTTTTTAAGCCCGCTGATAAGCGAATTGTCCACTGTTACGCATTTCCGTAAAAACAGTACGATCAAATCAAGTAAACCCGCTCTAAATCCATTCACTCATTGGTTTTACCTATGCAGCTCATACCTATTCGGGTAATGCGCGTTTTGTTCAGTTCTGTATACTGACGCATTCTTACTAGACTCTTCTCTTTGGCATTAGGAGTACCCATGCTGTCTCAGAACATGATTGACAAATTAAACGATCAAATCAACTTGGAGTTTTATAGCTCAAACCTATATTTGCAAATGAGTGCATGGTGCGAGTACAAGGGCTTTGAGGGCAGCGCCGCGTTTTTAAAACAGCACGCAGATGAAGAGATGCAGCACATGCAACGCTTATTCACCTACGTAAATGAAACCGGCAACTTGGCAAAGCTGGGAGCGATCGATGCGCCACCAACAGAATTCGAATCGCTTACTAACGTTTTCGAAACAACATTAGAACATGAGATGCACATCACACGTGCCATCAATGAACTGGCCCATACCGCATTTAGTGAACACGATTACAGTACATTCAATTTTCTGCAATGGTACGTCGCAGAACAGCACGAAGAAGAAAAGACATTTAAAAGCATCTTGGACAAGATCACCATCATCGGTGAGGACGGTCGAGGGTTATACTTCATCGATAAAGAGCTGGGCGACCTTGCTAAAGGCGGGCTAGAACCCAGTATTGTTGAGCAGGCTTAACACCCCCGAAAGCCCTTGATGTATATGGGCCTCTCCTTTAAAAGCGATAGCGAGCCGTCACTTCCACCTTCGGCTCGCTTTCCCCCATGGGCACTAGACGCTCATTAAACTCGGCCATATTCGGCTGGTTTTGATCCGACTGAGCAAGATTCACCACACGCGCACCGACATCGAACGCCTTTATACGAACTTGATAGTTCACGTTCACCAGCCATATCGGCTCGGCTGAAGCACGCTCACCCACGTAACGCACTGACATCCCTGCCGAGTGACGACCCCATTGCCCATGGTAGCCAAAATTCATTGTTAGCCTAGGGCTAAATTGAGCGGAATTATCTTTTACATCCACTTCATTACCA
>Ga0181591_10001640_pt1 | contig 19403 bp, 13 predicted proteins | sample 071ome_33_FD_133757 | JGI IMG/M metagenome (GOLD analysis project Ga0181591, IMG submission 133757) | Coastal salt marsh microbial communities from the Groves Creek Marsh, Skidaway Island, Georgia - 071412AT metaG (megahit assembly) | ecosystem: Environmental > Aquatic > Marine > Intertidal...
GCATCAGCCAGGGTGTCTTCTATTGGTCTTATTTCCGTCACTTCAAGCATATTGATGACGAACGAGTCTTCGACGCTGGTGAACACAAGTTGTCCGTTCTTGTCATTGCTTGACAGGTTGCCATAAAGACGGCGACCGTCAGCTGTGGATATTTCAAAATTGTATTGGGATTCAATTTTGGCGACGTGCCACCACTCCACCGAGAACTCTGGTGCGTAGCCTGTTTTAATGCGAAGGTCGCCAAAACCCAGGCCTCGCACCTCACCGGTAATTTGGTCGCCGTTGTACATGGTAATGACGTCACTTTGTTCGTGGGCTTGAACAAAGGTGCCAATGGTCAAGAGAAGTAAAAAAACTGATCGCATCATGGGGTGGACCCGTTTTAAGTGGATAGCTAGTTCCTGAGTGTCTTTAAACGATACACTGTTGGGAGCAAGTTATAAGAAAAAGTAGCGTGCGGGGAGCTTATGATGTCGTGTATTTATGCACCAGTACCTGTGCTACCCCTTGCCGCTGTTGTCGCTAAATGCATATGCTAGCCCTGCGAGTTTAACCAGATAAAACGAGACCCCGCCTTGTGGTAGATCAAGCCATCATATTGACGATAGTCCTTGCGCTGGTGTGTGTGCTGATCTTTACACGCATCTCCCCCGTGAGGGCTTTCGCAGGCTCACTTGTTGCTTGCTACCTCCTTGGGTTTGTCCACACGGAGACAGTGCTGGCCAAAGGGACTAACGAGGGAGTCATCACCCTCGTATTGTTGCTCCTCGTGTCGGTCGGACTTGAACGCTTGCCTTGGCTCGTGACCCTTTCGGAGCGAATGTTAAGCCCCTCCGTTACAAGATCTTTGCTGGGACTTTCTTTAACAACCGCTATGTTTTCAGCGTTCATCAACAACACGGCTGTCGTCGCCACGCTTGCGTCGTCGATTCGAAAAAATAAAGTTCTGTCACCCAGTCGTTTGCTGCTGCCTCTGTCCTACGCTGCGATCCTTGGCGGCACGTTGACTCTTATAGGGACCTCAACGAACCTTATTGTCAGTAGCTTTGTGCAGGACAAAACCGGTGCCCCAATCCCTTTTCTCGCATTCTTCCCAGTGGCCTTGCCAGCACTGCTGGTCGGCGTCTTGACGATGTTGTTGTTCAGTTGGCGTTTGCCAACTCGCTCCGATGCCGACGACGTGGTGAATGACTACTTGGTGGAGGCTGAAGTCCAAGAAAACTCGCCCATGATTGGTGCCACGGTCGAGGAAAACGGCCTGCGTGATCTGGGTGATCTCTTCCTGGTTGAAATTGTTCGCCAGCAGCATTTGATCACGCCGATATCACCAACGCAGCGCATTGTGGCGGGGGATAAGCTGATTTTTTCAGGGGACGTCTCGCGGGTGGCGCTGCTTGAGAGGTTTCAAGGGTTAAAGATTTTTGCGCTGGAAGAGGGCTTGCTACGCTCTAATATGACCGAGGTGGTGGTGCGGCCAAACGCAGCGATTACCGGCACCACGCTCAAAGAGGCCTCCTTTCGCTCACGGTTTGACGCAGCGGTGGTGGGAATTAAACGCGACGGTGAGAGACTGTCGGGAAAGCTGGGTAATATCGTCATTCAGCCGGGGGATTTCTTGATGTTGGCCACAGGGCCGGACTTCTCCCAAAGACAGAACCTGACTCGAAATTTTCTGCTGGTAAACACAGAAGTCACCGGTCGATCGATCTCGAATTTGAAGTCTGGCGGGTTCACTCTGCTTATAGGAGTCGTGTTTGCCCTCGCGGCAACAGGCCTGCTCGATTTAATCAAGGGACTTTGCTTGACGCTTGCGCTATTGCTCCTCACCGGGGTTGTTAACACAACTGAGTTGCGCCGGAGATTCCCGTGGGAGCTGTGGCTGATTATTACCTCGGCGCTCTGCCTGGCTCAGGCTGTATCAGATACCGGCGCCATCGATGCGCTCATGACTTCAGTGGCTCCGGGTTTAACCCAGATGCCTCCTCTAGCTTTGCTGGTGGTTATTTATTTGATGACCTTGGCCATGACCGAGCTAATGACCAATAACGCCGCCGCAGCACTGATGTTCCCCCTGGCTTGGGGAGCAGGAGCTGCAGCTGGCCTCGATCCCATTCCATTCGTCATGGCGGTGGCTTTTGGAGCCAGCGCGTCTTTCCTGACCGCCCACGGATACACGACCAATTTAATCGTGCAAAACATCGGTGGTTATCAGAAAGAGGACTATTTGCGCTTTGGGGTACCCGTGTCGATCGCCTACTCTGTCACGGTATTGGTTGTGCTACCCAAGGTGTTTCCGTTTGGTTAAATCACGTTTACCCCCACCGGGGGCGGTCGAAGGCCTCTAAAGGTTGACCACGTGTCTAAAATATTTCACGTGGCTGTACTTCAAGTCGGCGTCTTGCCCTGTTCCTCCCGTTTTACCGTCGGCACCCAAGGACTGGAGTTTGTACATGATGCGTACTCCCGCGAAGGGTTCGCAGATGTAGTCATATGGCTGGCCCCAGGGATCACTGGGTATCTTTGACAGATAGCCGCCCTCGGGGAAATTCCGGGGTGGATTGCCAACCGTTGCCGGGGATACCAACGCGGCGAGACCCTGCTCGGTCCAGGGGAAGTATCGATTTTCCTTTTCATAGGCGAGTAAGGGTTGTTCGAGCACTTCAAAATCAGTCATCACCGACAGGATAGAGTCGAGCTGTTCGTCAAAATCAATGGATAATGCCTCGTTGAGGGCGCTTTTCGGGTCATCGCTGCAGAAGATTTGAACATCGAGTTTTGACGGTCGCATGTTGGCGACCGTGTCTACGACCACAAACGCCTTGTACTCCGGAAATCCTTGAAAATCCCGATCTAGGTACTCGCCACAGGTAACGTTACCCGGATAAGTGGCCATGTTACGAAAGCCAGAGCTTTTGTTCGGCATAGCCTCGGCCAGCGCTTCCTCATTTTTCTTGGCACCTGAAGCACAGCCAGCGGTAACAATTGCGGTGAGCACCGCGAGGGCAGTTAGCCGGTTGAATGAATGCATGACAAAACCTCAAGACTTGTGAAGCGGCAAAGATGGGGCTAAATAGCGGTTTATTCAAGTGTAATTCACTGGATTACATCGAAAAGGAAGGTTCAGTACAGCGAGACCCGTTTGAGCGGTCTTTTTTCGAGATCGGTTCGCGCGACTATTTTGTGCCCCGCGATAACCTGCCATTCTTCGGAAAACTGCTCGAGGATTGTGGTTTTTTTATCAATACCCCCCACTGCACGAGCCACTTCCAGTTACTTCGAACTGTGAGTAGGTAATCAAGTCACATCTTCATTGGGCGCCGCTTGATTTTGGTCTTCCGCTACCTTCCTTCGCGTCATCAGGGGGCGCTAGTCTTGCCCTGTGTCGCTAGGGAGGGGTGCTTGCAGAGTGACTACGCAACAAGCCTCCATGCTTTAAGCGACAGAGATCACAACGAGACAAGGAGAAGTCCATGAAAATATGTGTTGTAAATGCTATTGCGATGCCTCTTTTGGTGGCGTCACTGTCGGCAGTGGGTGCCTCACCAGGTACCGAGGAGAAGTTCGGGCTTGATCAGGCCCGGATGTTGGATAATCATCATCAGCCACTGGATGTGGTGCAAATGGAGACATTGAGAGGGGGATTAGCGCCTCTTGGTATAGCACTGGGTATAGCGGGTCTCGATCTTGCGCTGATGGGTTTCTACTGGGGTGTTTACGTGCCTTATTATGCCCCGCAAGAACCCGCTTATGACCTGCCCTAGTATCATGATGAACGAGGGGGTGCTCTGTGAAGAGCACCCTTTACATCGCTCACACCACCCATATCGAGGTCCATATCTCGGTTGGCTTGCGGGAGTGACTGTTTGTTTATCGCTGATCGCGGTCCTGACCGTTGCTTCTTACGGGGAGAAAGCTTGGGGCATTAACGACCTAGGGGACAGCGACCCAGAAGTATCAAATTTTCTGCAGCAAAAGCCCCAGAGTTGTGGTTTGGCAGCGTTACGTTTTTGGCTGGCGATGCATGGGCGGGCGATATCGGAAGCGGAGCTTGAGCGGCGTGTAAACGACCGCCATCAGATCACTCCTGCAAGAATAGTTGAGCAGGGTTACAGTTTGGCCGATCTCGTGCACGCAGCCAAAACCCTCGGTTTCGAAGGATCGGCCCGATGGTTGACCCAACCGTCCAGTGCCAGCTTGGAGTTTCCGTTCATTGTCCTTTTGGCTGGGCAGAAGCGACCCCACTATTTGGTCGTGATGGATCGCCGCTCGGCGTTTGACCCAGCAGCGGGGTATCGAGAAATGTCTCTTGAGACTCTGTTACGGGATTCATCCAGTAGTGTCGTCGCGCTATCGCTGAGTCAAAAACATCCCGCCGGTTAATGTACCGCTCAAATGCTTGCGCTACAGTAGCTCCTTGCGATGAAGCCCAAGTTCCTCCAGCAAAGAATGGTTATCCGCGGCATGTTGCGCATTGGTGACAACAGCGATACTGCTCGCCTCATTGTCGGTTAGATAAGTAGACGCAACGCGATGAAGATCATCCAGCGTTGTGCCTACAACGCCTGCTCTGAACTGTGCGCGATGCTCTCGAGTGCGGCCAAACAGCGTTTCGTGAAAATGTTTCTTCGCCTCGCCCGCGGGAGACCCTGGTTTGTCCATGCTGCCGATGATGCCGAGAATAGCCTCTTCAAGAGCAAGGGAGTCGTGCGCACTGTTCAGCATCCATTGAATCGATTGATCGAAATCCTCCAGCGTGCCCTGAATTCGGGGATCTCGATATGAGAAGAACCGGAAGGCTCCAATATTGCCGTCATGACTCGCGCCTCCACCGTAGGCGCCCCCCTGTTCCCTGATTGCTCGATGCAAGAAACCATTTCTCAGGAAGGCCGCGAGCACGGTAAGCGTGGGCGCGTCGGGGTGGCCGCTGGGCACGGTTGGGAAGGCCTTCGCACAGAAATTTACCTGCGTATTGGCAACCCAGTACTCTCGTCGTGACTCTCGAATTGTTTTTGTGGTGAAGCTATTCGAAGGGGTTGTCTGTGCTATCGACCCAAGTGCTTTAAGGGTCAAGTCGTGGGCAGACCCCAGGTTGTCTGGATCAGCGATAGCAGCTGCCTGAAACTCCCCACCGCCAATGAGCTTCGCGTGCAGCGTTTTTAACTCCTCGAGCACGGATTCGAGTTCCACGTCACTCTTTACCCGGTCGTCGAGCAAACGACAGCGCCGTATACCCTCAAGCCCTCCTTGCTGATGACTGCGAAGCGCCAGCGGACTCATGCCGGCGGTTGCAGCGGTCATCGCCAAGCTGTGTCCGCTACCTGTGATCGACTGATCTCGGCGGGCTCTGATCTGATTGATTAATTCCCTCACTCGCTTGCCCTCATCGAAGCGGGCCTGCAGGAGTGTGTCCTGCATAAGTGCCACTTGTTTCTCGGCTCGGTTTGCAAGCGCTTTCGATGAGAGTAAGAAGAATGCTGAGCAATTTTGCTCGTCCAGCCGATCACTGCGCGTCAGGGTTGCCGCACTGATCGAGCTCACGGTGGCGGATTGTCGATCCTGGACCGCGAGATAGGTGTCTTTTGCAATGCCCACCTCTGTTAACAGTCCCGTCAGAAGGGGCAGTCGATCAGACTCATGTTCCGATAGGGCAGGGAGGGGCTTGACCCACTGCTGGTACACGATGCCATTGGTGCCCGTTGGGTAGCGCCACACGGGGACTTGAGCATCGCCTGACTTGAAGCATTCTGGCTCCGGCAGCTCCTTGGGTATGTCCTCAAGGGATACCCGCGGCAAAATATCAGGATCGTCTTCCTGCGCCTGACGCTGTTTCAGCTTGTCAGCGAGATTTATCACGTTTGTGCGATCTTCCGCGGTCATCTCGGCAGTCATTTTCTCGAGCCGGTCAATCTCACGCTGTTGAGCTTGCGCTGATAGTTCCCCATCCGGTTTAACCGTTAGCGTCACTCGATGAGTGTTCTCCAAAAGTAGCGATCTGACGAGCTCCGGGATATAGCTAGGGTCTTGGATTCGTTTGCGAATAGTGTCGAGCACCGCATCCAGATCCAATGCGGAAACGGGATCTCCACCATGAACGGCGGCGCCGAGGCTCCGCAGCATCAGATTGAGCCCATAGGGCATCCCATCACCCGTCAACTCCCGTTGGCTTAATTCAATCTGATGAAGAATGGCTTCCAGCCGTTCCGTCGTCACACCCTTATCGGCAACGTCCTCAAGGACGCTGAGAACGGCTTGTTCGAACGGCTCGACATGCTCGGGTGCGCTCCCTTCAACCCCGCAACAAAAAATCATCTCACGCATCGACTCCTCGACACCACAGAGGGGCGAGGGGGAAGAGCCCAGGTCGGTGGTCTCTAGAAACTGCATCAAGGGTGATGCACTATTTTCCATAAGCACCGCAGACAATACCTGAGCCTCAAGCATGGCTGTAAGATCAGCGCTCTCGCCCAGTTTCCAGCCCATGATGTGATGCGTCTTTCTTTCCAGACCCTCTGAAGAATCGACCGCGTACGGATGGGTGGCCTTTCTGGGTCTGACAAAGGGCGTCTCCAGTCCGACTTCTATCTTTTCGTCGGATTTTGAGAACCGATGCAAGACCAGATTCTGGAAATCCTGTTGGTGAGATTCAGCAGGTATGTTGCCAAAGGTGAGAAAAATAGCATTGCTTGGGTGATAGTGCCGGGCGTAAAAGTCTCGCAGCTCTTGATATGACAAATCCGGGATATTTTCTGGATCACCTCCGCTATTGAAGTGATAGGTGTTTGTCGGAAACAACTCAAAACATAGCCGGTCCCACAAGATAGAGGTGGTGGAAGACATCGCACCTTTCATCTCGTTAAAAACGACTCCTTTAAAGACTAATGCCTCCCCCTCACCATCTTGTTTTTTTTCAAACTCGACCCGGTGTCCCTCTTGCGCAAAATCAAGGGGATCGATCCGGGAGAAGAACACAGCGTCGAGGTAGACCGAGAGAAGGTTGGAGAAGTCCTTCTGGTTTTGAGTTGCAAACGGGTACGCGGTCCAGTCTGAGCTGGTAAAAGCATTCATAAAGGTGTTCAGGGATCTCCGCAGCATCATGAAGAAGGGATCCCTAACTGGATAGCGCTCACTGCCACACAGCACCGTATGCTCCAAAATGTGTGCGACACCGGTGGAGTCCTCGGGCACTGTTCTCAATGCCACCATGAAAACATTCTCTGAGTTGTCGCTACTGAGATGTAAATGCACAGCGCCTGTCGCGGTATGCTCGTATTCTTCAACCGTCAAATTGAGCGCGGCGATGGGTGTGCTGCGTTTGAGCTCGAAATGTTTTTCTAGTGCTTGGGTGTTAGTGACTGATGACATAAATTGGTGTGGCCCGGTATGAGAGTGTAGTCGGAGGCGTATTGTAACGATTTGGAGACCCTAGTCTGTGGGTTCAAGGATAATTTGAAAGATTTTTGGCCACCGTTTGCCGGTAACCCAGATTTTCCCTGTCTCGGGATCTCTGGCTATACCGTTGAGTACATCGGTATCCCTTAGTCGATCCTCTGGACTAAGGAGATTGGACGCGTCGATCAGACCAACTACTTGCCCGGAGTCGGGATCGATGCGGGCGATAGTATCTGTCTGCCAGATGTTGGCCCAGAGCTCGCCCTCGACCCACTCCAGTTCATTGAGCCGCTTGAGCGGTTTGCCCTCTAGAGTGACGTCAATGATGGTGACAGTTGGCGTATTCCGGGCAGCCTTACTTTGTTGAAGGGCGTCTTGAGAATGGTCCTGTGACAGGCTCTTAGAAAGATCAAGCCGTATCAATCGCTGGGATCCATCGGATAGCCACAGGCTCTGGTCGTGGTGGGCGAGCCCCCAACCTTCGCCTTGATAGCCCATCGCCGCTTGTATTTCGAGTGACAGTGGATCAAGAACGAGTAAGCGCCCCTCGCGCCAGGTGAGCAGGTACAGTTTGTCGTCAATGCGGGTCAAACCCTCGGCGAAAAACTGGGGTGCCAGTGCCGCTTCACGCGCGCGCGTCATACTGTCCCAATTATAGACTCTCACAGCGGATTTCCCGTAGAGGCCCGAGCTAACGTAGAGCTCTCCCGCACTGATTTCCAGGCCCTGAGTAAAGTTCTCCCGCGGGAAAGGTTTAACGTCTGTGACAATGGCGCGGTAACGGGGTACTGATTCCGGCGGAATCTCATCGCCCCGAGATGATTGAAGGCATACGATAGAGAGACTCACTCCCAGCAGCAGGAAGCGAAGAAGCGGGGGAGCAGGTTTCATCAGCCTCAGGATCAGTGCGGTGAGCGGAGCAGTAATAATATCGGGTGACAACTTCTTAGCGCCCGAACTCACAGGGGAGCGCCCCTGATTAAGCCACGAGCCAGAAAACGTGCGGGGGAAAGGGCCCTATGTAATTGCCGGCTAATTGGTGGCGATTCACCGCAAATATCGCTGGCCAGTATTTCGCCGGCTAGGGGTGCTGCTGTCAGACCACGGGAACCAAGACCGCCAATCATCCACAAATCAGGAATCAGTGGCGCGCGACCCTCTATAACAGCAGTTTTTCGATGTCGCAATTGATCGTAATGCAGATTAAATGCGTCTTTGTCGGGGACGGGGCCAACAACAGGCAGGTAGTCAGCTGTCGTGCAACGCAGGGCAACGTGGCCCCGAAGTGTCTGCGCGTCACAGCTTATCGATAACGCCGGCAGCGCGTCCTTCAATCGTTCGAGATTCTCCTCGTGTTCAGCTCGGCGTTCGTCGCAACTGGCATCGTTAGGTCCGTAGCTCGCTCCGATGCAGTGAACACCGTCGCGGGGAGGGGGTAAATAGCCTTCGTGACATACGGCAACCTTCGGCGTGTGCGACAGCACAGAGGTGGGCAGGTGAGTGGTCTGCCCTCTTATCGCTTGAAGGGGTAGCCAATCTGTAAACGTATGAGCAGCAATATCATAGGCACTGGCGAGTATCACGGTATCTGCTTTCATTTCTCGGTTTTTACACTTTACCTGCCATCCAGACTCACGCCGGGTTGTGGAGATAACAGGGTGTTCCACAAGCAGCTCAATATTGGGATGCTGAAGCCGCTCGAGGCACACTGCTGCCGGATTGAGCCAGCAGGCATCTGGGAACCAGATGGCCCTCTGATCACAGGCAACGCCCAGTAGCTCACTGGCTGATTCTGGACTCAGGATATGAAATGGTAACGCTGGATCTGCAAACTGCGACAGATAATCGAGGGTTTCATGATCACTGGAAAGCTGAATGTAGCCACACTGAGATCCATCTATCCCCTCTTGAAGCCCTACCATTCCCTCGCCGGAGTCGAGCAGGCGTTTATACAACGACGTGGCGTTCAGGTAGCTCGCAATAGCGAAGTCCGTCAGCGGAGAGAAGCGGCGAGAGGGACGGGTATAGGTGATGCCTTGCAGATTGGATGAACCTCCTGAGGCAACCTGCTTGCCATCAAGGACGACAACATGAAGTCCGCGATCGGCGAGAGCCCGGGCGGCAAAGGCACCGGCCAGACCCGCCCCTATGACAATCGCTTTACCAGGGTTTGGAGAGGGATCAGCGACATCCCAGGGGCATATCGGTGATGGTTTCACCCTGGTCGTCGGCGACTTTTGGTCTGATGGTTCGAGTCGAGAGTTAGAGCTGGCGGGGGGTGTCTTGAAAAAGCCTTCCAGGCACTCTCGTTTTTGACCGAACCCCTCTCGTTTTTTTACTTCAAAGCCTGCCTCGGAAAGACCCCTTCGCACATGGCCAGCTGCGGTGAAGGTGGTGAAACGGGCTCCGGGTTTGCTCAGTTCGGCCATGTGCCGGAAAACTGTTTGACACCACAGGTCAGCATTTTTTGCAGGCGCAAATCCGTCCAGGTACCAATAGTTCACCCACTGGCGTCCGCGGGAAGACAGGTCCCCGAGGACGGCGAGGGCATCTTCCCACCAGAGATCTAGTGTGATGCCAAGATGATGCCACTGCAGCCGGTGACAGCCTCGCACCGGTCCGGGCCACACACTAATGAGCGTTTTGGCAGGAAATTTGAAGTCAGGCCAGTGTGCTGATGCTCTTGTTACGTCTGACGCGGACAACGGCTTCGCGTCTATTCCTACGTAATGCAATCTTGAGGTGCGTTTGAATGAGCTAGTGGCTTGCTTCTCTGAGAGCCAGTGATCTGCGGTCACCAGAAAATTAAGACCGGTGCCAAATCCCGTCTCAACGACGCAGGCATCCTCCTCTGGTGGATGCCGAGCATGTTGATCCAGCTGGCTGCCCTGTAGAAAGACATATCGACTCTCAGCCACACCATTGGCGCTCGAGTAATAAACGTCGTCGTATTCAACACTCCTTGGAACTCCCGTGTCCGACCAATCCACAATCGGACGTTCAGTGGGTTGCCATGGTTGGTTGTGTCTCGAAATCACCTGGGGTCACTCTATGGCCTGCGGGGACGAGCTTACCAGAATATTGGCTGTCTCCCGCGCACCCAGGGTGCGATAACAGGTACAATCCGGTTTTTCGATTTGGTCTGACTTATGAATAAAGAAAAGGTGCTGGATAGCAACCAGTTGGCCACTGTTGCGGCCAATTTGCTCAATCAGGGCATACTGGAAGCGGAGAGGACAAATGCAAAGCGAATTTTCCGTGAACTGGAGGCAAAGCGCCGAGTCAGCCTTACCACGCTGAAAATGGAGGATGGCGGTACGGTGAGGATGGATCTTTCGTTGGACGCCGCTGCCTTCAACGGCACACTCAACTTCTCGGCATGGCGTGATGGCGTCATGGCGCTGGTCGCTCAGCTTGCCGACGATCTGAGGGCCGAGAAGAGCTTACCCGTTTTCAAACCGATCGAAAGTGCTGATGCGCTGTCGACTGAAGAGGCGGGCCTCAATCTGATTGGCTGTGTCGGCGCCACCACCCACGATGGAACCGTCAACACTCTTATGCTGGGTATCAGACCTGATCCCGCGAAGCCGATCGTCACCCTTCGGTTGGTTTACGTCGATCCAACTCAGTTCGCGTCGGAATCCTCAAGTAGCTGAACTGCGGGCGGGGGCACGACGGTGACGGTTTCCTTTTTTGCAGGTGCCATGACCGAAGCCTCGCCTCTGGCAATCTCCTTGCCATCCTGATTTTTCACCGTGGTCGATAGCTTTAGCCAGGGTTTGCTTTCATGCTTTTCAACGACTTCCAGAAAAACAGTGACGGTATCCCCCAGCAACACAGGCGCCCTAAATTGAAGATTCTGCCCGAGATAAATAGTGCCAGGGCCGGGAAGTTCTAATGCTATGGCCGCCGAGACAAATGCACCCGTCAGCATACCGTGAGCAATACACTCCCCAAACTGGGTGGTTGCCGCGTATTCGGGATCTAAGTGCACAGGGTTGTGATCGCCCGATACCGCGGCGAACAGCTCGACCTCTCTTTCGGTGACGAGACGGCTATAGGTTGCGGTATCACCGAAATTAATTTCGTCGATAGTGAGATTGGTGATTTGTGTGGCTGCTTGCATGGACTGCACCTTCTTTTATGGGCGTTCTGAGGCTGATGTGTCTTGGAATAGGGAAAAACTGTACGTCATCCCTTAGAATAGCAGGCTCTTGGGTGCCACTGCATCCACTTATGGCGCAATCAAGACGGGCGGCGGGGGATAGCGTAGCCCTGACTTATCATGTGGGGAATTCTTATGCTTCAAGCTGAACTCAATCAGGCGATTGCTCAGGCACTGAGCAACGTTGGTATAGAGATGAACATCGATACCGAACGCTTTCCCAATATCGTGGCCCTTTTCGAAGATGCTTTTGCCAGACATGGGCAGCTTACTGCCTGCACTAGCCTTGGACATGACCTTAGCTATCAGGATCTTGATCGCCTTACCCGTGACTTTGCTGCCTGGCTTCAACAGGGGTCAGGCTTGCAACGAGGTGACCGAGTCGCGGTTCAGATGCCCAATCTTATTCAGTACCTCGTGGTGGTTTTGGGCGTTTTGCGTGCAGGAATGGTTGTGGTTAATACCAACCCCCTCTACACCGAGCGCGAGGTCGAGCACCAGTTCAATGATGCGGATGTGAAGCTTCTGGTAGTGCAGGCGAACGTTGCCCGAAATGCGTCGCTGGTGCTGCCAAAAACCTCGGTGGAGCAGGTAATAGTCACCGAGCTCGCTGATCTTCACCCCGCACCCAAGCGTCACATCATTAATCTGGTTGCAAAATACGTTAAAAAGCTCGTACCTCCGTTTGATATCCCGGGCGCAATGAAATTACGAAACGTGTTGAAGGCTGGACGAGCCCTTGAGTTCCAACCTGTGCCAGCAGGTGCGGATGAGCTTGCCATGTTGCAGTACACCGGCGGGACGACCGGCGTGGCGAAAGGAGCCATGCTTTCTCACGGCAATCTGGTTGCGAACGTTATGCAGTGCGACGCTTTTTTTGCGTCCCACAAGCTAGCTGGCGCCGGTGATATTTTCATGCAGCCACTGCCGGTCTATCACATCTATGCTTTTACGGCCTCCATGTATAGCTTGTATGTTGGCGCTCAAACGGTATTTATCCCGAACCCAAGGGATCTTCCATCCCTGGTAAAGGCGTTCGAGCAATACAAGCCTCGACTGTTTTGCGGGCTCAACACGCTTTTTGTTGCACTCTGCAACGACGCTGCATTCAAACAACTGGACTTTTCCACCCTTAAAGTCACTCTCTCGGGGGGTATGGCCTTAACCGAGGCAGCAGCAGCCGAGTGGCAAGACATTACCGGTTGTGTGGTGTCGGAGGGCTACGGACTCACCGAGACATCCCCCGTGGCCACGAGTAATCCGGGAGGCGCGCAGCAAATAGGAACAATAGGCTTGCCAGTTCCCTGCACCGAGGTGCGGGTTATCAACGATCAGGGAGAACCACTTGGACTTGATGAAGCGGGCGAACTCTGCATAAAAGGGCCGCAGGTAATGCAGGGTTACTGGCGGCGACCAGAGGCTACTGCGGAGGTCATCTCCCCCGAGGGTTGGTTTGCCACAGGGGATGTTGCGGTAATTCAACCCGACGGCTACCTGCGTATCGTGGATCGCAAGAAGGACATGATCGTTGTCTCCGGCTTTAACGTATACCCCAACGAACTTGAGGATGTGTTGAGCAAACATCCGGCCGTGCTTGAGTGCGCAGCCGTAGGCGTTCGCGACGAAACCAGTGGTGAAATCGTGAAGATGTTTGTGGTGCCTCGTGATGCGTCTCTCACTGAGCAAGCGGTGAAAGACTATTGCCGCGAGCACCTGACTGCCTACAAGGTGCCGCGACTTGTTGAATTTCGTGAGGACCTTCCCAAAACCAATGTTGGCAAGATTCTGCGTAGAGAGTTACGCGACGCGTCCTGACTTAGTTATCCCGGTAAAGGATTTCTTACGTGTCTAAGGGAGAGGCTCCGCCAGCAGCTCATCGATCACCTGCACCTCGTCGTCTGCCTGAGAGGATCCACTTCCCTGCGGAGCTGCCTATTGCCGAGCGCCGGCAGGACATTGCCAGCGCAATTGCGAACCATCAGGTCGTCATTGTTGCCGGTGAGACAGGCTCAGGTAAAACCACCCAGCTGCCGAAAATATGTCTAGAACTGGGTCGTGGACTCGAAGCCCGAATAGGGCACACCCAACCCAGGCGTCTCGCCGCCAGAAATGTCGCGCAGCGCATTGCCGATGAGCTCCATAGCCCACTGGGAGAATTGGTGGGGTATCAGGTCCGATTTACCGACTCGGTCTCGGAGCAAACGGCGATCAAGCTAATGACTGACGGTATTTTGTTGAACGAGCTTCAGCGCGATAAGGATTTGCGCCAGTACGACACCCTCATCATCGATGAGGCGCATGAGCGCAGCCTGAATATCGACTTCATTTTGGGCTATTTGAGCCGCCTGTTACCGAGGCGACCCGACCTGAAGGTGATTGTGACCTCAGCCACCATCGATGTTGAACGCTTTTCAAGCCATTTCTCAGATGCTCCAATCATTGAGGTGTCGGGGCGTACTTATCCCGTTGAAGTCCATTATCTGGGTGGCGATGACGAACAGGAGGAGGCTGACTCAGAACAGATAGCGCGGTTGCTCGATGATATCGAACAGGAGGTATTTGGTCCCCGGGGGGATGTCCTTGTGTTTTTGCCCGGGGAGCGAGAAATTCGGGAGCTGTCGCGCAAGCTGAGAGGCAGTGACCAGAGGCAAGTGCTGCCTTTGTACGCTCGATTGAGTGCCGCCGAGCAGAATCGAGTATTCAATCCGTCGGGCTCTGGCTTGCGCATAATTCTCGCTACCAACGTGGCGGAGACCTCCTTAACCGTACCCGGCATTCGCTATGTCATAGACAGCGGAACCGCAAGAATCAGCCGTTACAACTATCGCTCACGCTTGCAGCGCCTTCCCATCGAAAAAATTTCTCAGGCCAGCGCCAATCAGCGCAAAGGTCGTTGCGGGCGTATTGCCGCCGGTGTTTGTTTTCGTCTGTACAGTGAGTCGGATTTTTTAGCGCGCCCTGAGTTCACCGATCCAGAAATTCTGAGAACCAATCTCGCGGCGGTCATTTTGCGAATGCTCGAGCTTCGCTTGGGCAAAGTTTCTGCGTTTCCCTTCATCGACAAACCAGAGGCGTCGATGGTGCGTGAGGGATATAAGCTTCTCGAGGAGCTGGGTGCCGTCTCAAGTAAGGGCGGGCTCACCAGTCTTGGGCGAAAAATGGCAAGGCTACCGATTGACCCAAAGCTGGCGCGGATCATTCTCGAGGCAGCAAACAACAATGCCCTGACGGAAACTCTCGTCATTGTCAGCGCGCTCTCTGTGCAGGATCCTCGAGAGCGGCCCTCGGAGAAACAGACTCAATCAGATCAGGCGCATGCGCGCTTTCACCATGAGTCTTCCGATTTTTTAAGCTGGATAAACTTGTGGCGGTACGTTGAGGAGCAGCGGCAAGCCCTCAGCCAAAATCAGTTTCGCAAACGTTGTAAACAGGAGTTCATGTCCTATCTACGACTGCGAGAGTGGCGAGATATTCACGGCCAGTTAGTGGTGGCCAGCCGTCAGCTGGGTTTTACGGTGAGACCAAGCCTGCCAGACGAACATCATTACGAGGGCATTCATCGCGCTCTGCTGGCCGGATTTCTCGGACAAATCGCTCAGCAGGATGAGGGCAGGATATTTAACGCCGCGCGTAATCGAAAGCTGCAAATTTTCCCCGGGTCGCGATTATTTAAAAAACCGCCGAAATGGCTGGTTGCTGCTGAGATCGTGGAGACTACACAGGTGTTTGCAAGGCAGTGCGGGACTATCGATCCAGCGTGGTTACTCAAAACGAACCCCTATCTGTTAAAGCGCCATTATTACGAGCCCGCGTGGCAACAGCGCTCCGGACGCGTCATGGCGAAAGAGAGGGTTTCCCTGTTCGGCTTGGTGATTAGCGACGGCCGCCGCGTCCACTACGGCGATGTCGCGCCCGGAGAGTCCCGGCAACTGTTTATTCGCGAAGGCTTAATCACCGGTGATTACAAGGCGCCTCCCGATTTTCTAAAGGCCAACATGGCACAGATTCGGACCGTTCAGGATTTGGAATCCCGTGCCCGTCGGCAGGACTTGCTGGTGGATGAGGAGGCGCTGTTTGCGTTCTATGACGAGCGTATTCCGGCCCACTGCGTCAGCGCAGGTACCCTTGAAAAATGGCTTCGAGCCGAGCCCGATGCCGATAAGCATCTGCGTTTATCCAGAGCCCATATTTTGACCCGGGACCCGGGTAGTGAATTGCTTGAGCAGTTTCCTTCCCAGCTGTTTTTGGGGGATACGGTATATCGGTTGACCTACCGTTTCGAACCCGGTCGAGATCGGGATGGCGTCTCGGTCACTGTTCCTCTTGCACTACTAAATCGCGCGCCGCGCTATCGATTTGAGTGGCTGGTTCCGGGGTTACTACGAGAAAAGTGCATTGCGATGGTAAAGAGCCTGCCAAAGCAGCTCCGTAAGCAGCTAGTACCGGTGCCCGATGTGGTTGATGAAGTGTTGGCTGAGATGACGCCGGAGGATGTACCCCTCACGGAAGCACTTGGTAGCGCCTTGGCACTGTTGCGACGGGTTCGTGTTAGCCCGGCGGATTGGGCTGTAGAGAACCTGGATGATTATTACAGCATGAACATACGGGTGGTCGATGATCGAGGTCGGTTGCTGGCTGAGAGCCGCAACATGGCCGAGCTAATCGACCTTTTTCGACAAGATGGAAGCAGTGCGGCAGTGTCTTCTGTTTCTGATTTTCCCGCTCGTGACAGCATTGAACGCTGGGATTTTGATGCCTTGCCTGAGGAGTGGCAGTCCAAGGCCGCAGGCATGAAGGTGATCTCGTTCCCGGCGCTTGTTGATCATGGAGAGCGCATCGGAGTCCAGCTGCTCGACTATCACGCGGAGGCAAAACTTGCCCACCGAGATGGTATAGCGGCGCTTGCCATGAAGCGAAGCGCGCAGACGATGAAGTCCTTGCGCAAGCAGTTGTTGTCTAGCAATGATGCAGCGCTGGCTCTGGCTGGCTGTGATTTATCTCGTCATGAGCTCGTTACCGAGCTGTCCAAAGTGGCATTGCTCAGTTTGTACGAGGGTGACTTGCCGAGATCCGCAGAAGAATTTGATGCGTTACTCAAGGCCTCCAAGGGGAGGTGGGTGCCGAAAGCTCAGGATCTGGAGCGTATCCTGCTGAATGCTTTGCAGTCATTTGCGGCAGCAAAAACTCATTTGCAGCGCTACGATGCTTCAGCATACGCTGACAGCAGAGCCGATATTGACCGGCAGATTGCCGCTCTGGTTGCTCCTGGAAAATTGTCTGTTGCCCCTTGGATGTGGGTCGAACAATACCCCAGATATGCCAAAGGCATTGTTTATCGAGTCGAGCGCTTGAGCGGGCAATATGCAAAGGATCAAAAAAACATGGGGTTTCTGGGTCCAGCGACCGAGCGGCTGGAGCAACAGCTGCTGGGGTATCCCGGTTTGCTGGTTCTTTCTGATGCCGCGTCCCAATATCGATGGATGCTTGAGGAATTCAGAATCTCACTTTTTGCCCAGCAACTTGGGACAAAAATGCCGGTGTCGATAAAACGTCTTGATGAGCAGTGGTCACGGGTTCAGTCCTGGGTGAGCGGCAACCCAAGATAACAACTTGCCCGTATAGGAAGTGGGTGTCGACACGCCGGGATTTATCAACATTTTCCCGACAAAGTATCATCGCCACTCCGGGTGTGCTCTGGTACGGTTACGGGTAGTCAGGTGAGACGAGACAAGCTTGATGGTGGCAGTAAATAGAGGATCAAGATGCGGTCGGTGGTAACAATTCTCTGCCTGCTTCTGGCGGGATTGTTCAGCACGGCGAGTAACGCCGAGGAAGATCCGTGGGAATCTTTTAATCGATCGATTTACAGCTTCAATAACACGGCTGACGCCTACTTGGTAAAACCCGTCGCGCAGGGCTATGCCTACATAATGCCCGAGGTCGGTCGCAAAGGGGTTAATAACTTTTTTAATAACCTGCTTGATGTTAACGGTGCTTTAAACGGGTTTTTACAGGGTCGTGTTGACCAGGGCCTAGAAAACGTAGGGCGCGTCATCATAAATTCGACGATTGGCATTTTTGGTCTCTTTGACGTTGCGACCAAATTGGGCGTACCGCAGTACCAAACCGACTTTGGTCATACCCTGTCAATTTGGGGAGTTCCCCAAGGTCCCTTTGTTATGTTGCCCTTTCTGGGACCTAGTACGATGCGCTCAGGCGTGGGTACGGCATTTGATGCCTATGCGTCACCCATGGGGCAAATGGGTAATTCAGACCCTGCCTGGGGGCTGCGAGTGTTCAACATAGTTGATTTGCGCGCGGGGCTACTGGGTGCTGATGAACTTCTCTCCGGCGATCAGTATATTTTTCTCCGCGACGCCTACCTTCAGCAACGTCGTCTACAAATTTCAGACGGAAAGGTCGTGGATGATTTCTCAGAATTTGATGACGGCTGGGAAGAGGACGACCTTTGATCAGGTCGCAGTGCAACGCAAGGTGATTGAAGATCACACGCAGGAAGGCGCGATTCTGGTTGTTGATGACCGACAGACGCGCGCGGAGCGCTTGATCGGTGCGTTGGATGCACCTCAATTCGAATTTGATTACCTGTCAGAAGTTCCTGATATTGAGAGCGTTTTGGGTTCGGAAAGCCCCTATGACTGCGTGCTGTGCAACGCCGGCCTGTCCAACGTTTCCTGGGCCTCGGTTCGACGGGCGATGCGAAATTTCGACGTTCAGGTGCCCGTTATCGTGGTCGCCGAGGATCGAGACGTCGAGTCAATGACTACCGCTTTGGGGCTGGGCGCTGCCGATTTCTTTGTCAGACCCGAGGAGCGCCCCGGTCTTTTGAGACACGCTATTGGCCGCTGCGTTACCCACCACCGCCTTCAGCGTGAGCTCAAAGAAAGTAAGGAAAACCTGGAGCGCACGAATCAGGAGTTACGTCACTCTCTTCGGATGCTGCAGCAGGATCAGCAGGCGGGCAGACAGGTTCAAATGGCGCTTCTCCCCTCGGGCTCCTTACAGGTGAATGGGTATTGGTTTAGCCAGAAAATTTTTACGTCTTTGTACCTTAGTGGTGACTTTGCGGACTACTTTCAGGTCAGTGACGACCAAGTCATTTTTTTCCTCACCGATGTGTCGGGCCATGGAAGTTCCTCAGCCTTTGCTACGGTGCTGTTGAAGAATCTGTTCGCCCGCAAGCGGTCGGACTATCTCCGCCGACAGGATGAAACCGTGACGTCGCCCGTAAAGATGCTCGCGCTGGCGAATAGCGAGCTGCTGGAATTGGAGCTCAATAAGTACGCCACGATGGTAGTGGGCAATCTGAATTTCAAAACCGGCGAGCTGACCTACAGCGTCGCGGGGCATTTGCCTCAGCCGATCTTGTTGACTCGCGAAGGAATTCGCTACCTGGAAGGGGAAGGACCGCCGGTCGGTCTGGTGCCCGAAGCAATTTACTCGGCGACAACAATCCAGACGCCCGATGAATTTATTATGGCGGTCCTGTCGGATGGCATTCTGGAGCTTTTGGACGACAAAGATCTACTTGAAAAGGAGTCGGCGCTGTTGCAGCGATTGGCCGGTCCTATTGCCAAGCCTCGCGAGCTTTGGCAGCGGCTAGGTCTTGATCACGTGGACAGGGACCATTTACCCGATGACGTGGCTGTACTTTTTATTTCTAAGGGTTTGTCATGACAGGATGTCGCATTAGTGCCGCAAAAAATGAGGGCGCCCACTTATTGCGCCTTGAAGGGGATGTTCGGCTGGTGATGTGTACGGCGCTGGACGATTATTTTGAGCGAGTCTTTAGTGACGAGGACTTCTTATCGGTTTGGGTTGACGTCAC
>Ga0181591_10001650_pt1 | contig 19360 bp, 18 predicted proteins | sample 071ome_33_FD_133757 | JGI IMG/M metagenome (GOLD analysis project Ga0181591, IMG submission 133757) | Coastal salt marsh microbial communities from the Groves Creek Marsh, Skidaway Island, Georgia - 071412AT metaG (megahit assembly) | ecosystem: Environmental > Aquatic > Marine > Intertidal...
AGTTAAAAGAAAAAAGATTGCTTTTGTTTTTCTTGCTATTTATGATTTCTTTACAATTTTTATTTGTATCTGGTGACACAACTAGGTACTGGTACTTAATAGCTATTGGAATTATATTTTCTTTTAATTACTTAAAAGCAAAAAAAGTTTTACCCATACTTTTGTTTTTAATTATAATTTTTAATATTATTACACCAAAATATTATGTTTTTAATGATGGGAATGGAGTTATGTACACTACACCCAATGATTCTAGGATTCATTTTTTTGATATTTATAAATTATTGGATAATTAGTTATAAATATGATTGATTCCTTAAATTTTTCAAAAATTTTTGATAAATATGCTGAAAATTACTCAGATTTTATTATCAGCTATACAGTACGAAGAAGATATGAAACAATTAGTAAACTTTTAAAAGGTGATGTTTTAGAGCTGGGTTCAGCTAATGGTCAGATACTAAAGTATAAAAGCCAATATAGGTCAATATTGCTTTCAGACATATCAAATAACATGTGTGAGATCATCGAAAAAATATATAAGAAAAAAACATTATGTTTAGATGTAGATTCATTTGATATAAGGCCAAAAAAATTCGATTCAATTGTAGCTCTTGATGTTCTCTGTTATTCAAATAATCTACATTCTTCTATTGAAAATATTAAAAATCATTTGAAACCCAAAGGTACTGTTTTTATCTCAACTTTTAACCCCGGAATGAAATTTTTGTTGCACGTAAGAAAATTTTTAAGGAAATATACCAATTTTAAACATTTGTGGATCGACGAGCGTATTCCAAACAATTATGAATATTTAAATATCGCAAATTTAAAAGTAGCACTTCATGAACATAATTTAAAAATTATGCAAATTTACTATATTGCACCATTACCTTTAGAATCCTTACACAGGCTGAATTTGATATTTGAAAAAACATTTTTCAAATATTTAAGTTCAAATATTATATTTGAGATATCTCAAGATTATTAAATCAAGTCAAACAGCTTGCCCTTACCTGAAAAACAAGGGGTCGGCAGTTCGATTCTGCCTCTGGCCACATAAACTTATGTCTTGCATGTAAAAGGTTAAAGCAAAATGAATACTTACTTTAGGTAAAGAAATTTCTCAGATAGTTTTAAAATTAACTTATGAAAAATGAGTTCACATCTTCAGACAAATTAGTTCTAGTGTTATGTTCTGTAGCTAGTATTTTTTTACTACTTCCTATTTTAATTATTGATGGTATGGATAGATTTGCATATCCTTCTCCAGATTTAAATGCTCATATTTGGTATTTAAAAGAAGTAATGAGTTCTATGAAAGAATTCAATAATGTTCCAATTCAAGATCAATTTGGTTACAACATTGGACACAATCTTCCCTTGTTTTATTTAATTTATGCTGTATTAGTAAAAACATTTGAACAGTTAAACTTTGATTTAAATCAGTCTTTACAATATTCAATTTTTTTTACAAATTTATTCCTGATATCAATAATTAATTTCAATATTTTGAAGTCAATAAAACAAATCTTTGACAAAAAATTGCTTCAATATCTTGTATTATTATCAATTTTTTTTTCTTATGAAATTGCAATTAACGTTTGGAGATGGATACCCAGTATTTGGGCATTTACTTTTTCTACAATTGTTATTAGATATACTTTGGAAATTCTGGATAACGACATATCAAAAAAAAGACTGGCAAAGCTAATGATTGCATATGGATTTGCATTTTCATTTAAAATTTCAGTGGTTTCAGTTTTGGTTGCATCATTTTTTACTATCTACTTTAAGTTTTTTGAATGGTTTAAAACAAATCTTAAAAATATTTGGATGTATTTATTTATACCAATATTAATTAATTTCTATACCTTTTTTACATCTATAGGCAGGGAAAGAATACTAAACAATCAATTAAAGTTAAAATACAGAAGTGAATACAAATTAAATATAGATAGTTTTAATGAGTTTTTATTATCATTTCAGCTATCTGGTTTTATAGGTATTGAACCAACCAGACCAAACTATGGCAATATGGTGAGTGTACTGGACAAATTAAGTCAGAGTTTATTTACCTTTTCAAATAACAAATTATTTCTAACAATCGGTTCATATCTTTTTATAATTTTTTTAGTCATACACATTAAATTTATAATCTCTTCAACAAACTCTTTAAATAGAAACTTTAAGCAATTTTTATTAAGTACTGAATTAATAACAATAATGTTATTTATTTACTATTCGCTCTATCTTCCTATAGGCAACCCAAGTAGAATGAGGTATAACTTATGGTTAATTTTAATATTTTTTCTAATAGCTGGTTTGCAAATCCAAAGTGAAAGAAAACATAGCTTAAATTACTTCTTTTTTTATTCTGCTATCTATAGTTATCTAATAATCACTACTTACTCTGTTTTTATGTATATGAATGATTTGTTTAATTATGATTTTAATAAATTAATAAATAAAACTCTAAATCTATTCATGTAAATTAAACTTTTATTAAAACAATCGAGGAATCCTTAAAGGTATCTCTTTACAATATTAAAAAAATGAAAAGTCTAAAGCTAACAGCTAAATTAAAAAGTTGGGTTTAAAAGTTCAATTCTGCATCTAGCCACCAACAATTAAATTCTTATTGAAAAAATATATTTTAAGATTTTACAAAAAAACAAAAATTTTCTTAAAATTTACTACCTCGAAATTTTATAATTTAAATCTGGTTCGGAAAAATTTTAAATAAATTAAATATATTTTTTACTTATCTAATTTTTGGACAAAAATATGATTTTGTATGTAAATTCTATCAAACTTTACTTGAAATAACTTCATAAAGATAAAAGTTAATTTGAGAATAAAATAAAAGATATTAGTTTTTAATTTACCATTTACAACAACGTTTGATTTGAATTCGCTATTTATAATTGTTTTTATTGCATCAATTCCAATTTCTGTTTTTTCAAACCAAATTTCTCTAAATGAACTGCTTAAAAGTTTTTTCAGACCAAAAGAAGTGTACCTTCTGAAATCATACGGAGTTTCATGTTCACCAAACATCATTGGAACTGTTAAATATAAGTATCCAGAAGGTTTAAGTACTCGTCTAATTTCATTAATTAACTCTTCTGGTTCAACTGCATGTTCAATGACTTCAGTACAAAGTACTAAATCAAAAGTATTTTCTTCAAAAGGAATATTAATACCATCAAAGTAAAAATCTGGATTTTTTTGATTAGATTTTCTGCCAGATTCTTCAACATCAATTCCAATAAGATCTTGTTCTTTAAATAAACTTTTGTAAATTAAATCTCCACAACCTACATCAAGAACTTTTTTGATTTCATAGGCGTTTAATATTCTTTTTATATTATTTGCTGTATTAAATTTGTAACCCATAGAAGTTATATGCAGAATCGAACTGCAAATCCTAATCTAAACAGGATGACCACATATCTAAGTATAATTTTAGTTAGTAAATAGACTATTTAAGACTAAAAAAAATTAGTAGAATGCATGTGTAAAATATATAAGATTAAAATTCATAATTATTAAATGAAAAAACTGGCAAAAATTCTTATTAGTATACTCATTTCTTTTAGAATATTTTTTTTAAATTATGCCTCTAAATTTGAAAATATATATCTCAAAAAAGACTCAGACCATTACATAAAACTCTCTAATGATATTTCTTATTCTTTTTTTAATGACAATTTATATAACTACTGGCTAAGCACTTTCAGAATGCCTGGATATCCTCTTATTCTAAATGTGTTTCATAAGATTGTTGATACAAGATTTTTAATATATATTAATTTTATTGCAGATCTAATAACTTTATGGATACTCTACAAAGTTTTAAATAAATACGTTAATGAGAAATATGTTTATGTCGGTTTAATTTTGTATTTGTTAAACCCGAATGCGCTAATAAGCTCAACACAAATTATGACCGAAAGCATTTCAACAACATTATTTTTTGTAACTTTTTATTTTTTTGTTGAAAAAAAATATGTTTTTACGAGTTTTTCATTAGGTTTACTTGGAATAGTTAAACCACTAGGTCATTATTTACTATTTTTATTTTTATTACTTTTGTTGTTGAAGAAAAACAAAAGCATAATTAATTATCTAAAGATTAGTATTTTTCCAATAATTTTTATTGGATTTATCTTAGTAAATAACTATATACAATATGAATCTACTTTTTATTCTACAAGTAGTTATTTTCATCTTCAGTGGTTAAACGAAGCAAGTAAGTCATTATGTAATAATGGTGATTTTAATAATCCTATTGTGTCAGAACCTGGATATGTTTTTGAAAATTGGCTCCACAAAAATAACCTTACTACCAAGAGTGAGTCTAGTATCTTAATCAAAAAATTAAAGAATAATGCGTCAAATGAAGTTTTAGAAAACCTATCTTGTAAAGCTTATTCAATGGCAAGAAGTTCTGTTTGGAATTTATTTGGAATTAGAAGAGCTAATTGGTCAGATGTAGGATTAGACTATACAACGCTAAACATAACATTAATTTTTTCTTTAATCTATACAGTATTGATTAATTTATCTTTAACTTTTTCGTTGTACAGAGCTGTAAAAAATAAAAAGATTGATCTAAATCTTATCATTATAATTTTTTATATTATAATCAGCTCTACTCTTCCATTTGGGAATTCTCGTACAAGAGTTTTGATTGAACCTTTTCTAATTTTTAGTTTTGTAGATAACATCAATTATATTGTAAATAAGAAATCAGATAAAAGTTATTTTTGACTTTCTATCATCATTTAACATAATTTTATCGTCTGAGTAATAAGAATCTGCTTGTATATGTTCAGTTGAAATTTCTTCAAATATTGCTCCAGTATTTGAGAAAAATTCATGTTTAGCTTCTCTTTCTACAGTCAAAATATCACCTTTTTTCATATCATTTAATTTGCCATTTAAAATTACGGTAAGATCACCATGAAGCAAAATAAAAGTTTCTTCCTTTATTTTGTGAAAATGTTCAGGATGATGCTGATTTGGAAATTGGTATAATATTTTTTTACAATAATCTTTGTTTACAAGGGTGCACATAACAGTACCAAATTCATAAAATGACTCAACTCCATAATGATGAGATATTTCCATTTCAATACCTTGTGGGATTACTATTTTATTTTTTTTAAATTCAATAGAAACCTTTTCTCTAATTTCTTCGATAATATTTCTTGTTGACAAAAGGTTAAAATCAGAAAAATTTATCGGATTAAATTTTTTAATATTAGAAATGGCTTTTATTTTATTAAATTTAGAAAGATCATTAGCAACTAATTGATTTTCATTTGTAGGAATAGCTAAAAAAATATTTTTATTTGTAATTAAATCTCCTTCTTTGATGTCTTCTTTTGCAAACACTCCTCTTTGCAAAGGCTTTAATGCTGGTAATTCTTTTTCAATCACTTTTTTTCTTTTTTCATGATTGCCAAAAAAAGCTTTTGCTTGATTCAGATTTTCTAACCATACTGCAAATTGCTCTGGATAAACAGAGTACAAGTTTTGATAGTATTTTTTTTCAGCATCTTCTAAAGCTACGTGTTTTTCAAATATTGATGCTCCTGCATGAAGTGCTAATCCTGCAGTTTCTATAACATCAGGATTCTCATGAGTTGAAAAACCAATCCTTATATCAGAAAATTCATTTCTCAATTTAGAAATAAAGGATAAATTTAAATCTTCATTTAAAGAAGGGTATAAACTAACGCAATAATTAATGGCAAAATTCAAATTGTTATTTTTCATAAATGAATAAAATCTTTTAATTTTATTTAAATCTGCTCCCCCAACACTAGCTATCAAATTATTAGGTTTGTATTTGACAATTTCATCTAAAAGAGGCCAATCATCAAAAGATGCACTAGCAATTTTTAATATATCGTATTTATGTTCAATAACTTTTTTTACTGAGATCTCATCAAAAGGTGTACACATAGAATAGAAACCTTTTTTTTCACTATAATCTTTTAGCTCAATGAACTCATCTTCAGAAAGCTTTGTACTTTCAAATCTCTGAACAAACTTTAAATCTGAATTTTTAAAGTTAGGGTGAATAAAACTTTCTAAATCTCTGTATTGAAATTTCATTGCGAATGAAAAAGTATCTTTATAATTTTCAACAAATTTAGCATACTCATTAATTATTTTCTTAGCATGCTGTAAATCACCTTGGTGATTATTCGCCATCTCAAGAACTATTAGGTCTTTTTTGTCCATTAAAACATTACTCATTATTAAACCAGTCAAATAAATCTATATTTTTATCATCTATATAGTAGTCTGCAGCTGGTTTAGAAAAGTGAAGTGAGTGATATTTTACTCCCCATTGTTTTAATTGAAATTGTGTTAGTTCTGACCAATCTATTCCTGTTTCAAACCCTCTTGCTGTATTGAAGACAATCTTATTTCCTTTATCGTATAAGTTATTGATCTGTTCTATTCTTTCTGAATATGGTTCTGCTAATTTATAATCTGTAACTGATATCGTACAGATAGTACCATCTATATCAAAACAATAAGTTTTCACAAAACTTCTTTCCACTCATTTCTATAAAATTTTTCCATATACGACTTAATAACATTAAATTCTTCAAGAGTATCAACTTCTAGAGACTCTTCAAATTTTACATGTACAGGAATTGTTTTACCAGAAACTCTATTTTTATTTTTTGAAAATTTTTCAAATGTAGTTGCATAAATTGAACCAGTTTCTTGATAAGTCGGTAACATGTCTTGCCTTCTTGGCCTATCTTGATATTTAGGTTTAATTGTATCATCTGCATTGTTTTCCCATAAAAATCCATGAAAACTGCTAACTGTTAAGGCAGATTCGAAATTTTCGGATACAAATATTTCCGCAAATTTTTTAAGAGTTTTTTTATTTCTAATTGGACTTGTTGGTTGAAGTAGGACAACAATATCATCATCATCAAGGTTGTGAGCACTCAAAACTTCATCCATAACCGGTTCTGTTTTAGTAGTATCTTTTGATAAATTTTCTGATCTTGAAAATGGGATTGCATTAAATCTTCTAGCTATTTCTAAATATTCGGCAGAATCTGAGGAAACGATTATTAGGTCATCTTTACTTGAATAGTATTGTGCATGAATAATTGACCATGCAAACATAGGTATGCCCAAAAGGTTTAAAATATTTTTGTTTGGTAAGCCTTTGCTTCCAGATCTAGCAGGAATTATCGTAATTTTTCGCATATATTCAAATATAGACTCTTTTTTATAGATATTTATATATTAGGGTTTTTTAAATCTTTATAATTAATTAATGAGGATTTTAATTACATATCACAATCAACAAGGTTACAAAAATATTATTTCAGTAGCAAAATATTTAGAAAGCAAGAACTTTGATATTGAACTTATAGATTTGTGTTCTTTTTATATTCAAGAATCCATCAATACTGACTCTTTTGTTAGGAATAAAATTAAATTAATAATTAAGAATAGTCAAAATTACAGAAACTTATCAAACTTCAAAAAGCTAGTTTTTTATTTACAGTTAATATTCCTGAACTCAAATTTACTAAACAATTTTGATTGCTATTTGTTTTCTCCAGGAGGATTCATAGAAGGTCAAATTTCAAAAATTTTTAAGAAAAAAAATAAGCATACTTTTTTTATAGAAGGAGGTTTAAGAACCATTCTTTTTGTAGATTACCCTGATAAAGCTGAAAGTAAATTAAATTATTCATTTTTGAATCACGTTTCAAGGCATTATGTGTCAGGTATTGAAAATAAAAACATTATATTGAAAAGTTTTACAAACAAACCTAATATATCCGAAAAAATTAAGAATTTTGGCGTTCCTAGATATGAGAGCTCAGCAGAAGATAATATTAATTACAAATACCAAGAAATAAAAAATGTTTTATATTTGACTACTGCTGCGCGTTACCACAATTATATAAAACTACAAGAATGGCATGATGATGAAATGAAAATACTCTATAAAGTAATTATGAATAGTTCTTATAACTTTCGAATACGAGTTCATCCAAGAGATGATTTAAACAATTATAGTAAATTTGCTAAATCATATATCAGCTCTGGTGTCATAAAACCTTTAAAAGAAGATGTCAATTGGAGTGATGTTGTAGTAACAATTCCATCAAGCACTGTTTTTGAGGTTAATAAATTTGGAAAACCATATTTAATTTTGTGGCCATTTAATTACAATACTGACGTTTTTAATCCTGATATAAAATCACTAGATTCATTAGAAAAAGAATTAAGAAGATTTGATGAAAAAGAATTACGTGAAAAATTTGAGCTACAGAAATTCTTTAACAAAAATTTTATAGATATAAATAGCAACAAATCAAGTAAATTAATTGGAGAAGATATAATTTCTTTCTTTTAATTTGGCTTACCTAGGGTAAACTCAACATCTTGATCTGATGATCTTCTTAGATAAATAACCATCATATATCTAGTTTTTTCTGAATGAAATGGGGACCCTCTGTGAAAAAGAGTTTGATTGGACATTATTAAAGTTCCTTGTTTAGCTCTAAATTCATCTCCCAACTCATCATTATTGATAAAATAATTCATGTCTGTTAAAGGCTTTTTGTTAAAATAATTAAGGAGTGTATTAATCCATCTTCTAATATTTTTTCTATGAGTCCCCTTTATAACTGTGTAAGCCCCATTATTTGGATTAAGTACGTCTGTTAGGTAAACAAAAGCCTTGTATGAAGCGGGTGCTGTATTGTCAACATGCCAACTTCTTTTTGTTGAAGTGTCAGGCTTATCGATCTGAATAGATATTGATCTGATATACAATTCTTCATTTATTCTATCTTTAAATAATTTTTCAATTTTGTTACTTAAATATAGTTCATTTGCTTTTTCATCAATATTTTGTAAATTCATTAGTTGAGAAACCTTTGAGTCCTGATTATCGTACTTATCACTTCTGTTTACAAACCAAGCATTTTTTCCAATCATATAACTTGTGTCTTTAATATGACTATTTGCAAGATTGATAAAATATTCACATTCTTCAGGAGACAAGAAGTCTGCAATAGTTTCAAACCCATTTTCTTTAAACGCAGACTTGGGCCAAGATAAAATTATTAATTTTTCTTTTAGTTCTAAATACAAATAATAGAAAAATACTTTAAAGAATTTCATAATAATTACAAGGATAGTCTTTCAGATAAGTTTTTGTAGTTTTTAATCTCTTTAGACAAAAAATATAACGAATATACTAAAAGTGGCAATGATATAATATAACCCCTAAAATCAAAAACATATACCAAAATGTAAAAGCCTAAAATTAAGAAAAAATTAAGAATGCCGTAAAAATTAATAACTTCTTTTAAACTTATTTTACTCTTATTAATATTCCAAATCATTGAAACGAAATATGCAATTGTAGAAGATGCGGCCGCAATAATTATTCCGTACTTTTCTATGTAAGTTAAGTTGACAATTAAATTGACTAAAAAAGCAAGAAAAATAGAAATTGCTCTTTGTTTATTAGCAAATCGCTTATCGAGATCTAGAGCAAATAAAGCACCTAGGCTAGAAAATATTAAACCTACAGTAAGAATTGGGACGTATTTAATTGCATAATGGTAATTAGTTGGAAAGTAAACTCTTCCAAAAAGTTCAAAAATTATTACTCCTGTTAATCCAATAAATGTTGAAAGGTTAATTATTGATTTAAAAACACTAATTATAATTTTACTTTTATTTTTTATATTCCAAAAAAAAGGTGCAAAGCTAGAAACTGAAGCACCAACTACTACTCCATGTAGGTCTATTAGTCTGTAAACAGTAGAATAATGGGCTACAATATCTTCATCAAAAAAATACTGGATAATTAATCTATCCTGCCAAGTTAGCATTACTGAAAATATTGAGAAGAGATATCCATATAGTGCATATTTATTCATTGAGGCATCGCTCGAATCAAACTCCATATCATCTTTAAAGCTTAGTTTTCTTGTCAAGTAGAACAATCTGAACGATGAACCAAACAATTGTCCAAGAAAATATGCGGATGCCAACATACGATCATCAAAACCAAAAAAGTTTACAATAATTAATACAAATAAAAATTGAAAAATTAAAGTAACTAATGAATCAACATATATAGATTTCTTTATAATTGCAGTCTTATTTATTGACTTAAAATAAGAAATGAATTGCCTATTAGTAACTAAAAAGAAAATTGTTAAAAGGGCTAGTTTTGCTGGTAGTCCATAATCAATATCAAAAATTTTAAATAAAGAACTACCTACCAAAAGTTCTAAAATGATTAAGAGAAAAGATACTGAAAAAAATGTTGTTAAAATATTTCTATTTTTTAACTTCACTTTATTATTTTTATCAAGTGACCCAAAAAATCTGACTCCTGTGGACTCTGATCCAAATAAAAGCACATTTGAAAATATCAATTGAATAGCTAAAAGGAAGCTGATTTCTCCCCAAATATTGTCATCAATTAGACGTAAAAATATAGGTAATGTAAAAATAGTTAGCGATCTGGGAAATATATTGGTTATTAATAAATTAACTGAAGAGTTTTTTAAACTAGTTTTTTCCATACAATCATTCTAATTAACTATTAAAAAATTAGGCAAAAGGTTAAAAGTTGTAAGAATTTTTCTTATTTCTTCGTATTGTTTTAATAATGAATATTGGTGTTAATTTGAAGATAATACTTTGAAAATTTAATTTTATTTTTTTATCAAAAACTAGTGACGTGAAAATTGATATATTTGAAACTTCAATTTGCTTATCAATTTTATCTTCAAAAAATTTTTTTAAAGCAAAGAGATTTTTTAAGCTATTGTTGTTTTTTACAAATTTTTTGGGCAACTCTTGTTTAAAACTATTTAGCCTATTTTTCAAATCATGTAAGTCAAGTTCGTCGTAAAAAATATTATTATTTTCTCGATAATATTCTTTAAGAATACTTTTTAGAAGAGAATAATTATGTTTATCAATAAGTTCTTGGTTAAAAACATTACCCTCAACACTGTATTCTGCAAGTATATTTGAAATAATTTCACAAGCATTCTCTGTTGAGTGATAGTAGTGTAAATACTTTTTATTAATTCCTCTATTTGCAGAACCAAAAAAATTTTTATACATTACAACTGGTAAGTTACACAAAGCAGCCTCTGCTGTCACTTTGGCAACTCCTTCTTTCCTACTAGTAAATAAAAAAACTTTTGATTTATTTAAATACCAAGAAATTTCACTCTGTTCTGGTGGTTGAGTGTACTCTTTTAGAAAAATATTTTTATTTACGAAATTGCCAAGTATTTCATCAAAAAACTCAGTAAATAAAAAATCGTATGTCTGCTTTCTAAAATTAGGATGAGAAACACATATAAGTATTTTAATTTTTGGATTATTTTTAATCAGCAAGCTGCAAATGAGAAATAAATCTAAATTATATTTTTTTTTATCTTTTCTGGTTACTGCGATTAAATCAAATTCTTTTTCTGTATCCTTCTTTGGATAAAAAATATTTGATGGAATGAAAGATCTTGTTGTGAGGGGGATATTTAAAATTTCTTTTTTTCCTAAATCTGGTAATTGTTCCGGATAACAAAAATTTATATTTATATTGTCAAAATTAAATTGTTCTGTGTTTTGAAATGAATCACCCCAGTGGACACCAAAATAAAAATATTGAGAAAGCTTTTTAAGAATTAAATTAAAGACTTTATAATTTGAAAATTTCTTAAATTCTTTGTGTGAAAAAACTGCGATTCCTGGTGACCTATCACTGATTTCTTTAAGTATAAAAACCATTTATATAAGAATAGTTAAATTGACAATTAGGGTTCAATTTAAAAAAAATATCTAAAATAAAAAGTTTTATCGTTAGCATTTCTTTTTGATTTTTAGAATTTAACCTTAGATTTTTAATAAAAATTCAAGATACTGTTTGCCAGTTGACGCAACTGAGAATTTCCTAATAGTTTGTTGTGATGAGATATTATGATCTTTAATTTTAAAATTTTTAATAACCTTTACTAATTCATCTTCATTTTCAGATTCAAACAATACTCCATTTTCAAATAATTCAATTATTTCCTTAGGACCCGAAGGACAATCTGATGATATTATATTTTTACCTAATATTTGAGCCTCAATTAATGAATTGCCAAGCCCTTCCCTTCTTGAAGGGAAAAAAAATAGATCGGCTATTTTTAAATACTTTAAAGGGTTGTCAACATTTCCAATAAATTTTAAGGGTAAGTCTGAATACTTCTTTTTATATTTATCTTCCAAACTCCCACCTCCAACAATTAATAATATGAAATTCTTAACATTCATAAATTTGTAGGCTGCATTAAATAAAATATCTAATCCCTTTTGATGTTCAAGTCTAGAAGTTGTAACCCAGATTTCTTTATCACTTAAATCTAAATCTAAATCTAAAATTTCTTGATTTGCTTTTATATAAAAATCCTCTGTGAGGACTGGGTTATAAATAACAATATTATTTTCATTTTTAATATTTGTTATAACATTATCTCTTAACTCATAAGATATAAAGATATTTCCATCAGAATTGTTAAAAGTGAAAAGAGCAAGCTTCTTTTTGATTATATTTTTCATAGATCCTTGCCAGTTCAAAAAATTTGAGTTTGCTTCACGTACTACAACCTTGCATTTAATTAATTTTAAATATTTTAATAAAACCACCATTAAATTAGATGTGGGCAATGTACTTAAAACAACATTTGGTTTTACCTGATTTATTGTTTTTCTTAACTTATTAAAAGATGACAAAGTTTTTTTTGAATTTAAAAAAATATAATCTAAATTTTCTTGATTTTTAAATGTTTGCTCTAACCTAACATTCTTAGCAATAACAAAAACAATTTTAAAACCTTTTTTTGCTAATAGTTCTCCAATTCTTTTCAAATTGATTTCTGCCCCACCATACCCAATTGAAGGCAAAAAAATACAAATTTTCACATCACTCAATTAAACTTACCCAATCATTTATAGTCTTTTTGTTGTTAAATAATTTTTGAAGCTTATCTTTTGAAAATTCAATATTGTTAATTTTCTGTTTTTCAGTCATATCCATATAAAAAGATAAACTTTTATAAATACTAGCCTCTGAAAATGATGTGAAAATCAGTTGGTTTTTTTTAAATAAATTTGTTGTGTCCCCAATTTTACCAACAATTACATTGATATCAGATTGTATTGCTTCAATAACTGAATTAGAAAATCCGGCATGATAAGCTGGATGAACTAATGCGTCAAATAAATGAAAATAAGACGATGCGTTAAATATATTTCCAAATAAATAAACATTATTTTCTAGATTTAAAGATTTTATTAGTTTTTCAATTTTTTCATAGTCTCTTCCTCTTCCAAAAATGATGCATTTAAATGTTGTTGTTTTATTTTTTAATTGCTTAAAAGCCTTTATCAAATTTTCAAAATTATTTAAAGGATCAATACGTGCCGAAACAACAAAATTGGTATTGGAACCAATCAAAATGTTTGAAATTTTTTTAGCAGTACTGTCATCTGTTAACTTGTTAATTTTAAATAAACCATTTGTTATAAATAATGATTTATTTTTAAATTTAATATCTCCGATGAAATTTTCTAATCCACTCAAAGAGTTAAATACAACTCTATCAACTCTAAAAAGTATGCTGCTAAAAATGAAGTGTCTTAAATTTGATTTTTTACTATCTCTTTTTCCCAATCTATCACTTCTTACGGTACAAATGAGTTTTGCATATTTGTTAAATAGAACTGAGAAAAATCCTGCTATGTAAGAGTGATAAAGAAAAGAGATTACTACTTGATTTTGTTTTTCAGATTCTCTAATAATTCTTCTGGTTTTTTTAATTGATAAAAGAGCTAACCTTAAAATTTTTAAAAATTTAAATTTTCTTCTATTTTCAACAGAATATATTTGAAACCTATAAACCTTTACACCATCTGATAAAAGATAGCTTAACTCATCACCTTTTTTTAAAACTAGAATATTAACTTTATATCCCTTTTGTAGAAGATTATTTGCTAACCAAATCGCTTGTCTTTCTGCACCACCAGTAAATAGGGAGGTAGTAATTATAAATATTTCAGTATTCAAGAATCTCTCTTTTCAAATTGTAATAATTTTATACCATCATCAAATGTTGTTTCTGAGATAAGACTATATTCGTTTTCAATTAATTGCTTTTCAACTATTCTTAACTGACCTTCAGTTCCTGGTAGCTCTATACCAACTAAAAATACATCCTTTTGAGCAGGAGTCTCAATTAAAACTTTGCCATCAACCTGAATGATGAGATTATTAATATCGTGTGAAACACCGCAGTTATTTGAACTATAATCTCGGTTAAATTTTTTGTTTGAATAATACAGAAAAGAGTGGCTTTGTTCTTCAGTAACAACAATTAAATAATCTGGGTTGTTGTAATAAGCAGTTAATGAATCAAGGACTGAATCAATTTTTTCTGACTTATAGTATATAGGAGAAGAGTTCAAAACAATAAATAATGTAGTAATGATTGCTAAAAAAGTCTTTATTTTTTTATTTTCAACTTTATCAAGAATAAACTTAAATAAATTTGAAATAATAATCAAACAGAATGGTAAAAATAATAAATCTGTTCTTCCGCCTCCGAGTGGATAAAGATTTAACGAAGACATGCTGTAAAAAAGAAACAACATAAGTAGGGAAAACAATACTAACTGATTTCTATAAACTAATGAAAACACTACAGCTAAAAAGAAGAAGATTAATAAATATGTCGACAAATTTAAAGATACGATTGAAGAAATCAATAGTGTGTTTAAAAATATAAATGAACTGAGAAATTCGCTTATGCTGTCAAATTTAATGAAAAAGTTGTCCCAGTAACCACCATAAACCACTCGGCTAACTTTGCTAATTATGCCATTTCCAAAAATTCCAACTATTACTAAAAATAACAAAAATATTTTTTTATCAAAATGAACTTTTTTGAGGAATATATAAGCGATTAAACCAGAGATTGATATTAAATTTGCAAAAGATAATAAGAATAAAATAAGAAAATATACTATATTTCTTAATTTTACATTTTTACCTTTTTCAAAGTCTTGAATGAGTGACAAGCAAAACAAAGAACAAAATAGTTCGAAATTATATTGCTTTAAAGCTATAGAGTATGTATTAAATATAGGTGAAAAAGCAAGCAAAAGCGTGCAGACAATTGCTGTATTTTGATCAAACTCTTCTTGTAATATCTTTTGAAGCAGTATTAATGAACAAACTCCAAATAAAACTATTGAAGTAGAGATGATAATCTCAACATTGATAAAATACTGAGAAACTACCCAAACTAGGCTTGAAAATAGAGGATGTTGGTCTCCCCAAGTAAAAGCACATAAAAAAGTTTCAAAATAAGTTGGCTCAAGCTCAACTACATCATCTTGTTGGTAATTATACGGAAATAACTTATCACTTAATCTAAACAAATAAATAGCAATTATTGTTGCAGTAGATACGTTTGCTATTTGGGTGTTTTTTTTAAAAAATTCCAATACTTTTTAATTATATTGTTTCAAATTACAAAAGATATTAATTTATTATCTTATACACAAACTCAAAAAATTTAATTTTAAAATTATACTTGTAAAGATAGAATTATGACCTTTTACGAACTTGAAGAACTTATTCAAAATATTTTTAATAGATTTAATTTAGATAGTTCCATAAAAGTAAATTTTTCAAATCTTGAAAATATTGATATACAAATAAATTCTCTAATTAAACATATGAATCACGAAGATATTGAAACAATCCAAACTGAAATAGACTTGCAACTAAACAAACTTGACATTGTTGAAAAATGCACAATTACTGAAAATGGATTTATAAATATAGTTCTGAGTGATGTCTTTTTTATAGATAACTTATCCAATAATTCAGACACTTTAAAAGCTTCATTAAGAAAAAAAAGTAAAAATGTATTTTTTGATTATGGTGGTGCAAATATTGGTAAATCTCTTCATGTTGGTCATTTGAGAACACTGAATCTAGGGAGGTCCCTAAAAAATATCTACTCTATCTCGGGTTCAAATACTTTTTCAGATATACATTTTGGTGACTGGGGTATGCCGATAGGATTAATAATTGCTTATTTAGAAACAAAGAATATAAATATAGAGACTATAAATCCTAAAGATTTAGAAACAATTTATCCTGAAGCAAATAAATTAGCAAGTAACGATCCCGATTTTAAGAATTTGGCTAAAAACATTACTTTCGAATTAAATTCAGGAAATAATGAATACATTGATAAATGGCAAGTCATTCAAAAAATTTCAAAAAATAATATTTTGTCACTTTTAGAACAGTTAAAATTTTCTTTTGATTTTTATAAAGGTGAATCAGATGTAATAAATCTTATACCTAAATTGATTGAAAACTTGAAAGATAATAATCTTGTTCTCATAGACGACGGTGCGTTAATTTCAAATGATAGTCAAAACCCTCCACCAATAATTGTAAAATCTGATGGTTCTTACAATTATTTAACAACAGATCTAGCAACTGTCGTTGATAGAGAAGCAAGCCACAATATTGATGATTATATTTATATTGTTGACCAAAGGCAGCATCAACACTTTGAACAACTATTTAAATTAGTTGATTACTTTTCGCTATCAAGTTCAAAGTTCACTCATGTGGGTTTTGGAACCATAAATGGAGTAGATGGTAAACCTATGAAAACACGTGACGGGGGAAATTATAAACTCTCAGATCTCTTAGATGATATAAAAGAACAACTTCGTAAAAAAAATAAGGATGAAAAAACTGTTGAAATTTTAGCTAATAGTGTTTTAACTTTTTCCGATTTAGTAAACAGTAGGAAAAAAAATTATGTGTTTGATATTGAGAAATTTACTAATATAAATGGTAAATCAGCAATTTATATTCAGTATTCACAAGTAAGAGCTAAAAAACTTTTAAAAGATTCAAATGTACAAAGTTGTTTAAATTTTGTAAACAAAAATTTTAAAGATTTTTTAATAAACTTATTAAAACTTGATTATTTTTTTAATTTATCTCTTAAAAATAATGAGCCTCATCATTTGGGAGAATATTTATTTAAACTTTGTCAAGAATTTAATATCTTTTATAGCAATTTCAAAATTTTTTCCGAAAATAATTCACCGGAAGAAATTGAAAACTATGTTTTCATAATAGAATCTTTTCTTGCAACTTTAGAAATACTATTTGAATGTCTGGGTATAGATGCTGTTGATAGTATGTAAGTCTTGTTACAAGAAAATTTGAATTGATACTGTCCAGAAAAAAAGAGTTATAGAAAATCTAAATTTTTCAAGAATAAAAATACTATTTTTAAAGTAATCTGTAAGAAATAAAATACCAGGAACAACAATAAATCCAGATAAAGAAACTGCGTTTGTAATATTATAAATTTCTAACAAAACGCTTGGATTTTTAGGGAAAAGTAATTGAAACAAAACCAAAAAAAACAATGATATGACTATTGAATATAAAATCGATGTTACTAAATCCTTAAAAGAATTTAAATTAATTGAGTAAGAATTGAAAAATTCAACAGGAAGATACCCAATAAAGAGCCCTGCAAAAAAAGTAACTAACGCCCACAACAGCCCTTCACCACTCCATGTTGTGATATTACTTGGAACTATAGAAACAGCTTCTAGAAATAAATATATTGAAAAACCTAATAATGAAGCCGATAAAGTAAAAAAATATAAACTCAATACTGGTTGAAAATTTTTACGTGATAAATTTAAATTGATATTCTTCATTTTTCTTTAGTAAATTTATTATTTATTAAGACATTTCATATTATCATAAGATAACAAGAATGTTGTTTGAAGATACTCCAAATCCAAATGCGAAGAAAATATCAATGAATCATAATTATGAAGTTGGTACTTATCTAGATGAAAATTTAAAACATGATCAAAATATAGATAAATTATTAAGCAATAAGAATATAGTGAATATATTTACAGGACCTAACTTTTTAACAGTTTTAAAGACGAATGAATCAACCTGGGAAAGTATAATTGGAGATTTAGAAACAAACAGTTGATAAAATAACAATATGAATGATTTTAATACTGACCCTAAACCTGGAAGACTTGTACTTCCACTTGTATTGATAGGAATGATTGCCACAACTTACACTTTTGTTAATAGGGTTGTAGAAAACAATAATCTTGAAATAACAGAAAATACCAATGAGGAAAACAATCAAGTTATAGAAGAAGACACTACCGCAGAAGAACAAACAACTACTTCAACTACTACAACCCTGCCAGAAGATTATCTGACATATCTAGAAGAAATAAACGGCGAAAGAATAATAGCAATAAACTTAGGTTCAGAAGTGCTTCAAGCAAATGATAATTGGGATGAAAAAACCGTTACTTATCAAGAGGCAAAACAAGAGTTCGATAATTTTATTAATAAATGGGAAGAATTTGTTACCACTGTTTCAGAACCAGGTCCACCAAATTCATATGCAAATTTAGTAAAAAATCATGAAGAACTAAAAGTTCTCGTAAATCTAATTTATGAAAGCACCGTGGAGCTCAAAGCTGGCTTAGAATCCTCAGACACAGGTGAAAGAAGATCTGCCGCTTTAGATTCTTTTAACGAGAATCTTAATCAATTTACTGAAAAAATTTCAGAGATTGTTGCAGCTTCTAGCTAGAAGCTGCTGAACAAACTGTATCTATCATTAACATTGCAATGACGTAAGGATCTCCATTGGCATTGGGTCTTCTGTCTTCTAGATAACCTTTTTTATCTACTTCGACCTGCCATGGAATTCTAATTGATGCCCCTCTATCGCTTACACCGTAAGAGAAGGTGTCAAATTTTTGTGTCTCATGTTCACCAGTGAGCCTGTCTTCAATTCCTGCTCCATAGTTTTTGACATGTAAATCTGCATTTTTTCCAAGTGCTTCACATGCTGCAACGATTGCATCGTAACCACCATCTTCTCTCATTTGTTTAGTCGAAAAGTTTGTGTGCATACCTGCACCATTCCAATCACCTTTTACAGGTTTTGGATCAAGTGTTGCAGAAATGTTCCAGTCTTCAGCAATTCTATAAAGTAACCAACGTGCAACCCAAATCTGATCTCCAATATCTGGAGCACCTACTGGCCCAATTTGGAACTCCCATTGACCAGGCATAACTTCTGCATTTGTTCCAGAGATACCTAAACCAGCCTCCATACATGCAGTTGCATGAGCTTCAGAAATATCTCTTCCGTAAACTTCATCTGCGCCAACACCA
>Ga0181591_10001651_pt1 | contig 19357 bp, 5 predicted proteins | sample 071ome_33_FD_133757 | JGI IMG/M metagenome (GOLD analysis project Ga0181591, IMG submission 133757) | Coastal salt marsh microbial communities from the Groves Creek Marsh, Skidaway Island, Georgia - 071412AT metaG (megahit assembly) | ecosystem: Environmental > Aquatic > Marine > Intertidal zone...
CTACAAAATTCTTTCCTGCACAAGTTGCTACACCTGTTGCACTAATTTCTAAAGAATCTGCATTTGTAAAATTCTTTGCAATCTTTGTTTGTAAGAAAGAATCTGCAACGAATGATGTTGACAGACCAACTTCCGCAGCATCTTGGAAAACTGATTTAATATCTTGTGTTCCGAAAACTTTTATGGAAGAAACTGTTCTGGAGTAAGATGTGCTTCCATTAATTAAAAGTTGCTCGCCTACTGTAAAAGTTCCAGAAGTTTGTTGAACGTTAATATCATTACCAGATGGCGTTCCAACAACATATCCAGAAGCACCACTGCTCATTCCTTTAATATAAGAAGTCTCAGGACATTGACCAGAAGTAAGTGATTGATTTAGGGTGATCTTAGTATATGTTTGAACATCATACAAGTATAAATTCCAACTATCAGAATCATCTTCGTATGAATTTGGAGTTGAGAAAGAATATGCTCTTGCTTTACCAATAGTTTCTCCTGTTCCAACTGTTGTTGAATTCTTTCTTTGATTGTTTAGATAAATTACGTGATTATTATCAATACCTACAATAGGAGCTCCAGAAACATTATTAACCTTTAACAAACTTCCCATTTCAAATGGGACTGCAGAATCACTAATCTGGGCAGTATCTCTTGGTTTTTCAACGTCTAGAATAGTCTCTGCAGTTTTGTCAACATCAAAACCTCTAACGTATGCTTTACCTGGAGATACTTTGATCGCCAGTAGATTTTCAGAGGGAGTATTTCCCTGGTCCGTCTTTTGACTTGCTAAAAATACGCCATCGGATCCAAGACCATCATTTAGAGAATCATCAACATCTACTTCGAAAGGATCTACCGAATAATTTCCAGACTCTTCATAAGTTCTCTCTGCAAAATATTCTTTAATTAATGAATATGTGTTAGTATCTTGAATCTTTTTAACAACACCATTTGTGATTCTAAGAATCTCGATAAAATTCTTATCATCAGTGTCATTAAGTGTTTTCTTAGTTAAAGTGGCAGATATTTTTAATCTATCTGCACCAGGTGCCGCATAGTTAGAGAAACCCCTTGCATTATCATAGAGACTATTGTCTTCTTTTGCATCAACTAGAGATTCTGATACAAATAGACCAACTCTATAAGAAGGGGTGTTTGTGTATTGATCTAGAATTAAAGTATCATCATCAACACTGACAAAATGTCCTCTAATGAAGTAGATTCCTTTTGAAATTGATGCTGCTGATGCAATAGATGTTGCATCTTGACTAACGGTGGTTGCAAAAGTATCGCCAGAGGCAATCGTGGTATTTCCATATACCAGATTCTCTTGCATGATCAATGTTTCACCATCTCTGAATTGAGATATTTCAAAAGCAGAGTCTGCAGAAATATATTTTACATACAATGTATAATCTTCACTTTCAGATTCTGTATTGAATAAAACTTTCTGAACAACTGCAACTAGTTCAGAAGTTTGACCTTTTATTTTCTTACCAACTAACTGATTTAAATATAAACCAACACTCAATCCAACGTGAGTTGGGTTGATTTTAACTGCATAATACTGTGGATTATATGAAATGCTTCCAGGAAGCACAACAGATCCATCTTTAAAAATATGACTACCAAATGATGAAATTTGATTTTGTAGAATTGACTGTAAAGTAGTTAATTCTCTAGATTGAACTGGAAATCCTGGTTTAAACAGAACTCTGTAAAAGTTCTTATTTGCATCAAAATCATCATAGTATGGAGATACGTTGAGATTAGTTTTTTGTGACATCTTTAGAATTCCAGTATGATTTTAATATCTTCTTTTTGTCTTGGGTTTCTAGAAACTCTGGGTCTATTATCAACATAGATAATTTCCCCCGATCCTTTATTTATTTCGGGAAGAGATATGCCATTATTAAATTCACTGGCAAGATTTACTCTCTTTGTTGTAGTAACCGTTGTAGTTATTCCAGTAAATGTAGAATCAATAGCACCACTAAAGTTGTTAGTTGCTGTTATTGTTCCACCATTGATACTAAAATCAACTTTTGTTGCTTCTGAAACAATGTCTCTAGAATCTTTTTGATCGTAAGAATTTTGATTATAATACAATGAACGATCATCGTAATATTTCAAAACCTCAGTCTCTGTATCAAATGAAGCAATGTAACCAGTTGCAGTTCCAACTCCAGTGATTGTTTGAAAAATTCTAGTTCCAGGAATAGCATCAGATTCATTGGAAACAGAAGTTAGTTTCAAACCACCTAGATTTGAAAACTGGTTTTCAGAGAAGATTGAAGTTGCTGATCCAACTCTAGTTGGATTCTTTATAATTCCAATTTGTGCAAATCTAGTATCAAGTGGGAAATCTTTAGTAGAATCATCAAAACGGGAATAAATCAACACTTTATCAGTTCCAAGTTCCTCATAAAGATTGTATCCATGCCCTCTTGATGGGGGAATAATTGGAATTAGATGTGCAAACTCAGTTGCTCCAGAATTGATAGTCGATAAATCAACTCTTCCATAAGAATAATTTTTGCCACCAGATGAAACTGTCACATCTGTAATTTTTCCACCAGTTACATCAACAATAACTCTTCCACCTTCACCATCGCCAAGAATATCAAGTTCAGCATCAGTTGTATTGTATCCTGCACCTTGATTTTGAATATAAACTTTTTTGATTTGATTTTCGTTTACTAACGAATCACCATTTTCTCTAACTGCTTGAATTTGAGCATCAGTAGTTGTCACCCAATTATTTGGAACTGGAATGTATTCGATAGAATCAAATTTGATAATATCACTTGGAGAAACTGTGAACAGATATTTCCAAATATAACCATCACCACTTTCACCTGCTCTTGATGGTTCTAAGTCAATGAAGGTTGGTTCATCTTGGGAGAAATTACCAGCAGTGTTTGCTGATGATGCACCATTGTCGATGCAAATATAAACTCGATAATCACTATTCATTACATAGTAATTTGCATCATACAATATAGTTGAATTTGATTGTGGAGATGTATTACTTACACTGTAATCATGACGATACATCTCATAAACAGTTCCCTGCTTCCAATCAACTCTTCTGATCAGTCTGCGGACATCATTTACACTGATTTTCTTTCCGAAAATCATCGTGTCTTTTACATGATTTAAATAGTTTAAATTATCAACGGGGTTGGGAGTATTAGTATCCCAAGTAGTAGATCTACCAAATCCAACAGCACTAGGATTTGGTAGACTCAGAAAAACATAATAAGAATTATTGGGATCACTAACGGAATCCACAAAGTTCCCCGCGTTTAATATTCTAAACTGATCTGTTACAATTGCCGCCATCGTGAGAGCTTTTTTCTATATTTATAATTGATTAACCAAGATCTTTTCTCAGAGCACCACTGTCTCTGAGACCAAAGTCACGTCTTTGTAATGTTGGGAATGTAGTAAGACCAGAATTGACGGTATTTCCAGTAACTGCAACCCCAATTGAAGAAGTTGTTCTTTCGAATCCAGAAAGTCTTCCCCAAGAGAATCTCCCTGAAATTTCATTAGGCATCGTATGAACGCCACTCGTATTTGTTGTTGAGAGAATATTACTGGTTATAATTCCAGTTAAATTATCTCTAGTGATAGAGTGAATATAATAGATATTATCTACAAATGTTGATCCAATACCAACTAGAGCAGAATCACTACTGTCAATAGATGTTACTCCATGTCCAACATGCGTGTCAAAAACATATATTGGATAATCTTGTACCAAGGCATCAATATCAGAGGTAGAATCATAAAGAACGTGGAATGTCATAGCAAGTGAATTTCCATTTATACCAGTATTTGTTGTAATACCAGTAATAATCCCACTGAATCCTTGAACAAATTCAATATCAGTAATCAGTTCACTTGATAGATTTGGAGTTGCTACTGTGACATCTGGTGGATATGTTGTTGTATAACCTGCACCAGCAGTTGTTACTGATGTTAAAGTAACAATACCAGAGGAAGAAACAAATGCAGATCCAATAGCAATAGCCTGGTCTTGATATCTACCAAAATCAAATGATCTTGTAAGACTTACTGTGTTTGAAGCACTCTTGCTTAAGAGAACTGATCCGCCAGATCCAGTATGAATTCCTGTAACTGTTACAGTAGTATCAAGCACATTCTCTATTGATTTAATTGCTTGACCAACTCTGATTGAAGATGTATCAATTCCAACAATAATATCAGATCCAATTCCAAGAATACCTGGTCTTCTCTTAACGTCAAACTTAAATACAGTTCCAATTCCACCAATTGGTTTTCCAATCTTCAGTTCAAGAACGGATTCTGGTGTATAACCTGATCCACCATCAGCAACGGTTACTGAAGCAATAGTTCCAGCAGCGGATACATTTGCAGTAAACGCTGCAGAAACTGGATCATTACCACCTTGAATCAGTAAACCAGAAACATCTTGAACGCTGATTGAAGATTCATTTTCTTCATAATTAAAGAATTGTGCATTATCTAAGAAGATTTCTGTATCTGTAGAACCAAAATCCTTAATAACTTTAGCAGTTGGGAATACCATTCCCTCAAGAGAATCTCTAACTTTTGGTTGAACATTATCATTCAATAGTAAATCACGCTTTTGCTTAGTCCAATCAATTGGTTTATAGTTATTTTCATCAATACCATCACCTAAGTAAATGCCAGTTCTGATTAGATCTGAAGCAACGATTTCCGAAACAATTCTCGTGTCTTGACCAACTGTTTGTGGAATGTTGTTATTTCTATTAATCTGAACAGTATCTCCAGGTTTGATAGTTTCATTAACGTCTACCTCAATACTATCTTCATCTCTAGTTCCTCTATAGAAGAAGATGTCAATTTTATCACTTGATTTTGGTGCTTCTTTGAAGGAGAATGTAGTTCCTCCAGTGAATTCATAAGAAACCTTAGGTTCTTGCATTACACCATTTACATAAATCAGTAGAATTGCATCAAGATCAATCAAAGATGAATCTACGTCTGCTGTATCTTTTTGGAAACTCAAAAGTTGACTATTCTTATACAGTGGGAATCTTGTCCTTTCCCCGTCTTGTAGTGCTTTAACACTATCAATAAAGTCAAATTCACCTAACTGCCAAGATGCAAACGAATCTGTGAATACTTCCGTAACTGTAAATTGCAATTCTTCAATAGGTGAAGAGAGTCTGGAATCAGTTACTAAACCAACAACTTTAAAAGTATCACCAATATTGTATGAATAACCTGGTTTTGTAACCTCATAAGAACGAATTTCAAAATATGTTGATCCAATGCCAGTAGCAGCATAACTTGGACCAATATCAAGAGTCATTGATAAACCAATACCAGTTTGCGTTGTGTTTCCAGTTCCAAGTCTAGAAACACCAATTACAGGTAGATTTTCATATGATGGGTCATTGATGTCAAATATTGGAGCAGTATAACCAGATCCACCATTAGATATTGTTGGTATTAGGGATCCACCTGCGCCAACTGTTACTGAAATATCAGCACCACTACCAGAGGAATCGGAAACACCAATAGAAACATTGTTAAAGTATCCAGATCCAAATGTTAATTTGCTATAATATGGGAATGCAGATCCTTGTCCAACATAATTATGTGCAATAGTGCTTACGCCAATATTAACATTAAATGTTGTTGCAGAAACAATTCCCACAACTGGGAAAACATTCCCTAGGGTTCCATCTGGGAATATGGTTGTTGTTACTCCTGCATGTGGAGCAGCACAAGAAAATTCAAGATTTTCTAGATAAACATCGTCTTCAGATGCATCAAATGGGTGGTTACTAGAAGTTGTAACTTCAAGAATTCCAGTATCCTTGTTATAAGTTGATGTGCTGATTTGATATGCTTGCCCGTAAGTTGGAACACCAACAATATTGGTAATTACACCACCAGTAGTTTCTGCTCTTAGTCTTGCACCAACTAGAGGAGCATATCCAAGACCACCAGTTTGTGCGAGAGAAATTACAACACCACCTCTTGGAATTTGATTCTGGTTCACATCAGAATCAACAATAATAACGTCATCTGTATTTGGTCTCTTAACACCTGTGAAAGTTACACTAGAAATACCTGTTGATGCAGTTTCTGTAAACGAATAGTTATTTCCTGTGTTATTTGGTGTATCTGGTGTTTGGAATATATCATTAATGAATACCAAGTTACTACCAGCTTCTAGTCCAGTTGTATTTTCACCTTCTTTGTATACAGTAAAGGTTCTACCAATTCCATTAAATTCTAGAGAAATATCATCATAAATTTTGTTGTCTGTGTAATCTTTACGTAGATAGACTCTTCCATTAAATGTTGATTTTGGTAGCGCAAGATTACTAGAATTCAATCTATCATTATTTCCTTTTCCGTCGGGTGCTTCAGTGAAGTGAATTTTGTTTCCAACAATGTTATAAGCACCTTTATAAATTCTAACTTCACTTCCATCGGAGTGTGTAGTTGCTGAAGATCCAACAAATCCCCTAGAAACTTCAATTAGAGAAACATCACCTGTTCCATCAATAGGTCCAACATTAGTTGTTCCCAAACCAACATTCTTAATATTTAAGAATTCATCATCAATTTTTAAGATGTCTCTTGGTTTGATTGAAGAAATACCCGAAAGTGATAGGAATGTTATACCAGCACCAATAGTTGTATCATTATTTTCTAAACTATAAGTTAGTGGTGTATACATCAGTGGGTATTGTGTTACACCATCAATTGTGATTAGTGCTTTCTCAAGTTTCTTCTTCATTTCAAGTTCATGGCGATTACCACTACCAATTGAGGTAAAGGTAAATCCAATACCACTTCCACCAGAAGTTCCTGTCAGTTTGAATTGATCTTTTGAAATCCTAATTGCATATACTGTTGTTGGACAAATATCTGTAGTAATACCAGTAGAATAAGTTTTTCTGAAAGTAGAACCAACTGATACTCCATCAAGTTCTAAAGCAAATGCTTCATCTGTGGTGTAGTAAATTCTATCTGTTCGAGCAGGAATTGATTCTGTTGACGTAATTGAATTAATTCCAATAGAAGTAACAGTTCCTAATCCAGTATTGTCTCCAGAGAAAATACCAGCACCAACTGTAATTACTGAAGTATTTCCTACACCAGTAATAACCGAAGAACCACCGCCAACTGATTGTCCAATAAAGAATGTATAGTTAGTTGTAATACCGGTGATTTTTGTTGTGCTAGAGGGAACAGAATTGCCAAAGATAAATGAATCTGTAGTAATACCAGTAGTAACAGCAATACCAGTAACAGTGCTAAATCCTACGATAAAGTCTGCTTTAAATGATCTTCCAGAAACAATTGTCTCGCCAATACCCATGGGTTCGGAATCAACACCAATCAATGTGGAGTTTGGAGTATAAATTAACTCTTCTCCAGTTTCAAAGAAATGATTGTCAATAGAGAAAACACCAGTTGCTCTGTTTAGAACATTATTATTATTTGGATTGAAAGTTTTTTCAAAAATTGGAATTCTCTGATAGTTCAGGTCAAAGTCTAGTTTATCTTTACCAAACTCATTGACAGAACCATAGAATGCGTTTGTTATTCCTTCAACGCCATTCCCATAAGTTAAATTATCTGGTTCATTGAACTCATCAATATCAGAATAAATGAATTGATTAAACGTTTGAACCACTACATCATCTGAAGAATAATCGGAATCTGGGTAGAATTTTACAATAACATCAGTTCCATCCATCTCAGAACCAAATGTTCCGATTCCAGTTCCAGAACCAACACTTAAGAATTGTGAGTGTTGAATATTTGTTCTAGTTTGATCTGCAACAATCAGTAAATTATGAAGTGCTACAGTAGAACCAGCAGAAACTTTAACAATTGATTTCAAAGTAGAATCCAGAACACTATCAAAACTAATAATGGTAGAAATACCAGAAGTAATTTTATACTGAGAATCTAGTCTTGCGGTTCTTTCAGTTCCATCAATCTGTCCATCAACAGTATACCTATAAGTTCCAACACCAGCAGTTGTAGATCCAATACCAACAACTTTTGTTTTAACCCTTACATTATTGATACTATTTTCATTCTTAAATGATAGGGAAATGACTCCGCCAGTAACATCCAATCCAAATGTTCCAATAAATCCTGCAGAAACTGAACTTTTTTTCGTATCGAAGTAATAGTCTGAGAGATAAGTATCCTGACCATCGTAATGTCCTGCAATCTCAAAGTAATTTGATTCATTAGTTACTGTATCAACAACATGAGCAAAAGCATATATGGTGTCATATAATGAAGATTGTGCTTCAAAAACGGTTGTGCTGACTCCTAATAATCCACTTCCAGATGCTGGTCCAACATTTTCAGTTATTGCAGATAATCTGGTAAATCCAAATTCAGTAAATCCAATACCAATGCTGAATGGATCACTAGTAAATGATTCCCTATAAATCTTAAGATTGTAATTAAAATCATTTGCGTTTACTGGATTAAATCTTAAGATTGGATCTCCAACACTACCAAATGCTCCAGAGAAATCACCAAGTTTTTCATCTGTAAAGAGATCTATCTTGTTTAGAGTATATGTATTGTCATAATCATTAAGAACAACAATTTCACTAACTTGAGTGCTTTGCTTGTTCTCATCCATAACTTGGACAAGGAACTTGGAATAAAAATCAGTGATAGGATACTCAATAGTATCTGTAAAAGTATCTTTATTGAATTCTGAACTAGAGAATCTTCCACTAATATCGTCGATTTGTAGAACTCTATTGGATCTACACTCAACATAATCTGAAAGTTTCTTATTCTTGAATGTAATGAATCTAGATGAAGTGCTTGTTGGATCATAATCAAGTGCTAAGTCAAAGTTGTTAATAGTATCAACTCTTCTTTCAGAAACAAAATCAAGAACAGGCAGGAGAGAAATTGAAGAATCAAGAGAAACCGTTGCCTTTGAAGTAATTTCAGTGTCTGCAAAATTCTTAAGACCTGTTGGGTGAACCAGTTGATTCACTTTATCACGCATATCCTCCCATTCAATAGAACTCTTAATTGTATACGAGAGGTTTTGATAATAATCATTATTTGCAAGAACTTGCAAATCATAGTTCAATTTGCCAACATCATCCTTCCAATCAAGTTCTTTTTTATTTGAATAACTTACTTCAAATCTACTATCATTTTTATAGATGTTGTCAATAGTTGCAAAGTTTCCAGAATTGGTTCCTTTAATTCTATCTCCATTTTTTATTTCATAATCGCCAGTTACTTTTATGAAGTTCTTTCTTACCAACTCTACATTCAAGTCTGATGCAACATCGTTTACATATAATTTTTCACCATCAAAGAATAGACTTGGGACTCTATTAATTTTAAATACTGGATAATTACTATTCTTTGTGATAGAGTTGAATGTTGTTTGAATCTCTACAGGAGTTCCAGCATTATCAGTATACTCACCAATGTTATACTTTAATATTGCGGGGTTAGAATTTGTATATTCAACAACTTCAAAGAAATAATAGTCATTATCTGTAGAGTTGAATCCAGTTCCTGGTGATGTTACATTGCCAAGAGCATCAGTAACATTTTGTTTTTGAAGACCTTCAACGAATATTCTATCACCAACTTCGAATGGTGGGGTAATAAAACCATCAATTGGTGGAGTGCTCAACTCACACTCTACAATTCCTCCACTATAAGAGAGAATTCTCTCAACTTGAACACCATTACTATTATTAACAGTAAATATTCTATGATCAACATCATCTAATCCTTTTGGTTCTTCAACAACATCAACAGAAACAATTGTATTTCCTTTAAAGTTGGCAACTAGTAATCCACTATTAACAACACTACGATCATATAGATTAACAATAACTAGAGATGGTGCAGAAATATAATTTCTTCCTCCATCTAAAACATCAATACTTTCAATTTTTTGAGATCCCTTCAGTGTTAGTAGAGAAGGAACTTCTGCTTCTGGTCTAAGAGTTTTGTCAGATGCATATTCAAATCCCTCATTAATAATTCTATATTCATTAAGTTTTCCGATATTATTAGCATTCGCTCTAAGAACAGAATTGGAACCAACACTGGTAGAAGATCCAGTTGTTAGACCAACAATTCTTGGAATTATATTGTAATTAAATCCACCAGAAATGACATCAATATCATTTATTGGTCCAGATGCATATATTGAAGTCGTATCATATTCAATTGCATCACATTCTTCCGAACTGTATGATAGTTTTTCGGGAATTTCGCTGAGTGAAATATTAAATGCTGTTGATCCTATGCCAAATACCTTATAAGAACCATTATACAAACTATCAACATATAAGAATTCGGAATAATCTTTAACATCAGCATCAGATTCTAGTAAAACACCATCTTTTTCAAAAGAGTAATAAAGTTTTGTTGGTAGAGAATCGTCATAGTTAATTGTAACTGAAGTAGTTGAACCACCAACTATAGTTTTTTGAATATTAAAAGTATTTGTTGATCCAGTAGAAACAAACTCACTAGCAAAATCTTGATCATAGAATAGTTTAAAATCATAATCAGATAGAGATGAATCAGATACATCAACTACTATCTTATTATTATTAGTAATCTTCAATTGTGGATTGATCAAACTTAATTCATGCCCTTCACCACCAGTGCTGGCAATACTTACAGTCAGAGGTGGATTTACACTTACATCACTGAAAGTTTCTGATAGTTTAATATTATCACTATCAACTCTATAAACATAGTAACTGCCAGTAGAAAGACCACTCGCAATTGTATCTGAGCAATCATAGAATACCTTTTGACCAGAATTGAATCCATGATCCTTAATATAAATTTGATCAGTACTTGTATTAATTCTATATGAAGTAAAACCAACTGGATTTACCAGTATCTTTTTATTTTCTTCATTAAACTTCATTCTGATAGATTCAGAAGAACCACTACCAACAGCAAGTTTTGGTTTAATTTTCAGTGTGATTTGATCATTATCCGATAATCCATGTATTGTTGATATTGCAACTGTTGTCTTAATTCTTCTAGCAGTTGCAGTTAATTCAGTGAAGTTTGTTTCTAAACTATATTCGTAGTTGTCGGATCCATTATTTGTAAAGAACAAACCACCACTAGATGTAGTTAATCCAACTTGAGTTGTTAGTCCAACAAAGTCTTTAGACTTATTAATTACATAAACATCTTGTGTTGAACCAGAAATTGGTAAATCAAATGTTGTTCCTCCAGAAGTATCCGATACTGTTAATGCATTAGATGAGGAAGGTATTGTTAGAGTTAATCTTTGCTTATCTCTAAATGGATGATTTGGGATGTAGATACTTTGAGATGGGACAGAAACTACTTTTGGAGTGCTTCCAACATAATAATTGATTGAAGTTTCAGCACCAGTGTTTATACCAACACCAACAGATTCTACTGGGTTAAAATAAATCTTTGTATTTCTTGTAGACTCAAAGTATTCGCTTTCTAATGGAATTGTGAATGAATCATCAAAATAATCAACAACATCACCAAAAGTATGTGCCGTTCCTGTAGCACCTCTTCTAACTCTTAGAATGTTATCAGAATCAAATCTATTGAGAACCGAAAGAATCTCTGTGCCAATACCAATGGTCGTTCCAGAACCAACATTAGCATCAATAGAAGATACGTAAATATCGGTTACAAGACCAACATTTGCAGGAACACTCTCAGAAAGTGTAGTTCTTGCTGATGTAATACCGATAATATGTGAATCGAGTAGTCCATCAACAAATGTTGATAAACCAGCAATTGTAATCGAATCCCCCGAATTTAATGAATGATATTCTGATGTATAAATTCTAAGTGTATCTTTATCCTGCCAAGTAACAACAGAATTTTCAAAGATATTGTATGAAGTTTGAACACTTGTGATTGGGAATCCTTTTAGACTTGAAACTTCTGCGGAAGCGCCACCGCCCCCAGTTCCTTCATTTTCAAAAGTTAGAAGGTTTCCTACTTTATAATCTTCACCTGGATTTATAACAGTTACTGAATTAATATTTCCTTCCGAAACTGATTCAACACTAGTAATTTGATTGAAGAAATCGTTAGATTCTACAATAAAATCATTTCCAGAATTTTCCTGATCAATTCTATATGGGAATGTATTTCTTACAAGAGAAGAACTGTTAAAGTCGAATGACTGATCCAAGTCCTCAACTACTGGTTTTGATCTAAATGAATCTCCAACGAAGTATGGGAATCTTGGAATTAGTTTTCCAGTAGCTGATCCAGTTTCAACACCAACATAGTAAGCATAGACACCATTTGGATACTCTGGTGTTTTTGAGAATCTACCATTGTGCTCATCAAGATTACCATTATCAGTATACTTAAAGTCTTCTACAAAGAATCCTAGAGGGAAAGTTGATGTTGGTGGTCTGTTATAAACATTTTGTGGAGATGATTCATATCCAGTTTTCAGAATAACAACTCTTGAATTATTGTCCTCTGGATTTGCATATCCATATGGTCCATAAATTGGATTTCCATCAATTGCCCATCCAATTACTCTGGAGTGTCCAGTTGATTCATTAGGATCCGAGAATTCAGTTCCATCCCTATCTGTTGAATAACCAACCACACCATAGGATAAATCATCCTCATAATTTGGGAAGATTTCTTCGGAGAATCTCTCTTGATTATTGATGCTTAAGTATCTTACACTAGATTCAACAACTGCATTTTTTCCTGGTGCTACTACAGAAATAGAAGTATTTTTATCTTCATAATTTACACCACCATTAATAATGATTACATCCTTAATGACACCATTGACCACAGATGCTCTTAGTTTTGCACCAGATCCTGTTCCATTAACTACTAAATCGGGAGCAGCATTGTAGTATTTTCCACCATTCTGAACTTCAACAGCAATTATTTTACCTGCCTTAAGAATTGGTTTTAATTCAGCACCTACACCATTTCTGATAGTTACGGAAGGATTTTTATGGAAGTTTAGAATGTCAGATCCATAATTGGTTCCTTGCTCATAAAGGTATACATCAACAATCTCTCCTCTAACTTGTGGAGTTGCAGTAATAGTTCCAATAAAAGAACCTGGGAATTCGGCATTAATTTCAATTTCAACAGGTGGATATGAGAATGTTTGATATCCACTTCCTGTTGTTTTAAGATCAACATAGTTCTTTCTATCATAATTTGTTGTTGCTGCACCAACAGATCCAGCATCTGCTAGTTGGAATTCAGAGTCATTTAGTTTAATTACACGATATTGGATTGATGAAGATAGACCGACAATCTGTGATGTTTCATATTCATAGTTTACAAGATCACCATCTTTGAATCCATGATTTTCAAATATAACTTTGCTAAATTCTGTGGATATGCCAGATGTCTTTACTTTCAGACTCCTATTTTCATAACCACTTCCAGGGTTAATGACTCTAATCTCAGAAATTACATCCTTTGCTTCAAATAATCTAAACTTATGAGTTCCGCCAGTGTTTATAGTGGTGAAACCAACAGTATTAATACCTGCCAAATAATCTGATTCGGTTTCATACAGGTAAATTGCTCTGGTGTTTATGACTTGGGGATAATACGTTGCACCATTTACTAAGTATCTTCCCTGATCGGTATTTGAGAACTGGAAAGAACTAATTCCAATTGGTTCATTGCCAGATGGATTATAGACAATCCTTTCTCCACTCTCAAGGTTATGTCTTTCGGTGAAAGTGATTGTTTCGTTATTAATATCTACACCACCAGTTGCTGCTAAACCAACTTGAGTTGCATTAAATTCAATTTCTCTATATTGCTTTCCTAATACGTGCTGTAGTTTTGCTCCCGTTCCATTTCCACCTTTTATTGTGGTTGATAATACGCGATTAACACTAAAATTCTGTGGATCTACCAATACACTCTTTACAGATCCACTAACAACTGCTTGTGCTAAAGCAGTTGTGCCAACTCCAACAGGTCCAGAAATGACAACAGATGGGGGATTAATAACATCATAATCTTCTCCACCATTATAAATTCTGAGAGAATCTATGGGTCCATAATAAATTCTATCATTAGTCTTATAGTTGATAATATCAACGCCATTTACTAGTTTACCTACTGTTCCAACATCTGTTTGAGAACTTCCACCCTGAATATTTGATTCGAGAGGAATTTTTGTTAAAGTTTTCTTTGGAACTATCTTTTTATTATAATGTTGCAGTAAAGTGAAGTTATGGTTAGAACTCTCACCATATCTACCAAATTCAACAAAACTTTGTGTTGCAACAAAAGATCTTGCATTAAATAGTCTTATTTTATTCTTTCTACCCGCTTCTTCAATAACTTCGACATAATAAGTTCTACCAAAAACGAGTTCTGGAATGACTTCACTATCTCCATGATAGACTACAGCATCGCCAGTAATGAATGGAACATCATTTGTGAATGATAATACCGAATATAGATCAGTTAGTTGATTATAAGACTGGAATATGTCATTGAGATTGGAAGATGCTGTTAATGTGATATTTGCAGTAGAAAGTTTTTCGTCAATTTCATAACCAGGAAGTGAATTTGATGCAACATACATATATTCATTATTTTCACTATAAGTATTCTGAATATTTGCAAGAATATTGGATGCACTTATAGGAGTATCTGCAGAAGATGCATATGTGTATTGCCTTCTAACACTTAATCTTCTATTTGCAGCAACACCTGTAACATTTTTATCAAGTTCAATTAAAGAACCGTTAATAGCAGTTACGGTTGCATCAGATACAACAACGTTTTCTGAATTTCTATCTAATACATCAACAATATCATTTACTTTAAGACTAGACTTATCTGGGGTTTCAAATAAAGTTAGTTGGTTATTATTAAAAGAATTTACTTCATAACGTGATCTAACATTATAAATCCAAGTATTAAATGCAAACTCTTTATCATTTTTATTATTATTACCAATCTTATCTCCAAGACTCTTTACTTTGATATTATCGCCGTTCATCAATAGATTAAAGTCTTTTGGATTTTCAATTTCCGAAAGAACACCAGTAATTCTTAAATCGACCCTTTTAGTTTCATCACCATTTTCATATCCATAAATTGTTTGATCTGAACGAATATCAGAAGAAGTTTCTATCGCTGTAGATACTCCTTCACAACCAAAGAACTGATTAACACTCTTATCAGTGTATGTTATAGTATTTGAACCAGAAATCAATGTTCCTGACTCAGAGAATCCAATTGTACTGTCTACAGTAATTACTGAAGATCCAATTGAAACACTATCAGAAACTATAGATTTTGGTGTAATTGTGAAAGTTCCTTCAATTAAACTCTTTTCATCATATCCAGAGAATAATTGGACTTTATAAAAAGTTTTATTATTTCTCGTTATAAGTTCAACTTCGGAAACTGGTCCTGTAGCAGAATCATCAGAGTTTCTAACCATCTGACCCACTAACTTTAGTGGGTCTCCAGAAATTCTTTCAGTAACTAATACTTCTCTTCTAATAAATTCGGCATCAGAAGACTTTAATAGAAAATCTTCAAGGTTTATAACTTTTGGCGTAACGCCATACAGAACATTGAAGAGTATTCTGAAGGATTCGTCAGTTCCTTTTGAAAGATAGAAACTACGAGCACTCTTTATGAAATTGTTGACATCAATTTCGGATACAAAATTAACATCTTCAAATCCTGGGGCAAGAAGGAACTTTAATTTTTTATAAAACTCCTTTAGGAATAGAGCACTTAGATTATGAACTCTAGTATTATCAGTATGTGCTGCTGCTGAAGATGAAGAGAAAACTAACTCTTCAGAATTAGTTTCGTTTCTGTAACTGGTTATTCCACTAAATCCACGGACACAACCAGTAAAACTATTAGTCGTAATTCCGGTATATGTAACTATCTCATCATTGAGTTTGAACAATCCATACTGTCTTGGGAATCCTTTTGTTGATTCGACATAGATTGTGTCATCACTATCAGTAACTGCACTAGTTAATGATGTGATTCCTGTTATAACTTCAGGTGATAGATTATTTAAATTTAGATATTGATCTAAATTCTCTGCGATATCTACTGGACCTCCCTGATATTCCTGGGAGATATAGTATTGCTTCAGAAAATCGACAGACTTAGGTGACTCGCTAAGTAAAAATTCAGGTAACTGATTCTCAATAATTTGCTGTATTTTTACCCTAGCGTCAAAACCAGTTGTAATCATATCTCCTTATTACCTCGTTAGTTTTCCGTTTGAATAGCTTGATCTTACTGGGTAATCAACACCAGAAATTTGCTCTCCGGATGCTATGGTATCCTTAACCATATTTATAGTGCTTTTGCTGACATCGAAGACAAGATATAGGTCCTTGAGACCAATAACATCATTCGATTCTGGGTATGCCTGAATTTCAATAATACCCCCATCAAGAGAAGTAGAAACTATATTAATTGTATTAATTAAGATCTCTCCCTTCTTATAATCTACGGTTCCAATCGATTTTTTAACAATCTCATATGTATTAGGATCTAGCGTTGGTTTAACGATAGAAAGAATACCAATATCACTGTCTTCTGAAGAAACATCTACAAAGTAAACAGTATCTGCTTCTCCAGCAATTTTAAATCCAGTGCTCTTAATATTGTAAGATCCGATTTCCTTATGGAATTGGTTGCCGAAACATATTTCATATTGAGCAAATGTATTCAATATGCAATTGATATTTCTCCTCATCTTCACACGAGTGATGTTTGATGTAATTGCAGTATCAACATTATCAATCACTTGAAGTGCTTTACTGTATTTGAATCTACCTCCAAACTTATTGAGATCTACAGATTGAGAATACTTGTCCAATGCAGAAACAACTCTTGCATTTAGATCTTGAACATTACTTACCCTAGAAGAGTTGTAGAAAACGTCACTATCAAGTTCAACGTAGAGAAGTTTTAGATCTATAATCTCTTGATTTATTCCAGAAACTGCATATTGTTTAAGATCATTCAAGATTTCGGTCTTTGTAAAGTCTGAAATAGAAGTACCATTCTTTGGTTTAATACTCAATAGTACCTTTCCAAACTGTGGTGGATCTAATTCTTCACCACCAACTACAGAAACGGACTCTGTATTTGGATATATCTTCTGAATAATTGCCTCATAGTCTCTAGCAGTAACGGCACGATACTGTGAGGAATATACCCTAGGAGCAAAGTATTTGATAGAGTCTATAGATTCTATGCTGCTTCCACCTTCAGCACGGTTCATGGTGCTTACAGATACTGTTCCTGATGGTGTTACGAGTATATCGTTACTATCGGTGGTTGTTCCAGAGTAAGAGAACAGTGAAGGACCATTACCATCCTCACCATCGGTTGTGATATAACTGACTTTAACAGTTGTTCCTGTTTCTATCTTCTTACCAATAATTCCATCGCCAAATAGAAGTTCATACTTCTCATCAGCAATTTCTTGTAGCAAATAAATTTCAGAATCAGAATTTACTGCAAAAATATTATCAACTTGCTTATACTCACGAGTGCCAACCTTGACAACAATAGTATTTGTATCAATATTTGGATTATTTAAAATGAATCTTTGATTTGTTGAATTATCGACTACAAACTCTTTTGTGAGGTAAATACCCTGATAAACCTCAATATTGTCAAAGGAAGCAGATCCATTGACATTATTTCTTGTAATATCCTCAGGAACAGAGAATGTGTATGAGGTGTTGTCAACCGCTCCAACACACACCAAACCTGCTTTAAGTACTATCTGTGCCGAAGTACTTGAAGATGCAATATCGAAGGACACAGTTGCCTTTGCGGCACTTCTAGAACGAGGAACATATCCAACATTTCGCGCTAAAGAAACTACGTTCTCTCTAAGTGTTGCCGAATCCAAGAAGGATTCGTTCACAATCATGTTAGAGTTGAACGCAGTAATGTAAGTATTATATGCAAGCGTATCGATTAGGACAGAAAAGTTCGATCCTTCAAAGTCAAAATCCGTGAATGTTGAATTCGCACGGAGATAATCCTTGATGGATGTCTTTATCTGATCGAAATCTAGGTTTGTAAACTTTGTAAAAGGCATATTATCTTGTTGCCTCTAGAATATATGAAAATTGTTGGCGTGGAACTTCTAATCCCACAATAGTAAAGGTAATATTAATCTCAAAAGCATTCAAATCTGGTCTAGGATCCACTACAACTCGTGGACTTTCGACTCTTGGTTCATAATTTTGAATTGCAATCTCAATTTGCTTCTGTAAAACTGATGCAGTACCAAAATCTACAAATTCAAATAGACTTGTTTTTACATCTGCACCAATTGTAGGATTAAAAAATCGCTCAGTTGGGACGGTTTGTACCAAATTGCGAATCGATCTCTTAATCGCATCCTCATTTTTAAGTACGAGAATATCCTTTGTCACTGGATGCATGTCAAATGACAAACTTATATCCTTAAATGCTCTGGATATTCTCTGTACCGCCATTTATGAGGAGAATTTATGTATTTTTATTTATACCCTCATCCAGAAATCTTGCCATAATATGGTTCTGTGCCATATTCCCAATCATCATAGTCCTCATCATTACGAATTTTCTCATGAAGTTCGTTTTGTTGAGCAAAATCGTGCTTTTTGGGTGTGATATCATCATTTGAGATCTCACGAAGCATCTTTTGATGTTGATGATTGCCCAAATTATCCAAAAAATCACTCTGAGGGGTCATTTGTTCATCTCTGTAGTAATCTGTAACGAGTCTTGTGGTTCCCCACATCTTTTTCATGTAATTTTTATCTCTATCAACGGGTGAATTTGCCATTTTTGCTCCTGTTTTTGGTAAAACAGAACTTTTTAAGGGGTTTCTATCCCTTTTTCATATTTATTTTGCGATTCGTGCTCCCAAAAATACTCCTCAGAGTGACCTAAGGACCCAGAACGATGCAATCCACCATTTTCGACGGTAAAACTTCTTGTAGAAACAAGAAAATCAGGTTTTTTGAGTGTTGGGGGAGTTAAACTCTCTTCAATCCAACGGCATCTGTTGTTTGGATATAGACCGATTTGCCCATTAGGGAGAACAATACAGTTATGAGACTTATGTTCTTCAGGAAATTCTGCAAATGTTAGGTCTGGAACATCCCTGTCCGCATGATATGAATCAATAGTGAACAAATATTTACCATTTTGAGAAATATGACCAGAACGATGCTTAACTTCTACAGACATCGTATATAAAAATTGTTTTTCAATGACTCTAACATCATAATCAAAACTATCCCAGTACTGC
>Ga0181591_10001666_pt1 | contig 19278 bp, 28 predicted proteins | sample 071ome_33_FD_133757 | JGI IMG/M metagenome (GOLD analysis project Ga0181591, IMG submission 133757) | Coastal salt marsh microbial communities from the Groves Creek Marsh, Skidaway Island, Georgia - 071412AT metaG (megahit assembly) | ecosystem: Environmental > Aquatic > Marine > Intertidal...
CCGGGGGGCGGTACCCCGCACCTCCACCATAAGCACTCTATCCCAACCTGACGAGGGTGGATCGCAAGAACTAAACAGAGTGCTTATGATGGGGGTGAACTAGGATCGACTGGCTTGTTAAGGATGAAAGAGATTACCGGGTGGGAACTCCGTTAACGTAACAAAACTACAAACGCAAACGAAAACTTTGCACCTGAAGCGTTCACATCTTTAGACATGTCTATGGATCGTGAACTACTTGCAGCTTAATAACCTGCAACTTCGCGGCTTGGTCCACCGGGCAACAGAACGGACCACTTTCGATATTAGATTTATGTAAAACACATAAGTAATACGGCTGACCTATGTCGGCCATTTTTTTATATCGATATAAATTAAGGAAAGAGACTAAAAAATGAAAAAGACTATACTAACGTCTATGCTACTCGCTTTGATTGCATTTGGTGCACCAGCGACAGCAGAAGAAAAGACTCTGGAACAGAGAGTTTCAGATCTTGAAGCAAAGGCTCCAAGCCTTCCTGCGGGTTTATTTGTCAACGGTGAGTTAGAAATCTATTATGATGACGACACCTACACAAGTGACATTGACAGCAGAGCAGAAATTATCACAGGACTACAGAGTGATATTGATGCAGGTCCAGTTACATGGGCAGGTGGTAGTGCAAGATTTGATTCACACTACTCATTAGACACAACTCTAAACAATACTATTGTTGAAAAACAGTTAGGTTTAGGTATAGGTGAAAACACAAGAATTTATTTAGGTGAAACAGATGCACAGCGTTTGGGATTTGCAAAAACTCCAAAAGTTGGTGTACCTTTGATTATCACAGAGTCCAATTCAAGAATTGATCACAACGAAAAGATTGTGCTAACATTTGGTGGTTGGAACAACAACAATGAATTTGATTTTGATACACATTCACTAAACAGAGACCTTCCAGTAGGTGGTTCAATTGCCTATGATGCGAACACAGAAACACTATATGCAGGTATTACAGCAAGCCTAATGGGGTATGCAGAAGTATCATACATGCAGGTAGGTGACAAAGATGGCATCACTGATTCAGACAACAACCAACAGGGTTGGGCAATTGGTACAAGTCTATATCGTTGGGACATTCCAGTAGTACTTGGTGTAGAGATGTGGGACGACAAGAACACAGGCGCTTACACTAAAGAAAATAGAATGGACTATGGTATTATGTACGGCTTAACAGATGATATCCAATTGGGTTTCCATCGTGTTGAAAACGACGACCTTGGTACAAACGGTGACTATCTAAGTGCTGTTTACACGCAAGGACCAGTTGAAATGGGTGTTTACTATCACATGACAGAGAGCCAGAACTTAGGTACTGGTGTAATAACTGAAAATGATGATTCTTTAAAAGCATCTATCAAATACAAGTTCTAAACTATAGAATACCAAAATAGGCTCTTGTTAATGCAATGAGCCTATTTTTTTGACTAAATACTGTATCGTTCGTGCAATAGCATGGAAGTAGGCGTAAGCTGAAGGAACGCACCTAACTTTTAGCAAAGGAGGGTGATATGCAAAGACACTCATATATGCTCAAGCAGTATAGCGAGCAACAACTACGTAAAAAGAAGTTACATACGCTATGGAAATCTCGAGGAGAGGTTGAAATAAATGGCAATGGTACTTCAGGCTATGTTGTTAAGCAAGGTGTTAACACTGGCAAGATACTTGCACATAATAACACCAAGTCTACTAACAATTGGTAAATTAGATACTATGGGGGAGGAATTTAACTCCCCCATTTACAATAATGAAAAGAAAAACTAATCGCAAACAGCAATCTCCGCGTGATATTCGCAAGCAGATAATAGAAGATCTTAAAAAAGAATCTGACGAGATGAAACGAGAGCTTCTAAGACAGCGTCTGCATCACTACAATACACTCCTTAAAAACTAAAAAATCAATAAATACTACTATAACAGATTGGGAGGTCCGTTATGGCGAAAGTTAATTTTACAAATATGAGTATTCACGAGCCAAAGTTTAAAAAAACTTCAATTGGTGGTCGTGCATCCAGCATTAAAACAAGTTCAATGAACAAATCTAAAAGACGTTCTTATAAAATATATAGAGGACAGGGAAAATAATATGGCACAACCAGATGATAAAGGCAAGTTAGAACTTGCAGTAAGAATTCTGGGCAACGAATTGGTTGCTTTTAGAATGGAAGTAGATGACTTTAAAATGAAATGGCTTGTATATGGAGTGATTACTATTGTAGCACTTGCATGGGCAGGCGGAACATATGGACCAGCATTAATTGATATGTTTGGTGGACCGGAGAACTTATAATGAATATGAAATTTGGAATAGGTGTAGTTGTCGCAATCGTTATGCAGGTGAGCGCATTTGTATGGTGGACAGCACAACAAGCACAGACAATTGAAACACTCAAAGGACAAGTAAGTGAACTAACAAGCAAGATGGCTGTAGAAGATGAAGTTAATATGGCTCGTGATATTGCTGATATGAAAAAGTCAATTGAAGAACAATATATATGGCTTACAGAAATTGACAAAGATATTGAAGATCTTATTGACTTCGCAGAGTTCACAGAAAATAAATGGGCAGGAGCATATGATGAAGATCCGGGCTATGATAGGATCTTTGGAAAGAAACCAGCACCAAAAAATTAGCATTTAAAAGGAGAGGGCAAATGCAACAAAATGAATACGATGTAAAAGTATTAAAAGTAGTCGACGGAGATACTGTTGACGTAGATATAGATTTAGGGTTTGGTGTAACACTTACAGATGAACGTGTTCGCATTATGGGTATTGATACTCCCGAATCAAGGACAAGTGATCGAGTAGAAGATCTATTTGGTGAAGCAGCAAAAGCAAGGCTTAAAGAACTTATGAAGAATGGTGCAAAACTTATTACCACAGAAGATCGCAAAGGCGAAGATATGAAAGGCAAGTTCGGACGTATCTTAGGAGATTTTAAAGTTGACGGTAAGTTAGTAACAGACATCCTTGTAGAAGAAGGACATGCTGTTGCATACTTCGGAGGATCAAAAGAAGAAATTGTTATGAAGCATATGGCCAACAGAGAAAAACTTCTACGTGAAGGCGTTGTTAGTCGAGAAGACTACGAAAAAGCTCAAAAACTGATGGAAAACAAATAGTTAGCCAAAATAGATTGACTTTCAAGCACTCCTATTGTATTATAAAGACAACAAAGGAGATATATGGAAAAAGTTACAAACTGGTTAATCCAAGAAAAAGAGTCAATAGTAGAGTATCAAACTCAAGCATGGACTCAAGGTAAACAACAATTGGCAGAAAATGCTCAACAGATTACTGAATTTGTTGAGAAAATCGTGTCGTTTGTACAATAATACCAAAATAGGTTGACTATTACAACTTTTTGTAGTATATTAATATACAATATGTTAAACTTTATAACAAAAACAATAAAAAGGAGTATAACAATGGCTAAATCAAGAAAAGCTGTGGGTACAAAATTCTTTTCAGAAGGTACTCAAAATCAACAAATCCTAGCAAAATACTGGGGTACAGGCAAATCATTTACAATGGATGACTTAAGAGATGAGTTAGACATTGCATCACCAGGTGCTAGATTAACTGAAATCAGAGAAGCTGGTTTTAATGTAGTATCTAAAACTTTAGACACTGACATGCCAGGAAGACCTGCTCTTTCTTACACTATTGCTAAAAGAAGATCATACAGCATCTAATTTTACCAAAACAACTTGACATCTTGGCGCAACTATTATATACTAATTAGGTAATAACTAGGAGCGCCACGATGACTATGCATCTTGTGAGAGGAATGACCACTCTCAATACTCGCAAAAAGAAAATCACAAAAATGACTGCTGGCAAACTAGAACGTTTGCAAAAAGAGCATAAAGCTCATAACAAGCATATGAAACGTTTAGGTTGTCACAACAATCTAATGACCTTTGATGAATATGTTGATTATGTTCATGGTAATTTCAAACCTAAGACTAAGCCAACAGCATCTAACTTTGATTGGAATGCAAGTGGTAACTATCGTAGAGATGTAGAACATATTCCGAGTAAGATAAGTGAAAATAGTTTTGCTCCTGCAACACGTAAAGAGCCAATGCAATACACAGGTGAACGTAAACTTGTAGGTATTGCAACAATGCACAAATCTAATATGGTTCCTGTGTTTGCAGACGAAGATGACAAACAAGGCAAACGTGCGGCAACAGAAATAGCTCAAATGCGCAGAAACTAAAGTGCGTAGAAAACAAGGCTAAAATCAATTTTAAATAACACATGAGGCAAATTATGAAACTACAACTAGCAATGGCAATGATTTTTTCAACTATTGCACTAGCATTTGCAGATGCAAGTACCATACGTATAGAATACAAAGATGGTAACACACAATTTTTAACTGAAGACGGTATAGTCCAAGAGGAATACTTCACCCGCGAACAAGATCCTCAAGCATACTGTCTTGCAGAAAACATTTACTTTGAGGCACGTTCGGACAGTGTCGCAGGCCAGGCCGCAGTAGCGGATGTAGTCATTAACAGAATGTTTGACAACCGTTATCCAGATACAATTTGCGCAGTAGTAACAGAAGGACCTGTATATGAAAGTTGGAAAACTCGCAACACTCCAGATCCTGATGATGCAGTTTATTTTCCTGTAAAAAATCGTTGCCAGTTTAGCTGGTACTGTGATGGTAAAGCTGAAACAATCAACGACAAGAAGGCATGGATCAAAGCGCAGTATATTGCATATCAAATGTTGTATGCAGATCGTTATCGTGGTATAACAGAAGGTGCAACACACTATCATGCTCATTATGTAAACCCAACATGGGCTCGTGATATCCAATACATAGATAGCATTGGATCACACAAGTTTTACCGTTGGCCCTAATTTTACCAAAATCAATTGACTTTTACGCAACAAGGCAATATACTTAAAATAATTTAAATTACGGAGGCTATAATGAAAGGCTTTTTTAAAATTGCTACAATAGGCACGATGGTTGCAATGCTAGGTGCATGTAGCACAATGAAAGAAATAGAAGTTAGAGAAACTAAGGCTCATCCTAGTTGGTATGAAGACTGTGAACAAATCGGTTCTGAAGGATTTTTATTCTGGAAAACTGATTATGCATATTCATGCGGAATGGGAGAAAGCAAATACGAACAAGCAAGTGAATCACAAGCATATGCATTTGCTGTAAAAGGATTTGCAGAGCGTATTAACGGAGAAGTTAATTCAAGCACAACTGTTGACATTAATGGTAACAGTGGTATTGAAACTCGTGTAACTAGAACTGTTGTAGAACACTCTACTAAAAATACATCTATCCGTGAGCATGTTGAAGTAAAAAAATATGCATACGAATTAGGAACTACAGGCAGAGTTCACACTTATGTGAGAATTAAAATGCCATTAGAAGTATTTGACGGTTTGTTACAGGAGGCTAAAGATGACAAGAACGCTCGTATCGCTTCTCAGCTTAACAACGGCTAGTTTTCTTTTAATTGGGTGTAGCACTACAACTACACCTAATCCTGATCCTAACCCTTATTGCACTACAAGTGAAAGCATAACTTTAGAAAATAATTCTAAAACTAATAGCACTGTCAAATTAGAATGCTCTGACGATCATTTAACAAGGGCCGAAAAATTCTATGGTGTTGACAAACGTAACTGTAGGTTTTGGGAGAAAACTATGCAAGTAGGTGGTGTAACTAAACAAACAAGTGGAGTACTTTGTAAAGATGAAAACGGTAATTTTCGTCCTCTTGATCAGTTTTAGCCTGATTGGTTGTAGTGCAAAAAATACATATTATCCTAACATGAGCTTAGGTGAAAACTATCAATCAAATAGAAGTATATATGGAGTGATTGCTAACTGGAGTGAGCAGACTGCGTATGATGTTCCTGAAGCAGATAGAGCAGAACATGAAAGGTGTGTATACTTTGTTTTAGACCAAGCACAATTAGGTGAAAGTTGTAAATGGAGAGGCATTAATAATACCTCAAACGGTACTATCCGTGTATCACAAATAGATCCTAATGGCTGTCATTATCTAATGAATACCATTTGGTATAAAGGACGCACTAAAAGTTGGGTAGATAAAGCATGTTTAAAGCCAAACGGTTGGCGTTTTAAATATCATAGCAGTTAAAATATATGCAAAGTTCCGGTAAATATAAGATGTTCTTAGGTATTTTAGTTTTAATTACCGCATTAACTATAAGCGGTATAGCAATTTATTATAGTGTGGCAGGCCTTGTGGCTATATTTGCCGCAGCAGCACTCCCTATTATGGTTATGGGTGGTGCATTAGAAATAGGAAAACTTGTAACTGCGGTTTGGTTACATAGGTATTGGAAACAGGCTGTTTGGTGGTTAAAAACTTACCTTACAATCGCTGTTGTTGTTCTCATGTTAATTACAAGTATGGGAATTTTTGGGTTTTTATCCAAAGCTCACATAGAACAAACTAGTGCAAGTGAAGAAAGCATTGCTAAAATAGAAACCATAGAAAGCGAAACTGCTAGACTTACAAGCATTATTGAACGTGCAGAAACTAAGATTAAACAACTTGAAACTAGTGGCACTGGTGCTGATGCAAATATACAAACACAAATTGACAAAGAACAAGAACGCATTGACAAAGCATTTGAACGCATTCAACCTGCTATTGAAGAACAGAATGCAATTATTGCAGGTGTAACAAAACTATTTCAAGATGAATTAGATAAAATTGATGCAGACATAGAAACACTACAAGGCTACATTGACGCTGGCGAAGTTAAAAAAGCACAACAAATGATTGGTGCTAGTGCTGATGGTGTATTTGGAAAAAAGACTGCTGATAAAATTGGCGAGTGGCAAAAAGCAAAACAAGCCGAACGTTCAGAGTGGTTAACTAAAATACAGGATGCCGCTAATTCACCAACCGTTAAAGCCGCACGTGATGAAATACAAAGACTACGCAAGAGTGCGGAAGATCAAGTAGCAAACAGTCAAGCATTAATAGAAAGACTAAGAACACAATTAGCTAACTCAGATAATGCAGACGAAATCCAAAAGAGCATAGATGAACAGAACGAACGTATTCGAACAGCGTCGAATGAAATTGAAGTTCTGACAGATGAAAAGATTACTCTACAAGCAGAATACCGCAAACTTGAAGCAGAAGTAGGTCCTATCAAGTATATTGCTGAGTTTATATACGGTGAACAAGCAGATAAAAACCTATTAGAAGAAGCAGTGCGATGGGTTATTATTACAATTATTTTTGTGTTTGATCCACTAGCAGTGTTGCTTCTTATTGCTAGCCAATATACCTTTGACTATAACAGACGCAAAGATGACAGCGGTGAGCGTCTTCGGCACGAATACGAGCAATTAAGAGCGCAACGCATCATTGACAACCCTGGCTATAATATTGATGATCCTAAGGAGGATGAAGAAGAATCAGAAGATGCTGAAAAACTTCGCGACGGGGAACCTGAAGAAAGAGTTCCGTCAGAGACTAGAGATGATCCAGCTTTGGCTGAAGAAGTAGAAGATCAAACTAAAGAGTGGCAAGAGCTTTATGAAGAAGTAGAACAACCAATCGAAAAAAAAGATCAAGAATCGTCGGAAGAATCAGAAAGATTAACTGAAGAAGAGTTTGATGCTTTAGATGATAATGATGATTGGAAAGCCGCAAAGACTGCTTGGAAAAAAGACAATCCTGAAGAAACTCTTAAAGAATATAAAGAATATTATTTACAAGGTAAAATTAATGAACTACCTTGGGAAAAATATTTGCCCGAAGGCCTTAACTTAAAAAAAAAGGAAGCATATATAATGAAAGTAAAAGGTCGTCAGACACGCAGGGAAACAGAAGAATAAAACCTGATTTAACTGAAGTGATTGAGCCGCAAGGATATATACAAAATGCAGAACAGAATGCAAATTCTATTTGGAAGAATATAAAGCGGTAAACATGTCTGATATAACTGTAATTACACCACCAGATAAAATCTTTAATCAAAACCTAAATATATTTTTATTATATCCAAGCGATCAAATAAAAACCGATCTACAAAATATCCTTGCTAATTCTACTATAAAATTAAACGTTTATATCTATGATATACAGGATGAACATGATATAGATTGGCTTCTTAGTGTCCAAAAAATGTCTGATGTAACAATAATAGACTTAGAAAAACTACCAACAGAAGTTAAGCAATTAGAGTCATATTTTGTAAGCCAATCTAATACTTATTGGTTGACAAAAGGTGAGAACATATGGTATAATAAACTAAGCGTAAACAGAGTATATGATATTAATTTTATAACAGATAAGATAGGAGGTGATAAAGTTGAGAAGGAACAATAGATATAACCAAGATAGTTCCCCTAGAGTTGATGGCATTGTTGTACATGTAAGGAACAATGATGTTAACGGTGCTTTGCGTAAGTTTAAAAAGAAAGTACAAGAAGCAGGAGTTATCCAGGAATACAGAGAAAGACAATATTATGTTAAGCCTAGCGAAAAACGTGCCAAAGCAAAAGCGGCCGGTAGAGCAAGATGGCTTAAAAAGCAAGCCAAAGAGTTAAGAGAAAGAGGTTACTAAATGGCAATGCATACTGAACTGTGGTTTCCACAGGTAGTATGGTCTGCTATTGTTAACAAAATTCACAATGTAGAATTAGCCGAGTTTGCTTATAAAAAAAAGTCTAATGATGACGGTAGGATTGTAAGCAACTACGGTGGTTGGCAAAGTAATGACCTTATTGCAGGTGAACACGAACAGATAGATAATCTAGTAGCACATTTAAACTTTGAAGTTAACGAATGTGCAAAGCAAGTAGGTTTACATCCACTTAAACTATATAATATTTGGATTAACATTAACCCACCAGGCAGTTATAATCATTTACACAATCATGTTGGTAGTGTACTAAGTGGTGTTTACTATGTACAAGCAGATGAAATGCAAGGCAATATACAATTTGAACGTTCTGACAATGCTGAATATCATATCCCTCCTAAAGTAGCAAAAGACACATATTTTACAAGCACTAGAGCAACGTACAAAGCAAAAACAGGTGCGCTTTATGTATTTCCAGGTTGGTTAAAACATAACGTTCAAGGTAATAGATCTACATCTGATAGAATTAGTATCAGTTTTAATTATGGTGAGCAATAATGAGATTAGAAGAAGATATTAAATTAGACTACAAGGACGTTCTTATCCGTCCTAAACGTTCAACTCTTGGTAGCAGAAAAGAAGTTGACTTAGAGCGTGGTTACACATGGCGTAACTGGCAACCAGAAGATATGAGTATGGAACAAATTCGTCCTAACAAAAGACACTGGCGAGGCATACCAATTATGGCAGCTAATATGGACGGTGTCGGCACTATGGATATAGCTGACAAACTTGCCGAGGCTGGCTTGTTTACGTGCCTTGTAAAAACCTATAGTGTAAATGACTTGGTCAACTACTTTGATACTGACATTAATGAACGTTCAGAATATGTTGCCATGAGCATTGGCATTACAGACCGTGATCATCAAAAATTTCGTGATGTATATGAGCAAACAGGCGATAAGTTACGTTATGTTTGTATTGACGTTGCTAATGGATACAGCAACAGATTCCGCGACTTTGTCGCACAGTTTAGAACATTGTATCCGCATATTGTAATTATAGCAGGTAACGTAGTTACTGGAGAAATGACGGAGGAACTTATTCTTGCTGGTGCTGATATTGTTAAAGTTGGTATTGGACCTGGGTCTGTGTGTACTACTAGGATACAAACTGGGGTTGGGTATCCCCAGCTCAGTGCGGTCATTGAGTGTGCGGATGCAGCTCATGGGCTGGGTGGTCATATTATCGCTGATGGCGGATGTACTACTCCTGGTGATGTTGCTAAAGCCTTTGCTGCCGGTGCCGATTTTGTAATGCTAGGCGGTATGCTTGCCGGACACGATGAAGGCGGCGGTGAAGTTATTACAAAAAAGTTTTTCACAAATGAAATAGAACGAATTGACACTACAATTTCGTTTCCTGAATATACACCAGTAGTTGAGGAAAAGAAATTTGTGCAGTTTTACGGCATGAGCAGTAAATCAGCCAATGAAAAACATTTTGACGGCTTAAAGGATTATAGAGCATCAGAAGGCAGAACAGTTCTTGTGCCTTATCGAGGAGCAGTAGCAAATACTATCCAAGATATGCTTGGCGGATTACGATCAGCTTGCACCTATGCTGGAGCAGTAAGACTTAAATATCTAAGCAGGTGTACAACTTTTGTACGTTGTACACAAACACACAATGCAGTTTACGAAAAGAGTACAATAGGAAACTAAAATGGATTACAGTTTATTGTACAACGGACAGATTTATCTTCTTCTTATCGTGTTCGTAATGATGATTGCGGGCATGGTAAAAGAACACGGATTATTCAAAGACATCTTTTGTTACTTCGAACAAACACTTAGAAGTAAAAAAGCAGTGGTTGCTGTCGTAAGTGCGTTAACAGGACTACTACCAATCAAAGGCAGAGTGACAGTAAGTGCAGGTATGCTTGAAACACTTGCACCTGACAAAGGCTGTTGTGGACGAGAAAAATTTGGCCCAATTGATTATGTAAGCACACACCACTACTACTTCTGGAGCCCACTTGAAAAGACAGTTATTCTTCCTATGGCTGCATTTGGATTAACCTATGCACAGTTCATGGGAATTATTTGGCCATTGTTGGCAATTAGCGTAGCATTTATTCTTGCATACCTTATTTGGGGTGTGAAAGAAAGTGATGTAGAACTTGGAGACTGTACTACAGAAATCAAAGTAAGTCGTATTACCCGTTATGTGTTTCCATACATCGCTGGTGTTGGTGCTATTATTGCAGGCATAGACTTTCTATGGGCTTTTGGTACACTTACACTATACTACATGTTCTGTACAAAAACATTTGACATTAAGAAATTGTTAGGCTATGTAGATTGGAAATTAATTGCTTGGGTAGCAGTGATTATTGCGTTGGCAAACTTTGCAGTACAAAACACAGATAATATTAAAGACTTTTTAGGAAATGTAGGACTAGATATTAACACGATAACGGGCTTTACACTATTGAGCTTGTTGAGTTTTGGAGGTGCGTTTGCATTGGGTTCTAGTTCGCGATTTGGCGCTCTTACAGTGCTGATGGCGAGTATTTACGGTATTGAGTACTTGCCTTGGTTTTTTGCAGTAGATTTTGTAGGATATTTGGTAAGTCCAATGCATAAATGTGTAGCAATTGGTATGCTGTATTTTGGTACAAAACTACGCTATTATGCAACTATATTAGGTGCATGGGGCGGATTAGTTATTGCTACAGCCGGAATTGGATTAATCTTTTCTTGACAAATTTAGAAAAAGATTGTATAAATAATAGTGTAGAAACAGGAAAGAGTCCTGCTTTTACTGGAGTGCCCATAAGGGACTCTAAAATTAATCTTGCTTATTAAAGGAGAAAAACATGACAAGACTAACAACACTCGACCTACCCTCAATACACAGACACTTTATTGGATTCGACAATATGTTCGACGAAATGGACAGAATGTTCGAAAACTCTAAAAGTCAAGGGTATCCCCCATACAACATTGTACAGATCAACGAAAATGAGTATATGATCTCATTGGCAGTTGCTGGCTTTGGTATGGATAATCTTTCAATTGAAAAAGACAACAAAGTCTTAAAGATTGAAGGAACTACTCCTGTAGGAAGTGACAATGAGTCTATCAAATACCTACACAAAGGTATTGGTACACGTAACTTCCGTAGAGAGTTTACACTTGCTGAACATGTAGATGTAATAAGTGCAGGCCTTGAATTAGGTGTGCTTAACATTCATCTAAAACGTGAAGTTCCAGAAGAGCTTCAGCCTAAGAAAATTAAAATTACTGATCACGCTGGTACAGTAATTGAAGGCAAGGCTGAAAGCAAGTAAACAGGTCGGGGGAGTTTCGACTCCCCCATTTAAGCGAAGGGAGTTTTTAGATATGATAAGTAGTAATATGGATACAGCAACTATTGATGAAGTTAAAATTGACGAAAAGATCGAAAAGAAAATTGACGAACCAGGAAAATACAATGTTATTTTCTTAAACGATAATGTTACTCCTATGGAATGGGTTATTAGTGTTTTACAACGAATATTTCATCATTCATTAGAGACAGCAAAAAATTTAACTATTATTGTGCATGAAAAAGGTTCAGCAGTTGTTGGTACCTATAATTTTGAAATAGCAGAACAGAAGGCTGTTGAAGCTAATCATGCTAGTAGAGAACACGGATTTCCATTGGTAGTAAAAGTAGAGCAACAATGAGTTTAAAAGAACTTACTTGGGAACATCATAAAGACGCAGAAAGACAAGATTTTGTTAAAGTGTTAATGAGCGGCAAAATTAATCCTAAGTTGTATGCAACATATCTTTGGAATCAACACAAAAAGTATGATCTACTCGAAGCAATGGCAGGAGCACAAGGATTATTTGACGACTTACCTGACATAAGAAGAAAAACAAAAATAGAAAAAGATTTTCTTGAACTATGGAAAAATGAAACTAATCAGCCTACCATAGTTAAAAGCACACGTGATTATATTATGCACATGAAAAATATTATGCAAGATAAAAATGCATTAATGGCACACGTATATGTGTTACACATGGGCGATCTTAGCGGAGGGCAAATGATTGCTAAGAAAGCACCAGGTGAAGGAAGAATGTATCAATTTAATACAGATAAACAAGCCCTCAAAGAAGCAATCCGCTCAAAGACTAACGACGATATGGCTGAAGAGGCACGCTATTGTTTTACACAAAGCACAAACCTATTTAAAGAACTAATGGAGTTAGATATTGAGCATTATCTGGAACAAACTGATTGATTGTAAAGATCAAATAATCAAAACTTTTGACGAAAAAGCAACAGAAATACAAGAAGATGGTTTGGACTATTTTAACCGTCCAGACAGTGGTTGGATTAATCGTGTATGGGCTAATAAAAGTATACGCCGTGCTCATATCGATGTAGTTGATGCTCGTGACACAAAAGGATTGTGGATGATGCATGTATGTATTTTTCCGCAACTTAACAATCCTGCGCCTATTTACGGGTTTGATGTTATTGCAGGTAAAAATAAAATGACTGGTGCATTTCATGACTTTTCACCTAGTGCTGATCCAGATCATGATATGATAAAAGGCTACTACGAAAGTGTTGAACACTTTATTCCTGAAAAGCAACGTGAACTTCCACAATGGGCAAAAAATATTTTTACAGGTAAAATGCTTGCCGCAGGTAATGTTAAAACTGAAGAAGAAGCAACAGAAATTATACGTATAGCCTTAGATAACTTGAATGCGTATTTTGAAGAAGTAGGGCTAACTGACGGTGAAGGCGATCCTACTATTGTCAGTGCATGTCAAGACTATTATTGTCACAATCAGCAACAAAATCCACATACTCCTAATGTAATGAAGAGTCTAGGCTTACCAGAAGCTGATGTAGACCGCTTCTGCACCGACATGCTATTTCCAAAACTTAAATAAATACATAGTATTAGGAAGAAGCAATGCGTTTTTATGAATTCAAAATAGCAGAACAATTAGTTGAACAGAAACTTTTTGAAAGCAGCCGAGGTGTTATCGGTGTTGTGACTGACAATCAAGCAGGTAAAGAAAATATTTTTGCTTTAGCCGGTGGTGGCAAATTTGAACCGCAAAAGTTCTACATGTATCCAAAAGATCCTCAAAAGCTAAGTTATACTGATGAAATAATAAAGACACCTGTTCCTGGTCCAGACAATGCAGATCCTGAAACTCCAGGGAATGATAAAAAATTAAGTGCAGATGATCAATTTGAAGAAGATCTAAAACAAGATGGATTACTGGGCGCAAAATTAATTGATTGTAATACTCGTCCTACAAAGCAATTTGCCGCTCTTGTGATAGAAGTAGCTACTGACCGAGGCATTTTACTTTTTGCAAAATATCCTAAAGCAAAAAATAAAATGGGTTTATATGTTTGGAAACAAACAGACTTTAAGGCAGATGTAGCCGCAAAAGGCTACGCACTTGAAGATGTAGTACCTGAGGGAAGTAAGAAAACACATGCCGCAGTAAGACTATTTCCTAACAGAGCAGGCATAACAGATAGTGTTATACCAATTGATAGTGTAACTGCTACTCTTAGAGGTAGTACAGGCGGTGTTGAAACAGATTTTCCTCTTACAGAAAGAGAAATAGTTGCTGATCTAATTGATGGATTAGGCACAGGTCAAGATATTCCTTGTACAGCAGATTACTATAGAAATTACGAAGTGCAAGCAGGAGAAATTGCGGCTCCAATAGCCCTTGTTAAAAATCTAAATGTTTCAGGTAGTTACTTAGAAGCACAACAAGGTCTTTTAGACTATATGGAAAAAGGACTTACATGGCAAAACGTTACAGGTGTAGAATATCCAAGTGATGAAGCTGAACAACTGATTGACAGTTATTTGATTTCACCTAAAGGTGCAAGAATAGGTGTAAGCAGTAAAGACAGCGGTGGCGGCGCAAAAGCAAGTGCAAGTGCAATATCTAACATATTAGCAGAAAACAAAGATAAAATAATTGAAAGAGTTCCTAATTTCTTTAACGATCCTGCAAATAAAAAAATGTTTAGATATATGGAAATTATTAATGAGCCAAACAAGTCTCAACAAATGTATAAATTTGCCGCTGAAACTAAACATATCTCGACAGCACAACGTGATCAGTTGATTGGTATTCTAAATAAAGGTGGCGATGCATATAACGATGCACAAGGTATTATTGACATCGTCGGCGATGAATTTTACAATCAATGTATAAGTTCTTACAATCCACGAAATACTAATGATCCAAGATATAGAATTTTCTTCCACTTTACTTGTGGTCTTGCTAAAATTGCAGCCAACACAATGAACAGTGATGTAGAAGTTGTTGATAGATTCTTTAGAACATGTTTAGAAAGTTCAAACATGGTACAGGTCAAAGCCAAATTTAAACAGAATGGTGACAAAGGAAGTTACCAAAATTTCCAGGTTATTTACCCACCAGTGTTTAAAGGCACTATTAGATTTAATCCTTTCAAAAAACTTACAGCTCAAGTCAAACCAGAAGGTATGGCTTTTGAAATCGGCAAGTAATTAACTTAGCATTAAATTATAGTTATAATCCCCAATAAATAATAGTGGAGGGCTTCCACTATGAGAATTTTTTTACTGACGATTGCTGCAATCACTCTGATAATACCAGGAGTTGCTGCTGGCGATCTGACATGGGGATTTAAAAATCCTGCGTTCCATTATGGCAATGGATATAGCAATCACGTACTTGCAACAGAACAACTACAATTCAACAGAAAACAAGATCTTGAAAAAGCGGCGAAAGCAGAAGCAGACCGCCTTGAAAGAGAATTAGAAAACTCTACACTTAATAAATTTATCAAGAACGTTGAATCACGCATATATGCAACACTATCTAAGCAGATGGTAGATGCTATGTTTGCTGACTGTTCAGACAGTTGTGCTAACACTGGCACAGCAGAGATTGAAGGTAGTACACTTACTTGGACAAGAGATACTGCAACAGGCATGCTTACACTTGAAGTTGTAGAAGCAGACGGCTCAATCACAAGAATTGAAATACCTGGATCAGGGGAGTTTAACTTCTAATGCGTACACTGATCTTACTTACAATACTAACTATACTTGGCGGGTGTACAGCAATACCTAAAAGTGTTCCTATTGGAGAACCACCAAGTGTGCAGAGCTCTCCAATACCAATGCAGATGAGTGCTGTACCTCCAATAGATGGACCAAAGATTACGATTGCTGTGTACCAGTTTATGGACAAAACAGGACAGCGTAAACCAGCAGATAACATTGCTAATCTAAGTTCAGCAGTAACACAGGGTGCGGAAGTATGGGTAATCAAAGCACTACAAGAAGTAGGCAATGAAAGTTGGTTTGAAGTTGTAGAAAGAGTTGGCATGGACAATCTAATCAAAGAGCGCCAACTAATACGCAACACTAGAGAAGTTTACGAAAAAGAAATGCCCAATGGGCCAACACCACTCAAGCCAATGCTGTTCGCAGGGCTAATACTTGAAGGTGGTGTAGTAGGTTATGATTCAAACAACACTGTGGGAGGTGTTGGTGCAAGATATTTAGGAATAGGTGCTCAAACCGAGTACCGTGTAGATACAGTGACGGTGGTTATGCGTCTTGTATCAGTCAGCACTGGTAGAGTGCTGATGAGTATAGCTACAGAAAAGACAATAGCGAGCTATAGATCCGGAGCGGACGTCTTCAAATTCTTCGATTTGGGGACGAAATTAGTTGAAACTGAAGCAGGGTATTCAGTCAACGAGCCAGTTAACTATGCTGTAAGGGCAGCCATTGAGGCAGGCGTGGTGGAGCTGGTTTACGAAGGTGAAAGAAAGGGACTTTGGAAGTTCAGAAAGTAGAGGGCAATAATGCGTTCATTATGGATAGTAATGATCATGTTGACTATGTTCGGATTTAGTGCGGCCGCTAACGAGATTTATATCAATCAAGTTGGTGACAGTTTAGATTTAGACATCGTTCAAGATGGTCAAGACAACCAATTTGGTGACTCAACTACCGATGCAAGCCTAACAGGTAATGACATGACTTTTAGCATTACTCAAACAGGCAGTTACAACGACATCGCGGCAGTTATCAACGGTAACAGTTACACTGGTACATGGGTATTCACAGGAGACTACAACACCGTAGATCTAACTTGTGATAGTGCAGGTACTAACTGTGAAAACATTACTCTCAACATTACCAACACAGGTGATACTAACGATTACACATTTGACATTGGCAGTACAGCAGATGCAGATGGTAGCACAATAGCATTTACAGTAACAGGCGATAACAACATCATCGACACTACTATAGATGGCAAAAGTGTTGCTCTATCTGTGACAGTTGACAACAGTGCAAGTTTAGCAACTACAAGTGCTAATTCAGATGAAGGTAATGCGATTACTATCAACTCAAGCGGTAATGGTGATTCGGTGGGTAATACGGTTACACTTGATATTACTGGCGGCGGAAGTACATATGATGTTACCCAAAGCGGTATATATGACAACACAGTTGATGCAACATTCAACGGTGACAGTCAAGACGTAGACATAACACAGAGCGACTAATGAATAAACTTTTAGTCGTTCTGTTTCTTGTATTCTCAGCATATGGCACGGCAAGTGCAAGTGTTCCTGCTGGCAACATCGGAGAGATCAAGGGCAGTGGTGTTCTTGAGCGAGGCAAAGATGTTATCGACGGTGGCACAGGCGTTGGCGTACAAATGCAGGACACAGCAGTTACGGCTAATGGTACAATGAGAATAGATTTCAAGGACGAAACAAGAGTTGATCTTACAGAACATGCAAGATTGACGATTGACGAATTTGTTTACGATCCTGCCAACGATGTTGGCTCACTTTCGATCAAGGCAACGCTGGGCGGTGTTAGATATGCTTCAGGGCAAATTGCAAAAAAATATCGTCAAAATGTCAAGATCAAAACCCCATCTGCTACAATCGGTGTTAGGGGAACCGATTTTGTAATGATAGTAGATGAGATGGGTGGTTCCATGATAACGCTCTTACCCTCCTGTGATATTGAGGGCAACTGTTACACAGGAGAGATAGAGGTCGAGACCGACGTAGGTATGGTCGTCATGAATCAAGCCTTCCAATCAACCATGACTTCAACACGGTGGGAACCTCCATCTCCCCCTTTACTTATTGACACTGATGAAAGTTTATTAACGCAATTGATTATACTTCGCAAGCGTAATCCTTATGAAGAAGAAGATGCTATTATTAAGAAAAAAGCCGCAGCAATGTATGACTATCTTGGATTAGACTTTTTAGAATTTGATGGTCTTGATCAAGACCTACTTAATGTTGATGATCTATGGGTAACAGCATTAGACGAAACAGATCATTTGTTAGGAGAGTTATTGTATGACATGCTGGATCAGCTGAATGCTGCTCTAATGGCAATATTTAAAGATGAACTACAAAGACAAAACGAAATTATGTTACAGGAAGACAAAAGCGTATATGGTTATGATCCCGAGACAGGCATACGCTACAACAAAACCGATGGTGGGTATCATTGGTTCCGTGAAGACGCTTCCAACAACACTACAAGTATCCATATGAGTGACAAAAATGGATATTCACTGAATGTACAGCAAGGAGATTTTGTTATCTATGACTTCCGTGTGGGCAACAGCACTGGCAACAGCATTGATATTATTCAACGCAACTAACGCTTGGGCTAATGAAATAACAATCTCGCAAATAGGTGATGACCTAAGATTGGATGTGATACAGGATGGTGAAAACAATCAAGTCAAACCTATTACCTCAGGCTCAGATAATGTCCAAGGTGATAATAATCTTGTAATAAACCATCAATGGGGTAATAACCATTTGACAGAACAATCAGTTGATGGAGACAGCAACATGGTTGTAAATGTTCAAGGTGGTGGCGGCAACAACGGATTTATTCGTTCAAGCACAACAGGCAGTTACAACTATGTAGGCACGTTCCAAGGCTTTCACTATGACGGTTTTGGATTCTATTACGACAATGATGAAACAGGCGGTCACGAGGCATACGTCAGTGTAGACGGTGACTTCAACACATATATGAGCACACAAACTGACACTAATAGAGGCGGCGGCGGAGGTTCTCCTCATCATCTATCGAATGTTATTGAAGGTGACTTCAATAATGTAGAACACATCCAAATGGGCAAAGCAGGACACGATGGATTTATAGAAATACAAGGCGACGATAACACAGTGGATTTATTGCAAAGAGGCAATGGCGGACAAAAATGGGCAGACATAGTTCTTACAGGTGACGATCATACTGTAGATGTTGATCAGCGTGGAAGCAACAGTGCAAGTGCCGCAATAGATCTTACAAACTCAGGTGGAGCATACAACTTCACTCTCACACAAAATGTTACAACGAGTGCGGACTCGTTTAGCATTACAGGATCCTGCGCAACAGCAGGAGGTTGTTCGGTTACGGTCAATCGCAACAACTAAAAAATATATTTTTGGAGGGCAAAAAATGAAATATATTTTAACAAGCATAGTTCTGGCGGTACTTTTCG